>WNFS01004961.1_pt1 | contig 10169 bp, 6 predicted proteins | sample 5400141 | NCBI WGS metagenome assembly WNFS01 (sample SAMN13153358, study PRJNA577476) | soil metagenome | isolation source: 60 cm saprolite under Madrone tree | place: USA:California | collected 2016-06-14
GCGTTCTTCCAAGAGCGCTGTGTGGCGACTGACAGCACGGTGAATTTCGAACCGTTGCCTTTCGCTTGACGTTGCTCCGGGTCAGAACCAACGAACCCGACGAGAGTTATAGAGTTGAGGTAAGACATAGCTGAATTTTCTCCTTTTTCTTGCCCCATTTTCTTGGGGCACCCAGAAGCGAGTGGCTTCTGCTTCCAAAGCGAACGGCTGCTTTATCGGAGGGAACCCAATGGTGTAAGGGCGGAACCGGGAAAGCAGAAGCCGCGAAGCTGCAGGACGCAGGAATTAGCCCGAAGCAGTGCCCGAGAAAATGAGTGGCAGAAAAAGAGCGAACTTATCGAGCTCAATAAGAGTCGGCATGTGGAGCGGACGCACGTCAGCAAGCACAGCGGAAGACGGCTCGAAGATCAGTGATGTCTGAGGAGCGCGGCCTCACGCCAGGTAGATGGGGCTTTCGTTGCGAGTGGCAACAACTCAACACCGTATCGCGGCAGGGGACGTTGCGAGCTAGTTGCAAGTACCTAGGGGCCGGGCTATGCGGGCAGGTAAAACGGAACAGAAAAAATCAGCCGTGCTACGATCGCCACAGGTTCCGCAATGGGCGCTCGACTCGAGTGGCTCCTGCGTTTTGCCGCGGTTACTTCCGGGTGGCCGACCATCCGACCATTGACGGATCATTTTCCGATGGACGAGGATTCAAGAGTTTCACGCTCATTCGTTGACAATGCTGTGTAGGAATCTCAAGCTATCTGATTGAGATTTCAATCGTCGAAGTCCGGAGGACCTTTCCCATGATCTCCGCCAGGGCTAGACCCAATTGTTCGCACATCGCACTCGCTGTCTTGCAGTTGTTCCTGATACTCGCACCCCAGTGCGCCCAAGCACAATCTGGTTCTCCCGTTAATGCTCAGCCCAATGAAACATGGGCTGGGCGCAGGATTGTGACCCTACAGGGATTCGGAGACTACTTTGTCTCCGGCGACCGTGGACAATCCGAATTGATCAAGCCTGACGGGCTAGGCGTAAACATCGTGGTCCCGGTGCAACGTCTTGAAGGGGACCGCATTTGGATCAAAGCTAACGGAGCTGGCGATGTGCCTGTGGGATGGGTGAACAAGAAGAACGCGATTTTACTGGACGACGCAATCCCTTATTTCACATCTCTAATCGAACGCAATCCGAAGGACTGGGATGCGTACCTTCGTCGCGCGGAGTCTGAACACGCTCTGAATCAGCGCGAAGCGGCGATTGCGGACTACACGCGGGCAATCGAACTGCATCCAGACGAGCCGTTTTTATTCCTCCGCCGAGGCCGATCTTTCCGGACCATGAAGGCCTGCCCCCAAGCTGCGGCCGATTTTGAGAAAGCGGCCAACCTCAAACCCACGTGGGCTGAGCTTTACAATCAGGCGGCAGGTGTTTATGTGGACTGCCCAGATCCCGCATACCGCAATCCCGAAAAGGCTGTCGCGCTAATCGAACACGCGGTTGCCCTCGACGTAGAGCACCCCACGTATCTGACTGTTCTCGCGCTTGCCTATTTTAGGTCGGGCAAACTTGAAAAAGCGGTGGTTACCCAGAGGCAAGCCCTGGAGTCGCCAAAATTCCCACCAGGGTATCGTGAGGAAGCGGCTGCACAATTACGCGAGTACGAGATAGCACTCGCTGCTCAGAAGCACTGAAAGACTGAGCGCGACAGGAATGCAAACAGCGCAGCCAGTAGCATGCCAAAGGCTACCCGCTCGGACGAGATTCGCCCAACAATCCGCCCCTGGCCGCTCCCTCCGCTACGACCTAAGCGCGCCGCCTCCGGCGTCGCAGGTCTTCGCTACGGGAGTGGCCAGGTCAAGTCAAACCGTGCTCTAATGTCCGAAACGTCGGCGGGCAAACCTCAGCCCGAAGCTATTCCACTTAACATATAGGTAAGACATGAATTTTTCTCCTTTTTCGTGCCCCATTTTCCTGGGGCACCGAGAAGCGAGAGGCCGCTGCTCCCAAGGCGAGTGGATGCTTTATGGGAGGGTGTAGTTCGCCAATGCGTTGTGCCCGACACGAAAAGGATTTCTTTCTGTTTGGCGCAAGCTCTTCGGTTTGGGATTGCAGGCTGATTCGTCGACCGGCGAAAGATGCTCGCAGAAAACGTGAACCGTGCCTTGGCCGGGTTACAAGGAAAGGCGTTTGGTCATCACAAAATAGCTCTTGAGTCTACGCTGCCACAGCATAACGATGGTGCAGCCCGCCGAGTCTCGGAAAGGATTGAATCTTGCACTCAGTCCCAGAGCGGATCGCTGTGGGCCGACCTGCTGGCGTGTCCTTCGCGAGTCCGAGATGAGTCCGGTCCTCGTGGTAGTAGAGCAGGTAGCAAGACAGCAGCCGTTTGAGATGCCGCTCATTCAGGATGATCACGTGATCAAGCAAGTCGCGTCGGCAACTTCCCACCCAGCGCTCCGCAACACCGTTCTGCCACGGACTGCGAAAGACCGTTCGAGTTGGCTCGCTCCCCATGTCCTTCACAGCCGAAACCACCTCGGCTCCAAACCTTGCGTCGCGGTCGAATAGCAAGAATCTGTGCGGCTGTTTGTAGGCCCATGCTTCTCGCAATTGCTGTATAACCCAAAGCGCATGGGGATTTCGCGTCACATTGAAGTGCAGGATCTTACGCCGGTCGTGGCCGATAACGAAAAAGCAGTACAGAACACCAAACGTGAGCATTGGGACGGTGAAGAAGTCCATCGCAGCAATGGCCTCACGATGGTTTCTGAGGAACGTCAGCCATCGTTTCATAGGATCTGGATCTCTCGGGGCTCGCCGGATCCATCGCGAGACACTCCTTTCCGAGACATCGAAACCCAGCTTGAGCAGTTCGCCGTGAATACGCGGTGCTCCCCAGGTCGCATTCTCGGCAACCATACGGAAGATCAAGGCGCGAAGCTCTTTGCTGAGACGCTTCCGTCCTCCTATTTGTCTGAATCTGGAGACCCATGCCCAATACAAACGAAACCCCGCTCGATGCCAGTTCACGACGGTTCGAGGAGTGACCAAGACGAGAGGCCTGGTCCACCCGGACCAGAACGTTCTCAACGCAATCCAGAACAGCTTGTGCAGGGTAGTCAAACGATGGCGAGGTCGTTGCGCGTGCAAAGCCAGCAGTTGCCGACGGAGAGCCAGGTTTTCGAGGACGAGGTCCTCGCGCGAACGGCAAGCGCTGAACATCCAACCGAGGAAATGTCGGAGCGACACGATCATAGCAAGAATCTTATCGGAAGTATCCGAATTCAGCTCTTCGCCAAGTCATTCATTTTGCAGGTGTACGACGTTTTGGCGAGACACAGCTCGCTTTCCGGTGACGGAAGAGATGCACGCCATGCTCTTCGAGCCGGGTCCCAACTATGCTCGCAAAGCTGATGATATCCCAGAGGAACCAGGAGTATTCAAGAGTGGTTTGGGAGCCGGAGTGCCTCGCTGTGCCAGTTGTCCGAGCCCAGCCTACTCAGACGCAGCTCGCGCCGCTAAATTCCATGGAACCGTGCTCTTATCGATCGTCGTCACCACCGAAGGAAAAGTCACCTCTATCTATGTGTTGAAGGGTGTACCATTTGGCCTGACGACGAAAGCCATCGAGGCAGTTCAAGATTGGCGGTTTGAACCAGCACTGAAAGACCGCAAGCCTGTCCCCGTTCGAGTCCAAGTCGAAATTACGTTCCACCTTGATTGAGTGCAGATGGAGTTGAATGGTGCGTCGAGGACCGCCCTTCTGGTTCGTAGCCGTACCACTAAATCCCATAAGCTGATGAATCGGCGTCACATGCCTGTTTCAAACCCTCTCTCAATTGGGCTACAAATCGGGCTACGTGCGCCACACACCACCAGGCCGGCCGAACACCATCACACCATCGGCCAAACTTTGTGAAAATCGCAGCCTATTTATCAACATTGCTCGGGTTCTTTTCCCGAGCCCTGGTCGTTTGCGCAACCAGTCTACTTGGTCGAAGGAGCCGACGCCGTCATCCAATCAGCCCGGTCAGAAACATAAAGCGCCCATGCGACTGCAGAGCACAAGCCCGCCAACGGGAAGAGGAGCTTGAACGGGCCGAGCCAGAAATAAGGACCCCCGAGGAATAGCCATCCCCAAAAACCATAATGCAGAATAAGCAATAGGATGCCGCCCCATCCCGGTAGAGGCCACTTCGCGAGCAAGTACAAAATGGCGCAGACTGTCACCGCCACGAGTTCCAAAAAGAGCAGACCGTGCGGAGGATTAGGGAGTCCAGGAGGCGGTTCGTACAAATGGGCGCCGTACAACCAAGAAAAAGGAAGAGCGACCGCTGAAACAATCCCGGCTGCGTACAGGAGAAACATTCTGATCAAAGAAATTTGCGAAAAAATTCTGAGTAGAAGAAAAATGCTCAAAGTTATCTCCAGAGCCAGAAGCAAAAATGCGGCGTTCCCTCCCACGTCACTGTGTGGGTCCAGGTGCAGTTGGCGATTAAGCCAGAACTTGAGAGTGCCTTCGGTGTGATAATAATTCGCGTATGCCATCGCCAATCTCACCACCAGGCCGAGGTTAAGCGAAAACAAGAACTCATGAGCGATCCGGAGGTAATCTTTGCGGGGCATTCGGCTTTTTTCCATAGGGTCGGTGGTCCTTCTCGGTAGTTCGATTTCTAGTGCTGTTTATTGCCGAGAATATTCGTGAGGCTCACGTCCGCATTCCCTTGCTCCCAGTGAATGGGGGTCTTGTTGGCATCAGTCCCAACGCCGGTGTATACCCAGGACGCGTTCGAACCATCGCAAGAAGCGCTGTTATACGTATCGAGTGAGTTGTCATCCATCCAAAGGCCTGCGCCTACGATCTTACCGCTATTTAGAAAGCGATTCTTAAGCTGGTGTGCTATCTCATGGGCTGCATTGTTGCCTATTCCCTCGCCGATCGCTTGGAGTAAGGTGCCTGTTGGACTTCCGTTCGTTACGTTTACAGCATACTGAGCCTGGGACATATTGCCGGGATAGTATAGTCTGCTGACCGCAGTGTTGTTACCTTCGGTGCTAGCACAGCCCGCGAGTGTTTGATCTCCGACGACGTAGACCGTGTTTGAGCCTTGGCGTCCCATACCCACTTTCACATTGTAAGGCGCAAAGGCCGTTTGAAGTGCAGTTAAGGCGTTGGACTTGATTGTCGCAATTTGTGATGCATTTAAAGTGATTACGTTATGCGGCATGTCGTCCGCCCGAATATTGAACGCGACATCTTGATTTGTGTCCGGTAAGTCTGAGCAGGTGGGGTTGCCACACCAGACGAGTTCAAAGTCAAAGCCCGATGGTTGGTGTCCAGCCTGCTTGTCCCCACCTTCGTTTGCATAGGCAACTAAGCTGGCTCCAATATCTGGGCCGGATATGGCGGCAAGGCCGTCGTTTTGGAAGGCGTGCCAGATGCCAAGGGTCCAATAGGACGGCAGGAGCGGGAAGGCAAGCCGCGTGATCACAGGGCCAGCATCGGAGCCGTCGGCAGGGTTCGCAAAAAGCGGAGATATCTGACCTGTTGAATTGGCGAGCGCTTGATGCTGGGAGAAGTCAGCGGATAGTCGATACTGAAAAGCTAAGGAGCCGTCCGAAGTGACCGCGGTTAGGTTTGAATATGGGCCGGGAGAAGAGGCGGTCCATTTCACAGCGCCAGTGTTGGTGTCGACAGCGGCCAAGCCATCCCCGATTGTGAGGTAGGAGCTAGAGGTGACCATGTAGGCGGTGCCGTCTTCGCCCAGCAGCATGGTATCGGCAGTAGAAATCGCATCACCTTGATTAGATCTTGGTGGAGCTGGATTGAAGGGGAGGCTGAATTTTGATGTTCCGGATGTGGAGGTGTGATAGAGAGTCCCCGTCGAGGCGGTAGCATCTGCTGAGGCAAGCAGCACACCGCCCTGACCGTCGGGAATGGCACGGCTCAGGGCACCTGCTGGTGTCGAATCCAGTTGCTGCGTGCTGTAGCTGCCATCTGAGTGCATGATCATCAATTGAAGGTCAACGTTTGTGCGAAAGGGAAGGTAGACACTACCGTCAGAAGAACTGGACATAAGCCCAGGGTAAGAGTTACTGGGCATAGGTATGCTGAACTTAATCTGGCCAGTCGTGGGGTCAAGAGCGACAACGGCAGTGGTGGGCGTGGCCTGGAAGTCGGGCTCAACTAGAAAGATGGTTCCATCGGGGTGGATCGTATAGTCGTCCTGGCAATTCGATGCCTGATATTGCCAAGTTTCGTTCCCATTCTGATCGACGCGACCGTAGTAACAGTAGGTGTCAAATGGACCAGGGGTATTCTGGCTAACGAGGTAAAAAGCTCCACCTTGATTGTCAGCGGCGATAAGAAGGGGGAACTGGTCCGATGGAGCGGAGGGCCAAATCCATTTTTGCTGGCCATCGGCGGTGAGGGCGCGGATGGATCCATTTCCGCCGCGAGCGCCGTCGTCCTCGACGTACAAGCCCGGAGTATTAACGTCCACACGCAAGGACTGGACGCTCTTAGAGATGCCAGACGAACCCAAAGACGGCAGTGACCACTGGACGGTTCCAATTGGGAAGGAAGTCCCTGCCGCCAAAACGGAAATAGTGGCGACGCCTGTGCGGTCGCCGTAACTGGCGGTGAGCGTAGTGGTTCCCACCGCGTCCGCCTGTAAGAGCACCGGGTCGCCGGGATTCGCGGGAGGAATGATTTCGGCGATGGAACTGTTGTCAAATGACCAAGTGGGGTTGCTGATGAGCGCGCCGTTTTCGTCAAGCAATTGAATAGCCCGAGTATTTCCGACAAGCAAAGTTGCCTGGTTGGGCGCAACGAATAGTGGCTTAGTCACGGTAAATTGGACACCGTTGCTGGTTAATTGATTCACGGCTACGTTTATGGTTGCGACACCTGGATTCAGTCCGCCGGGAACACTTGCCGTGATGTTGGCATCGCTCCAATTTGTGACACGGGCGGCAATGCCGTTAAACGTGACGTTGCTGCCATTCTGGGTTGAGCCGAAGTAGCTTCCCACGAGCACAACCGTGGCGCCGATTCCACCCGTTGAGGGCGAGATGCTGGCGATGGAGGGCGTAGAATTGAGAAGTGAGAAGTTCACGGCATTGCTTGCGTTAGCGGCGGCGGTCACGACCACAGGCCCAGTGCTTGCTCCGCTTGGGACGGGCACGGTGACCTGGGAGTCGCTCCAACTGGCAGGAGTCGCCTGTGTACCGTTAAAAGTGACGGTGCTTGAGCCTTGCGCTAAGCCGAAAGTAGTTCCCGCTATCGTTACAGTTGTCCCGGATGGTCCCGAAGAGGGGGAGAGGCTGATGATGTTCGGGACAACCGTGAAGTTCACACTGTTGCTGTTCATGCCTCCGACCGCGATGACTAACGGCCCCGTGCTCGAGCCAGCAGGGATCGGGACAGTGATCTGCGTGTTGCCCCAACTCGAGGGAGTGGCGGCTGTACCATTGAAAGTGATCGTGCTGCTTCCTTGTGTTGACCCGAAGTAGTTCCCGACAATCGCAATTGACGAACCTACGGCAGCGCGGACGGGATTCGTATAGGAAATGGTTGGGGGCGTCCCGACGATGAAGTTCACCTGATTGCTGGCCATTCCTCCCGCGGTCACGACAAGGGGACCTGTCGATGCTCCATTTGGCACTGGCACGACGATTTGGGTGTTGCTCCAACTTGCGGGTGTGGCTGCCGTCCCATTGAAAGTGACATTCCCTAAGGCCGAGCCGAAATAATTGCCAACGATGGTTATTGAGGCCCCCGCGGGCCCATCGATTGGATTTGTGTAGGAAATTGTGGGTGGGGTTCCGACGATGAAATTCACGTGATTGCTTGCCATAGCTCCGACAGATACAACCACCGCGCCAGTCACCGCACCAGTCGGGACAGCGGCGATGATTTGAGTGTTGGTCCAGGTTGTGGGGGTCGCCGGCGTCCCGTTGAAAGTGATTGTGCTGCTGCCCTGTGTTGAGCCGAAGTAATTCCCAACGACTGTCACTGTGGTGCCGACGGGACCATCAATCGGATTGGTGTAGGAAATTGTGGGCGGAGTGCCGACCGTGAAATTCACGTGATTGCTGGCCACACCACCGACGGTCACGATGATCGGCCCCGTGGTCGCGCCACTGGGCACCGGTGCCACAATTTGGGTGCTGCTCCAGCTTGTGGGAGTCGCTGAAGCGCCGTTGAAAGCAATCGTGCTGCTGCCCAGGGTCGAGCCGAAATAAGTCCCAACAATTGTCACCGAGGTACCAGCTGGCCCGTTCACCGGATTAGTGTAGGAAATTGTTGGAGGTGTGCCAACCGTGAAATTTACATGATTGCTGGCCACGCCCCCGACGGTCACAACGATTGGCCCTGTCGTCGCGCCAGTGGGCACCGGTGCCACAATCTGGGTGTTGCTCCAGCTCGTCGGAGTCGCGGTCGTACCGTTGAATGCGATTGTGCTACTGCTCTGGGTCGAGCCGAAGTTGTTGCCTACGATCTTTATGGACGTACCGACGGGGCCGTTGACCGGATTCGTGTAGGAGACCGTTGGCGCAGACTGGGCGCGGCTAGTACTTGAGAAAAAGATTGAAGATAGTAGAGCGAATGTGCAGAGAAGGTTTTTACGCATGTGAAGTCAGTGATCTCCCGGGCAGCTCGCTGCGGAGCAGCATAATTTGTAAGTCAGTATCACCAGGTGCGGATGTTTTCTACAGAGAAATCAGGTAGCAGGTAGTTTATAGATAATATTAAAATATATGTCAAGACAAATATAAGTTAATCTAGAAGAGGCTAGAGTGGGTTGTGGAAAACGCAAGAGATGAACTAAGCCATGCTTCTTCTGTCGTGCCCATAACAGCCTCAAAACAAAGGCGAATTACCTCATAGCTAACCACAGTCACCTGTCTCGATTCCGCAGAATGATCGGGCACGATGCGCAATCCACCAACAGTGGAAAACGCAACGACAAAATCGCCGCTGCCGCTTGTCCCGGACGAACCGGTGCTCGGTAGCGACCGATTCTGGATCTTCATTCGGCATTACCAAGTCCCAGTCAGGTTGATGATAAGAGGCTGCGTAGTGGTCATGACCCTTGGCGGCGGCAACGGCGGGACGGAGGAGGATCCTATCTGCTGATGCTGTGACCTTCTGCCCGCGTGTGTTCAGGCACTTGGCTTCGTGCAAGCGACGGTCCCATCTCGCGCGCTGAGGATATGGATTCACGGCCCGGTTCCATCGCGGATCGGTGGGACACATCGCGCGCGAGCTGCTCGGCAAGATGGCCCTTGTCGTTCGTGTAGACCTGCGCATCGTAGCGGCCACGCGACACCGCGACGTACGCTAACCGGTGGTTCACCAGTTTTTCTCCCGCCCGTTCAGTGTCTATGTGAACGAGAACGCGGTCGGCGGTTTGCCCTTGGCTGCTGTGGCTCGTCACCGCATAGCCGTAGTCGAGATGCGGATTCTCTTTGATATTGAAGGCGACTGCCCGGCCTGAGTCGAGGCGCAGTTGCAGGTTGCCACCATTGTCGATCTTTTCGATGGTGCCCAGCTCTCGGTTGGCGATGTGTCGCTCCCGATTCGGAGCTGTAAATTGCACTCGGTCGCCTTGCGCGAATACACGTTCTGTTTCTCGGTAGAGCGTCACACCTTGCAGTCGGCGCGGATCGTAGCTGATCTGCTCACCACTTTCGCGCCGGACCGTGAGCAGGTTTTCTTTTGCATTGACGCTTTCCACGCGCGAGTATTCTCCGGCTTGGATGCCATGCGTCTTGCTGCCTTTCGTGTAGCGTACGATGTTGCCCGGTTCATATTGCTCGGCCCACTCACGGTCTGCGCCGGTGATCTCCTGCCGGGCGACGAGCACTCTCACGTTTCTCTCCCTGTGGTCCACTTGGCCGGTCTTTTGCATTTCCGTGTGGATCATCCGGTTGATTTCCATTCGAGATCGATTGTCAGGCGAAACAACGAGCGTTCCTTCAGGCTGCTCTATATAGTCACGGGCTATTTCTTTGAGGCGTTCATCTTGCTGTGGAATTTCATGGACGCGGCCTTGCGTATCGAGCTTTTCAATCGCTTCCTTTACCTCTCCGCGTGAAAGACGCTCGACAACCTCCTTGAGGGCTGGGTCTTTCTGCCGAATGATCTCATCCAGCCGCACGGTTTGGATTCC
>WNFS01019142.1_pt1 | contig 10169 bp, 11 predicted proteins | sample 5400141 | NCBI WGS metagenome assembly WNFS01 (sample SAMN13153358, study PRJNA577476) | soil metagenome | isolation source: 60 cm saprolite under Madrone tree | place: USA:California | collected 2016-06-14
GAAAAGAGTCGATGTTCTTGGCAATTATTTTGTTCCGTTAGTGTGACGGTGAGAAGGTTAGAATTCTCGAGGAGCACGAGAACGAGGACGACTTCTCAACTTCGGACGAGTACGAGCACGATTGTTGCGGCTTGCTTTGCCGCGAACCCCCGAACACCAGCCCTCCACGCTATCCCTTGTCGAAGCTGAATTTTCCGGGACCGACAAAAAGGAAGACGAAGAGAATACAGAACATTTCGATTGGCCGTGAATAAGCAGCGAAATCATGCGGGTGCTGGCGAAACGTCGTCACGACGGCCACAATCATTGTGAGCAAAATCAAAGTTGCGGCCGGCCGGAAAAGAAGACCGAGAACGAGCAGAATCCCGCCCAGGAATTGCGACAACGCTGCGAGAAGACCCCAGACATTAGGCATGAAGCCGATTCCGAGATTTGCCATAGCATGCCCGATGTGCGTCCAGGCCGCCTGACCGCCGGAGAGCTTCTGCCACCCAAACAGAATGTATATGGCGCCGATCCCGATGCGGCCGAGCAAGAGTCCGAAATCGGCATGTTGGGACAAAGACTTGAACATGAAACCGTTTAGCCCACGAACCGTCAACGCGTCAACGCCAACAGATCGCCTGGAAGGCCTCAAAAGAAATCATAATGTCGACGGATGAATGCCTAGCGAGGCCAGAAGCGGACACATGACTTCCATCGGTAGACCAACAACATTCGAAAACGACCCAGTAACCTTCTCGATGATTAATTCGGGCGAGTTCTGCGCCGCATAAGCCCCTGCTTTGTCGAGCGGTTCGGCAATCTTTAGGTACGCTTCGATCTCCGAATCCGAAAGCGCTCGAAATTTGACTCGCGTACGCACTGCGCGTGAAACCAATTGCTTACGGCCGGGGTTCACCAGCGCGATGCCGGTGATCACGTCATGAGACCTCCCAACGAGGCGAGCGAGCATCCGGCGGGCGTCGTCCAGATCCAAAGGTTTTCCAAAAACTTCCGAGTCCAGCGTGACAACGGTATCGGCGGCCAGCACGAATTCCTCCGGGTGCTGATCCGCAACCGCCGCGGCCTTCTGAAAGGCGTTGAAAAGCGTTAGTTCCACAGGACTGAAGAACTCGGAATGCGATTCTTCGATCGGCGCCGGCTTAATCTGAAAGTCAAAGCCCGCAGCGCGAAGGAGCGCAATTCGCCGCGACGAACCCGATGCTAGAATGAATGAGGGCATGGGATGGGGTGGTCGATCCACACCGGCCCGTCCACGTTGAACGTCGCCGAACGTTTCACTGCGAAGGATTTGTCTTCCCGGGCAGGCCTCCCGGATTCAGCTCTTTGTAATCTACCGGCAACGAAAAATCTGCTTCAGTTAGATCGGTCTGCTGGACGGATTCGAGGGTGACGACGACCCTTTGGCCCAGGAATTTGGCCTCCGTCCGTATTGGCATACCGGGATACTTGGTAGGCGAAATCGCCATTGTCCGAAAAATGTCCATCCCGGGTCCCTTCTGAATAACATTCACGGCTTCGATAATTTTCATGAAGTCAGGGAAGTCTTTAGAAATAAAAATGCTCATATCCGTGCCGTTAAGACTGGTTACATACTCTTCGGTTTCGTACCCATTGATGGACTGTTTCTTTCCGGTTGGTTTCAGTTCGATCTCCGAAGGAGTTTCACCTCCTTTGGTTCCCATAAGGCTCTTCACGGCCTCAGACTGAGCCTTGAGCTGTTCCGGAGCGATTTTGAGAAATACTTTTTGCCCGTGGATCAACATGATTGTTTCGCCAGTACTTGAGTCGATGATCGTGCTGGTTTGTTCGGTATCCAGCCGGGCCTTTGCATCCTTAATTTTCATCGAGATCTGTTGGACGTGACCCATCGTTTCAACCTCCTGTTTAATGATGTAATCACCCTTTGCCGCGAATACGACGAGCGTGAGACTGCTAAAGACGGCGAAAATTGTTCTCATTGTCTATTCCTTGATGACTGTTATCAGATCGAGAGCCTCAGGGAGCGGAAAAACAACATGAATGCCGAAAATTTTCGCCGACCTTGCTTTCCAGCGAGCAACGTTATAACCGGAATTCCTGAATACGTGCCAATTCGATTGAATCGGCATTTCGGGAAGTCCCTCGGGGTTTATGACACAGAGAGCGGGTCCGGGTTTCTTCATGAAATCGGTGAATTCGTCAGGGTCGAGGCGAAGATGAAAGGGGCGAATCTTCGCTCGTAGGTACCAGATCAAGCTTTGCTCATCGTAGCGAATGGATGCGGTCCGCGTCTCCGGAGGTACCAGGGGAAGGGCCTCCTGGGCAATTTTCTTGGATAAAAATTGAGGTTCGATCGCGCGAAATCCGATGGTCGCGATAAGCAAATACGCCAGCAACGCGACACCAAGCATCAACGATTTCCATCGGATCTCCTCGATTTGACGGGCAACCAGGATTGCCAGCGCCGGGTAAGCGGGAAGAACGTAATGCGGCAGTTTTGTTCGAATCGCCGTAAAGACGAACAAGACCACAAGAACTACTCCGACAAGATAGTTCTCGTCTGAGTCGCGCCGAATCCAGAGCCGTTTGACGCAAAACGGTAAAAAGACACACCAGGGAAGAAAGCTGAAAAAACTGGCGATCAGATAGAATGGAAGAGATAACAGGTATCCGAGAAAGCCCGGTGCTCCATGACTTTCCATAGGTTGGAAAGAACGTTGCAGTACATGTTTGCCCAATCCAACCTGCAGATATTCACCATGTGTTGCGAGAACGGCAGGAATTCCCCAGGCGCCGACTACAATAAGAACAACGAGTCCTCCGAGCAGCGCGGAACCCGCCCTGAATCTCAAAGGAGAGCGGCAAAGCAGGGAATGGAGTGGCGTGAAAAGCACCGGCAGTAAGGCGACAGGCCCTTTCGCCAGGAAACCGAGGCCCAAAGCAAGATAAAAGATAAACCACCAGAACCTTGAAGAAGTGTTCCGCAGACGTTCCCACCCGGCCCAGGTCGCCATGAGGAAAAATAAGAGCAGGGGCATATCTGCCACAGCGGCTCTCGCATGGACAAAGAGTTGTAGACAAGTCGCGAAGATCAGGCCTGCCCATAGCCCGACGCCTGGACCGAAAGCGCGGCTGGCAAATATCATCGTGGCAGTAGCGGTAAGCGCGGCGAAAATGGCGGACGGTAATCTGGCCGCGAAATCATTGTCGCCTAACAAATTGTAGGCCAGAACCTGACTCCAGTAGACCAAAGGAGGTTTGTCGAAGCGGTATTCGCCGTTAAGCCTTGGTATGAGAAAATCGCCATTCTGCCGCATCTCACGCGAAGCTTCTGCGAAGCGCGGCTCATCACGATCGATCAGCGGCAGGGAAGAATTTCCGATCGCGTAAAGGAAGATTGCGCCAAAAAAGAAAAATAGCAGGAATAGCGGCTTAGGCATGTCCGGCAGCCGTTCGACAAAAGGATGGGCGAGTGTAGTTAGTCTGTAATGTACCGTCACTATTATATGCGAGACGGTGCACAAGCATGGAGACCCACCAGATGAACAAAAGCGGGCGAAAATCAAACGCTGTTTCGCCCATTTTCCTCTTCGCTTTGCTGATTTCGGGCATTCTGCTATGCGGCCTCAGCTTCTTTCTAGATCAAACGGTGATTGAATGGGTGAAAATGCATGACATCAAGCCGCTCAAAGAATTCGCGCGTTTTCTGAGTTCATATGGTGATTGGCCGCAGCTGATGGTATTTGCGCTTATCGGCTTGGGACTTGCAGTGTTCATGCGGAATCGAACACTTATAAAACTGTTGATCTGCATGATGATTTCTTCTTCCCTGGCTGGAGCATTGGTCAATACTGTCCGTCTTACGAGTGGCCGGACTCGACCCAACAATGGCGAAACTGTACAGGAGTGGAATGGGCTTTGGCATGATGGGCAGTTCCTGTTGTTCAACAATAAGTATCACTCATTTCCGTCCGGGCATTCTGGAGCGGCATCCGCTTTTTTTGGTGTGCCGCTTTTTGCACGACGTTCGTACGGGCGCTGGACTTTTCTCATCGCGATCGCAATTGGTTGGTCGAGAGTTTATTTGAATGTCCACCATCTTTCCGATGTCCTGATCGGAATCCTTGTTGGAACGCTGATCGCCTACCTCGTATGGACACGGTTAGGACCCCTGATTGATAAGAGGCTGGTGTTTGCACGAGACAGGAGCGCATGAGCGGTAGGGGCGGAATTCCGAACCGCCCGGCCAGGAATGGCCTCTGCGGAAACAGGATTTCGATGGTTTTGGTAGGCTCCGATCTCCGAGCGGACCATCAAGCATTGCTCGCCTTGAACTTACGACCTCACCGTAAAGCCCGGTCGACTCGGAGATCCGACCCTATCAGCCTACCCACGTAAGAAGGCCCCGTTCGGAGATGCGGCCCGCCCTCCACGTCAAAACAGTCGTCTTGGAATCGCGACCTTCCAGTGGGTGCACAATGCGTAAGGGCGGACCCCGAGCCGCCCGCCGAGAACGATCTTTCGGTACGGACGGATGCTACACCACCTCCGCCTGGGTGCCCTTCTTATTGACCAATCCTCGCAGCTTACCTTCGATGAATGCGTCAAGATCGCCATCCATGACAGCTTGGATGTTGCTTGTCTCAACGCCCGTTCGATGGTCCTTGATCATCTGATAGGGCTGAAACACGTACGAACGAATCTGGTTGCCCCAGGCGATATCGCCCTTTTCGCCATATTGCCGTTCAAGTTCGGATCGTTTTCGGTCCTGCTGAATCTGGTAAAGCTTTGCCTTCAACATGTTCAACGCCATCTGCCGGTTTCGGCCCTGGCTTCGTTCAGCCTGGCAGGCGACAACGATGCCCGTCGGAAGATGGGTAATGCGTACCGCGGTCTCAACCTTGTTGACGTTCTGGCCTCCTTTACCCCCGCTTCGAAACGTATCAATTGAGAGATCCTTCTCGTTTATCTCAATATCGACATCCTCCTTAAGTTCGGGAACAGCGTCGACGCTGGCAAAAGAGGTGTGCCGCCGCTTATTCGCGTCGAAGGGTGAGATTCGCACAAGTCGGTGAACCCCGCGTTCGGTCTGCAGGTAACCGTAGGCATATTCACCGGATACAAGAAGCGTGACCGATTTGATTCCCGCTTCGTCTCCGTCCTGAATATCAATGATCTGGCTGCCGAATCCGCTCCGCTCGATCCATCGCTGATACATTCGACAAAGCATATCCGCCCAATCGCACGATTCAGTTCCCCCCGCGCCGGCGTGGATCGTAAGGAAGGCGTTGTTCTTATCGAACTCACCGGACAGAAGCATTTTCAGTTCGAAACTCTCCAGCTCTCTTATCAATGCCGCGTACTCCTGCTCCACTTCCCGAAAGGCAGATGCCTGAGATTCGAACTGTTTTTCCTCCCGTGCGAGGCCAACCAGGACCTCCAGGTCATCCGCTCCTTGAATGAGCGCGGCGAGGGGCTGAACCTTAGATCGAATCTGTGTCGTTTCGTCGCGCTCTTTATTGTTCCAGAAATCGGGGGCAGTCGTCTGCTCCTCGAGTTCACTCAAGCGGGCCTGCAGCTTTGGATAGTCAAAGATACCTCCGAAGTTCCCCAATCCGGGATTTCAAATCATCGGTTTGAATGGCCTGAAAATCGACTTCCATACGAGTAAAAGTAGAATTTAGGAAACAGCTGAAATCCTTGAAAAGCAAACCGGTTGCAGATATTATCTGCGCATTTGTTGCTTTTCAAGGATTCTACTTATTCCACCTCATCGCGAATTGGCTCCAGATCAGGGTCGGTGCGTGCCAGATCTGCAAAATCCTGATCAATCTGGATCGCTTGTCGAAGTCTTTTTCGTGCCTCGCTGAGATGCCCCAGCTGAGCATCGTAGCATGCTAGATTGAACTGTATCATCGCGCAATTCGGAAATTTGTGACTTGCGCTGATCAAGATTTCTCGTGCCGACGCCAGACCGCAACTGCGCCGGGTAGCGTATGCCAATGCCACGGGCCAATTTGATTCTTCCGGCTCAGATTCTACCAATCGCGTCGCAACCGCCGCAGCCTCGGCCCATTTCTGCCAGCCCTGATACAGTTCCAGCCAAACCGCAAGAACGCCACGCGTTTCCCTTACCTGCGCGGGCAACCCTTCCAGTTCTTCCACGGCCTCCTGAAAAAGGCCAAGCTCAGAGAAGCCGCTGGCAGCCAATAATCGCCTTTGAACTTGCGGGTCTAGGGTCACGCAAAGTCAGATCCAGGTACCGCTCGGGATCACCGCGTTTTTCGGTACGACCACTACTCCGTCCCGGATGTAGTAGTTCGGATTGTCGACGTTCGGAGCCTTTCCGTCGGGTGTGATGACGCAGTTCTCACCGATTCGAGCGTTCTTATCTATGATGGCCCGGTCAACAACGGAATTCTTTCCGATACCCATGGGCGGCACCGATCCGATATCCTCAAGATATTCGGTAGCCTCATCCTCATAGAAGTCCGCACCCATGATAACGGAATTCCGAATTGTCGCTCCGCTTTCGATGATGCTTCGAATTCCAATGACCGCGCGCTCGATGTGCGCATCGGAAATAATGCAGCCATCGCCCACCACGGCGTGGCGAATCGTCGCCGCGTTAATCTTGCTGGCCGGAAGAAACCGAGGATGGGTGTAAATAGGGGAAAGTCGGTCAAAAAAGTTGTAGGGAGGCACAGTGTCTGTCAGGGCCAGGTTCGCTTCAAAGAAGGCGCGAATGGTCCCGATATCTTCCCAATAACCCTGAAAAATATAGACCATGACCTTGTACTTTTTCAGCGAACCGGGAATGATATGTTTTCCGAAATCGTCGTAGTCGTTTTTGAGACTGTCGATCAGGATCTTCCGGTTGAATACGTAAATACCCATTGATCCCTGGTAGAGCTCGGAAGTCTCCGGCAATTTGAGGTCCTTCAGCAGCGCCGGCGGGATCTTGAGTTCCTCGAGAAGGGCCGCGTCCTTTGGTTTTTCATCGAATCGGAAGACTCGGCGATTTGCGTCGCTGTGCATGATACCGAATCCGGAAGCCGCCGCGCGATCCACCGGAGTTGTGCCGAGCGTAATATCAGCTCCTGAGTCGATGTGTTGCTCGAGCAGCAGGCGATAGTCCATGTGGTAAAGTTGGTCGCCGCTCAGGATCAGGTAATATTCGTAGGGTCCTTCGAGAAAATAGCGAAGGTTCTGACGCACGGCATCGGCTGTACCCTGGTACCAGCGGGAGGCCTCCGGCGTTTGCTGCGCCGCCAGAATTTCAACAAAGTTTTTCGAAAAATTGTCAAACTTGTAACTCGCATTGATATGGCGATGTAACGACGTGCTGTTGAACTGGGTCAGCACATAGATCTTCCGCAGTCCCGAATTCAGGCAGTTGCTGATCGGTATGTCAACCAGGCGATACTTGCCTGCAAGGGGCACTGCGGGCTTCGCACGATCTTTCGTCAGCGGGAACAAGCGTGTTCCTGCACCACCACCCATGATGATGGAGAGGGTATTGTTTTGAAGGGAGTTTGAATCCATAATTCGTGGGGTACCACCAGCAAGCGGTTTGATTGTTCCTCATCTTGCAAGCACCCAAATTCTTTGTCACGTTAGTTTTTCATTATGTGCGGGATTATCGGATATATAGGCAAATCAGACGCCACGCCCATTCTCGTAGATGGATTGCGACGGTTGGAGTATCGCGGCTACGATTCTGCCGGCGTCGCGACATTGGCGAACGGCAAGCTGGAATTGCGAAAATGCGCCGGCCGGATATCCAGTTTGTCGCAGATCATTCAACAGGATCCCGTGCACGGGTTCTGCGGCGTCGGTCACACGCGATGGGCGACGCATGGCGGTGTTACGGATACAAACGCGCATCCCCATCTCGACCAAAGTGGGAAGCTCGCGCTCATTCACAATGGGGTCATCGAAAATTTCCAGCAGTTGAGGGATCAGCTTTTGGCTCAGGGCCACACCTTCCGGTCGGAAACGGACACCGAGGTGCTAGCCCACTTGATTGGGCACATCTTCGACAGCACGCCGGGCCCGCGAGATAAGAAAAAGCTTCTGGACGCCTTCCGGCTGGCTTTGAAACAAGTCATCGGAACTTATGGTTTGGCGTTGTTTCACTCGGAGGTGCCTGACGCAGTCCTGGGTGCAAGGCGTGGGAGCCCCCTGATTCTTGGAATAGGCAAGGGAGAGAACTTTATCGTGAGCGACGTAAGCGCAATTGTCGCGCATACGCGGGACGTCGTTTATCTCGACGACTATGACGTTGTGACGATCGAGGAGGAGCGATTCAATATCGTCAGGCTTGCCGGCGCGGGCTCTTCCTTTGAGGTCAGCAAGGTGGAATTCACTACCGAAGATGTCGATAAAGGCGCCTTCCCGCATTATATGCTCAAGGAGATCTTTGAGCAGCCGAATGCTCTTCGGGATGCAATGCGCGGACGATTGTCCGCCGAAGAATCGACCGCCAAACTTGGCGGACTTAACATGTCCTCGCGTGAATTGCGTGACGTCGAGCGGATAGTTCTTAGCGCGTGCGGCACGGCGCTTCACGCGTGCAGAGTTGGCGAGTGCTTGCTTGAGAATCTCGCCCACATTCCGACCGAGGTGGAGTTCGCGAGCGAATTCAGGTACCGGAACATACCGATGACCAAAGACACACTGGTCTTCACTGTAAGCCAAAGCGGTGAAACAATCGACACTCTGGCGGCCCTGCGCGAGAGCAAACGCAAAGGGTATCGAACCCTTGGAATTTGTAACAGCGTCGGCAGTACGATTGCCCGTGAGAGTGATGGCGGCGTCTATATGCATGCGGGTCCGGAGATAGGTGTCGCAGCGACCAAGAGCTTTACCTCCCAGATAGTGATTCTAACTCTTCTCGCGTTTTTGCTTGGCCGGATCCGGCATCTGTCAAGTTCGCAGGGAATCGAAATTATCGCAGCGCTGGAAAGCGTGCCCGAACTTGCGCGCCAGGTTCTTGAGCAATCCGATGCGATTGAGGATCTGGCCGAAAAATATGCGGACGCCGCCGGCTTCCTGTTCTTTGGGCGTCAGTATAACTATCCGATCGCGCTGGAAGGTGCGCTCAAATTAAAGGAGATCACCTATAAGTTTGCTGAAGGGCATCCCAGCGCCGAATTGAAGCATGGAGTCATCGCTTTGATCGGGCCTGACGTTCCCTCGATCATGATCGCTCCGGACGATGCGGTCTACCACAAGAATCTGAATACGCTTGAACAGATTAAGGCGCGTCGAGGTCGAGTGATAGCCATCTCGACGGAAGGCAAAAAGGCGATTTCCAAGCTTGCCGATGACGTCATTTTTGTCCCCGAGTGCCCCGATTTTGTTGCTCCGATTCTGACCGTGATACCGTTGCAACTCTTTGCCTACCATCTTGCCGTCAAGCTGGGTTGCGACGTCGATAAACCGCGCAACCTGGCCAAGAGTGTAACCGTTGAATAGGGACGGCAGGGTCAGATCTGCGAGCAAAACGATGGCCGGAGTTTCGATCAGGGGGTGACTCAAAAACAATCGTTGATTTTTTCTTGTTTCTGATAGGTTTGCCGGGATGTTTGAGCCCAAGGCGATGATGGTCTATCGGTTTTTGATGAAAGATCACTCGCTTGAACGGGTTTTTCCCTCAGAGGAAGCTCAAAAAATCGTTGACGCACCGTTAGCTCAATTGGCAGAGCAAGTGACTCTTAATCACTGGGTTGTAGGTTCGATTCCTACACGGTGCACTCCTGATTCAGAAGGACTTACGGCGAAAGCCAGCCTATCCAGAAAATTGTACTTACGCGTTGCTTACGCGTTTTTGGAGTTGAAAGCCCTGCTGAAGACGCTTGCCAATCGAGCCCGGTTTCTACGCCCGACAGCGGCTTTCCTTTGCGGTGAAACCAACTGCCTCACGTAGCTTTTCTTTCATTGAACCGATGAAAGCACTCCTCGTCGAGAAGCTTCCCGAAGGCGATTTCATCTACGGAGTCAAACTCGATGGCTATCGGGCCCTTTCCTTCAAGGATGGCAAGGTCGTTCGCGAATAAATCGCGAGATCGATTGCGCCCAAAATCACGCGATTCTGACAGTTCGGAGTTCTCTCCAACGCCTCATTCGCTTCTTCACAAAGAAAGAAGAGAGACCTTCTTCCGTATTATCTGCTAGCATAC
>WNFS01004965.1_pt1 | contig 10163 bp, 8 predicted proteins | sample 5400141 | NCBI WGS metagenome assembly WNFS01 (sample SAMN13153358, study PRJNA577476) | soil metagenome | isolation source: 60 cm saprolite under Madrone tree | place: USA:California | collected 2016-06-14
CTTCGAATCGGCAATGGCTTTGAAGGCGGCGCGCATGGCCACTTCGGTCTTGCCATAGCCGACATCGCCGCAGAGAAGGCGGTCCATCGGTGTGGCGCTCTCCATGTCTTTCTTGATGTCGGCGATCGCGGCGTTCTGGTCGGGAGTCTCCTCGAACTCGAAGGCGTCTTCGAATTCGCGCTGGAAATTTCCATCGGGAGAAAACGCAAGCCCTGGCGCGGTTTTCCTGGCCGCGTACAGCGCCAAAAGCTGGTCGGCCATGTCTTCCAGCGATTTGCGCACACGCGTCTTGCGCGTGTTCCAGCCGGTACCGCCGAGTCTATCGAGCGTGGGATGCGCGCCTTCGACAACGCGATAGCTCTGCACCAGGTCCATGCGCTCGAGGGGGACGTAGAGGCGAGAGTCCTCGGCGTAGCGAAGGAGCATGAACTCGCCGCGGCGACCGTCAGACTCGATCTGGCGCAAACCTTCGAACTGGCCGATGCCGTGGTCCACGTGCACCACAAAATCGCCTGGTTTTAGCTCGGCAAAATCGGTAAAGAAGCCGGAGGTGCGGATCTTCCTGCCGGGGCGTTCGAGGGCAGGCATTACCTCGAAAAGATCCGCGTTGCCGTACAACGTGACCTTGGCCTCGGGAAAGGCCACGCCTTCCGCAAAAGGAGAGCGCATCAGCAACACCCCGGCAGACTCCTGCGCGGTTTCGGCGGTGAATCCCGCGGCGGCATCCTCGGATTCGCCGAGCACGTAGGGCACTTCGTACTCGCGGCAAATATCGGCGAGGCGTTCAAGCTCACCGGTGCTGACGGCGGTGAGGAAGACGCGGCCGCCCGCGGCTACCTGCGATTTCACTTCGTTCATGCAGGCGACGACGTCGCCGTGAAAGCGCGCGCTAGGCCGCGAAGACAATTCAAATTGCGGATGCGACCCTATGCCCAGCGCCAGGTGCTCGAGGTTGACCTGCGAAGTTTTCTCCAGCGCGGCGGCGAATTGCTCTTCATTCCAGAAATAATCATCCGCGTCGGGTGCGTTAGCCTGGCCGTGGCGCTCGTAATTGTCCACAGCGGAGGCAAGATGCTTGGTGGCTGCTTCGCGAATGGCCGCCGGCTCATCGAGAAAGACAATCGGACGCAAGCAGCTTTCCGCCAGCTCAAAGAGCGAAGACGGGCCGGGGTCGCGTTTGGGGCCGAAGAACGAAGGAGCTTCCCAGGAGGCGCCGTTGTCCGCCGAATAATTTTCGGCGGGTACGGCCCACTCGGTCAGCGGGAGCAACGTGGTGCGCACCACCGGCGCGATGGAGCGCTGGGTACGCGGATCGAATTCGCGAACAGACTCGACAGTGTCACCGAGCAGCTCGATGCGCACCGGGCGCGGCGACTCCGGGGAGAATAGGTCGACGATGCCGCCGCGCACCGCGAATTGCCCGGGCATCTCGACCATTTCGGTGCGCGTGTAGCCCACCGAGCCGACGTGTGTGATCAATTCCTCCAGGGGGATTTCCGCATCGGTGGCCAGCGTGCGGGCCAGCGAAAGATAGACGTAGGGATCCTGGTATCGCCACAGTGCCGCGCTTACCGGCGCGACTAGGAGCGATATCTGTCCGTCGGTGATGCGAAACAGCGTGGCCGCGCGGCGCTCGAGGATGTCCGCGTGCGGGCTTTGCGATTGCCAGGGCAGCGTGTCGAACGCAGGCAGCGTGGCGACGCCGCCCAGAGTGCTGGGGAAGATGGTGGAGAAGAAGCGCAGCGTATCGGCGAGCGCCTCCGCGCGGCGATTCGAATCGGTCACAAAGAAGGCCGGGCGGCGCAGCTCGTGCGCGATGTACGCGGCGACCACCGCTTTTGCGACGTCGTGCAAACCGGCCAGCGAAATATGCTGGCCGCCCGCGCGCAATGCGGCGATTGCGCCGTCCATCGACGGATGGCGCAGCACACTTTCAAGACGCTCGCGGACTGCAGGTAGGATCATTCGAGAAAAGTCAGGATTTTGCGCGAGACGCCGGAACGCCGTCGCGTATTTTCTTCAGGATTTCAGTGGTGGAGTAGCCAGGCACCACGGGCACGGATACGACGCGGCCGCCCGCGGCTTCCACTTCTTCGCGGCCAACAATCTGGTCTCCGGGCCAGTCGCCCCCCTTGACGAGAACGTCGGGAAGCAGAGCGGCGATGACGCGCTGCGGCGTTAAATCGTCGAAGATCACGACGGCGTCAACGCATTCCAGAGCCGCGAGAATTTCCGCGCGCTCGCGTTCCGGAATCACCGGGCGTCCCTCGCCTTTAAGCTGTTTGACGCAGGCGTCGCTGTTCAAGCCGACGATTAATGCGTCGCCCAAGCTGCGCGCGTGCTCCAGGCTGCGGATGTGGCCAGGATGCAGCAAATCAAAGCAGCCGTTGGTGAACACGACGCGGCGGCCATTGCGTTTCCCGCGGCCAAACCGCAGAATCGCTTGCTCCAGTGTGAAGATGGAATTCAAAGGGTCTCCGTGCGAGAGCAGCCGGAACAAATCGTGAAGCCGGAAGTTGTAGTTTATCACGCAGGTGTGCTGCGGCGCGCAGCACAAGGCGCGCTGGTAGTGGGTTAGTTTCCGATTAGGCGACTTACCAGGACTTAGCTGCGTGGGGGACTAGCCGGTTCGCTTGTCCCCCTTTTCTTTCGACCCCCATCGACCTCTCACACGCAGGCAGTGTCATCCCTCGCGAACCGAGGGACCTGCTTTTATCTTCAGCTCAAGCACTCACCCTCGCCCCATCAGACCCCTACCCCAAGTCTCCGAGCCCAAAATTGGCTGCTCGGGGCTTCCAGATAAGACTCCTTCTGACGTATTATTCGCGCACATGGAATCCCGGCCCGAGCGAATGGACATCGAGGCAGCGAAGGAAGATCTAAAAAATCGTACCTTGGCGCAGTTGGGCTATGATTTCGCGCGGCTCCTGTACCTGTCCTCGTTGAGAGACTTCAGTACGGGGGAATATCATCATCACGGTCTGGCGACATCTTTTTCAGACTCTGCGGCGAGCGGGGCACTGACTGCATGCCACCAAGAATTGTTTTATTCTCTTGTCTTGTCGCCGTTAGAGTCTTTGGTTGTGCAAATCGATCGCTTCATTCGGTCAACGCACAAAGATTACCAAAATGCATTGAGTGCGTGGGAAAACTTGCAGGCGTACAACACTGCCGTGCCAACCGTCTGCGATCAAATGACCGCCGACCTGTTCAGGTCGAATATTAGGATTGCGCTGGCGTTCCTGAGATCTTCTCGACCGTTTCAGGAAGAGAAATCCCAATCCGCATCGCCAGGCCCGTTACTTGGCCAATGATTTCAGCGTCCTTTGGAAATGCCACCGAGCGGCTCTTGACCGGCGAGAGAGGATGAGCGAGCAGGAGCAGCTTGTCTTTCATTATTTCGCACCAAGAGCAAGCGTATTCGTTTCGAAGGTCTACAAAATAAATCGGACGGTCAAACTCGGATCGCGTTGAACGCTGCTCCAGATTTTTGAGTTCAGGGTCGATTTCAACAAACGACCCCGGTCTCAAGAGCGGATAGAGGGTGTAATCACTGAATCCGATAAAACCGTACAGACGATGACGCAGGTCAAGGTGCTGAATGAATTCGAGGGGCACTCTGCCCCACGTTTCGATCATGCGCGAGAGTAGGTTCGTTTTGCTCACATTTAGACCTGCGTCGAAACGCACCGGAAGCTCCAAAGAGCTGGGTGCATGCTCGGCCGTTTCGTGTTGCGCAAGGTGAGTTTTTGCAATGGGCATTCGAGCATGAAACGTCTTGATCTTGTTTACGTCCACACCGTATAGCATGAGAAGGCTCGCGTAGCTCAATCCGTAGATGCTAGCGAGGGTAAAGAGCTTGTAAATACTGGGAAGAGATGTTTTCTCATTCTCAATTTGGGTCAGCCATGGGCCGGATACCAAGAATTCGTCGTTGGTTTCTGCTTCAGCAATCACCTTGCTGAGAACCGCGACCTCGCGCGTAGTTATTCCTAGTTGCGCACGGACGTGTTTGAGTCGCTCTCCGGGCGAGAAGGGCTTGCCTGTTGGTCGTGAAATCTGGTTAGGTCCCAAGGATGGCGTCAACCTCCCCCTTCTCGCAACCAAACGCCGACGCCCGGATAGCAGGAATCCTAACAATCTCGTACAAACGGAAGCAGCGCATCAGGCATTGGCGCCTAAACCCGGCCCGTCAGTGTACCAAAGATTCGCGACCGGAACTGAGGCGCGTGGGGTTTACTCGCTTGAGGCGAAGACTAAAAGTAGTGCAAAAGCCCCCGGCCATACGAATCGTATAAGAAATACTGCGAGTCGCCTTAAAGGGGCCGAGCAGCCACAGCAGCATCAAAACAATGTTGGAAACAACCACAAAGGTCAGATACTTGGCCGTCAGGTTTAGCTCGAATCCCGGACTCGGGTCATTCGTATGGCTGGCTAGTCGCAGATGAAGGTCGATAAGCTGGGCGACCTGCTTTTGAGTTCTCCGAAGCCACTGCAGCGCGAGCTTCCTGCGCTCGTTAAAAAACATGCGTTTAACATCTGGCGTAGCAGAACGTGCGACGAATTCGGCGTCTTCGACCGAGAAGATTCTCTTTATGGCCGCCGTTTGGACGAAAACCGAGTCGAGCGCTTCGCGGGCGTTTGAATAGTCGTGTATCGTTACGGCTGGCCTCTGTCTCTTGTTCAGCGACTGCACGAGCAAACGAACACCTAAGACCAGAATCAACGAGCTGAGCAATGAGATTGGAAGCAATCCGGTCATGGCCTCATCACTTTTACGAATCGATTCGAAGTACGAGCCAGAATCGCTCGGGTCTTAGCGGCAAGGACCTCGTAATCTCGTTCAATTTCACTTTCCGCAGGCCGCACAGGATCTGCCTGCACAGACCAAAGAGCGATACACCACACTGCGACGGTAATGAGGTAGCTCGCAGGACGCAGCGTTCTTAGCACAAACGACGATTCATTGCCAGGTTCCGACCAGAACGCGAAATTCACAACATTTAAGCTGATCCAAAACGCATTGCCTAGAGTCAGCCCCAACAAATTGCGACCGAGCGGAATTCGATACCGCGTGAATAGCCACAACATTATCGGTAAGAGCGCGCCTTCGACGTATCGAAGGTATCGACCCACGTCGGCAGTGGCGCGGGGCAGAGAAGCGAATCCGTGTTGCCAGAGATCTAAAGATGCGTAGGTGAACACGACAACGCACACGACCGACAGAAGACGGCGCGTGAAGTGCGCCACTCCTGGATTATGCCTCAACGACTGTCTGAAAATTTCGATCACTACGGCATAGCTGGCGATAACCGTAGCGAGCTCGGTGTGCCAGTAGACCTCAGGATAGAAACTCGGCGCGAACTGATAGCAGCAAACGCGGAGTATGTCCGAGAGAAGAGTACAACCGATATAAACATAGAACAGAGAGTATCTTCTGACTAGACCTGTGGCTACTCCTCTAGAAAGAACAACACCTTCTAGGGCAGTGGCACTCCACCAAATGAAGTCTGTGCTCACGGATGTCGGAGTTTTGCTGGGCGGAAGAGTAGCATGAAAAGAGTAAAGGAGGGGAAGGCGGATCGCACCTTCCCCTCTCCGGCGTTCGCGTGTTTTTAGACTGCGAGCATGCTTCCAAACGTAGTAAGCGGCGGCTTCGGATACGGCGGCGCTGGACCGCCGCCATCAGCAATCAAAGCCCCGAAGTTCAGGTTTGGTGGTGGATAGGGCGGCGCTGGACCGCCACCGTCGGCAACCAACATCCCGAAGTTCGGCTTCGGTGGTGGATACGGCGGTGCCGGGCCTCCTCCATTGGCAATCTGAGGCTGGGACGGACGACCGATGACTTGCCCATCCCCCCGGCGATGGTTTGTCGAAGAAGGTGACACAGACACCACCACGGCTAGGGTGAACACACCAAGAATCAAACTAAACAGTTTCCGAGAGTTCATTTTTTGTCTCCTAAGGATGAAATCTGGGCTGAAAGGCCCAGTCGCAGGCAATGGAAGCACGGAAACGGGTCGGACGGACGAAAGGTTGCCCGACGTCGGAAGGAGGTGATTGCTATAGCAAGCAGAAGGAAATTGAATTAGACGTGAGTCGAGAGTTCAGGTCGATTTCCAAAGTAGGGGCTGGTTTCCCCTGCTCAGGGACGCCTGAGCGGATGCAGGCAATCTGTAGATTTTGATCACAATCTGGATGACAGGCGATGATCTTCCGGTGAGTACGCCGTCTTCGCTCTCTTCGCAAATAAGGTGGTCAGCTTTGGTCAGGTTCAGGTTAGAACCACGCGCTCTCCGTCCCTTGGTTCTGCCAGTCAACTTAGGCTCATTCGGCCTCTGCTTGTCTTAGCAAGCAAAAACAAAAAGAAATCCACATGATTCTCTTTGATTCCTAAGATTTCAGGAGGCAAAGGACCGATTCTGCCGGCGTTTCGCAGTTCCTTTAGGGGTACTTATGTTGATGACCGAAGATCAGATTTTTCGGTGTCAAAACCGCGGCTGCGGTTGCGAGGTGAGAGTAATCAAGGGTTCAATCGAGGGAAGCTCAAATCCTCGGTGCTGCTGCGGCGCAGAGATGAAGAAACCATACACGGCACCCGCTATGCGAGAAGTGATCTCTAAGGTTTCCGTGAGTAACAGAACCGAAAACAATTAGAGCCGTCGGCGACCTTTTGCCCCAGACAGGACCACAATGGGGGACACCATAGTTCCTTTCTTTGCATCACTCTTCCTCATTGCTGGCGCACTGCTGTTTTCCGACGTATATATAGAACATCCCCTTATATAGAACGCGCTTACCGGAAACTGACCCAGCTACATCTTGGAAGCAATTTAAGGAAATAGTTCAAAGGCTTTTCCCAAAAAGGGTGAGACATTATTCTTGCCTATGGCGGGGCCTGCGCGCAGCACAAGGCGCGCCGGTAGCGGGTTAGTTTCCGATTATCCGCCTAACCAGGACTTAGCCCGCCACGCCAAGGCCGATTGCTGGTGGTAAGGGGATTTGTCAGCACCTATCCACCCTCAGTCGAGCCCGGTGTGGAAACCTCCTAGGCTTCACACCAGATAAGTGATGGCGTTTCAGTCGGTGCACCTGGATGAAAGCCGTGTGCCGAAACCACACGCTTTCTCCACCAATGCGGTTACGGTGTTAGACCGAGGCGGCTTAGAAGCGCCTGGAACCGGGCGCTAGAGCGAATGGCGTCGAGCCTCGGATCCACTTTGAGGAAAATGAGCCAGTTGTCGCGCTGATGATAAGCCTCTTCGAACCATTTGAACGCCTGATCGTTTGCGCCCAAACCCACATTGAGTTCACCGATTACGTAGGGTGACACAAACCTTTGTTTCGATAGTTTCGTCAGCTCGTTCAGGATCTCTAGTGCCTCGGTTCTCCGGCCCGACAGCGCATACACGTATCCGAGCGAGGCGAGTATTACCGGGTTATCGGGCGAGAGCGTTCTTGCTCTCTCGAATTCGGATCGGGCTTCCTCATACATTCCTTTTTGCTCGTAAGCCAGGCCAAGTTCCCAGTGGGTGACAAAGAAATCCGGATCTAATTCCAGCACTTTCCGAAATTGGCCTATCGCTTCGTCGTACCTCCGCGAATAGTAGAGCATCCATCCGACACTCGTATTGACAATGGACGAGAGTGGGTCCAGCTTCTGGGCGCGCTTCATTTCCGCGATGGACTCAAGTTGCCGCCCCATCACTGCCAAGTAGAGGGCATACCAATGGTGAGCCTGAGCATAGTTTGGATTGAATTCGATGGCTCGCTTGAAATCTTCCTGACTCTTCACCCAGTCCCAGTCATAAATCAGTTCGATATATGCGAGTGATGTGCGAGCTTCGCCTAACGTGTTATCGATTTGCAGCGCCCACAGGGCTGCCGCTTTGCTTTTCGGCATCGTCTCGCTTGGCGGTAAAACCGCGTATAAAAGCTGGCCAAGTAACGTATAGGAATCCGCCAATCCGGCATGCGCCAGCGCGTAACTGGGGTCCTTTTGGATCGCTTGCTGGAAGTACTCGACCGCGAACTGCGTGACGTGCTCGCCTTGCAGAGCGAGGTTGCACAGGCGATTGCGAGCGAGGTCAACGCCAAAGTGACGGCCGAAGAACGCGTCCGTCTGGCCAGCACCCACCCCGTGAACCCCGAAGCCTACGAGGCTTATCTCCGGGGGCGTTTCTACCAGAATAAGAGAACCGAGAGCGCCCTCAGGAAATCAGTCGGTTCCCGGACCGTTCGACTGATCCCTCAACCACCGCATCCACCTGAAGTTCCTTCGCAATCTCAGGAAGCGGCTTCTTCGCTCCCTTGTACTGCATGACCGAGGTCCTTGAAATCACCCGCAAGGAGCTGACCCTTGAGAGGTTGGTGATCAGCGCCTCGGTCATACCATCCGCGAAATAATCTTGGTCTGGATCTCGGGAAAAATTCGCCAGAGGCAGCACGGCCAGCGACTCAATCCGCGGCGTGCTGGCTAGATTCAGCAGCCGGTTGCGCCAGCCACGGACATTCAGTGCGGTAACGAGGGCGATAATTACAAAGAGAGTAATTCCCGACACCAACGCAGCGCGGCGCAGCGGGCTGTGTGCGCGCCTGACAGGCGCAGGAGCGGTCATAGCGGTTGGCGCGGCCGACCGCCGCAGATCCGCGCTCAACTCCTTCGCTGACTGGTATCGATTTTCCGCATCTTTATCCAGGCACTTGAGAACAATTCGCTCCAGCTCAGTAGATATTCCGGCGTTCAATGCGCGCGGTGGAGTCGGAGCTTGATGCAGGATGGCCTCCGTAAGGCGCGTCGCCAAATCTTCTCGGAACGGCGGCCGACCAGTAGCCATCTCGTACAGCACAACTCCAGCTCCCCAGACGTCCGCACGCGCATCCGTTTTCTCACCGAGCAACTGTTCCGGCGCCATGTAGGGAAGCGTGCCGAGGACGGCCTGCGGCTCAGTCAGTGACAGCGAGACGGTCGCATCCTCGTCGGTTTGCTTGAGTAATTTGGCCAAGCCAAAATCGAGGATCTTCGCCCGGCCACGCTCCGTCACGAACAGGTTGGCTGGCTTGATGTCACGGTGAACGATGCCCTTCGCATGGGCGGCATCGAGCGCATCGGCGATTTCAATTCCGACCGAAAGCAGCGTTTCTATTGCCATCGGGCGCCCGCTGATGCGGTGCTTCAGTGTCGCTCCTTCCAGAAACTCCATGGCAATAAACGCCTGCCCCTCCTGTTCACCGATGTCATAAATCGTGCAGATATTCGGGTGGTTAAGGGCAGAAGCGGCTTGCGCCTCGCGCTGGAACCGCGCGAGAGCATGTGCATCTCGGGCTACATCGTCAGGCAAAAATTTTAGCGCGACGAGGCGGTGAAGACGGGTGTCCTCGGCTTTGTAGACAACTCCCATCCCCCCGCCGCCGAGCTTTTCGATAACGCGGTAATGCGAGATGGTCTGGCCAATCATGGCTGGGCAACCGGTCTTGGCGAGGCATGTTAGGCGGCGCTCAAAGCCAAGTCAATGCGGGGGTATTCGAGGGATTTTCCTTTCGCTCTTAATCCCGATTGGTGTAGATAAACGCCACTACGCCGTACTTTCGATGCTTTGGCGGTTGTTCCCGTCTGACGGGCCACTCGAAAATAGATCCACTTGGACGGTTAACGCGGTTACCGGAAGCTGACCCAGCTACATCTTGCAAGCAATTTAAGGAAATAGTTCAAAAGGCTTTTCCCAAAAAGGGTGAGACATTATTCTTGCCTATGGCGGGGCCTCCGCAGTGAGCAATTGGCGGTCCACTCTGGCGAGGCCGCCACGAAATCTACATTCAAATGACACCACTACCACCCGCCGCGATGAAGTGGCGAAAAGGCTTGCGTGCCGCGTCTGGCGTTGTGCTTTGCATTATCGGATTTGTGCTGGCCTGGGCTACGCCGTACCGCGAAACGACGGTGATTGTCGGCGCCGGGGGCTGCCGGCTGGTTACGGATGTAATCGATCGAGGCAACGATGACGCGCGGGGCTACGTTGTGCTCTTTCACGGGCTGGCCGCGAACAAAAAAATCATGTCCTATCTCGCGCGCGGCTTCGCCAACGAGAACCTGCGCGTCTTTGTCCCGGACCTGCCGGGGCACGGCCGCACGCCAGGGCCGTTCTCCTTCGAGCGCGCGGAGT
>WNFS01016518.1_pt1 | contig 10162 bp, 8 predicted proteins | sample 5400141 | NCBI WGS metagenome assembly WNFS01 (sample SAMN13153358, study PRJNA577476) | soil metagenome | isolation source: 60 cm saprolite under Madrone tree | place: USA:California | collected 2016-06-14
GAGACGCTCGTGATGGCGGGCCGGCTGATGACGACGGCCGCGCGACACCACGGCGTGCCGCTGCTCCCGGTGGACTCCGAGCACAGCGCGGTCTTCCAGTGCCTGTGCGGCCACAATCGCCGCGACGTCCACCGCATCCTGCTCACGGCGTCGGGCGGGCCGTTCCGCGAGCTGCCCAAGGAGCAGTTCGCCACGATCACCGTGGACGATGCGCTCCGCCATCCGACGTGGAAGATGGGCGCCAAGATCACGATCGACTCGGCCACGTTGATGAACAAGGGCCTCGAGGTCATCGAGGCGCGCTGGCTCTTCGACGTCGCGCCCGAACAGGTCCAGATCGTCGTGCACCCGCAATCGGTCGTGCACTCGATGGTCGAGTACATCGACGGCTCCGTCATCGCCCAGCTCGGTGTCGCCGACATGGGCGTGCCCATCCTCTATGCGCTCACGTACCCTGAGCGGCGGCCCACCCCGGCCGCGCGCCTCGATCTCGCTCGCGTGGGCCAGCTCACCTTCTTCGAGCCGGATCCCGCGCGCTTCCCGTGCCTCCGGTTGGCCCGTCACGCTCTCGAGCAAGGCGGGGCGGCCCCGGTCGTGCTCAATGCTGCGAACGAGATCGCGGTCGCGGCCTTTCTCGATCGCCGCATCGCATTCACGGACATTCCCGAACTCATCGAGGACGCGCTGGTCGACGTTCCGGCCGGCGAGCTCGAGTCCATCGAGGCCTGCGTCGCCATCGACGCCGAGACGCGCCGCCGCGTCGAGCGGGCGGTCGCCGCGCGGGCCGGAAGGAAGTCGCTGTGACCACCGTCGTGTCGTTCGTCGTCGTCATTGGCATCCTCATTCTCATCCACGAGCTTGGCCACTTCCTGGTCGCTCGCTGGGTCGGCGTGGGCGTCGAGCGCTTCTCCATCGGCTTCGGTCCCGTGCTCCTTCGCTGGCGGGGCAAAGAAACCGAGTACTGCTTGTCGGTCATTCCGATGGGCGGCTACGTGAAGATGATGGGCGAGGAGAATCCGCTCGAAGGTGGCGGCGGGGCGCTGCAATACGAGCCCAGCAAGGCGTTCGCTCTCAAGCCGTTGTGGGCGCGCTTCCTCATCGTCTTCGCGGGCCCGGGCATGAACTTCGTGCTGGCCGCCGTCATCTTCATGTTCGTGTTCGCGACGGTGGGCCGTCCGGTGTGGCCTCCCGTGATCGGTCGTGTGGCCGAAGGCACCCCCGCGGCCGAGGCGGGACTCAAGACGGGTGATCTGATCGTCGCCGTCGATGGCCGGCCGGTCCGCCACTGGGAGGACATGGACGAACTCGTCACCACGTCCGGTGGCCGACCGCTCAAGCTCACCATCAAGAGGGGTGGTGCCGAGCAGGCCGTCACGGTGACACCACGCCTCGTCACCGTGCGCGATCCGATCTTCCGCGAGCCGAAAGAATCGTGGGAGCTCGGAGTGGGGCCGCAGCTCACACCACAGATCGGCTCGGTCACGGGCGGATCCGCGGCCGAGACGGCCGGGCTGAAGCCGGGCGATCTCGTTCGCGCGGTCGCCGACCAGCCGGTCTTCACGCCGGAAGAGCTGATGCAGGCGATCCAGAAGCGGGCGGGCCAGACCTTCGAGGTCACGGTCGAGCGCGAGGGCCGCACGCTCCGGCTTCCGGTGACCGCCACCGCGGTCAAGGAGAAGGTGCCGGGCGGACAGGAGGCCGAAGTCGGGCGGATCGGCGTGGGCATCGTCACCCGCGCCGTCAGCTACGAAGCGTATTCGTTGCCGCGGGCCGTCTGGTACGGTGCGGTGAAGACGTGGGAAATGACGGCGATCACGGTCAAAGGACTGTGGAAGATCGTCATCGGGGTGCTCGATCGCTCGAACATCGGTGGCCCGATTCAGATCGCGGCCGAAGCCGGGCGGCAGTGGCGTGAAGGCCTGGCGTCCCTGACGTTGTTCACCGCGGTGATCAGCGTCAACCTCGCCGTCCTGAATCTATTACCGGTGCCGATGCTCGATGGTGGCCACCTGTTCTTCTTCGTCATCGAAGCCGTCCTGGGCCGCCCCCTGTCGCTCCGCAAGCGCGAGTGGGCCCAGCAGGTGGGCCTGGTGTTGCTGATGCTCTTGATGGTGTACGCGCTTTACAATGACTTGGTGCGTATCGACGCGTTCAGGTTCCTGAAATAGGACGACCACGGACGAGGCCATGATCACACGGCGCCAGACGAGACCGATCACGCTCGGCAAGCTCAAGGTGGGCGGCAACGCCCCGATCACCGTACAGTCGATGACGAAGACCGACACGCGGGACGTCGAGGCGACGCTCCTGCAGATCTGGGCGCTGGAGGCAGCCGGCTGCGAGATCGTGCGCTGCGCAGTGCCGGTGCGCGAGGCGGCCGAGAAACTCGGCGAGATCAAGCGCCAGATCCGCATCCCGCTCGTCGCCGACATCCATTTCAACTACAAGCTGGCGCTCATCGCCCTCGACCAGGGCGTGGACGGGCTCCGGCTCAATCCCGGCAACATCGGCGGCAAGCGGTTCGTTCAGGAGGTCGTGAACCTCGCCAAGGAGCGCAAGATCCCGATCCGGATCGGCGTCAATGCCGGCTCCCTCGAGAAGGACCTGCTCGAGCAGCACGGTGGACCGACTGCGGATGGCATGGTGGAGTCGGCGCTCCGCCACATCCGCATCCTCGAAGAGTGCGGCTACCCCGAGATGAAGATTTCGCTCAAGGCGTCCGATCCGCTGATGATGATCGAGGCCTACCGCATGTTGGCCGACAAGGTCGAGTATGCCTTCCACCTCGGCGTGACCGAGGCCGGCACGCCCGGTGTCGGGACGATCAAGTCCGCCGTCGGCCTGGGCGCGCTCCTGTCGGAAGGCATCGGCGACACGATTCGCGTCTCGCTCTCCGCCGACCCGGTCGAAGAAGTACGCGTCGGCATCGACATCCTGAAGTCGCTCGGACTGCGCAAGGGCGGGCTGACGTTCGTGGCGTGTCCGTCGTGCGGCCGCGCCGATGTCGATCTGGTGAAACTCGCGCGCGAGGTCGAGGACGAATTCAAGGGACTCAACGAGGAGATCCACATCGCCGTGATGGGATGCGAGGTCAACGGCCCTGGTGAGGCTCGCGCCGCCGACATCGGCGTGGCGGGTGGGCGCGGGATCGGGCTGATCTTCAAGAACGGCGAGGTCGTTCGCAAGGTCCCGGAGGCGGAGATCGTCCGGGCCATGCGCGAGGAAGTGAACAAGTTCCTGGCCGAGCGCAAGGCCGCTCAGCCGGCGGCGGCGGAGTAGCGCATGGGCCAATACCGCACACACGTGTTCGTCTGTACCGGTGGCGAGACGTGCCCGACCCAGGGTGACGTCGAGCAGTTCGTCAAACAGCTGCGGGGCGAGGCCCTCAAAGCCGGGCTCAAAGAGGACGTCCGCATCAACAAGGCCGGCTGCTTTTCGCAGTGCGGTCACGGCCCGATGATGGTCGTCTATCCCGACGACGTCTGGTATTCGGGCGTGCAGGCCTCCGACCTCCAGGAGATCTTCGAGTCCCACATCGTCCGGGGCGAGCCCGTCAAGCGGTTGCGCTACGAGCCCGGTGTGAAGGGCGCGAACAAGAAGCCCGGTACCCACTAGAGCTGGATGCGGCTCAGCAAGTCCCTCGTTCCCACCCTGAGGGAAGAGCCTGCCGAGGCGGAGGCGCTGAGCCACAAGCTCATGCTGCGGGCCGGACTCGTCCGGCAACTCGCGGCCGGCATCTACGTCTACCTTCCCCTCGGCCAGCGCGTCCTCGACAAGGTCAATGCGATCATCCGCGAAGAGATGAACGCGATCGGCGGGCAGGAGATCACCATGCCCGTGATGCACCCCGCCGAGATCTGGAAGCAGTCGGGGCGCTGGGACAACATCCCCGAGATGTTCAAGCTCAAGGACCGCAAGGGCGCCGACATGTGCCTGGGCATGACGCACGAAGAGGTCGTCGCCTGGCTGGCCGCCCGAGAGATTCGCTCCTACCGCGACCTGCCGCAGATCTGGTACCAGATCCAGACGAAGGAACGCGACGAGGCACGGCCGCGCTCGGGGGTGCTGCGAACGCGTGAGTTCCTGATGAAGGACTCCTACACGCTCGATCCCGACCTGGCCGCTCTCGACCGTTCGTACGCGGCGCACGAGTCGGCGTACCGCAAGATCTTCGAGCGCTGTGGACTCCGCTTTCACGTGGTTCAGTCCGACACGGGCATGATGGGTGGGCTCGGCTCCCACGAGTTCATGGCGCCGAGCGCCGCCGGCGAGGACGAGATCGCGCTCTGCGCCGGCTGCGACTACGCCGCCAACGTCGAGCTGGCCCGGGGCGTGCCGGCCGCTCCCGTGTTCCCGGCGGGAAGCCGCGAAGAGGTGGCGACGCCGAACGCGCGGACCATCGCCGAGTCGGCGAGGAGTTCCGAGCGGCGCATCCCGACGAGGTGCGCGGTGCGCTGGGCGCCCCCGTGGGCTCGGTTGGACCCGTCGGCGCCCGCGTGCCGATCCTGGCCGACGAGAGCCTGAAGGGTGGGGCATACGTCGTCGGCGCCAACCGCGAGGGGTTCCATCTCCGCGGCGTCGTCCCGGGCCGGGATTTCGACGCGCGGTTCGTGGATCTTCACACGGTACAGGCGGGCGAAGCGTGCCCGCAGTGCGGCAAGCCGCTCGCCGTGGAACGGGTGATCGAGATCGGCAACATCTTCAAGCTGGGCACGAAGTACTCGGTGCCGCTCGGCGCCACGTATCTCGACGAGAGCGGTCAGCAGAAGCCGATCATCATGGGCAGCTACGGCATCGGCCCCGCCCGCATCGCCGCCGCGGCCGTCGAGCAGCAGGCCGATGCCGATGGTATCGTCTGGCCGGCCGCCATCGCGCCGTACCTCGTGCACATCGTCGCGGTCAACGTGAAGGACCAGACGCAAGCGAAGGCCGCCGAGACGCTCTACGCCCAGTGCCAGGAGCAGGGGCTCGAACCGTTGCTCGACGACCGCGACGAGCGGCCGGGCGTGAAGTTCAAGGACGCGGACCTGCTCGGTATGCCGATCCGCGTGACGATCGGCAACGCCTTCGTGAAGGAAGGTATCGTGGAGGTCCGGGCGCGGCGCTCGCGGGCCGAGCGGAAGGTGACTCAGCAGGCGGCAATCGCCGCGATCAAGGAGCTTTTGAGCTCGCGCTGAACTTGCCTCCTCCGGGGTCACGTGCTAAAGTCTTGAAAAACTGGGCCTTGCCCAGTTTTTTACTTTAGGCGGATCGGCGATGCAGGACGAGGATCGGAGTTTCCGGATCGAAGAAGTCATTCAGCCGGTGCTCCGCGATTACGGCCTCGAGCTCGTGGAGCTCGAATGGCATGCACGCCGGCCGCGTTCGGTCCTGCGCGTCTTCGTGGACAAGCCGGGTGGTGTAGCAGTCGGCGATTGCGAGCGAGTCAGCCGTGAAGTCGGCGACCTGATCGACGTCGAGGGGCTGATCGAGGACGCGTACGATCTCGAGGTCTCGTCGCCGGGGCTGGATCGCTTGCTCCGGAGCGACCGCGAGTTTCGGTGGGCTGTGGGCAAGCTAGTGCGGCTGTGGCAAGCGGGCGGGCTGGAGACCCGCGGGCGCCTCGCCGATGTCACGGCCGAGCGCCTGGTGGTGGAGCGCGACGGTGAGCGGGTGGAGCTCCCGAGGGGAAGCGTGACCAAGGCCCGGCTCGACGCCGAGGTGCCGTGGCCGCGCCGAGGATGACGGACGCCAACGATGAACCGAGAGCTGTTGATCGTCATCGAGCAGATCGGACGCGAAAAGGGGATCGACAAGGAGACCCTCTTCGAGGCGCTGGAGTCCGCCCTGCTGTCGGCGTCGCGCAAGACGCTCGGCGCCGCCGAGAACGTCCGTATGGAGATCGACCGCCACACGGGCGCCCTCAAGGTGTTCGGCCGTAAGAAGGTTGTCGAGAAGGTCACCGACAACAAGCTCGAGATCAGCCTCGCCGACGCCAAGGCGTTGAACCCGGAGGCCGAGCTCGAGGACGAGCTCGAGCAGGAGCTGCCGCCCCAGGAGTTCGGTCGCATCGCCGCCCAGACGGCCAAGCAGGTGATCCTGCAGCGCGTGCGGGACGCCGAGCGCGACCGCATCTTCAAGGAGTTCGAGGGCAAGGACGGCCAGATCCTGCGTGGCGTCGTCCACCGCATCGAGAAGCGTAACGTCATCGTCGAGATCGGCAAGGCCGAGGCGATCCTGCCCGAGCGTGAGCAGATCCCCGGTGAGCGCTTCAACCCCGGTGATCGCATCCGCGCATTCGTGCTCGAGGTGCGGAGGAGCGCCAAGGGACCACAGATCACGCTCTCGCGCACGCATCCCGGATATCTTGCGCGCCTGTTCGAGACGGAGATTCCCGAGATCCAGGAGGGCATCGTGGTGGTGAAGGCGGCCGCCCGCGAAGCGGGTGAGCGGGCCAAGGTCGCCGTGGCCTCCACCAAGCGCGACGTCGATCCGATCGGCGCCTGCGTCGGCCTGCGGGGCACGCGCATCCAGGTCATCAGCCGCGAGCTGCGCGGCGAGAAGATCGACATCATCGAGTGGTCGCACGACCCCGCGACGTTCGTGGCCCGCGCGCTGTCGCCGGCCAAGGTGTCGTCGGTGACGATCGGCGAGCCGGGCGAGTCCGAGGCCGAGACCACCGCGCTCATCGTCGTGCCCGACAACCAGCTCTCGCTGGCCATCGGCAAGAAGGGCCAGAACGCGCGGCTCGCCGCCAAGCTCACCGGGATGCGGATCGACATCAAGAGCGAGTCGGAGCTGGCGGCCCCGGCGCCCGCCGAAGACGATCGACGGACCGCCCTGAGCCGGCTGGCCGGTGATCTGACACCGGCCATGATCGACGCGCTGGTGGCTGCCGGACTCGATTCGCCGGAGGCCATCAAGCGCGCGGGCCGCGAGCGGCTGGCCGAGATCACCGAGTTGGGGGACCGGGCCGACAAGCTCTACACTGCCGCCGAGGAATGGACGACGGCACACGCGAGCGAGGGACGACCGGACGGTGGCGCCGACCCGGAGTGAGCGCAAGCGCGATCCCGTGGCGCACGTGCATCGGTTGCCGGAAGGTGAAGCCTCAGGCGGACTTGATGAGGCTCGTCCGGGGGCCGGATGGGCGGGTCGAGATGGATCGGCGCGGGCCCGGACGCGGCGCGTACGTGTGTACGAGTGACGAGTGTATCGGGCGCGCGCTCAAGGGCGGGCGCTTGGCGCAGGCATTCAGGAAGCCATGTGAAGCTGGCGAAAGCTTGACGAGATGGGTTCCCAGGAGGTGAGGGGGCGGTGGCAGCGACAAAGATAAAAGTCATCGAGCTGGCCAAGGAGCTCGGCGTCACCAGTAAAGATCTCATGCTGGCCGCCGAGGAAATGGGAACCAAGGGCGTGCGGGCCATGACCCCCCTCGACACCACGCTCGCCAACGCGCTTCGCGTCAAGCTCGGCAAGGGACGCGACCTTCCCGAAGAGCCCAAGCCCAAGCGTCCCGCGCGTGCGAAGACGGCCGCACCGGCCGAAGGCGATGCCGAGGGCGAGCTGACGAAGGTGGCGCGTCCACGGAAGAAGGCCACAGGCGAAGACGAGGCCGCGCCGGTCGAGGTGAAGCCGGCGGCGACGATCGTGAAGCCGAAGCCCGCCGAGCCGACGGAAGCGCCGGAGCCACTCGTGCCAGTTGCCGAGGTCGTCGTCGAGACGAAGCCCCCGGTGGTCGTCCTGCCGCCGGTGCTGGAACCACCCGCACCTCTGAAGCCCGTGGTCACACCCGCGCCTCCGGTCGTCACTCCGGTGCCACCTGTCTCGCGGCCCGCGACGCCCACGCGGCCCGAGCCCAAGATCGTGCCGTACCGGCCACTCGAGCGGCCGGCGGCGCCACCGCCGTCGCGGCCCGGATCGCGTCAGCCCTTCGCGCCGCCGCGCGTGGTGTCGGCACCTCCGCGTCCACCGGCGCCGCCTCGCGAGATCCGGCCGCCCCAACCCGCGCGCGAGCCGGTACGGCCCGCGGCGGCAGCGGCGGTTGCCCCGCCGGAGATCACCACGCGTCCCGCCCCGACAGCCGAACCCATGGTCGCGTCGCCCGCGGTCGCGACAATCGAGGCGCCGCCGGCAGATGTCAGGCGCGAGCTCGTCAAGGTCGGCGAGTCGGTGACCGTCGCCGAGCTGGCCGAGAAGATGCGCCGGAAGTCCGGTGAGGTGATCAAGGCGCTGCTCGAGCTCGGCGTCATGCGCATGGTAAACGACCTGCTCGATCCGACCGAGGCCAAGCTCGTCGGTGACAAGTTCGGTTTCGACGTCGAGATCCGCTCGGTCGAGGGCGAGGTCATCGAAGAGGAAGAGACCGAGGGTGGCCAGCTGTTGCTGCGGCCGCCCGTCGTCACGGTCATGGGTCACGTCGACCACGGCAAGACGTCGCTCCTCGACGCCATCCGCAAGTCAAAGGTCGCCGAGAAGGAGTTCGGCGGCATCACGCAGCACATCGGGGCCTATCAGGTCGCGACGTCGCACGGCAAGGTCACCTTCCTCGACACGCCGGGTCACGAAGCGTTCACGGCCATGCGGGCTCGGGGTGCCCAGGCGACGGACATCGTCATCCTGGTCGTGGCCGCCGACGACGGCGTCATGCCGCAGACGGTGGAGGCCATCAACCATGCGCGGGCCGCCAATGTGCCGATCATCGTCGCGATCAACAAGGTCGACAAGCCGGAGGCCGATCCGGACCGCGTGAAGCGTGAGCTCTCCAATCACAATCTGGTGCCCGAAGACTGGGGCGGCCAGACGATCTACGTGCCAACCTCGGCCAAGAAGGGCACCGGAATCGAGCAGCTCCTCGAGATGTCCGCGCTGCAGGCCGAGATCCTGGAGCTCAAGGCCAATCCCAATCGCGCCGCCAAAGGCGTCGTCATCGAGAGCCGGCTCGACCGGGGCCGCGGGCCGGTGGCGACCGTGCTCGTGCAGACCGGCACGTTGAAGGAAGGCGACGCCGTCGTCGTCGGGGCGAACTCGGGGCGTATTCGGGCCCTGCTCGATGCGGGCGGACGCAAGGTGAAGTCGGCTGGGCCGTCCGATCCCGTCGAGATCCTCGGGCTCTCCGGTGTCCCGTCCGCTGGCGACGTGCTCGTCGCCGTGTCCGACGAACGTAAGGCGCGCCAGATCGCCACCATGCGCGCCGATAAGGAGAAGGCCAAGGTCAAGGCGGCCACGCGCATCACCCTCGAAGGCTTGCACCAGCAGATCAAGACGGGCGAGGTCAAGGAGCTGCGGCTCGTGCTCAAGGCCGACGTGCAGGGCTCGGTGGAAGCGCTCACCGAATCGCTGGAGCGGTTGTCGACCGAGGAGGTCAAGCTCAAGGTGATTCACTCCTCGGTCGGCGCCATCATCGAGAGCGACGTCATGCTGGCCTCGGCGTCGAACGCCATCGTGCTCGGCTTCAACGTGAAACCCGAGGCGAAGGCGGCCCAGCAGGCTCAGGCCAACGGCGTCGACGTGCGGATGTACAACGTGATCTACGAGGCGATCAACGACGTGAGGGCCGCGCTGGCCGGCATGCTCGCGCCCGAGATCCGGGAGACGCTGCTCGGCCGCGCCCTCGTGCGGCAGATCTTCGTCATCTCGAAGCTCGGCCCGATCGCCGGATCGTACGTCCAGGAGGGCAAGTTTGTCCGTACCGCCAAGGTGCGCGTACGCCGCGGCGACTCGGTCGTGGGAACGGGCACGGTCGGATCGCTCAAGCGCTTCAAGGACGACGTGCGCGAGGTGCTGGCCGGTCTCGAGTGCGGCATCGGCGTGGACGGGGTCAAGGGCGTGCAGGCGGGAGACCTCCTGGAGGCCTTCACGACCGAGGAAGTCGCGCGCACGCTCTGAGCGCGCGCCGAGCGTGAGGCATGGCGGGCGCGCGGGTTGCCCTCGGGACGATCGAGCTGCACCTGCCCGGTGTGGACTCCCTCAAGGGCAAGCGCCACGTCCTCAAGGGCCTCAAGGAGAAGGTGCGAGCCAAGTTCGAGGTCGCGGTGGCCGAGGTCGACCATCAGGACACCTGGCAGCGCGCCACCCTGGCCGTGGCGTGCGTTTCGGACGACTCGCGTCACGCCAACGAAGTGGTCTCCAAGGCCATGAACTTCATCGAAGGCAACGTGGACGGCACCGTCATCGATATGAC
>WNFS01006916.1_pt1 | contig 10161 bp, 8 predicted proteins | sample 5400141 | NCBI WGS metagenome assembly WNFS01 (sample SAMN13153358, study PRJNA577476) | soil metagenome | isolation source: 60 cm saprolite under Madrone tree | place: USA:California | collected 2016-06-14
CGTCCGCGCTGCGGACCCCGCCGGGCAGCCGGCAGCCGATTCCGATCATTGCGATCGGCTCCAGGGGGCTCATGGGCCTTCCCTCTTCACGGCGATGCGAGGGTGGCGGAATGTACGTTCGGGCTGGCGCCGATCGGCACGCTCAGCATCTATTTGCCCGGACGGAAGAACGACGGCAGAACCGAGAGCGTCTTTACCCGGGCGCCGCGAACGCGAGTAGGCGCTGATCACGTCGAACTGAATGGAAGGAGGGGGGCGGCATTTCGTGCCGGTAGGGCGACGCTTCGATTCAGTCTCGGAGCCCATTACGCACCACACGTTCACTCACGGCGATGCATTGCGAAAACGCCCGCCGTCTTACGCATCATAGAGGCAAGGCTTCATTCGCGTCCAGCGAAAAGCCGCCCTCGCTATTGGTCGCGTGATGTGCGAGTTAGGTTCAATGAAGTTTCCGCGAGTTCGCTGCTGGAGCCCTAACGCATAGGCTTACAGTCAGCGGATTGCGCTGGCATAACACAGCCTTCGAATAGGTCGTGCTCGTCGACATGCCATTGCCGGAGCTGCCATCCGCTTCCCGCCGCGGCGACCGCGGCTTGGTATCCCGCGCCGAGCGGCAGATCGTGCAAGGTCCACCGGCTGGCCTCGCCGGGATCGGGCCGTGTCGCGAGTAGTTGTGCGGCATCTGTGGCGCGGAAGGACACGTCGAACGAATCGAGCGGTAACGAGAGGCCATCGCCGCGCGCCTTGATGTACGCCTCCTTGCGTGTCCAGCAGATAAAGAACGATTCCTCGTGTGCAGCCGCAGGCAGCGCTGCGAGCCCCGTCCGTTCGGCCTCCGAGAAGAACCGCTGCGCGATTTCCAGCACCGCCATGCCGGACCTCATCTGTTCGACATCGACGCCGACGGCGCGCTGCTGCGCCAGGGCTATGAGGATCCAGTCGCCCGAATGGGAGACGTTGAACGCGACCGGCGTGGCATCCAGCGCCGGCACGAGCTCCGGCTTGCCGTTCAGGCCGGCGAAGATCTGTAACGCGTCCTGAGGCCGGTTAAGACATGTGCCGAGCAGGTGGCGCAGGAGACCGCGACCGACGATGGCGCGGTGCCGGTCTGCCTCGAAATGGAACGCGTCGGCTTTGGCGCGTTCCTCAGAGGAGAGCAAGTCGCGAAACCGGGCGATGGCCGCGGGACTCCAATGCCGGCGCGTGCGCCACACATGCACCCCGCCGTCCCCCAGCCGACATCCGGCTTGGGGCGATTGCAACGTGTTTGTGTCCTCGCTCAATGCTTGCGTCGCGCGCGTGACCAGCAATGAATTTGCGCCGATGATACTCACGTAATCGTCCGTTGGCAAGAAAGCGAGCGCTTTAGCATTCGCTCCGGCAGGCTTGGTTTGGCCATCGTCGGTAACCAGCGGGCCGGACATCACGATCTTGATTGTGTGTGAGACGGCCGTAACAAACGGCTGTCTCGTTTTTGAAGGTAGCGAAGGTCTATTTCCCGCCAAGCTTACCGGCTTCCTCCCAGGTCGGGCAGGTCCGCTGCTCCAGCGGCACGTCGAAGGGCTGGTAGTTGTCCTTGGTAATCACGGTCGGCTTCAGCACGATCTCGGTGACGACCGGCTGATCGCGCAGCGAACGGATCGCCATCATGGTGCCGATGCCGATCACCTGGGCCTTGCGGTTGGCGCCATCGAGCGCCTCGATCGCACCGACCGCCATGGCGTCGTTGGCGGCGAGCACGCCGTCGATCTGCGAATTGGACTGCATCAGATTTTCCATCACCTGCAGCGCCTGCAGCCGCTGATAATTGCCGGGCTGGGACGCCAGCAGCTTGGCGCCGGGATTCTCCTTCAGCGCGTCGTTGAAGCCGCGGACGCGGTCGACATTGGTCAGCGATCCCTTGACGCCCTCGATGATGACGATGTTGCCCTTGCCGCCCAAGGTCTTGAGCAGGAAGCGGGCGGTCTCAAGCCCGAGGCTATAGTCGTCGGCGCCGATGAAGGAAACGAACTTGCCGCCGGCGGAGCGGTCGGTGATGTTGACGACGGGGATGTTGGCCTCGTTGATCTTCTCGACGCCCGGCACCATCGCCTTGTAGTCGACGGGCGTGAAAACGATGGCGCTCGGCTTCTTCACCACGACGTCCTCGATCTGGCTGAGCTGCTCGGGAATGGAGTCCGGCTTGGTCGGAATGTACTGCAGCGTCTTCGCATTCAAGGTCTTCGCCATACTGTTGGCACCGACCCGTACGGTCTGGAAAAACGGGTTGGTCTGGTTCTTGGTGAAGACCGCAATGGTCTCACCGTCCGCGTAAGCCTGGGTGGTCAACGCGGCAGCCATCAGGAGCGGCAGTGCAAGATAGGCCAGTCTCTCGTGTTGTCTCATGTGGTCTCCATCCCTCATTTTTGGTTTGTTGGATCTTTCGCGAAGAACTCATTGCGTGCGGCGGCGTGTCTTCATGTCGAGCCAGACCGCGAGAATGACGATGACGCCGGTAATGAGCGGCTGCCAGTTCGCGCTGACCGACAGCAAATTCATGCCGTTCAGCACTAGCGTGAGGATCAATGCGCCGACAAAGGTGCCGAACACGGTGCCGACGCCGCCGAACAGCGAAGTGCCGCCGATCAGCACGGCCGCGATCGCGGGCAGCGTCAGGCTTTCGCCGATATCAGCTTCCGCCGAATTGAGGCGCGACAGGAAGATGATCGAGGCCAGCCCCGCCATGATGCCGGAGACGGTGTAGACCAGCAGCAGCCGGCGCGCGACCGGGATACCCGAGAGTCGCGCCGCGACCGGATTGGCGCCGATCGCATAGATCTCCTGGCCCCAGATGCTCCGTTGCGCAAACAGCGTTCCGATCGCGAGGAAGATCAGGAGCAGGTAGACGGAGATCGGCAGGCCGAACAGATAGCCGCTGCCGATCTGGCGGAAGCCCGCCGGGAAGCCGTGGATGGTCTCGCCGGCCATATACCAGTAGGTGAGGCCGTTCAGCACCCAGAGCATGCCGTACGAGGCGATGAAGGAGGGGATGCGGAGCGCCGTCACCATGACGCCATTGAGCAGACCGACGGTGCCGCCGACCAGAAGCGCCGTGAGGATGCCGAGCGTCGGCGAACCGCTCTGATGGATCACCGTGCCGGCAAGGCACGCCGACAGCGCGACATTGGCGCCGACCGAGAGATCAAGGCCGGCGGTGAGCACGACGAGCGTCAGGCCCGAGGCGATGAAGAAGGTCAGGCTCGCCTGGCGCAGCACGTTGAGGATGTTGCCGAAGCTCAGGAAAGATTCGCTGAAGACAGCGAGCGCTGCGCAGATCAGGAGCGCGGCGAGCAGGCGATAGAAGAGCTGGATGGCGTCCTGCGACAAGAAGGAGCGCGGCGGCGACAAGGCCTGCTTGGTGATGTCGGTCATGACCGGCTCCGAAGGCCATCCAGGAACAGGGCGACAATGACGAGGACGCCGACGCTCGCGACCTGCACCGAGGACGGCAGCGAGATCAGATTGAGCCCGTTGCGCAGCACGCCGACCGCGATCACGCCGAGCACGGTGCCGAGCAGCCAGCCATTGCCGCGCTCGAAGGAGGTGCCGCCGACCGCAACCGCCGCAATCGCATCGAATTCGAGCCCGAGCCCTGCGGTGGGATGCCCTGAATTCATGCGCGCGGTCATCAACAGGCCCGCGATGCCGGCCATGGTGCCGCCGAGCGCGTAGACCGCGATCAGCAGGCGGCTCGGTGAGAGGCCGGCATATTTCAGCGCTTCGCGATTGCCCCCGAGGGCAAAGATGTAGGTGCCGAAGCGGGTGTGATAGAGCAGAGCGTGGAACACAGCGTAGGTCGCGAGCGCCATCACGATCGGCACGGGCACGTCCAAGAACGTCGCCGAATAGATGTCGCGCACGCCGTGGGGAATGCCGACCACACTCTGGCCGTCGCTGACGATCAGCGACAGGCCCTGCGCCATGCCGAGCGTGCCAAGTGTCGCCACGAACGGCGGAATGCCGAGGATCGCGACCAGCCAGCCATTGACCGTGCCGAAGGCCGCACCGACCAGGATCGCGGCGCCGAGGCCGAGCAGCATCGACTGGGTCGCGAGCGACACGATGGCGACGCAGAGCGAGGTGAGCGTCAACACGGCACCCATCGACAGGTCGAGCCCCTCGGTCATGATGATCAGCGTCATCGGCAGCGCGAGCATGGTCAAAATGGTCGACTGCACCAGTACGTTGGAGAGGTTTGCGACCGACAGGAAACCTGGAGCAATCGCACCGAAGATTGCAATCAAGAGGACCAGCACCAGCGCGACGCCAGGGATGCGCTGCAGGGGATTTGATTGCGAGACGACGGCTGCCTCACGCATGATGCATTCCCAGTCGCACGATGTTCTCCTCCGTCAGCTCAGACCGCGACAGATGCCCGGCGATGCGTCCCTCGCGCATCACATAGGCCCGGTCGCAGACGTGGCAGATTTCGACCTGCTCGGACGAAATCATCAGCGCCGCCGCGCCTTCGGCGACCAGCCGGTCGATCAGCGCAAAAATCTCGGACTTGGCGCCGATATCGATGCCGCGGGTCGGCTCGTCGAAAATAAACAGCCTTGCGCCGGCTGCGAGCCATTTTCCGATCACGACCTTCTGCTGATTGCCGCCGGACAACAGGCCGACCGTCTGCCGCGCGCCAGGCGTCGCGATCCTGAGCTGCCGGATCAGGCCATCGGCGGTGCGCTGCGCGCTGCGCGGATCGAACACGCCGCTCGGAAACAGCTTTCGCAATGCCGACACCACGAGATTGTCGCCGACCGAACGCAGCAGCGCGAGCCCCTCGCTCTTGCGGCTCTCCGGGATCAGCGCGATGCCGCGGCGCGCGGCGACGTCCGGTTCGCCGGAGATCGTCTTGCCATCGAAAATGATCTCGCCGGAGGTCACGGGATCGGCGCCGAAAATGGCGCGCGCGACCTCGCTGCGTCCCGAGCCGACCAGGCCGCACAGGCCGACGATCTCGCCCTGGCGCACCTCGATGTTAATGTCGGAAATGCCGGTCGGCGACGTCAGGCCTTTGACTTCAAGCAGCACTTCGCCCCGCCGCTCCGCAAAGTTGCGTGGATAGGTCATGTCCACGGTGCGGCCGACCATCATCCGGACGAGCCGGTCGGGCGTGACGTCGGCGGGACGGACCTCCTCGATGCGGCGGCCGTCGCGCAGCACGGTGATGCGATCGCCGAGCGCAAAGACCTCCGCCATGCGGTGCGAGATGTAGACGATGGCGACGCCATCGGCCTTCAACCGCGCGATCAGCGCAAACAGCAATTCGGTCTCGCGGTCGGACAGTGCCGCCGTCGGCTCATCCATCACGAGAATGCGCGCGTTCTGGCTGATCGCCTTGGCGATCTCGACCATCTGCTGCTGCGCCACGCCGAGCTTGTCGACTGTCACAGAGGGATCGATCTCGAAGCCGATCGAATCGAGCACGCGCCTGGCGTCGGCCAGGATCTTGCGGCGGCCGATGGTGCCGGGGATGCGGCCTTTCGGTTCGCGGCCGAGAAAGATGTTCTGGGCGATATCGAGGTAGGGGACGAGTGAGAATTCCTGGAAGATCACGGCAATGCCGAGCTTCTGCGCCTCCGCGGTCGAGGCGATCTTGACCTTGTCGCCCTTGTAATAGACCTCGCCGGCGTCGGCGCTGTAGGCGCCGCACAACACTTTCATCAGGCTCGATTTGCCGGCGCCGTTCTCCCCTAACAACATATGGACTTCGCCGGGAAAGACCGCAAAGGACACCTCGTCCAGCGCCTTGACGCCCGGAAACTCCTTGCTGATGCCGCGCAGCTCCAGGAGCTGCGGCGCGATCGGCGAGGGGGTCTCAATGGGCAACGCGGTGCTCATGCGCGCGCGCCCTCGGCAAAGATCTTTCCCGGGTTCATCAGGCCGTGCGGATCGAGGGCCGTCTTGATGGAGCGCATCACATCGACGGCTTCTCCGAGCTCGTCGACGAGATAGCCGATCTTGCCGACCCCGATGCCGTGCTCGCCGGTGCAAGTGCCGTCCATGGCGATGGCGCGGGCAACCATGCGTGCCTGAAGCGCCTTGGCGCCAGCGATCTCGTCCGCGTTTGCGGGATCGATCAGGATCAGCATGTGGAAATTGCCGTCGCCGACATGGCCGACGATCGGCGCGACGAAACCGTGATCATCCGCATCCTGTCTTGTTTCAGTCAGGCATTCGGCCAGCCGCGAAATCGGCACGCAGACATCGGTGATCACGGCGCGGGCACCGGGCCGCAAACCGAGGCCGGCGTAAAGCGTGTTGTCGCGGGCGTGCCAGAGGCGGCTGCGGTCTTCGGCGGCCTTCGCCCACTCAAAGCCGCGGCCGCCATGCTCGGCGGCGATCGCCTGTGCCGCCTCGGCCTGCTCGTCGACAGCCGTTTCCGAGCCGTGGAATTCGAAGAACAGGGTCGGCACTTCCCGATAGCCGAGCTTCGAATAGGCATTGATGCCACGCATCATGACGTCGTCGACGAGCTCGATCCGCGCCACCGGGATGGCCGACTGGATGACCGCAATCGCGGTGTCGACGGTATTGTGCAGCGTGTCGAAGCTGCACACGGCCGCCGAGATCGCCTGCGGCTGGGGATGCAGTTTCAGGGTGATCTCGGTGAGGATGCCAAGCGTGCCCTCGGCGCCGACGAATAGCCGAGTGAGGTCATAGCCCGCGGCGGATTTGCGGGCGCGTTGTCCGGTGCGGATCACGCGCCCGTCCGCCAGCACGGCTTCGAGCGCCATGACGTTGTCCTTCATGGTGCCGTAGCGCACCGCCATGGTGCCGGAGGCGCGGGTGGACGTCATGCCGCCGATCGAGGCGTCTGCGCCCGGATCGATCGGGAAGAACAGCCCGGTGCCGCGCAGTTCCGCATTGAGCTGCTTGCGGGTGATACCGGGCTGCACAACGACATCCATGTCGCTGTCATGAACCGCCAGCACCTTGTTCATGCGCGCAAAATCGAAACAGACGCCGCCCGCGACGGAGGCCGCATTGCCTTCGAGCGATGTGCCGGCGCCGAACGGGACGATCGGCATGCCCGCGCTGGCGCAGTGCTTGACGATCTCGGCTACCTCTTGCGTCGTCTCGGGGAAGACGACGATGTCCGGCGGCAGCGCGCGATAATAGGATTCGCTCTGGCCGTGCTGGTCCAGCACGCCGCGCGCGATGCTGGCGCGTGTACCGATTATGCCTGCAAGGCGATCGACCAATGTCGCTGCGCTGACCCGCGGTCCCATCATTCCTCCCCGTCTCCTCCAGTGGTTTTCGGACTCTTGTCGGTCCGTTCCGTTTCCTTTCGGCTTAGGCCGCTTGCGCGCTGCTCGCAACCTGCTTCAGACCGAAATCATAGTTGAGATGAAAATACTCGGCGTCCATCATGCGACCATCCGGCGCACGGCCGGGCGGGCAGCGCACGAAGTCGCGGATCAGGCTGTCCTTGACGCCGAATACCACGTCGGAGTCGAGATAGGTGTCGCCGGCGACGAACACATGCGTCACCAGTTGCTCGACGCCGGGCGCGGAAATCATGAAATGCAAATGCGCCGGCCGCCAGGGGTGCCGGCCCTGAGCCTCCAGCATCTCGCCGACTGGACCGTCATGCGGGATCGGATAGGCGGCAGGCTTGATGGACCAGAAATGGAAGCGGCCATTTTGGTCGGCGTGGAACCGCGCGCGCATCGCGAGATCGCCAATCTTGTCGAGCTGCTGTACGTCGTAGTAGCCGTCGTCGTCGGAGTGCCAAACATCGACCACGGCGCCGGCGAGCGGCCGGCCGTCGACGGACGAGACCGAACCGGTGACCAACATCGGGTCGCCCTCCATGCCGCCGGAGATGTCCTCACCTATCTGCTTCTCAGGCGCGGCCTGAACGAAGAATGGCCCGAGCACCGTGGTCTCGGTGGCGCCTTCCGGCACCGGATGGTTGATCGCATCGACCAGCATGGAGACGCCGAGCGTATCGGACAGCAGGATGAATTCCTGGCGCTTGTCGTCGCACATGTGGCCGGTGCGGGTGAGGAAGTCGATGCCGTATTCCCATTCCTCCTGGGTCGGGCGCACCTCGCGCACGAAGGCATGGAGGTGCCGCACCAGCGCGTCGCTGACTTGTTTGACGCGCGGATCGGTCGCGCCCTCGATCCGCTCGAGCACCGCATCCGTTATCGTGTTCTCGTTGAAGTTTCGCAAATGAGCCTCCGTTGATCAGAGCTTTGGCTCGCCAAGGCCGGACAGGCGTTCGACATGGCGGACGGTTGCGATGAAGTCGGTCTCGCCATCCCCCTGCGCGATCAGCGAGCCATAGGTTTCGCGGACTTGAGCGGCGAGCTGTAGCGGCACGCCGACGGCGTGACCTGCCCCGAGGATGAGATCGAGGTCTTTTGCCATCTGCCGGCAGGAGAAGGTCGACTCGAAATCACGGGTCCTGAGCGGTGCGGTCTTGTACTTCACCATCGGTGACGCCACCGCGCTGTCGTCGAGAACTTTCAAGATGTCCTGCCAGGCGATACCGCCCTTGCGCGCGAGCGCCAGGCTCTCGGCCATCATCGCCGCCGACACTGCGATCATCAGATTGACCGCGAGTTTTGCGTAGCGCGCTTCTTCACCGGGCCCGAGATACGTCTGCGCACGCGTGAAGGCGGCAAACAGCGGCCTAACGCTTTCGAATGTTTCCTTGGGGCCCGAGACGAAACAGGTCAGTGCGCCGGTGTGAACGATGCTCGCGTTTCCCGAGACCGGCGCGCGTAGATGGGCGATCCCGCGCGCCTGGGCCGCGGACTTCACCGGAAGCCTCTGCGCTCACGGTGCTGGTCTCGATCAGGATGGATCTTGGCGCCATCGCGGCAATGAGGCCGGCGGGGCCGAGCATGACCGCGCGCAAGGCCGCGTCATCCGGCAACGAAGTGATGACCACGGCCCTGCCACCGACAGCGTCGGCTGGCGAGGTGGCGACGGAAATGCCCTGTTCGCGCGCAGCGGCAAGTCGCGCCGCGCTCTGATCGAAGGCGGTCACGGCGTAGCCGGCCTTGGCGACCAGCACTGACATCGGCAGGCCCATCTTGCCTGTTCCGATAAAGGCTATTTTTTTTGAAGCTTCTGTCATTTTTGTTGTCCGTTAGCCGCCTCAGGCGGCGCGTCCCTGCGATTCGATGTCGTGCACCAGCCGTTGTCCGGATTGCGCGAGCAACTCCTTCTTCTGATCCAGCCCGTCGGCCAGCAGACGGCCGTCCCGCTTCTTCCAGACGCCGCCGATCATGACCGCTTCAATATTGGCGAGGCTCGTTTGCATCACGACAGTGGAGACGGGATCGTGCACCGGAAACAGGTTGAGATCGTCGGCATTGATGACGACGAGATCGGCGAGTTTGCCCGGCGTCAGCGAGCCGATCCGGTTGTCACGCCCGAGCATGCGGGCGCCTTCGGTGGTGACCCAGCGCAGCGCTTCACGCGTCGGGATCGTGGTCGTGGCCGGAATGGTGCCGTGGCTCTGGCGCGATTCAGCATTATCGAGTGCTCGCTGCATCGAGAGTGCGACGCGCGCGGCGGAAAAGAGGTCGCCGGGCAGGATAGATTCCAGATCGACCCCAATGGACGGGCGGGTGCCGCGCTTCAGCAGGCGGCCCGTGATCGGAAAGCCGTGACCCTGGATCATCTCGTTCTCCGGCGTCACGGAGAAGGACACGCCGAGATCGACGAGGCGCTGCAGGAGATCGTCGGGCAGATCGTTGCCGTGGACGATGTTGACGCCGGCCCCGACGACGCCGGCCTCGATGAGCTTTTCCCAACCGCCCGGAGTTTTCGGCGGGCCGCCGCCCTGGTGCATTGAGGCGATCAGGTTGAACTCCCGCGCCAGGCGGAAATCGTGCATAGACACGTCAAGCGTCGAATAATGCGGGCCGAGAATGGCAAGCCCAAGCGTCACCAGGCCATTGCGGTCGGCGAGGGGACCGGCCAGCAGCCGCTCGACTTCTCGGCGTGGATGCGGAACTTCCGAGAAATGCGGCTCGCCCGGCTTCGGCTCAGGCTTTGGCGAGCCGTGGAAGAAGGCGGCGCGGATGCCGCTCTCGATCAGGCCGCGCACCGCGGCATCGGTATGAGCAGGCGTCGGATTGTTGTGGCACCAGTCGACCA
>WNFS01004969.1_pt1 | contig 10159 bp, 11 predicted proteins | sample 5400141 | NCBI WGS metagenome assembly WNFS01 (sample SAMN13153358, study PRJNA577476) | soil metagenome | isolation source: 60 cm saprolite under Madrone tree | place: USA:California | collected 2016-06-14
CGAAACGCTTGATCCCTCGGGCACGACTGCCGTCGCGCAACAGCTCGACGTGCGCGAGAAACCGCAATTCGAAGCTGCACTCGAGGCAGCGACGGCTCGCTGGGGCAGCGTGCATGCCCTCATCAACAATGCGGCGGTAACCGTCGCGCGCCCCGTGATGGAGATCTCACCTGAGGAGTTCGACGCGGTGATTGCGGTCAATCTGCGCGGCACCTTCCTCGGCTGTCAGGTGTTTGGCACCCATTTCCGCGATCGCGGCCACGGCCGCATCATCAACATGGCCTCGCTCGCTGGCCAGAACGGCGGCACCGCGACTGGTGCTCATTACGCCGCATCAAAGGGCGGCATCGTCACACTGACGAAAGCGTTCGCGCGCGATCTCGGGCCGGCCGGCGTCACCGTAAACGCCATCGCGCCGGGACCGATTGATACGCCAATGGTTCACCGCACATTGACGCCGGAGCGGCTCGCCGGACTGAAGGCAACGATCCCGGTCGGCGAGATCGGCGATCCTGCCTTTATCGGCGAGCTTGTGCTGCAGCTGGCATCGCCGGCAGCGGGCTTTGCCAATGGCGCCACCTGGGATGTCAACGGCGGACTGTACCTGCGTTAGAGACGAAAGATGATCGAGAGCTGGTGATGATGAGCGCAGAGACCATGGACGTCATCGTCGCGCGCCGCAGCGAGGTCGCTGAAGGCATCATCATACTTGATCTGGTAGCGGAGTCTGGCGCGGCCCTACCCAGCTTCGAACCCGGCGCACATGTCGACATGCACATCGGACCCGGGCTGATCAGACAGTATTCGCTGTGCGGCGACCCATCCGACCCTTCGCGCTACCAGCTCGGAATCCTGCTGGCACCGGATTCGCGCGGCGGCTCCGCCGCCCTACACCGTTCGACCCATACCGGCGCCAAGCTGCGGATCGGGCTGCCACGCAACAACTTTCGGCTAGCGCCGCAGGCGGAACAGACCATGCTGATCGGTGGCGGCATCGGCATCACGCCCCTGCTCGCCATGGCCTATCATTGCATAGGTGGCGGCAAGGCTTTCAAACTGCACTACTGCGCCCGCGCGCGCGGCCAGGCCGCTTTTATCGACGAGTTGGAGGCGGAGCCGTTGCGCGGCAAGACCCGCCTGCATTTCGACAACGGCGAACCCACGCAACATTTCAACCCGCAACGCGATCTGCCGCAACCGGCAACCGGAACGCATATCTATGTCTGCGGGCCCACGGGCTTCATGGATTGGGTGATCAATGAAGCGCGCCGCCTTGGCCATCCGGAAGCGCAGATCCATCGCGAATATTTTTCGGCCGAGGTCGACACCAGCGGCGAGGCGTTTGAGGTGAGGCTCGCGAAGTCGGGTCGTAAGGTCGCCGTGCCTGCTGGCGTACCGATCACCAGGGCGCTCGCACAAGCGGGGGTCTGGATCGAGGTGTCATGCGAGCAAGGTGTCTGCGGGACCTGCATGTGCAGCGTGATCGAAGGCGTCCCTGATCATCGCGACAACTATTTAACCGAGGATGAGAAGGCTACGAACGACCAGATTCTTCCATGCTGCTCGCGGTCCAAAACCGCGATGCTCGTACTTGATCTCTAATTGGAGGCCTCCGTCATGACCATCGACAAGAGCGAATATCGGCAAGCCATGAGCCGGCTCGGCGCTGCGGTGAACGTGATCACCACGGACGGTCCGGCCGGACGTCACGGCTTGACGGCCTCGGCGGTCTGCAGCGTCACCGACGCACCGCCGACCTTGCTGGTCTGTGTCAACCGCTCCGCCAGTGCTCACTCGGGCCTCGCCAGCAACGGCGTGCTCTGCGTCAATGTACTGAGCAGCAGGCATCAGGAACTGTCCAGCGCCTTCGCCAATCGTGCTCTTGGCGTTGCGGCTCGGTTCGCCGCCGCATCATGGCGCGTGCTCTCAACCGGCGCGCCGGCGTTGGCCGACGCGTCCGTCAGCCTCGACTGCCGGATTGCGCGGATTGAGACGATCGGCACCCATAGCGTGTTCTTTTGCGAAGTGGTCGACGTTGCCATGGCGCCGGATCCGGACGGGCTGATCTATTTCAACCGCACTTACCACCAATTGCAGGCCGCCCCGACCGGGTGTCCGACCTGAGACCAACTAGAAACGGAGATCATTCAGATGAAACTCGAAGACCTGTCGACGAAGCTCGACGCGCTGCAGAAGCAAGTCGAGGTGCTGCGGGCAGAAGCCGACATCCGCTGGCTACAGGGCCGCTACATGTTCTTGTGCGATACGCCGTGCCCCGAGGCGGGTGCGGAGGACGATGCCGAGCGGATCAACCGTATCATCGACCTCTATACCGAGGACGCGATCTGGGAAGGTGTTGGCGCCTATTACGACAATCAGTTCGGCCGCAGCGTCGGCAAAGCGGCAATCCGGAAGCATTTCGAAGGTTTTGGGGCACGAAGCGCGACCCGGCGTTGCTACTCAACGTACATTATCTGACCTCGGAGCAGATTCGCGTCCATGGCGAGGAAGCAAACGGCCAGTGGGTGCACTGCCAGCCCTGGATCTTCAGCGATGGCTCCTCACTGCTGCGCTCCAGCCGTTTGAACAACGGATTCCGCAAAGTCGATGGCGTCTGGAAGGTGTCGCGGACGCGAACCGAGAATGTCTTCGTCGCGCCGCTGACGCCCGGCTGGGCCAACAGCATCCCCGACCGCTCCGTCCTGATGCGGGTTTAGAACCCACGCGGTGACGCGGCTCACACCCGAAAATTGGAGGCTACATGTCCACTCCCCTCGCCACCTTCACCGACCACGCGGCGCATGAGATCGATGCGCTGCATCGACTGCTGCAGGCCTGGTTCCGAGCTGAAGGCAGCCATGATCCCGCGCCTATCCTCGCCCATTTCGACGAGGGATACAGCATGTTGAACCCGGCCGGAAAACTGATCACCTACCAGCAATTCCGCGAAGGTCTGCTCGGCCTGAGAGGCACGCGGCCGACACTGATCATGGAGATCAGGGACGTCGTGGTTTGCCACGTGCGGGACGGCGCTGCCCTCGTCACCTATCAGGAGCGACAGACCCAGGATTCCGGGGTGAACAACCGCGTCTCCACGGCGCTGCTACTCAGTCGCGCGGACCGGCCGACGCCGGTATGGCGGCATCTGCAGGAAACCTGGATTGACTGAGCGGTCACGCAACGCGCGGAGCAACAATCGATGACGACGAGGGCCGAGATGTGGAAGCTGTATGATTTTCAGGGCCATCGCGTGCGGGTGAGTCAACAATGGCGCGATCCCTACGGTGTGCCGTTCGTTCGTATCGAAACTGCTGATGATGATAGCGCCATGGCTGAGGGCATGCGAGAGTCAGATTTCCTGAGCTTCGCCATCTCCATCCCCAGCGACTAGCAAGCCGGGTGATCCAGTCCGGCCGCGGTCAATCGGGTGCGACTGGCGCCTTCCAGTTGTCGAATTCTGCCACGAGTGAGCGGAGGCTGGAGAGCGGCGCTGACGCATCGTTCGTTCGACAGCTCATAATGATGGGGCTGGTCAGTACGGGCTCATTGAGGTCGATGAAGACGATGTCCCCACGTCCTAATTTTCGGACCGACTGAGCTGGCCGTGCGCTTCACCGACGAACGTAAGTATTTTGTCTCCGAGGCTTCGGTCTAACGGCTGCTGAAGGCGCACGACCTCATCACCAGCGAACGAGTTCAGGGGGACAAGACGACCACCGTCAACCAGCTCTGGCAGACCGTCACCTATCTCAAAATCACCGGCTGGGGCTGGTACTACCTGTCAACGGTGCTCGACGACTTGTCGCGTTACATCGTAGCCTGGAGACTTGGTCCCACCATGTGCGCCTCCGACGTCACGGCTACGCTCGACCTGGCACTCGCGGGCTCGGGCCTTGACCACATCACCGTCACGCAGCGGCCCCAGCTTCTGAGCGACAATGGATCGAGTTACGTCGCGGACGATCTGGCCAAGTGGCTCGAAGGCAAGGGCATGCAGCATGTGCGCGGCGCTCCATATCATCCCCAGACCCAGGGAAAGATCGAACGGTGGCATCAGACCCTGAAGAACCGCATTCTGCTCGACAACTACTACCTGCCTGGTGATCTCGAACGGCAGATACGAGCCTTCGTCGAACATTACAATCACGTCCGCTATCATGAGAGCATCGACAACCTCACGCCAGCTGATGTCTACTTCGGTCGGGCCGAGACAATCCTGGCCGAGCGTGAACGCATCAAGCGTGCAACAATTGCAAACCGACGCTTGCAGCATCAGCTGCAGGCCACTTGAACTCTAACCCCTGATGAGCCAGAGCCTCCCTTCTCGGAATACCTGATCAGTCTCAAATTATCTGACGACGGACATTCGGGGGTCGACCCAAGCTGCCAATGATGGGCCCGAACGGATCTATCGTCCGAGCTTTCGTCGGTGTTTGGGCTCGCGATCAGAAATTGCGCTGGACGCGAACGTTAAAGGAGAGCGTACCCTGATCTTTGTACTCATAAACTGCCGTTGGCATCGGTGCCGAAGGGGTTAGAGTCGCGGTCCCCGTGAAGTTTTGATCAAGGAAACTGTACATTGCCTCAGCCGAAAATGTCAGGTTTTTGACAGGCGTCCAGCGCGTTATCAGACCAAGCTGGTAGACCGCGTAATTGGGGTTGCAGGAGAAATCCGCCGATGTATTGGAGGCCGTCAATTTGTTGGATGCGATGTAAGTCGCGCAATATGCCGATTTCGCGCCGGCATCATTACGCACCCAGGATGCGCTACCGAATAGGGCGCTCGACCAGTACGGATCCCAGTTGTGGTTGAATGCACCACGGACGCCGAAAGCTTCCGTCAAATGCAGCGCTCCATCTCCGCCTGAAGCGCTCGGCAGATAGACGGCATCGGTCGTCGCCCCAAACGCAATGCTCTGGTAGGCGTGTCCGCTACCGCCGAATATCGCAAAGCTCGGCGAGGCCGCGCTGCTCGCGATGACGTTTTTGGTGTCTCCCTTCGCGAAGCTAGCATCAATCTTGAAATCATCGCCGGGCCCTGTCGGGATGTTTCTGATCTGCAGCGCCGTCATCACCGCGCCTCCCCATTTCGTGCTCGGATGGCCGGAGATCTCCGACAGTGCTGTCGGGGCAGCGCCGGCGCCCAGGACATTGTAGGAAGCATCAACCTCGTGGGCAGCGGCCGAAACCTGGAACAGGCCCCAGGCCTGGTCGACGCGGATGTTGCCGACGATGTCCGGTGAATAAATACCGCCGTAGGCGCTGGACATAGTTCCGACCGCGCTGAGGCCCCCTGTCGTCGCCAGATCAAAGATCGACGTGCGATTGTATACCGTCGGATCATTCAGGCCGATCGTGCCAGTCACGCCGCTTCCGAATTCTGCAGTGTATTGGACGTTGTTGACACCAGTCACGGAGTCATGACCGCCCAACAGGAAGGACGAGTTATTGCCCGGATACCCCTGCCAGGGCGTCGCGAAGGCCGAGGCCGACTTCCCAAAAGTGAACCCCGCAAACTGAATAAGGACGTATTCAACCGCAACATAGCCTCCTCCAGGGGTGTACAGCAAAGTGCTGTTGAAGCTGCTGCTCAAGACGGCCGGGTTGACCGTCGCGGCACCCAAAGTGTCAAATTGAAAATCGGCGCCCCCGAAAGTGCGGACTACGCCGTATTCGGTGGCGGTTCGCGTATCGACCGTCAGCGACATACGGGCCCGCCCCGTAAAATAGTCGCGGAAACGATTCCCTTGACCTGAGTCGCCGGACCAGGCGGGGTTGTTCTGCAGTCCACTACCGTTGATCGTGGTATCAACGCGCAAGTACCCGCCGAGCTTGATGCAGGTGTCGGTACCCGGGATGTACCAGAAGCCGGCACCATACAGCGAGCAGACCCTCACGTACTCCACCGTTTTCGCCTTCAGAGGAAGATCTGCTGCATGCGCCCCGCCAGCCACAAGCATCCCCGCCATTGAGCCGACCATTAGGCCCCCAATCGATTTCATAACCACCCTCCAAGTTTGCTCGAAATCATTTTCCACCTCACGCTGCGACGCGAACCCAACGAACGGAGAGTCCGCGAGCCGCCCCCAGCACTTCAATTCCATGCCGCCGCTCCGCTTCGGCTTCAATTTCTTGCGGCCACATTATTATTAGTATAAAATATTGCATACGCAAGATTGAAGATCACTTATTCGTGCAAAGCTTTTCGTCGAGCATCGATGAAAAATTGAGCAACCTGACGTGCTCCCGCCACCGATCAAACGCCAATTTCCGTAGATTTTTCCGTAGAATTTTCTAGTATTTGCGTACGGATCTCTCACTGCTCGTGATCGAGAAATTTCGATCGCTGCCACCCAACCAGAGAAGGCACACTGGCCAGAGTTGGCGCGCGGGCACATCATGGACAGAAGCCAGTCAAACCGGGCTGCGACGAGTATCCGCGGGCTCTTGCGCAGCGATGAGTTCTCGCTGATCCCTCTGGCGCCTGCGATCGGCGCGGTTGCCGGCGGAATTGGGATCTTGGTCATGCCAAGCTCGGCCGTGGTCGAGCGGTTGTTCAGGCAGACTTCGCTTCCGGTGTGCATCAGGCCTGCGATCGGCGGTCTGTGCGTCGGCCTCATTGCGATTTTCACGCGCCAAGTGCTCGCCGCGGGTCACTGCGCGATGTTGCTGCACATGCACCGAGAGATGGCAACCAGCGAGATCGTCATGATCATCGTGCTTAAGCTCACCGCTTGTCTCATCTCGCTTGCCTCGGGATTTCGCGGTGGCCTGTTTTTCGTATCTCTCTTCATCGGCTGTCTGCTCAGCAAGGTTTTTTCATCCCTCCTTGCTGGAGCCGGTGGTCGCTCAAACGGTCGGGTAGTGCGGTGAGCAGCGCGCCTTGCCCGAGCTGCTTCGACGATTCCTGCAGGTCCTGCGCCAGGAAGCGGTAGCCGCCGACCGTCATGATGCCCGGTCGCGGCCGGAGCCGTCGGTCACGGGCAGGCGGTAGCTGCCGTCGAGTGAGATCGAGGTCTCGTTGGCTGCCGCCTCTATGAAAATTTTGACCTGATTTTTGGCACCAGTACCGGCGCAATCATCGCTGCCTTACTCGCCCTAGGGCACTCGGTTGAAGAAATCCGTAAGCTCTACAAGCGGTACGTTCTAGGCATCAAGCAGCGGAAGTGGCCTGCGGAGAAGTCGGCCGCTCTCGCCGAACTCGCGGGTAAGGTGTTCGGCAGCAAGAAATTCGATGAAGTGAAGACAGGGGTCGGGATTGTCACCACAAAATGGGAAATCGAGCGCCCCCTGATCTTCAAGGGCAGTGTCGCCCAACCGGAGACGTTGCCACACCACATGCGGCGTCACCCCGAAACGGGCGGCGATCTCTTCCGCGCCAAAGCCGCGCTCTTCCGCGAGCTTCTTGAACGCCTCGAATTGGTCGGCGGGATGCTTGTTTTCCAGGGTGACGTTCTCGTCAAGGCTGAGTTCGTGCGGGTCGTTCGCGGTGTCGATGATGCAACGGATCGGCTCGGTCTTCTTGATCTCCCTCCGCTTCACCCGCAGAAGCTGAGAAAGTGCCTGCCCTCGCGATGGTCACGAAATAGAACCCCGTAGCCGCACCCTCCCCATCGTGGCCTCGGTACGAGCAACATTGATCGCGCTAAGTGCGGGCGGTGAGCGGCATTGCAGAGTTCGGCACGCATGCAACGCCCAACCCCACTACATGAACATCCTGCAACAGCCGCCCCCATCCTTGAACCGTGGCTTTCGACCACTGAACACCATGAAACAGCTTCGTCCGAAAGTTTGGGCTAAACTTTGGCCTCTGTCTGCACACGTATTTCCTCCTCAGAGTTTTTTAGCTTGCTCGACGGCCTTATGAGCCACGGCAAAAGGATGCCGGAAAGCAATGCAACTCCGGCCATGAATAGAAACGGAACTGAAAAACCATGGGTCAGATCCCGCAAGTGGCCTACTACCGGCGGGCCAATCATTGATCCGATATTGCCGACCGCGCTGATGAACGCTATGCCACTTGCGGCAGCCGCGCCCGAGAGGCTCCGAGCCGGCAGCGTCCAGAATACGGCAAGCGCCGCAAGAACTCCCGCGTTCGCAACCATCATACCGAAGATCAGGGTGAAAGCGGCTCCGAAACCTGCGTATTGCTGACTGGCAGCTAGGAGCCAACCGCAGGCGCACATGAGCATCGCAAATACGATATGCAGGATGCGTTCGGCTCTGCGATCCGAGCTTCGCCCCCACAGGATCATCACCACGGTGCCAAACAATGGTGGCAGCGCGACGAGAACGCCTGTGACGACATAGGACAGTTCGAGCGTCCGCATGATCTGTGGCAGCCATAGCGGCACCCCAGTCAGCACCACTGATATCAAGGCATAGATCGCTCCAAGTCCAACAACCCGTCGGTCGGTAAAAACCGTAAGGTACTTCGTGGTATCAAGTTTTGCGTGCAGGAGCTTTTCGCGTTCGACCAACTCTTCGAGGGCGACACGCTCAGCTGGAGAAAGCCATCGAGCGTCCCTGGGACGGTCGCACAGATAGAACCACGAGATAAATCCCACCAGCAGCGTCGGAATGCCCTCAATTACGAACAACCATTGCCAGCCATAGAAGCCAAGGGTTCCGTCCATTGCCAAGATAGGTCCGGAGACGAGCGCTGAAAGCGACTGGCCAAGAGGCATCGCGATGAGGAAGATGGCATTCGTTCGGGCGCGCACGCTCCCCGGGAACCAATAGCCGAGATAAAACATGACTCCAGGAAGAAAGCCGGCTTCGGCGGCACCTAATGCGAACCGAAGCACGTAGAAGCTTGTCGGCCCTGCGGCGAGGGTGGTAGCCATTGAAATCAGGGCCCAGGTCACCATGATTCGTGCAAGCCAGCGCCGAGCGCCAACCCGCGCCAGTATGAGATTGCTGGGGATTTCAAAGAGCATATAGCCCAGAGAAAACAGCGCGGCTCCGAACCCGAATGCCGCGGAGCTCAATCCGAGATCCTTGTTCATGCTTAGCGCGGCGAAACCGACATTGACCCTGTCCATGACCGCGCAGAACATCATGAGCGAAAGAAAGCTGACAAGGCGACGGAACGACTTTCTGATTGCTGTCTCTTCGAGCGCAGTCGACATTTCACGGGCCTCCACAACAAGGATAGGTCAAAATTTCGGAAAGATTTGACGGTCGGCCAACCACCGCGACATCTTCACGCGTTCGACGCGCTCAGCAGCACGAAAACCCTCGTGCCGCTCCTTGTTCGGCCAAACATGCTCTGCCGTTACCGTCATCCTGACTGCGATTTCATCCCGCGTGACATTGAAGACCATCATGTCGCGTGCCAGGGCAAGCCGACCTGAATAGTGTCTGCGTACGTCTCGTTCGATTTCTGAAAGCAGGTCGAAATCATTGAAAAAGTGATACAACACACCCAACCTTGGCTTCACCTTATCGAGAACGTAACCGGCTTCTAATGGCGAGGAATGAGCCATAGTACCGATCCCCCGGGCAGTCCTTTCATCATAGCCGGAGCGCTCCATGAGCTGGCTGACGGAATTGAACGCCTCGTGAATCACGAGATCTGCGTTACGTCCATTTTCGAGGAAGAAATGACTTGGCGTGGTGTCCCCTGAATAGACGAACGAGAGGCCGTTCCACTCCAGGCGAAGGCTTACCGGACCGTCATAGATGTGCACGGCAGGGAAGCTTTTTATCTTCACCCCGTCACGATCGTAGATGGTCTGAACGCAAGTATAGTCGAATTCGTAAACTTCGACCTCTGCACCAGCAGCTGGAAGAAGCCCCGTCCGCGTGGCGGTATCCCACGCATAAGCAGACTTCTGCATCTCCACGAAATGCCTCGTTCCGTGCTCTGGCACAAGACCCGAAGGTCCATAAACGACCAACGGCTTGACCCGACCACCGGCCCAACTGCCAATCCACACGTTAGGAAAGTCGCCGACGTGATCCGCATGCAGGTGCGTGGCGAAATAGGCCGTGATGTCCTGGTAAGGAATTTCAAGAGCAGTGAAGTTCATCTGGGAACCGCTGCCGAAATCGAAGACAAATTTGTCTCCATTGCCCAGCTCAATTAGCCAAGATGCGTTGGCCTGCGCGCGACGCAGGAACGGACGCCCGGTCCCAAGCGCGACGATGCGCATCT
>WNFS01029172.1_pt1 | contig 10159 bp, 11 predicted proteins | sample 5400141 | NCBI WGS metagenome assembly WNFS01 (sample SAMN13153358, study PRJNA577476) | soil metagenome | isolation source: 60 cm saprolite under Madrone tree | place: USA:California | collected 2016-06-14
GCCTCGGCGAGCGCCTGCCGCACGATCGGCACCTGCTCGGCGAACCGTTTCGTCGTGGACGACCCGGCACCGAAGAAGCCGTTGCCGTACTTGACGGCGCGCCGCAGCGCATCGGGATGGCTGGCGCCGAACCAGATCGGGGGATGCGGCTTCTGGAATGGTTTGGGCTCCATGGCTGCATCCTTCAACTGCCAGAAACGCCCGTCGAAGTTGACTCGCGGCTCGGTCCAGAGCGCCTTCATCAGCCGCAGCCCCTCGTTGAACCGGGCCACCAGACTGGTCGGATCGACCTGAAAGGCGGAGAACATCCGATGCCGCCCTCCGGTGCCGACGCCGATCTCGATCCGACCGCGGCTCAACTGGTCCAGCGTGGTCAGGTCCTTGGCGAGGTGGACCGGACTGTGCAGCGGGGTGACGAACACGACGCAGCCCAGGCGTATCCGCTCGGTGCAGGCGGCAGCGTAACTCATCGTCTGTAGCGGGCCCATGAACGGCATCGTGCCGAGCGTCTGCTCCAGCGTCCAGGCGCTCTCGAAACCTAGCGCCTCGGCCCGCGCCATGTACGCCCGGAAGCGAGCAGGATCGAACTCACCGTCGGAAACGAACTGAGGGATGGAGATTGCAAATCGCATGTCCTGGCTCCTGTCTCTGCGGTTCAGATAGCTCCATCGACGTCAAACATCACCTTGCCGCCCTGCTGAACGTGGGCGACGGCTTCGCGGAAGGCGGTGAGCGGATAGGTCGCTGCGATAGGCAGTCGAATCGCGCCTGAAGCGACGAGCGGCGCCGTCTCGCGCAGCGCGCCCGGTATTTTCAACTCGACATCAGGATGGTTGAGGAAGAAGCCCTTGACGACGACACGCTTGGCGATCAGGTCGAGCGGGGCGATAGTGACTGGCTCGCCGCTCATCAGAGCATAGACGACGAGCGTCCCGGATTGGCTGAGAACGCCGGCTATGGTTGCGGCGGCTTTGCCTGCGACCCCGTCAATGCCGAGCGGCACGCGGGCGTCGCCGATCGTCGCCCGAATTTTGTCGACCGCCCCACTCTGATCGACGATCACGAGGTCGCCGCCGACGGCTTGCAGCTCGGGAACAAGCTGGGGGCGGCGAACGAAGTTGATTGTCTTGAGGCCGCGCGCCTTGGTAATTGCGATGAGTGACCGGCCGACGCCCGAGTTGGCGGCATTCTGCGCGACCCAGTCGCCGGGCCTGAGGTCGATGGACTCGTTGAGCAGTAGAGCCGCCGTCGGCGGATTGATGCCGAGCATGGCGAGTTGGCGCGGATCGGCCTCGGGCAGGGCGGCCAGGCTCGCGGCGGGTGCAACGAGTCGCTCGCGCCAACTGAAGCTGTAGAGCGGCACCAGCACGCGATCGCCGACCTTCAGGTGGTCGACGCCCCTGCCAATGGCCAACACTCGCCCCACCCCTTCATTTCCGACGACGCTCGGCAACGAAGGCCGGACTGGATATACACCTTGGATGAGGTACAAGTCATTCATGTTGATCGGCGCATGCTCGACACCGATCAGCACCTGGCCGGCGGCCGGTGCTGGAGGTTCGGGAAGGTCGGCAAGTTCGAGGACGATTCCGGGCTCGCCGAAAGTTCTGATTTGCACGGCACGCATTCTGCGCCTCCCGTGTTAGTGATGGCCGAATTCGACGAGGTCGCGACCGGCGAGCGGACCCCCGGCCTGCTGCAGGCGGCCACCCGTCGCGAGACCGCCGAGATCGATCGCAGTGAAGCCGAAGCTCTCGATGAGCTGTTTGATGAATGCGGTCGGTTCGGGATGGTCCCCCGAGACGAAGATCACGCGACGTCCTCCGTTCTTGACCGGCCCTTCATTGAAGCGGGCGGTGACGATCGAATTGAACGCCTTGACGATGCGGGCACCTGGCGCCAGGGCCGCCACGACCTCGCTCGCGCCCTTGCCGCCGAGATCGGCGAGGACGAGCTTCGGACTCGTCTCGACGAAGGGATTCGTCGCATCGATGAGCACCCGGCCGTTCCAGGCGGGTAGGCTCTTCAACGCTCACTCGACGTTTCGCCACGGCACGGCGAGCAACACGTAGTCGAGGCTCGCGGCTTCCTCGACCGAGGCCGCGGACGCACCACGACCAAGCTCGGCGACTTTGTCGCCGAGTGCATCTGGACCACGCCGGCTGCTCAAGACCACTTCATGGCCCCTGGCCAGCGCCTCTCGCCCGAATGCGAGCGCAACAGCGCCGGCGCCGATCGTTCCGAATTTCATGCCTCCCTCCTCTCGTTTGAGATCGATCAGGACGGCACCCGCCCGGCCGCGTAGCTCATGGTCTGCAGCGAGCTCAGGAACGGCTCGTGCCGAGCGTCTGCTCCAGCGTCCAGATGCTATCGAAGCCGAGCGCCTCGGCCCGCGCCATGTACGCCCGGAAGCGAGCAGGATCGAACTCCCCGTCAGAAAGGAACTGAGGGATGGAGATTACAAATCGCATGTCCTGGCTGCTGTCGCAAGCGATCTACCGTGTCGAGGACGCAAGTCCAGGCTGTAGCGGCAGCTTTCGCAGCCGTTTTCCGGTGGCCGCGTAGATCGCATTGCCGAGCGCGGCCGCGGTCACCGCCGTACCCGGTTCGCCGATCCCACCTGGCGCTTCGCTATTGCGCACCAGGTGCACAGCGATCGGCGGCGTCTCATTGATTCGCAGGACGCGATAGTTGTGAAAGTTCGACTGTTCGACCCGACCGTCCTTCAGCGTGACTTCGCCCCACAGGGCGGCACTGATGCCGTACACCACCCCGCTCTCGATCTGCGCCTTGACGATGTCTGGATTCACGACCTGGCCGCAGTCCACCGCGCACACGATCCGACGCACCCGTACGTCGCTCGAGCCGGTGACCTCGACTTCAGCAACCTGCGCCAGGTAGGTGCCCCATGAAGCTCTCGACGACGAAGTTGTTATGGGTGACGCCGACTCCGCGCCAGAAGCCCGTGTTGAGCACCGGCTCCTCGTGGCGCACGTACTCGATCTGGATCGCGGGAATGTCGTAGAGCAGCTGGACGGCCCCGTCCACCGCGTCGATGTCGATGCCGTCCTTGAAGCCGGGCGGCAGAAACCGAGCCATGATGGACGGACCTACAATCCGGTGCGACCAGGCCACCGGCTTACCATGCGCATCGAGGCCGGCTGCGAATCGGTCGTAGTAGTACGGGCGATAAACGTCGTGCTGGACGTCCTCCTCGCGAGTCCACACGACCTTGACCGGGGCATCGACCTGCTTCGCAATGCGCACGGCTTGGGTCACGTAATCCACTTCGAGTCGGCGGCCGAAGCCGCCACCCAGGAAATGATTGTGGACCACGACCTTTTCTAGCGGCAGTCCCGTGACCTTGGCCGCTGCGGCGCGCGCACGGCTCAGGACCTGCGAGCCGGTCCACACCTCGCACCCATCCCTGCGCACGTGTACCGTGCAGTTCATCGGCTCCATCGTGGCGTGCGCCAGGAAGGGCGATTCGTAGACGGCCTCGACTTTCTTTGCCGCGCCGGCGAGCGCGCTCGCCGGGTCGCCGTCCTGCCGCGCCGTCACGCCCGCGGTCTCCGACGCCTTGGCGAGCCCCTCCACGACGTCGGCGGTGCTCACCTTCGCATTCGGTCCGTCTTCCCACCGGATTTCGAGCGCCGCCGATCCTTGCTTCGCCGCCCACATGTGGTCCGCCACGACCGCGACGGCATCATCGAGCTGCACGATCTGCCGTACGCCTGGAACAGCCTTCGCCTTCTCATCGTCGAGGCCGGCGACCTTACCGCCCAGCACCGGGCTCGCGGCCACCGTCGCGATCAGCATCCCCGGTAGTCGCACGTCGATCCCGTACTGTGCCGTTCCGTTGACCTTGCTCGGCGTGTCCGGCCGCTTCGCCGGCGTGCCGATCAGCGTGAAATCCTTCGGATCCTTCAGCGCAATCTTGTCGGGCACCGGGACCGTTGCCGCCTTGGCGGCGAGCGCGCCATAGCTGAGGGTTCGGCCGGTTGGCGTGTGAGTCACCACGCCTTCGCGCGCGCGGCACGATGCCGCATGGACGTTCCATGACGCTGCCGCTGCGGCAATAAGCATGGCACGCGCCGTCGCCCCGGCGCGGCGCAGCGGCTCGTAGAACATTCGGATAGATGATGACGCGCCCGTGATCTGCTCGCCGAACAGCGGGTTCGCATACAGCTTGTCATCGGGTGGGGCGTGCTCGAGCCGGACCTGCTCAGGCGTGACCTCGAGCTCTTCTGCCAAAAGCATGGACATCGACGTGTGCGTGCCCTGGCCCATTTCTGCCTGTGGCATGAAGAGGGTGATGCTGCCGTCCGGTGCAATGCGGATGAAGGCGTTCGGCGCGAAGCCCGGTGCGCTGGCGACGGATGCGACGCGCTGCCCCTCGCCGACGCGGTAGCCGAGCAGCAGGCTGCCGCCCGCTGCTGTCAGCACGCTCACGAATTCCCGCCGAGATACGGTCGTCATCGCCGACCTCCCTGGGCCGCGTGCTTGATCGCAGCGCGGATCCGTCGATAGGTGCCGCAGCGGCAGATGTTGCCTCCCATCGCGGCGTCGATGTCACTGTCGGTGGGATGTGGATTCTTCGCGAGCAGCGCGGAGGCGGACATGATCTGGCCGGATTGGCAGTAGCCGCATTGCGGCACGTCGAGCGCGATCCACGCCTCCTGCACCTTCTTGCCGGCAGCGGTATTGCCGATCGCTTCGATCGTGGTGATGGCCTTGCCGGCGGCCGCGCTCACGGGGGTCACGCAGGAGCGGATGGCCTGGCCGTCGAGCTGCACGGTGCACGCGCCGCAGAGCGCCATCCCGCAGCCGAATTTCGTCCCTGTCATGCCGAGGACGTCGCGTAGGACCCAGAGCACCGGCATGTCGGGCGGCACGTCGACCTCCCGCTTGTTGCCGTTGATCGTAAGCTCCATCGCTGCTCTCCCTGCTGTCCGAACAGCAAGCCTTTTTATGGCGCCACCCGGACGATCAGTTTTCCGAAGTTGTGCCCCTCCAGCATTCCGATGAAAGCGCCTGGTGCGTTTTCGAGACCGTCGACGATGTCCTCGCGGTAGCGAATGCGACCCGCGGCGACGCCCGCACCAACCTCGCGCAGGAAGTCGGCATAGTGTTCGGCCGCGAAGTCGTAGTAGATGAAGCCGCGTATGGTCAGCCTCTTCGAGAGAATCTGCCGCATGGTCGCGGGGAGCCGATCCGTACCGTCGCCCGGTGGGACGCCGTTGTACTGCGCAATGAGCCCGGCGACCGGAACGCGTGCAAAATCGTTGAGCAACGGCAGCACGGCTTCCCAGATGGCTCCGCCGACGTTCTCGAAGTAAACGTCGATGCCGTGTGGACATGCCGCGGCCAGTCGTGCGGGAAAATCGGCGACGCGATGATCGACCGCGGCGTCGAAGCGAAGCTCGTCCTTCACGAAGGCGCATTTCTGCGGACCGCCGGCGATGCCGACGGCTCTCGCGCCGGCGAGCTGGGCGAGCTGTCCGACGAGTGACCCGACCGGACCGCTGGCCGCGGCGACGACCACCGTCTCTCCGGGCTGCGGCTTGCCGATCGCGCGCAGGCCGCCGTACGCCGTGAACCCGGGCATTCCGAGCACGCCGAGACCGGTCGTGACCGGTGCAGCGGCCGGATCCAGTTTGCGAAGGCCCGTGCCGTCCGAGAGCGCGTGCGTGCGCCATCCTGTTCGCGCCAGAACGACGTCACCTTTGACATACGGGGAATTGTTCGAGACGAGCACATGCGCCACTGTTTCCCCGGTCATCACCTCGCCGATCTCGAGTGGCTCGGCATACGACTCACCGTCGTTCATACGGCCGCGCATGTACGGGTCGAGGGAGAGGTATTCCATCCCGAGCAGAAGCTGGCCGTCTGCCGGTGTCGGGATCGCGGTCTCCTCGAGGCGGAAGTCGGTGAGCTCCGGCCTCCCCTTTGGTCGAGCCGCGAGAACGATCTGTCGCCCACGTGTTGTCATGACGCCACCTTCTCCTTGTCCGAGATGTGGGCGCGTTGGGCGAGGCCGCGGCCGAACGAAAGGTTCTCGCCCGGCGTCTCGTAGAGCGTGATCAGCAGATCGTCAGGGGAGATCCTCGCGGCCGTGACGACAGCATCGTTCAAGGCCTTCAACAGGCCCAGTCGCTTCTCCTTCGGACGGCCCGCGATGAACGTGATCTCCAGCAGAATCAGGTCATCCGAATAGTTGAGTTCCAGGAACGACCGTGTGTGACGGAACTGCGTCGGCAGCAGGACGTGGATGATCTGGAAGAAATCGTCCGGCGGTATCCCCAACGCGCTGATCAGGCCTTGTTGAACTGCGTTCGAGACCCTGCCGAGGCGAGCCTCATCGTAGCGTCCTTCGAGGACATGGATTTTAGCGACAGGCATGGTGTCGTCTCCTCACTCGTCCTAGACCTGTGCGACTCCGCCATCCACGAACAGCTCGATTCCCGTGACGTAGCTGCTGTCGTCGGAGGCGAGGAACGCCACGGCCTTTGCGATCTCGTCCGGTCGACCGAGGCGACCGAGTGGCACCGTGGCGGCGATCATCTTCGCGCGCTGCTGCCCTGTCTCGGAGGAGGCGAGCAGCTCGTTGAGTCCCGGCGTATCGATGGGACCGGGGCTCACCGCATTCACCCGGATGCGGCGATCCTTCAGTTCGGTCGTCCACGTCCGGGCGAACGAGCGGACGGCAGCCTTCGTGGCGCTGTACACGCTGTTGGCCGGAAATCCCTTGCTGCCGACGATCGACGCGTTGAGGATGATCGACGCGCCGTCGGGCATCAGCGGAAGCGCCTTCTGCACGGTGAACAGCAGTCCCTTTACGTTGATGTCGAAGATCGAGTCGTAGAGCTCTTCGCTGATCTTGCCGAGGGGCGCATACCTCGCGACGCCCGCATTCGCGAACAGGACGTCGAGCCGCCCCTTTTCACGCTGGATCTGGCCGAAGAGGCGGTCGAGGTCGGCATGGTTCGAAACGTCGCCCCCGACACCGGTGACGTTGTTCCCGATCTCCTTGACGGCCGACGCCAGCTCCGGCTCACGGCGTCCAGTGATGAACACGTACGCGCCTTCGCCGGTGACCGCATTACGTTCAGTCTCGGACGACGGCGTAGGTGCGGCGCAGGACGGGCCAGCGGATCGCCGAAGCCTCGCCCAGGTCGGCGACGCTCGTCTTCCGGCATCACGGATCTCCTTGCGTCTTCAGACGGTCGCCACTCGGCATCCGATTCCATATCGATGTATCAACATCCTCTCTATGCATTTACATGCATATCGACTGCCACGCACCCAGACCGGTGGTAGGATGGTGCAGATGGTGCCGCAGGCGACCGGCGTGATGGATGGACGTGAGCCCGGGCTGCTGTCCCCGTGCGTGTGCAGCACGCTCCGCATGGTGAGCCGTGCCGTCACTCAGTTGTACGACGATATCCTGCGGCCGAGCGGACTCCGGGTCACGCAGTTCAGTATTCTCGCGACCATCGCGCGTAGCGGCGAGGCGAATCTGCGCCAGCTCGAGGCTGCGCTGGCCATCGACCAGACGACACTGACGCGCAGCCTCAACCTTCTCGAGCGTGATCGTATGATCGAGCGTGTGCCCCACCCCGACGGGCGCATCAAGGCGATGCGGCTCACGCGGAAGGGCAGACGGGTGCTGAACGTTGCGCGGCCGCTTTGGGCCCAGGCCCAGGACAAGGTGCTAAGGGACCTGGGCACGAGGGCTTGGGATGACGCCCAGCGCCGGCTGGCCCGCTTGCTTCACGTCGCCGTCGAGAAGCGCCGGCTGCGGCGGAACCGAATGCGCAAACCCGTACGGGCGTAAGCTACGAAGCGAGAGAATCCGCCGAGCATGAACGCTTCGGATTCGCGGCCCGCACACGCCAACACCGCGGAGCATCGAACAATTCTCGACGCCATCCCGGCGATCGCCTGGTGCAAGCTCCCCGACGGCTCGAACGAATTCGTGAACCAGCGTTGGCAGGACTATACGGGTATCCCGACAGACGAGGCCCGGGGGCAGGGATGGCAAGCGGCGGTTCACCCCGAAGACCTTCCGAAGTTGAGCGAGAAGTGGGCCGAAATCGTGGCGTCGGGTAAGAGCGGTGAGTTCGAAGGACGTCTTCGTCGCCATGATGGGGCGTTTCGCTGGGTCTTGGCTCGGTTCGAGCCGGTACGTGACGACACGGGCGAGATCGTCAGATGGTACGGGACAAGCACGGATATCGACGCCCTCAAGCAGGCAGAAGAGAAGTTGCGTGAGGACGAGCGGGCGCTGCGCCGGATCACCGACACGATCCCTCAAAACATCGTGGTCCTTGATCCTGACGGCATTCCGATCTACGCGAATCGAGCGACACTCGACTACACGGGCCTCGCGCTGGCCGACGTCGTCAGCTCGGACTTTCGCGCGCGAGTCTTCCACCCAGACGATCTGGAACGCGTGCGCGATCAGCGCCAGGCGGTCCTGGCCGCGGGTGTCCCGTTTGAATTCGAGCTACGGGCCTTGAGCAAGGAGGGGCAGTATCGGTGGTTCCTCACCCGCTACAAACCCTTCCATGACGAACAGGGGCGCCTGGTCAGCTGGTATGCGACGGGAACCGACATCGACGACCGTAAACGAGCGGAAGACCGAACGCGGAACGAGAATGTCGCGTTGCGAGAAGAGATCGTGCGTTCGTCGATGTTCGAAGAGATCGTGGGCTCTTCGGATGCGCTGCGGACGATGTTGGCGCAAATCGCGAAAGTGGCGCCGACCGACTCGACGGTTCTGATCCAGGGCGAGACGGGCACGGGCAAAGAGCTCATTGCCCGGGCGATCCACAGTCGCTCCAGGCGCGGTAGTCGTGCGTTCATTCGCGTCAACTGTGCCGCGATTCCGCCCTCTTTGCTCGCCTCCGAGCTGTTCGGGCACGAAAAGGGCGCGTTCACGGGAGCACTCCAGAGACGCCTCGGTCGGTTCGAGTCAGCAGACGGCGGCACGATCTTTCTGGATGAGATCGGCGAGTTGCCTCCGGAAGCGCAGATCGCCTTGCTGCGCGTCCTTCAAGAGCGGGAATTCGAACGCGTCGGTGGAAACCAGCCGATACTCGTCGATGTCCGAGTGCTCGCGGCGACGAACAAGGACCTCACCGCAGCCCTCAGGGACGGTGGCTTCCGCGCAGATTTGTTCTACAGGCTCAATGTCGTTCCCATTCAAGTCCCGGCGCTTCGGGATCGGCGTGGTGACATTCCGTTGCTCGTGGAATATCTGGTCGAACGATATGCTCAGAAGGCCGGCAAGAGGATTCGAAGTATCAGCAAGGCCACGCTCGATTTGTTCGAAGCCTATCACTGGCCCGGCAACGTTCGTGAGCTCCAGAATGTGATCGAGCGGGCAGTGATCCTGAGCGACGGGGATGTATTTCGGGTGGATGCCAGCTGGCTGACACCGGCTCCGGCCAAGTCCGCTGTGCCAGGCGGCGCACTGGCCGCAAATCTGGTTCAGCGTGAGAAGGCGATCATCGAGGCCGCGCTGCGCGAGGCACACGGTGTCATCGGCGGCGCGACCGGTGCTGCGGCAAAGCTTGGTCTCCCCAGACAGACCCTCGAATCCAAGATGAGGAAGCTCGGCATCGACCGGTATCGCTTCAAATCGTCATAGCCTGCGGCCCACCCACCGTCCCCGCTCGGGCGATACCGTTCAGCATCCCCGAAGTTGTTCGAGACGTACGCCGAACTTTCGGCGAATGCCGAAATTACGGCCCGGATCAGCGCGCTAAATAGCGGCTACTGACGCAATCGCGTCTGGTCTGCGATTTGCGATGTCGATTCGCGCCAGGTGCAGCATGACCTCGAAGGAAGGAGCGGACTATGTCCATGCAGACCAAACCGAGCATCGTTTTCGTCCACGGGATTTGGGGCGACGGCTCGTCCTTTGGCAAGGTGATCCCCACGCTACAGGCGGAAGGGTACGAGGTGGTGGCCGCCCAACACAGCCTGGACACGCTCAAAGGCGACGTCGCAACAGTAATCCGCACGCTGGGGCGGGTCAGCGCTCCGGCCATGCTCGTCGGCCACTCGTACGGTGGAACGGTCATCACGGGCGCGGGAACCGATGAGCGCGTCGCCGGACTGGTCTACATCGCCGCACTCGCCCCGGACGACG
>WNFS01004973.1_pt1 | contig 10156 bp, 8 predicted proteins | sample 5400141 | NCBI WGS metagenome assembly WNFS01 (sample SAMN13153358, study PRJNA577476) | soil metagenome | isolation source: 60 cm saprolite under Madrone tree | place: USA:California | collected 2016-06-14
CCTCGCCGGCAAGGAACAGAGCTACCCGGCCCAGCTCTCGGGCGGGCAGGCGCAACGCGTCGCGATCGCCCGGGCGCTCGCCATGTCGCCTGAGGTGATGCTGTTTGACGAGGTCACCTCGGCGCTCGATCCCGAGCTGGTCGGCGAGGTGCTCGCGGTCATGCGGCAGCTCGGCGAAGACGGCACCACAATGATCGTCGTGACCCACGAGATCGCTTTCGCCCGAGACATCGCTGACCATGTCCTGTTCATGGACGCCGGAGCGATCGCTGAGCACGGGCCGGCCGAGGAGATCTTGGCGCGCCCGGCTAATCCGCGGACCCGGGCCTTCCTCAGCCGCTTTCATCACGCGGGGGCGCTGCGAACCCCCGGCTGATGAAAGAGGAGATCGCCCGGGTGTCGAGCACTTCATCATGCGCTGCCAGTGGCCGGGGCTGCCACGGAGCAAGTGCTGAGCTCGGCCCAGCGGCTTGGGCAAGATTTTCACCTCGCAGGAATGCCGTAGTCGGCGAAAAGGACAGTCTCGAAAAGTCATCGGTTGCCAGGGACGATGTTCGGAGCCCCTTTCCTCCGCAGCTGTTGCAGGTGAAGGGCCGCTCTCGTCGGTGGATGGTCCGCGCTACATCCCCCTCGCCATGCGTTGAGCGCGGCGTTCCTTCAATGCCTGGGCGGCGGCGTGTTGATCGGCGAAAGCCCAGTGCCGAGGCTGGAAATGCCGGCCCGTTTAAGCGACGATCTTGTAGCATGCGTCGTGTCCGGCGTCGATAATGTAACTGGTAGACAAATATGCCGGAACCATACCCGGCGCCGGTCGGGATCGATGTGTATCAGGAAAGGGCGACCAAGTGAAAACCGGGATCAACAGACGCCAATTCCAGGCTGCGCTCGGCTGGGGTGCCGCCTCGATCGCGCTGAATGAATTCGGGCTATTGCGGCGGGCCCAGGCGGAGGAGAACTTCACTCTGGCCTCGACCGGTGCGACCTGGGGCGAAGGGCTGCGGGCATCCTTTGTCGACGCGCCGAAATTCGAGGAGCAGAACGGTGTCAAAGTGATCCAAGAATTCTCGATTGATTCGGTTTTCACCGCAAAGGCGATGGCGACTTGCGGCAATCCGCCGTTCTCGACGGTCGCCGTGCTCCAGGCGGAAGCAAACTTCCTCGCACTCGGCGGTTGCCTTCAGGATTACGACCTCGACATTTGCACCAACTATAAGGAAATCATCGACAGCGCCAAGGAGCCCCCGCGGGGCCTGCTGAAGAACTGGTTTACTCCCTTCGTGCTGATCGTGATGGGGCTTGTCTACAACACCAAGGAAGCGAGCAAGCCGGCTTCATACCAGGACCTGCTGAACCCGAAATACAAAGGCCGGGTCGGCATCCCGACCTATGGCTGGGTAGGCAATTCCTGGCTGCAGGTGCTGAACAAAACGCTAGGTGGAAATGAAGACAACGTCGACCCGGGCATTGCTTTCCTTGCCCAGCTGGTCAAGAAAAACGAGGCGGTCATCATCGAGAATACCGATGCCGCGCTGAAGGCCTTCAGCCGCGAAGAAATCGTCATTATGCCGTTCTGGAACGGCCGCACCTTTGTCCTGCAGGGCCAAGGGGTGCCCGTGGACATCGAGTACATTCCCGGTACCATGCTGGTGGGCAACGGGTTTCCAGTGCTGCGAGGCGGCAAGTTCATCGAACAGACCAACCGCTTCTGCAACATTACAATGGACGGCAAATACCAAATGATGATGACGCAGCGCTTCTTCTATCCGCCGTCGAACCGCAATGCCAAGCTGCCGCCCGATCTGGCACGCTACGCCTTCCCGACCGAGAAGGAGAAGAACGTCGTACCGATCGACTACGAGAAGATGAATGCGCACAAGTCTCAATACCTCGATCGCTGGAACAAGGAAGTGCTCGGCGCCTAAATGCTGCGGAACGTCGAACTCGAAGTCTGCGAACTGACCAAGCGGTACTCACCGCAAGTCAGCGTCGGCCCGATCACGTTCGAGGTCTATGAGGGTGAGTTCTTCTCGCTGTTAGGGCCGAGCGGATGCGGCAAGACGACCACGTTGCGCTGTATTGCCGGTTTCGAAGGGCTGAGCCGGGGCTCGATCAGGTTGCACGGCGAGCGCCTCGATGACAAGCCACCGCACCGTCGCGATGTCGGCTTGGTGTTTCAAAACTACGCGCTCTTCCCGCATCTGACGGTGTTCGAGAACATCGCCTTCGGGCTGCGATTGCGCCGTCTGGCCAAATCCGAGATCGCTAACCGGGTCGGTCGCGTCCTGCAGCTCGTCGACCTCGCCGAAATGGCAGCGCGCTTTCCGGCACAGCTCTCGGGCGGCCAGCAACAGCGGGTAGCGATCGCCCGCTCGCTGGTCCTCGAACCGCGGATCCTGATGTTCGACGAGCCGCTGTCCAATCTCGACTTCAAGCTCCGCATCCAGATGCGTGAGGAATTGCGCAACCTGCAGCGCCGCCTTGGCAAGACTTCGATCTATGTCACTCATGACCAGACCGAGGCATTGGCCCTGTCCGATCGCATCGCCGTGCTGTCGCACGGCCGGATCGAGCAGATCGGCACGCCGGGCGACATTTACGAGCGTCCGGCGACTGCTTTCGTCGCGGAATTCATCGGCAGCTCGAACATGTTACGAGCGCGGATTGTCGAAGGTGTCGACAGCGGTACGATCGTCGTGACTGAAGCGGGCCTGCGGCTATGCTGCCGCGCCGAGTCGAACGGCATCCTCGACGACGGCGCTGATGTCTCGGTTTTGCTCCGGCCAGAGCGCGTCCATATCGAGAAGCCAGGCGGTGGGACCGCTCCGGGACAGAACCGTGTGCCTGCACGGATTGCCGATGTGAGCTATCTCGGCGAGGATCTGCACCTCAGCCTCGATCTCGTCAGCGGAGACCGGCTACGCGCGTCGTTGAAAAACGCCAATGCAGCGCGGGACTGGGCGCCGGCGCAGGCTGTCGAGATCGTCATCGACGCCGCCGACATCAGGCTACTGCGCCGCTGAGGGATGGATTGCGAATAGGGCATCCATAAAATTGCCCAATTGGTATAGCATAAGAAGGCTGACCATGGCGCCTCGTGCGGCGTAACCAACGCGGGGGAGGCGCCTGTGGTCGATGGGGTGAGGGAGAAACCGCCGGGGCCGCGCGGACGGCCGTTGCTGCAGGAGCGGTCCGGCGGCATTGAAACGTTTCAACCTGAAGGGGAACTCCCGCTGCAGACCCGCTGCACCTGCAGCGGGTCTGCATTTAGCGGACAACCACAAGTCGCAGGAGCGTGGGTCGCGGTAGTGATGCAGCCCTTCCCAACGCAACCAGTCGGTGGGATGAAGGCCCATGGGACGAGGCGCCGGGGCGGGCGGACCATCTGAATGCGCCCGACCACTAGGACGCGGCCGATCTGGGCGTTTCTGACCGGCCCCTACGCGGTCTTCCTGGTGTTTCTGCTGCTGGTGCCGTTCGCCAACGTGGCGATATACAGCATTCATCCCTATTCGCCGACGAAGGTGTTTTTACCCGAGCTGACGCTCGACAATTACCGCAAGATTTTCGACCTCTATTATCTTCGCCTATTCGGGCGGACGCTGCGGCTGGGCCTGATCACGACGGCGGTTTGCGTCGTGCTCGGGTACCCGCTTGCCTATTTTCTGGCGAGGGCACTGCCGCGGGTACAGGCGCTTTGCCTTTTCCTTTTGATCATGCCGCTGATGGTCAGCGCGGTCATCCGCGTCTTTGGCTGGATTGTCATTCTCGGCCGCAAGGGGTTGGTCAATCAGGCGCTGGTGGCGCTCGGATTGGAGCCGGTCAAGTTGCTCTACAGCGAGACAGCCGTCGTGATCGGGCTGGTCAACGTCTTCGTGCCGTTCATGGTGCTGCCGATCATGGCCTCGATCGAAAGGATTCCGCCGAACCTCGAAGAGGCGGCGCAGAACCTCGGCGCTAATTGGTACCAAATGTTCCGGCGGACGATCCTGCCGCTCAGCCTGCCTGGCCTGATCTCCGGTTGCTTGCTGGTCTATAGCCTTTCGATCAGCGCCTTCGTTACGCCGGCGCTGATGGGCAACGCGCGCGAGCGCATGGTCGGTCAGCAGGTCTACGACGAGGTGCTGGTCTCGTTCAATTGGCCCAGCGCCTCCAGCTTGGCGCTGACTCTGGTGCTGCTTACGGTCGGGCTGATGTTTTGCGCGCTGTTCGCGGCCCGGCATGCAGGCCGCCAGGAGACGGCGCGGTGAGCGCGAGGCCACCGCGGCTGCTGCTCCCGTTCGTTGTTGCCGTCTACATCGGCCTCTTGGCACCGCTCGTCGTCGTCGTCGCTGTGTCCTTCGGCCCGAGTGCTGCCTTCGAGTTCCCACCGCGCGGTTTGACCTTGCACTGGTTTGAGGCCTTCTTCGCGAGCCAGGCTTTTGTCACGGCCTTGTTCCGGGTAAGCCTTTTGGTTGGCCTGCTATCGGCGGCGCTGGCAACGGTGCTCGGCACCAGCGCCGCGCTGGGACTGGTGCGCTTTCGTTTCTTTGGTCGTGAAGCGGTTGAGACATTTTTTCTCGCGCCGCTCCTCGTCCCGGAGATTCTGCTGGGCGCGGCCTTGTACCTGTTTTACGCGCGGCTGGCGATCCAGGCTTCGATCTGGACCTTGCTCTGGGGCCATCTGGTCATCTGCACGCCTTATGTGATCCGCAGCGTCACCGCCGGCCTTGTCGGCCAAGATCCGCGCCTCGAAGAAGCGGCGATGAGCCTTGGCGCAACGCGGGTGCAAGCGTTCTATAAAGTGACCTTGCCGCTGCTGCGGTCGAGCCTGTTGTCCGGCGCGATCTTCGCCTTCATCATCTCATTTTCGGACATTAACCTGGCGTTGTTCTTGTCGGGACCGGAATCGACCAGTCTGCCGGTACATATTTTCTCGCAGATTCAGTGGCAGGGCGATCCAACCATCGCCGCTGCCTCGTCGCTGCAGATCGTCATTATCGGGATGTTGATCCTGGTCGTGCAGCGCATCTTCCGCTTGCGCCTAGTCGTGTGAAGGCCCTTCATCCACACTGGCTTCCCTAGGACTTCACCAAGTTCTTCACCAGCGCAGTGCCCGGCTAGGACGGGCCGCTGTTCACCTCGAAGACGGACTGGCGCGACGGTGCTCGAGGCTGCTCGCGGCGGACCGTCAGTCGTGGACTTGCATGCCGTCGCACGCGCAGCGGATCTCGGTGTCGCCGTCCGGCATTCGGAGTAAGATCCCGCGATGTCAGACACGGACCGCCCGCGATCACCCTTTGCCGGCATGGCCGACTTCTCCGCCCGGCCACCTGTTCGCATGCTTTCGCACGACGAGATCGAGCGGATGCTGGCGGAGCACCGGCTTTACCTAGAGACGGATTATCTCAAAGGCCACCGCGCGAATTTCGCATCGGCCGATCTCTCCGGGCAAGATCTCTCGGGGCTCAATCTGCGCGGGATCAAGATGGACCGTGCTGTGCTCAAGGGCGCAGACTTCAGAGGAACTCAGCTGCAAAGGGCAAATCTGATCGGCACGATATCGCAGGAGGCACGCTTCGACAGGGCGGATCTATCCAGCGCCCGTCTGAGCGGAGCAAACCTCGTTTCGGCGAGCTTCGAGGATGCCTGTCTCGCCAAGGCGGATATGGAGTTCGCGCTGATGACCAAGGTGCTGCTGCGGGGCGCCTGCCTGTATGAGGCTGACATGAGCGGGGCCCAGCTCGATGGCGCCGTGCTAACGCGGGTCGACCTGCGAAAGGCGAACCTACGCGGGGCCGGATTTCGCAATGCGCGGCTCGACGAAGCCGACCTCCGCGGTGCACGGCTGGGCGCCGTGTTCCTGGTCGGGGCTGCACTGCGTGGCGCCGATTTGCGTGGCGCGTATTTGCGCTTGGCGAAACTCGACGGCGCGGACCTGTCCAACGCCAACCTGTACAACGCCGTCGGGCTCACGCAGGCTCAGCTCGATCTGGCGCAGCTCAATAGTGGAACAAAACTACCCGAAGGCTTGAGAGGGGCGGAAGGTGCCAAACGATGAGCATGTTGCCGTGCTCGGACACGGCGCTGCGACGTGGAATGCGTGGCGGGCGGAATATGACGCGGCGCCGGACTTATCTCAGGCTGCCTTGCGAGGGCTCGATTTGACCGGGTTCGATCTCTCCCGGGCGGATCTTCGCGGTGCCGACCTCAGGGGAACAAACCTCTGTGACGCGGATCTTTCAGGTGTGCGTCTGGGGGGTGCGAACTTCTTCAAAGCGGCCCTTGATGGCGCCGATCTCGCCGGGGCCCATCTGTATGGAGCTCAATTTCTGAATTGTGCTCAGCTCAGCGTTACTCGGAACTGGCAATCGGCCTACCGCGATGAGACGCTCGCCTGTGGCGCAGCTGTTCCCGACAGGGTGCCTTCAGAATAATAGATTTGTCGGCGGGGGACGCCAATCGCACCCAAGCACCGCTGGTTACAAAGTTGTCAACGCAATGCCCGGCGGAAGTGGCTTGGAACAGGGCTATCGGTGAGCGGCGGAATGGCCGCTATACCGATGTCTGGCGCGCCGGGTCGGAAGGTGGCTCGCGGTATCCGCGCATGTGACGCAAACAGATCGGAACTATCTCGCTTTCGCTTGCGCTTGAATGCGGTAGACGGTCTTGACGAGTTTAGCGCCAGTCGAGGGGATGGGATTCTCCAGTATCACAATCCGTATTCCGTCGCGTTCGCGCCAGAGGATATCGGCGCCATCCCTGATGTCCTGCTTAACCGGGGTGAGCAGAAACGCGCTCAAAAGCCTCCAGGGGAATCTGGTCCTCCTCCATGCGCTTCTGCGCATGGCGGCTAATGGCCACGTTGCCGAGTTTCGGGACGTTGCGGTAGAAGTGGGTCATCTGGCAAGGCTGCTGAAAACGTGCCCTGACTCACAAACAGATTTGAGAGTGCCTGGTTCACCTTCAGCGGGTTTCACACTCTCCGGTGAAAAGAATGTAGGTTGTCGGAGGGACCGAGGGTTCAAGCCCCGCTTCCTCCGCCTGCTCTACTCTTTGGTGCGGTAGTCCTTCTCCGCTATGAGTTTGCCAGGCTGGCAAGGCGCGCTAGGCGATCGATTGCCGACAATCCCTCGCGCAGCCCGCCGACGACCGCGATGCCGCGCTCGCGCAGTTGCGCGACCAGCGCCCGGTCCATGACCCCGGGCCGGGAGTGCAGCAGATAGTGGGGCTTGCGGCTTTGCGCCGCGGCGCGGGTGAACAGGTCGATATAGGTGCCTACCAATTCGGGCGTGTCGAACGCCGGATCGTCGCTGTTGTCGCGGCAGAAGACGACGATGTCGTGGTCGGGGCTGGCGTCGAACAAGCTCAACGCTTCCGGCAGATTGGCGACGAACGTGCCGCTGCCCCAGGCGTCGAGCGGGTTACCGTCGCCGGTGATGAAGCCGATCCGGGCGACGATGTCGGCCCGCGGTGCGGCCGATAGCGGCGGCAATTCCAGATCCGCGGCATCGGCGATGTCGAGGATGATCTCGGCCAACCCGCCCGACGAGGTCACGATGCCGATCCGGCGCCCGGTCCCACGCTTCGCGCCCTGACAAGCCGCCAGCACCTCGACCAATTCGGTGAGGTCCGATACCTCGATCGCGCGGTGGGCGTGCAATAGCGCCGAGGTCGCTCTGGAGTCGCCCGCCGTCCCGCCAGTGTGGGTCGGCACGGCGCACCCGGTACGCTCGCCGCGACCGACCTTCAGCACGACGACCGGCTTGCCCAGGGCAGCGGCGCGGTCGAGCGCGCCGATCAAGCGATCGGGTTGCCGGATGGTCTCGATGAACGCCCCGATCGCCTCGGTCCGTGGATCTTCGACGAGATATTCGAGATAGTCCGCAGCGGCGAGCACGGCCTCGTTCCCGGACGAGACGACGTGGCTGAAGCCAAACCGCCGCGTGTCGCTCACCAGACTGATGCAGACTCCGCCGCTCTGCGAGACGATGCCGACATTGCCGGCCAATCCGGCCGGATTGCGCAGCTCCTGCAAATAGGTCGTGCTGGGATGATGTGGGTTGAGCACGCCCATGCAGTTGGGACCGCACAGTGCGATGTCTGCGTCCCGGCAGATCCCCTCGATCTCGCTTTGCAGTCGGCGCCCCTCTCCGCCCTGCTCGGCAAAGCCGCCGTCGTAGATTACGGCACCCTTGATCCCGCGCTCCGCCGCCGCGACAAAGGCCCCAAGAACCCGCGCGTTGCCAAGGCAGAACACCGCGACGTCAGGCGCCTCGGGCAGTTCGGCCATGGTCGCGTAGCAGGTATGACCGAGGACGGTCGGGTAGCCCGGATTGACCGGGTATATCCTGCCGGTGAACCCGATCCGATCGAGCGAGGCAACGATGCGTCGGCCGACCGTCGGCTTCTCCGATGCGCCGATCACGGCGATCGACCGGGGCTGAAACAGCGCTTCAAGCCGCATCGACCATTGCTCCCTAAACGGCCCGTACTTCCGACCCGATATCTTCTGAGTGTGGAAGGTTGGGCGATGTCACTGCCTCGTCAGCGGATACGCCAGCCGACTTCGGTTGCGAAGCTCTCAAAAAAATCGACATCGTAGGCACGTTCTGGCGATCGGCGGACGCAATCATCGATTCGTTGGGCGTCCTCACCAACAAGAATGCGCCAATGGTCGGCTTTGACGCCGTCGAGAATGACTGTCGCCGCTGCAGTTGCCGTCATCGGCGCTTCCTCGCGAAAGTGCCGTTCTCTCTCGGCGACCATGTTCTGGATGTCTTCGTCCGACATCCTTGAAACGTCCGTGCCCGTCGAGGCGAAGCGGGTTCGGGCTTGCGCAATTTCCGCCGCGTCCATCACATCCAACTCTGTACCGCTATGGATCTTTCGGGAGTTGGATCGGATAGAAGTCCCGATATGGCCGGGCATCACGACCGAGCGTTTAATATGGGGCGCGTTTACGCGGAGATCGGTGATCAGCGCCTCGGTGAAGCCCTTTACCGCAAATTTTGCCGCGCAATAAGCGGTGCATGGAATGCGTGGTCCGATGGATGCCCAGAAACCGTTTACACTGCTCGTATTGACGATATGGCCCTCGTCGGCCCGCTGCAGCATTGGTAGGAACGCCCGTGTGCTGTGATAGACGCCTCCCCAGCAGACGTTGAAGGTTTTCTCCCACTCCTCACGGCTGCTGGCGAGCATGCTACCGCCGCCGCCGATCCCTGCGTTGTTGAACAGGAGATGAATCTTGTCAGTGTTCTGCTGCGCAGCAACGTCATCGCGAAACCGCAGGACCTGAGCCTCATTGGACACGTCAGCGATGTGCGTCGTAATGCGCAGCCCTTGCGGCAGCCGGTCGGCCTGGGAGAGCCGCTTCGTCTCCGCCATTGTCTCGTCAAAGACGTCGCACATCGCGACATTGCAGCCTTCAGCGACCAGCTGGCGAACGAGCTCTCGCCCCATGCCCGTGCCACCACCGGTGACGACCGCGATTCTGCCTGCGAACTCCTTCATCGGTGGCCTCCTATCTGACGCTGCTCAGCTGCGTAGCGTCATCGTCGTGGGGACGACCACTTCGAGCTGCGTACGCAACACCGTGGCCATATTATCGGGTGATTCTGGCACAGGAAGGCTGTTTCGACCGCGGTAAGGCCAACCGCGCGTGACATGCATACCAACACGTCAACGTTTGTCCCCGCCACCGAAATACTGCGCTTCATCGTTCAACTGCCTGCCGACTTATTTGATCTGTCGTTGGGCAATCCCTGTACCGCAGATCAGGGAAGCGGCCGAATAGATATCCCGAAAGCGCTACTCTGCCGCGGCTGCTTTCTGGGGCTCCTGATTGAGCTCGCGCAAGCGAGGCATGACCTCCTTCGCAAAGAGCGTGATGTTCGCGACCGTATCTTTATGGTCCAGGAAACCGCCTTGGCCAAACATCAGCAAATGGCCGAAGCCGCCGACGCTATCGCTGAGCACCTTGATCTGATCATACACGTCATCCGGTGTGCCGGCAAAGCAAGTGCCGCTTTCGATCAACTGTTCGATCGACGCGGTGGTCTGCTCGACCGGATTGCCGTGCCGATCCCTGACGAAGCCGCTGCGCTTGCCGCCCGCTTTAAGCATCGCGATATTGGCGGAAAGCGAGTTGTAGCCGGGCGGATTAGTAAATGGCTCG
>WNFS01014589.1_pt1 | contig 10156 bp, 7 predicted proteins | sample 5400141 | NCBI WGS metagenome assembly WNFS01 (sample SAMN13153358, study PRJNA577476) | soil metagenome | isolation source: 60 cm saprolite under Madrone tree | place: USA:California | collected 2016-06-14
GAAGATGCATCAGGGCCATCACGGCGCCAATCACCCGGTCAGGGACGAGACCACCGGCAAGGTGGAAATCACCTCGATGAACCACGGCTTCGCGGTGGATCAGGCGACGCTGCCGAAGGGCGCGACGCAGACCCACGTGTCGCTGTTCGACGGCTCGAATTGCGGCATCTCGCTCGACGGCAAGCCGGTATTCTCGGTGCAGTATCACCCGGAAGCGTCCCCCGGCCCGCGCGACTCGCATTATCTGTTCAAGCGGTTCGCGGATCTGATGCGGGCGAAGAAGAGCGGGTAAGCGACGCCGTCATTGCGAGGAGCGCAAGCGACGAAGCAATCCAGTTTTCGAGATTCCCAAGGCGTGATCGAAGGGAACATGAGCCGCTGACAACCGTTGAATCCGCGCTTATTTCAACTGCGGAGAATTGCCATGACCGTGGTCAGCGCCGACATCGAACCGCTCGCCTTCACGTTCGAAGACGACGGCCTCGTCCCGAACAACCCGATGCCGTTTCTGGTCTACAAGCGGGCGATATCAGTCGATACCGATCATCCCGAGAAAACCATCGAGGGATTGTTCGGGGCCAATGGCTGGGGCGAGATGTGGCGCAACGGCGTCTACGATTATCTGCACTACCACGCCACGGTCCATGAAGTTCTCGGCGTCGCGCGCGGCCATGCACGGGTCCGGTTCGGCGGCGACGCCGGCAAGGAAATCGAGATCGCGGCCGGCGATGTCGCGATCCTGCCGGCCGGAACCGGACATCAATGCCTGTCGGCGAGTGAGGATTTTTGCGTGATCGGGGCTTATCCGCCGGGCGCGAAAATGCAGATCACGTTGCCGACGCCGGAAAATTATCGGAAGGCGCTGAAGACGATTCCGGAAGTGAAGCTACCGAAGACCGACCCGATGCGAGGCGAAAATGGACCGCTGGCCAGATTATGGGGTCGGACGAATTCCTAGCTCTCAAGCGGCGAATGGCTAGAGATACGCCGTGTAGGAACTGATCCACACGAGGATGGACGCGAGAAGACCGATAACGCCCGCGTTGTCGGCAAATGCGGTAGCGCTGCCGGACATTCCCAGACGAAGTGATTCATGGCTCATCCCGTCAGGTATCGATATCTCCGCCGGAAAGACCGTCGTGCCACCGAGCGCGCTGGTGCGCGCCAGCGTTCCCGACACGGCCACTTGTCCTTGACCCACGCCCTTGGGAATTGCCGTAATTTTTGCGTGATAGATGCGTCCGGGGGCGTTATCGAAAACGATATCGACGGGCGCGCCGTCCTTGACGGTCTGAAAACCGTTCTGCGAAAACATGCCGACGAGCGTGATCTCGTTCTCGACAATGAAGGACATCGCTGAGCGCGCCTGCAGCGCCCGGTCGCCGACCGACAATGTCACGAGCGTCACATAGCCATCGGCCGGTGCGCGAATGGCGGTCTGCGACAATTCCCAGCTCGCGTTGTCGAGCTGCGCCTGAGTCTGCGCGACTGTCGTATTGACGCCGCCGATCTCGGAATCCAGCGCGAGTTTGGCGCTCTGCTGCGCCGCTTTGGCCACGTTGAGCTGCGCCAGCGCCGTCTCGTATTGATTCTGGCGGTCCTGCGCCTGGAATTGCGTGTTGGCGCCTTCCGTTGCAAGCTTCAGAATGTCCGCGTTGCGTTTTGCGTTGAACGCGACCTGCGCGGTCAGACCGACGACATTCGCGGTGGCCTGCTCGTAATTCGATTTCAAGATCTCAGTCTGTTGCTTTGCCGCGGCGAGCGACGCTTGCAATTGCGCGACCTTGTATTGAAACGGCGCCGGGTCGATTTGGAACAGCACGTCGTTTGCCTTCACTGGCACGTTCGGCTTGACCGGGATTGAGACAATTTGTCCCGTCACGTTCGGCGTCACTTCCACCACCCGACCGGTCACCGTGACGCGCCCCGACGGCGTGAGATAATTAAAAAGCGCGAGAAAAGTTGCGAGAATAAACACGCCGACAAGCACCGAGACCGTCCCGGACAACCAGCCCCATCGCACCAGTTTGAATTTTGAAAACACGAGCCAGAGCGCGACGATGTAAAGGCATAAAATAATGATCATGACTGGCCCTCATTATCTACTCGTGCTAAGGTACTACCCCTGATAGAAGGCTGCGTATTACAGGTAGAGGCAACCGAAGAGGCGCCCTTCGACAGTCAGCTTTAATAGCATCTATTTTTTTCGACCTTGTTCGATTCTGCGAACGCCGCGCGGCGTTTTATGCAGCCGGCGGTGTACATTCTCTTGCAAGCAATACGCAACCTCTCGCGTCAGAGCGGGAATGCTTCCAAATCGTTCGACCGATTTTTGCGGAAGGAATGGATGTCAAGCGTATCACAACCAGAAGAGGAGTGTTCGAAATGTTGCGAGGAATGCTAACACTGACCTTGTCTCTCTGCCTTGGCGCGGCGGCTGCGCCCGCGGCGCTGGCCCAGGCGGCGGCGCCAATCACCGAGCAGGAGGCGCACGCTATCGCGGTGGACGCCTATGTCTACTTCTACTCCCTCATGTCGATGGATGTGTCCCGAAAACAATTCACCAACGGCACCACGGATTTCAAAGGCCCGATGAACACGTTCGTCAACGTGCCGGAATACCCACCGGCGAGTTTCAAAGGCGTCGTGCGGTCCAACTTCGATACGCTCTATTCCGTTTCCTGGCTGGACATGACCAAGGAGCCTGTCGTCATCACGGCTCCGGATACCGATGGACGCTACTACCTGCTGCCGATGCTTGACATGTGGACCGATGTTTTTGCATCGCCAGGCTGGCGAACGACGGGCACCAAGGCCGGGACGTTTCTGGTGACGCCCGCGGGCTGGAGGCCGGATCTGCGCGACAGGTTCGCCGACGAATTCAAGCTTCCAAAGGACACTCAGCGGATCGAAGCGCCAACGCCTTATGTCTGGGTTATCGGTCGTACCAAGACCGACGGCCCGGCGGATTATGACGCCGTCCATAAGATTCAGGCTGGCTATAAGGTCACCCTTCTTTCCGAGTTTGGCAAAACACCCAAGCCGGTCGAATTCAAGCTGGATCCAAGCGTCGACATGAAGACGCCGCCAAAAGTCCAGGTCGATACCATGACGGCTGGTGTGTATTTCGCCTATGCAGCAGAGCTGCTCAAGCTTCACCCTGCTCATATCACCGACGAGCCGATCATCGCGCAGATGAAGAAAATCGGCATCGAGGTTGGCAAAAGCTTTGACATCGGCAAGCTCGATCCTGCCGTACAAAGAGCGCTGGAAACCGCGCCGCAGGACGGCCAGAAGCTGATGGCCTGGAAAGTGCCGACGCTGGCGCGGGTTGCGAATGGCTGGTCGATGAACACCGATACGATGGGTGTCTACGGCAACTACTACCTGAAGCGGTCCATTGTCTCGCAGGTAGGCCTTGGCGCGAATCTGCCCGAGGACGCCGTCTATCCTCTCAATCTCGGCGATGAGTCCGGCAAACCGCTGGATGGTGCCAACAAGTACACCATCACGTTTGAGAAAGGCGCTGCCCCGCCGGTCAATGCTTTCTGGTCGATCACGCTTTACGATCAGGAAGGATTCCAGGTCGGCAACGCGCTGAACCGCTTCGCCGTCAGCAGCTGGATGCCGTTCAAGAACAACGCGGACGGTTCGCTCGATATCTACTTCCAGAACGAGAGTCCGGGCAAGGACAAGGAAGCCAACTGGCTTCCGGCGCCGAAGGGATCCTTCAATCTGACCATGCGCCTCTACGCTCCGAAGTCAGAGGCGCTGACCGGAAAATGGAATCCCCCGCCGGTCGTGAAGACGCCGGAAACGGTGGGCCTGTCGGCTCAGTAAAAATTAACTGGAGCGCCGGTGCTTCGGCGCCGGCATCCGATTTATTTCTCTCCGCAGAGCGACCTGTGAAGAGCAGCGCTGCGCCTACGCCTCGTTGCTGCCTTCCTGGCGGCTGGCCTCGAACAGGAACCAGGTGCGGCGCTCGGTCTCGTCGATGAAGACTTCGAGCAGGCTCGCGGTGCCGGAATCCTCATGATCGTCGCAAAGCTTGTGCGCCTTGCGCATCGCGGCGGCCACGTGCTTGTTGTCTGGCGGCACGAAACTCTCATCATTGTCCTTGATGGTCTGCAATTTCCCGATCTGCCCGATCGAGCGCATCGTCGTGCCACCGAGCTTGCGAACGCGCTCGGCGAGCTGATCGGTGGTGGCGAAAATCGCATCCGACTGCTCGTCGAGCATCAGATGATAATCGCGGAAATGCCGGCCGCTGACGTGCCAATGAAAGTTCTTGGTCTTCAGATAGAGCGCGAAGGCGTCAGCCAGCAGCGTGTTGAGCGCCGCTGAAATCTTGTCCACCGCGGCCTGCGGCAGGTCGCTCGGCGTATCGAGGTCGGGAGAGACTTTGTCGGACTTGGCTTTGCTCACGATGAACCTTCCTGCTAGGAAACCGGACTTTGACGGTGATGGACACGGGTAGCCGGACGATCTAACGCATCATGTAGCCACCGGTTCCGCTGCCGGAACCTCCCTTTTTTGCCGGACACCTTTGCGATGGACGACTGGATCGATTATTACGATTCCACCCATACGATTTACGCGAGCAAGCGGCATCGCGACCTGCATTTCCAGATCATCGCCCAGGATATCGTCGGCTACATCACCTCGCTGGACGCCGTGGTGCTGGACTACGCCTGTGGCGAGGCCTTGTCGGCGGCCAGGGTGGCGGAGGCCTGCGCAAAACTGTTCCTGGCCGAGCCGGCGCCGGGCGTGCGCGGCCGGCTGATCGCGCGTTTTGCCCCGAACACGAAAATCAGGGTGCGCTCGCTGGATGACCTGCGAAACATGGAGGAAAAATCCATCGATCTCGCGATCATGAACTCGGTCGCCCAATATATGACGCCGCACGAACTGGATGCCGCATTCGCGGTGGTCCGGCGGCTGCTGAAACCCGGCGGCCGGCTGGTGGTGGGCGATATCATGCGTCCGGAGGTCGGCATGGGCAGGGACGTGATCGCCCTGCTGCACTTCGCGCAAACCCACGGCTTCCTGAAAGACGCCATGGTCGGGCTGATCTCAACCGCGCTGTCGGAATATCGGCTGCTGCGCTCGCGGGTCGGGCTGCAGCGTTACAGCGAAACCGAGATGGTGGCGAAGCTCGCCGCCGCCGGCTTTACCGCCACCCGCACCCTTGCCAATATCGGGCACAATCCGTGGCGGATGACGTTCATCGCGCGGCAGACCTTCTGATTTTCCAACCGGCGATTAGGGTTAATCGACGCGAAGCGTGGCTCACCGTGGCGTGATCGGCCATGATCGGCGCGGCCCGGTGGCGGAAAGCTTCCACGCGAGAGCAGTGCATCGCTCTATATCCTGGTTCAAATCCAGGCCGGGCCTCCAGCCTTCGCTGCGTTGCAGCTTCGGCTCGGCATGCCAGCCCTTGCCGCGCCGTAGCTCGCAGAGCGACGGCGGGAAAATGCCGGTTGATGGGGCCTCTAAGGGCCTTTCGCGGCTGCAGAATCTGGTCTAAAGACCACCCGCGCGCGAGGTTGATCCCAAGCGCCGGGTTTGAGGGACGCGCGGTAGGCGCGCCCTTTTTTTGTGCCCAATTTCCAGCCCGCGAGACTTGATGCCCAAAAGAACCGATATTTCCACCATCCTGATCATCGGCGCCGGTCCCATCGTGATCGGGCAGGCCTGCGAATTCGATTATTCGGGCACCCAGGCGGTGAAGACGCTGAAGGAAGAGGGTTTTCGCATCGTCCTGGTCAATTCCAATCCGGCGACGATCATGACCGATCCGGAACTGGCCGATGCCACCTATATCGAGCCGATCACGCCTGAAATCGTCGCCAAGATCATCGAGAAGGAACGTTACGTCGTTCCCGGCGGGTTCGCGCTGCTGCCCACCATGGGCGGCCAGACCGCGCTGAACTGCGCGCTGAGCCTGCGCAAGCAGGGAACGCTTAAGAAATTCGACGTCGAGATGATCGGCGCCACTGCCGACGCCATCGACAAGGCCGAGGATCGCGGCCGTTTCCGCCAGGCCATGACCCGGATCGGGCTGGAAACGCCGCGCTCGCTGCAGATCAAGAACCTGCCCGACGCGCTGCGCGCGCTCGATGAGATCGGCCTGCCCGCGATCATCCGGCCGTCCTTCACCATGGGCGGCACCGGCGGCGGCATCGCCTACACCAAACATGAGTTCATCGAGATCGTCGAGCGCGGTATCGACGCCTCCCCCACCGACGAGGTCCTGATCGAGGAATCGGTGCTGGGGTGGAAAGAATTCGAGATGGAGGTGGTGCGCGACAAGAAAGACAATTGCATCATCATCTGCTCGATCGAGAATCTCGATCCGATGGGCGTGCATACCGGCGATTCCATCACCGTCGCGCCGGCGCTTACCCTGACCGACAAGGAATACCAGATCATGCGCGACGCCTCGCTGGCGGTGCTGCGCGAGATCGGGGTCGAGACCGGCGGCTCCAACGTGCAATTCGGCGTCAATCCGGCCGACGGCCGCATGGTCGTGATCGAGATGAATCCGCGGGTGTCGCGCTCGTCCGCGCTCGCGTCAAAGGCCACCGGCTTTCCAATCGCAAAAGTCGCCGCCAAGCTGGCGGTCGGCTACACGCTGGATGAGATCGCCAACGACATCACCGGCGGTGCGACGCCGGCGGCGTTCGAGCCGACCATCGATTACGTCGTCACCAAGATCCCGCGCTTTGCGTTCGAGAAATTTCCCGGCGCCTCGACCGCGCTGACCACCTCGATGAAGTCGGTCGGCGAGGTGATGGCGATCGGCCGCACCTTCCAGGAGAGCCTGCAGAAGGCGCTGCGCGGCCTCGAGACCGGCCTGACCGGCCTCGACGAGATCGAGATCGGCGGACTGGGGCGCGGCGACGACAAGAACGCAATCCGCGCGGCGCTCGGCACGCCGACGCCGAACCGCATCCTGCAGGTCGCGCAGGCCATGCGGCTCGGCTGGTCGAACGAGGACATCTTCAATTCCTGCAAGATCGATCCGTGGTTTCTCGCCGAGATGCGCGGCATCATCGAGATGGAGGCCAAGGTCCGCAACAACGGGCTGCCCAACAACGCCTTCGCGATGCGGAGCCTGAAGGCGATGGGATTCTCCGACGCGCGGCTCGCGGTGCTGGCCGAGACCCATGAGGCCGAGGTCACCGCGAAACGTCACGCGCTCGCCGTGCGCCCCGTCTTTAAGCGCATCGATACCTGCGCCGCCGAGTTCGCCTCGCCCACCGCCTACATGTATTCGACCTATGAGACGCCGTTCGCGGGCGTGCTGGCGGACGAGAGCGCGCCGTCCGACAAGAAGAAGGTCATCATTCTCGGCGGCGGGCCCAACCGGATCGGCCAGGGCATCGAATTCGATTATTGCTGCTGTCACGCCTGCTTTGCGCTGCATGACGTGGGCTTTGAGAGCATCATGATCAACTGCAACCCGGAAACGGTGTCGACCGACTACGACACCGCGGACCGGCTTTACTTCGAGCCGCTCACGGCCGAGGACGTGCTGGAGATCGTCGCGACCGAACGCAGGAACGGCACCCTCCACGGCGTGATCGTGCAGTTCGGCGGCCAGACGCCGCTGAAGCTGGCGCGCGCGCTGGAGGCGGCCGAGGTGCCGATCCTCGGTACCTCGCCTGACGCCATCGACCTCGCCGAGGACCGCGATCGCTTCAAGCGCGTGCTCGACAAGCTGCATCTGAAGCAGCCGAAGAACGGCATCGCCTATTCGGTCGAGCAGGCCCGGCTGGTGGCGGCCGATCTCGGCCTGCCGCTGGTGGTGCGCCCATCCTACGTGCTCGGCGGGCGAGCCATGCAGATCATCCGCGAGGAGAACCAGCTCAGCGATTATCTGCTCGGCACCCTGCCCGAGCTGGTGCCCGCCGACGTCCAGGCGCGCTATCCGAACGACAAGACCGGGCAGATCAACACCGTGCTCGGCAAGAATCCGCTGCTGTTCGACCGCTATCTCTCCGACGCGACCGAGATCGACGTCGATTGCCTCTCCGACGGCAAGGACACCTTCATCGTCGGCATCATGGAGCATATCGAGGAAGCCGGGATCCATTCCGGCGATTCGGCCTGTTCGCTTCCGCCACACTCGCTCGACGCGCAGATGATCGCGGAGCTGGAACGGCAGACCCGCGAACTCGCGCTCGGCCTCGACGTGGTCGGCCTGATGAACGTGCAATACGCCATCAAGGACGGCGATATCTATGTGCTGGAAGTCAATCCGCGCGCCTCGCGCACGGTGCCGTTCGTGGCCAAGGTGGTCGGCACGCCAGTCGCGAAGATCGCCGCCCGAATCATGGCCGGCGAGAAGCTCGCCGATTTCCATCTCGAGCGGCGCAAGCTCAGGCATGTCGGGGTCAAGGAATCGGTGTTTCCGTTCGCCCGCTTCCCGGGCGTCGATACCGTGCTGGGTCCGGAAATGCGTTCGACCGGCGAGGTCATGGGCATCGACCGCTCGTTCGAAATAGCTTTCGCCAAGAGCCAGCTTGGCGGCGGCACACGCGTGCCGCGCAAGGGCACCGTGTTCGTCTCGGTCCGCGAGATCGACAAGACCCGAATCAAGGATGCCGTGCGGCTGTTATTCTCCCTCGGCTTCAAGGTAATGGCGACCTCCGGCACGCAGCGCTTCCTCACGGACCATGGCGTGCCAACCGAAAAAGTGAACAAGGTGCTGGAGGGACGGCCGCATATCGTGGACGCCATTACCAATGGCGACATCCAGCTTGTCTTCAACACCACCGAGGGGCCGCAGGCGCTCGCCGACAGCCGTTCCTTGCGCCGCGCTGCCCTCTTGCATAAAGTCCCATATTACACCACTCTTTCAGGTGCCGTGGCCGCAGCCCAGGGCATCCGCGCCTACCTGGGCGGGGACCTTGAGGTCCGTACACTGCAGAGTTACTTTTCCGAAAACTAGTCGTTGACCCGGCGGGGACGCCCGCTGCACGATTGGTAAGAAGCCGTATGGCTGGAACTCATCGCCCCGTATGAACGTCGTATCGGCCCCTTCGCGGGGTCGGAAATGAATGGGCTGGCGGGCTTTGCTTTGAGAGAGCCTAAGCTAGCAAGCGTCTCGTGCGCGCCGCGCCGGCGGCCCGCACGGTTGAAGGACAAGAGAGATGATGGAAAAGGTTCCAATGACCTCGATCGGGTATGCCGCGCTCGAAACCGAATTGAAGCAGCGCCAGTCCGTCGATCGCCCGCGTATCATCGAGCACATCGCCGAGGCGCGCTCGCATGGCGACCTGTCGGAGAACGCGGAATATCATGCCGCGAAGGAAGAGCAGTCCCACAACGAAGGCCGCATCGCCGAGATCGAGGACAAGCTGGCGCGCGCCGACATCATCGACATCACCAAGCTCTCCGGCGACACCATCAAGTTCGGCGCGACCGTGACGCTGGTCGACGAGGACACCGAGAAAAAGACGGTGTGGCAGATCGTTGGCGAGGTCGAAGCCGACGCCAAGAAAGGCCGGATCTCGATCACCTCGCCGCTCGCGCGTGCGCTGATCGGCAAGAAGAAAGGCGCCTCCGTCGAGGTGATGACGCCCGGCGGCGCCAAGGCCTATGAGATCACCAAGGTCGAGTGGCGCTGAGCTGTTTCGTCCAGAGCGTGATGACTTTTCTTCGAATCGTCATCTCGCTCTATCTTTTTGTTTGAGCATGATCTTTTCGGAAAACCGGTAGCTTTCCCGGATCATGCTCCAGCGCTTGCAAAAAGCCGCGCCGCCTGCGCGGCTTTTTTGTTGCGCTGCGCTTTCTTCGCAACCGCGATCACACAACGGCACGAAATGATTTGATTTCATGGGTGTTGACAGACACGCACCGGTGACGAACGCCGACGATTGCGATAGTGGTGTTGCCGCGTGTCAAACAGGGGATAACTGACATGGACCAGATGCTTTCCAGATGGCAGCCGGCGGCTCTCAGTCTTTTTCGCTTCATCACCGGCCTATTGCTGTTTCAATACGGCGTCGCGAAAATCTTCAAATTTCCCGTGCTACCCTATTTCGCTGATATCCCGCCGCTGATCCAGGCGGCAGGCTGGATCGAGCTCATCCTCGGAGGGCTCTTGATGATCGGCCTGTTCACGCGTCTGGTGGCATTCGTCCTGTCC
>WNFS01004976.1_pt1 | contig 10153 bp, 11 predicted proteins | sample 5400141 | NCBI WGS metagenome assembly WNFS01 (sample SAMN13153358, study PRJNA577476) | soil metagenome | isolation source: 60 cm saprolite under Madrone tree | place: USA:California | collected 2016-06-14
AGCAGGGCAAGTCTGCAGCTGCCGACAAGTTCAAGGGCTTTGACTGGAAGACTGAAGAAGATGCCTTCATGGACGGTTACCACAACCATGAAAAGGGCGGCGAGTTTGTCACCTATGAGCGCCTGCGGACGATGGGGACCAATGGTTTTCAGGAACCCGCGACCGCGTTCACCGACGGCAAGATCATCGGCACCAAGCGGTTGTTTGCTGACGGCAAGTTCAATAGCAAGGACGGCAAGGCCAAGTTCATGGAAACCCAATGGCGGGGCTTGCAGGCGCCGGGTAAGGAGGCCGAGAGCAAGAAATTCCCGTTCCTCATCAACAATGGCCGCGCCAACGTGAATTGGCAGAACGCCTATCTCGACCAAGACAACGAGTTCGTGATGGATCGGATGCCCTATCCGTACATCCAGATGAATCCGAAGGACATGGACGACCTGAAGCTCAAGCAAGGCGATCTGGTCGAGATATTTAACGACAATGGTTCGACGCAGGCGATGGTGTATCCGACCCCGACAGCAAAGCCTAAGCAGACGTTCATGCTGTTCGCTTATCCGACTGGCGTGCAAGGGAATGTTGTGTCGCCCGGAGTGAATGAGTTCATCATTCCGAACTACAAGCAGACTTGGGCGAATATTCGCAAGCTCGCCGATGCGCCGGAGGGCGTGAAGCACCTGAGCTTCAAGTCGCTCGAATACACCAGCTGATCGGCCCATCGATTCTTCCTTCGACTCTTTGCCCGGGTGGTGCGCTGCCCGGGCAAATTTGTCGGCGATATTATATTTGACAAACCCGCATCTGGGGTAGTCGCCCCGCTGCGGGTTTGATAGCTTCGACGTTACCCCACGGCCTGCCGTAAGCAGGCTTGTGCAGCACACCGGCACGACGGTTCACGGGCATTTTTCTTTCGCCTTGGCGAGCCGTGCCATGCTTGATCCCCATAACCTCTTTCTTGCCGCCTGCATGTTCGCTGGCGCGGCGCTCTATACGTCCGTTGGTCATGCCGGGGCATCCGCCTATATCGCCCTCATGGCCCTGTTTGGCGTTGCTCCAACTATCATGCGCCCCACGGCACTTGCGCTGAATATCTTGGTCGCGGGCTTCACGTCGCTTCGCTATTTGCGAGTCGGGCTGTTCCGCTGGCGAACGGTGTGGCCGTTCCTGCTTGGGGCGCTGCCCTTCGCAGTGATCGGCGGCGCGGTGCAGTTACCGGGACAATTCTATCGGCCCCTTGTCGGTGTGATCCTGATTGTCGCTGGCATCCGGTTTCTGTGGCCGAAGGAACTGACAACCAACCAAGAGCCGCGCGACCCGCCTATCGTCGCAGGCGTAGCATTCGGTGCGTTGATAGGACTCCTGTCGGGGTTGACCGGGACAGGCGGCGGTATCTTCATTTCGCCAATCCTCTTGTTTGCCGGATGGTCCGATACCCGCAAGGCGTCCGGCGTGGCGGCGGTGTTCATTCTCTGCAATTCTATCGCTGGGCTGCTCGGCAATATCGCTATCGTCAAATCGCTACCGGCTGACTTGCCACTCTATGGCGTTGCCGTGCTGGCGGGCGCGATCATCGGAACAACGTTCGGGATCAAATTTGCGGTGCCGGTGATCCTGAAGATGCTCGGGGCGGTCCTGATTATCGCGGGATGCAAGCTTATCGGGGTTTACTAGCTGGCTTGGCCTTCGCAATCTTCTTTAGCTTGGCCTCAAATCGTTCCTTGCTTTAAGCGGCGTCAATCACCTTGCCGTCCTCCTTGACGAAGCGGCCGATATGGGGATTAGGCAGAATGTCGAGCACTGCTTCCGAGGGCCGACAGAGTTTGACGCCTTTCGGCGTAACGACGATCGGTCGGTTGATCAGGATCGGATGCGCCAGCATGAAATCGATCAGTTGGTCGTCACTCCATTTCGGATCGGCAAGCCCGAGTTCGGCGTAGGGCGTTCCCTTCTCGCGCAACAATGCGCGAACCGGAATTCCCATCGCCTTGATCAGTTCGATCAACCGCGCACGGCTCGGCGGATTCTTGAGATAGTCGATTACCTCCGGCTCCTCGCCGCTTTGCCGTATCATCGCAAGCGTGTTGCGCGATGTACCGCAATCAGGTTTATGATAGATCGTCACGCTCATAACATCGCCTCGGGATTGAGAGGCGGCGCATCTTTCTCCGGTCGCAGCAGCCATGTCATGACCAGCATACCAACAACCGCACCGATGAGTTCGGCGACGATGAAGCCCGGAAGATCGACCGGCCGAATTCCGGAGAAGGTATTGGTGAACGAGCGCGCAATCGCGACGGCCGGATTGGCGAACGACGTCGAGGCCGTAAACCAGTATGCTGCGGTTATGTAAAGTCCAACCAGCCAGGGCACCGCGGCGCGTTGGAACCGGATGCCTGCAAGAATGGTCGCCACAAGGCCGAAAGCCGCAACAGCTTCCGCGAACCATTGCGCGCCGCCGGTTCGGGCTTTCATCGAAGCATCGAGCAACGGCAGTGCGAACATTCCGTGCGCGATCATGGTGCCGAGAATTCCGCCAAGGACTTGCGCTGCGATATAGATGACCGTATCGCGCGCGGTCAGTTCGCGTTTCAACGCAAATACGAGCGACACCGCCGGGTTGAAGTGGGCGCCCGAGATGGGTCCCAGAACCGTGATCAGCACTACAAGAATCGCGCCGGTTGGCAGCGTGTTGCCGAGCAGCGCCAGCGCCATATCCTTGGTCAGCGTTTCGGCCATGATGCCTGAGCCGACCACGGTTGCAACCAGAAGCGCTGTGCCGAGGGCTTCGGCGACAAGGCGCCGTGGCAGGTCGTAGCCGGACATCAGCTTGCCTTATCATGGCCCGAACTCGATCCGTCCATGCGTCCGATTTCCCGCAATCTGGTTCCGAGCGAAAGCTGGTCGATGCTGCGAAGGGGAAGGCTGGTGAAAATATTGATGCGGTTCCTGAGATAGCGGAAGGCGGCGACAAACGCCGCTTCCTTCTCAATGTCCGTACCCTCAACCGCTGCGGGATCCTCGATCCCCCAATGTGCGGTCATCGGCTGGCCCGGCCACACCGGACAGCTTTCTCCGGCCGCGCTGTCGCAAACGGTAAAAACAAAATCCATCATCGGCGCATCAGGAGCGGCGAACTCCGCCCAGCTCTTCGAGCGCATACTGTCGGAGGGGTACTCGAGACTCCGAAGCACCTTGAGCGCAAAGGGATTGATTTGTCCCTTGGGCTGACTTCCGGCTGAGAAGGAACGAAAGCGGCCGTGCCCGTCCTTGCGCAGGATTGATTCCGCGAGAATCGAACGGGCACTGTTTCCGGTGCACAGGAAGAGAACATTGTAGATGCGTTCAGACATCGAATGCTCCTATGGCGTGCTGCATGCCGAAGCGGCGGAAATCGGCGCGGTTTGCGGAACGCAGCAAGCGCCTTGTTTCTCATGTGCCACGCGCGCATCGCGTTCGCCGCTGCCGTCGCCATAGGTGATGCTCTCTCCGGTGGTGAGAAAGGTTTCCCAGGCGATGCCAGCCGGATCGTCAATCCAGGACTTCTCCGACTTCGCGTAGCAACAGGCGGTTTGCCCCTGCTCGATGATATTGCCGCCCGCCTTGCGAAGCCGCCCGTAGACCTCCTGCAGCTCATCGGCATTCTCGACTTGGATCCCGAGGTGATCGAGGCCGGGCTGCCGCCCCCGCGTCGAAATCGCAAAGTTCACCCGGGGATCGTCGAGCATCCACTTGGCGTAATCGGTCTTGACCACGGCGGGCTGCGCCGCGAACAATGCCGAATAGAAATTGATCGATTGTGGAAGATTCTCCACCGCGACGTGGACGTGAAGGCGCTTCATGACATTATATCCCTCAGGCCGTGATCTTCATATCCCTCAGGCCGTGATCTTCGCGCGCTTGCCGCGCGCGGGCTTGCATTCGGCAACGGGCGCGCACAGCCCCGCACGACCGCCGCAACAATCCTCAACCATGAATGACGTCAGATCTTGAAACGTTGCCAGATTTGCCCGGTAGACGATCGAGCGGCTTTTTCGCTCGCTCATCACCAATCCCGCACGCGCAAGGATCGCAAGATGGGCGGACATGGTGTTTTGCGGCACCGCAATCGCCCTCGCGATATCGCCGGCTGCGAGCCCATCGGGTTCGTGCTTGACCAACAGCCTGAAAACTCCAAGCCGCGTCGGCTGAGCGAGCGCGGCGAGCGCGAGAATAGCTTGCTCTTGTTCCATATATCCAGAATTATAGAAATATCACACCGCTGTCAAGGTGGAGGCCTTTATTGGTGAGAGATGTGATGCCATGAGCCGTCGCCAGCTGCCCATCATCCTGGCGCTCGGCACCACGCAGACGCTGGCGTGGGCTTCGAGCTATTACTTGCCCGCGATTCTCGCCGATCCGATCGCGCGCGACCTCGGCGTCTCCTCGAACTGGATCTTTGCCGCCTTCTCGGCCTCGCTGGTGATTTCCGCGATGCTCGGCCCGCGCGTCGGCCGGCAGATCGATCTCGTCGGCGGCAGGTCGGTGCTGTCGATTTCCAATCTGACGTTTGCGTCGGGACTGACGCTGCTCGGCTTGACCTATTCGATCCCGGTGCTGGTGGTCGCCTGGCTTCTGCTCGGCATCGGCATGGGATTTGGCCTATACGACGCCGCCTTCGGCGCGCTGGGGCGCATCTACGGCGACTCTGCACGCCGCTCGATTACCGGCATCACGCTGATCGCGGGTTTTGCAAGTACGGTAGGATGGCCGCTGACGGCTCTTGGCCTCGAAAGCATCGGCTGGCGCAATACCTGCTTCGCCTGGGCTCTCGCGCATATCCTGATCGGCCTGCCGCTCAATTTTTTCATGCTGCCGGCTGTGCAGGGTGCCAAAGCGGCGGTTGCGGCATCGACAAAACCTCACATCGCAATCGACCGGACCATGGTCCTGCTGGCGTTCGCCTTCGCGGCAGCCTGGAGCGTCACCGGCGCCATGGCCGCGCATCTGCCGCGAATTCTCGAGGCCGCGGGCGCGACAACGCTGCAGGCGGTATCGGCCGGTGCGCTGATCGGCCCGGCGCAGGTGTTTGCCCGCATCGTCGAGGCGAGTTTTTTGAGCCGTTATCATCCGCTGCTGTCGACACGGCTTGCCTGTTTGATGCATCCGATCGGCGCCGCCATCGTGGCCTTGGCGGGCGGTGCGGCCGCGAGTGCGTTTGCGATCTTTCACGGCGCCGGTAACGGCATCCTGACCATTGCGCGCGGCACGCTGCCGCTGGCGATCTTCGGCCCGCAAAATTACGGCTATCGCCTGGGCATCATCGGCGCGCCGGCGCGGATGGCGCAGGCCGCGGCGCCATTGGCGTTCGGGCTGTTGATCGACATCATGGGCAGCCGCATTCTGATTGTTTCGTCTGCGCTTAGTCTATCGGCGCTACTGGCATTGCTGCTGCTGCCGAAGAAGTCGGCGGCTACGTGAATTCTGACCGTGTTTGCCCCTTCCAATTCCCCGCGGTATCGAGCAAAACCGCAGAATGGAAAAAAACAGCGATCCGCAAGCGGCGATCAGAGGATTTCTGCGGTGGGCGATCACGCCGCCGCAATCCTATGCGGTGTATCTCGTCTGTCTTTTCCTGGTCGCGGGATTATCGTTCTATGTCGGAACGCTGCGGCCGAAGAAGCCCACGGGCCTCGGCCCGCCGCCGATCTCAGCGCCGCGCAATTGATACCAATTCGTCATGGCCGGGCTTGACGTAGGAGAGAAAGGTTGCCCGGAATGACATGCCGCTTGCTCTCGCGGCGGTGGCCGGCGTAACGTGTCCCGGGGACATCGCAGCCTCCCCATGAAATGGCGATCCCATTCAAGCGCTGCTCGCCCTCACTTGGAGCGAGCACATGGATGGATCTCCGTTCGAGCTTTCGATCTTTCTTGTGGCAACATTTGCCGGCGCGCTGGTCGCGGGCCTGTCCGGCTTTGCGTTCGGCCTGGTCGCGGCGTCGATCTGGCTCTACATCCTCACGCCCCTGCAGACCGCCACGCTGATCATCGCGTTCGGCCTGATCGTGCAGGGCTATTCGGTCTGGAAACTGCGCCGCGCGCTGGACTGGAAAAGGCTTTGGCCGTTTGTAACCGGCGCGGCGCTCGGCGTACCCATCGGCGTCAGCATCCTGACCTGGGCAAATCCCGCAAATGTGCGGGCGGGCGTCGGCGCGTTCCTGGTCCTCTACAGCCTCTATGTCCTGCTTCGTCCGACCATCGCTCCAGTCAAGACGGCCGGTGCCGCGGTGGACGCCGGCGTCGGCTTCCTCAACGGTGTGGTCGGCGGCATCACCGGGCTTGCCGGAATCCTCGTCACCATCTGGTCCGGCCTGCGCGGCTGGCCCAAGGACGTGCAGCGCACGGTGTTTCAGCCGGTGGCGGTGGCGACCTTCCTGATGAGCGCGCTGTGGATCGGAGCCAGGGGCGCGATCACGGCGGACACCGTCAAATTGTTCTTGATCGGGCTGCCCGCGTTGTTCGCCGGCACCTGGCTTGGTCTGAAACTGTACGGGCGCCTCGACGAGGCTGCGTTCCGCAAAGTCGTGCTGGTGCTTCTGCTGGCCTCGGGGGTCGTGCTGATCGTCTAAACTCCTCTGCGCTGATAAAAATTACGTGAAAACAAGTTCGATGCGGTCGCGGCGGGGCTATAGGGTGGATGGGCACATTGACAGGCCGCACCGGTTTCGCTGTAATGCGAACCATGGGGGTTCTGCGATCCCCCCACGAGGCGACATGCCCAAGTATCGCGTCCCGTTTGTTCTTACGAGGGCGCATCCATGTCATCCCCAACAACGATATCTCCCGATAAACTGGCACGACTGATCGGCACGGCGAATAGGCCTGCCCTGATCGACGTGCGCACCGACGAGGACTTTGCCGCCGACCCGCGGCTAATTCCCGGTGCTGTCAGACGTAACCATCAGGCGGCCCCCGACTGGGGCAAGGAATTCTCCGGCCATTCGGCCATCGTGGTCTGCCTGCGCGGCGAGAAGCTCGCCCAGGGAACCGCAGCCTGGCTGAGATATGTCAAGGTGGAAGCCGAAGCGCTCGAGGGCGGCTTCGAGGGCTGGAAGGCCGCCAAACTTCCGCTGGTGCCGGCCTCAAAGCTGCCGGCGCGCGACGCGCAGGGGCGCACCGTCTGGGTGACCCGCGCACGGCCGAAGATCGACCGCATCGCCTGCCCCTGGCTGATCAGGCGGTTTATCGATCCGAACGCGGTGTTCTTGTTCGTGGCGCCCTCCGAGGTCGTCGCGGTCGGCGAGCGCTTCAACGCCGTTCCCTTCGATATCGAGAACGTGTTCTGGAGCCATCGCGGCGAGCTCTGCACATTCGACGTGATGATCGAGGAGTTCGGGTTGGCGACGCCGCCGCTGCTGAGGCTGGCGACGATGGTGAGGGGCGCCGATACCGCACGGCTCGATCTCAGTCCGGAAGCGCCCGGGCTGCTGGCGGCCTCGCTGGGGTTGTCGCGGATGTATGACGACGATCTCGAGCAACTCGAGGCCGGCATGACGCTTTACGACGCGTTCTATCGCTGGTGCCGGGATGCGACCGGCGAGACCCATAACTGGCCGACGGCAAAACCAGTCGCGAAGCCGGCCCGGTAATGCCCATAGCATCAAGGGGAATTCGGATGCGAACTTATGTCGTCATGGTGCTGGCGCTACTTTGCTTGTGCGGCATGAACAACCTAGCAATTGCGCAATCCTCGAACAGTTGCAAGGTATGCAGCGATCAGCAGCGGGCCTGTATGAAGAACTATGCCGGTCCGACCTGCAAAACCGAATATCAGATGTGCATGAAGTCGTGCCGAAAGAAATAGCCGCACATGTCATCTCCAATGTCAGGAACAACGGGCTTGAAATGACGGACATTCCAGCAGGCCAAAAAGTCGCCGACCAAGAAATCGGCCATGGAATTACATTCGGCGAAGCCTTCCGAGTCTGGCTGCGGGTTGCCGTGCTGAGCTTTGGCGGCCCGGCAGGGCAGATCGCGGTGATGCACCGCATCCTGGTCGAGGAGAAGAACTGGATTTCCGAGAGCCGTTTTCTGCACGCGCTGAACTACTGCATGCTGCTCCCGGGCCCCGAGGCGCAGCAGCTTGCGACCTATATTGGCTGGCTGTTGCATCGGACCGCGGGCGGCATCATGGCCGGCGGCCTGTTCATTCTCCCCGGCGTCATCGCCATCATGGGCTTGAGCTATATCTATGCCGCCTTCGGCAAGGTCGGATTCATCGAGGCGCTGTTCTTTGGATTGAAGGCGGCGGTGCTGGCGATCGTGATCGAGGCCGTGGTCCGCGTGGGAAAACGCGCGCTGCGCAACCGGATCATGATCGCGCTGGCAGCCATTGCCTTCATCGCGATCTTCTTTTTCGCCGTTCCCTTCCCGGTCATTATCATCGGCGCAGGCGTGATCGGATATATTGGCGCCAAAATCGGCCGGCCGGAATTTGCCGCCGTGCCGCACGGCGGCGGCAAAGATGCTGCGGCGATTGACAGCATGCTCGGCGAGGAATTGCCCGAGCATGTCCGCCCGAGCGTGGCGCGCGCGCTGAAAGTCAGCGCGGTGTGGCTATTGCTGTGGCTGGTTCCGGTCGCGGCGCTCTTGATCGCGTTCGGCGAAGCCAACGTGTTCAGCCAGATCGCCTTGTTCTTCAGCAAGATGGCGCTCGTGACGTTCGGCGGGGCCTATGCGGTGCTGGCCTACGTCGCGCAACAGGCGGTCGAGCATTATCACTGGGTGAGCGCGCGCGAAATGCTCGATGGCCTGGGGATGGCCGAGACCACGCCGGGCCCGCTGATCATGGTGCTGCAGTTCGTCGGCTTCATGGCCGCCTACCGCGACCCCGGCACGCTGTCGCCGATGCTGGCGGGCACACTCGGCGGGTTGCTGGCGACCTGGGTCACCTTCACGCCCTGCTTCCTCTGGATCTTTCTGGGCGCGCCGTTCATCGAGACGTTACGCGGCAACAAGGGACTTGCCGGCGCGCTGACCGCCATCACCGCCGCCGTCGTCGGCGTGATCCTCAATCTGTCGATCTGGTTCGCGCTCCACACCGTGTTCCAGGAAACCTGGCCGGTGCGATCGTTCGGGCTGTCATTCGGCATGCCGGTTCTGTCCAGCGTCGATGTTCCGGCGCTGATCCTGGCCGTCGCGGCTGCGACCGCGGTCTTCCGGGTCAACATGGGCATGCTGACGGTGCTGGCGGGATCGTGCGCAATCGGGGTGTTGTTGCGGCTAGTGGGGGTGATCTAGGGGCATCGATCAACACTTGGGGGCAACCAAGGAGAGAACGATGAAACGAAACCTGATGCTCTTGACCCTCCTCGCCGCGATGGCCATTCCCCCACTCGCCGACGCAGCTGACATCGACTGGAAGAAGGTCGATGCCGCGCTAGGCAAGACCGCCGCAGTCTCGGGAGAGGTTCATCGTTACGGAATTCCGCGCTCCGATTTGCACGTGACCCTTGACGGCGTGGCGATCAAGCCAGCGCTTGCGCTCGGTGGATGGGTGGCGTTCGCGCCAATGCATGGCGAGGCCATGGTGATGGGCGACCTCGTGCTGCTCGAGACCGAAATTAAGCCGGTGATGACGAAATTGCTCAACGGCGGCCTCGATGTCACGGCGGTTCACAACCACATTCTGCGCGCCTCGCCTGCAACATTCTATATGCATGTCGGTGGCCATGGCGATCCCGAGAAAATGGCCGCCGTCATTCGCTCGGCACTTTCGGCGAGCAACACGCCGTTCGATGCGCCGGCAACCACCGCCGGGCCTGCGCCCGCCGTCGACCTCGATACCGCCAAGCTCGATCAAATCATGGGCGTCAAAGGCACGGCAACCGGCGGCGTCTATCAATTTGCGGTGCCGCGCCGCGATCCCGCCATGGAAAGCGGAATGCAGGTGAACACCCCGCTCGGCGGCGCCAACGCCATCAACTTTCAGCCGACCGGTGACGGCAAAGCCGCGATAACCGGCGATTTCCTGGTAACGGGCAACGAGGTCAACCCTCTGATCCGCGCCTTGCGCGCCGGCGATATCGAGGTGACGGCGATCCACAGCCACATGCTGGACGAGCAACCCCGCATGTTCTTCATTCATTTCTGGGCCAATGACGACGCGCTAAAACTGGCG
>WNFS01005740.1_pt1 | contig 10150 bp, 11 predicted proteins | sample 5400141 | NCBI WGS metagenome assembly WNFS01 (sample SAMN13153358, study PRJNA577476) | soil metagenome | isolation source: 60 cm saprolite under Madrone tree | place: USA:California | collected 2016-06-14
TCTCTCCCACCGCGGGATTTGGGTTGACGCGGGCCAGATTCGTATGGACGGCAATACTCATGAAGTCGTCTCTGCCTATGAGTCAGCCATGGCCAGGGGAGACACGAACGGTCACTCGCAAGATCGCGGAACGGCAACCAAGGCCCGTTTTCTTAGCTGGGAAATCGCCGAGCCCGGCCCAGAACAGCCACATACCCTCGCAACAGTGGGACCCATCGCGCTAAAGTTTGTTGTGCAGGTTACGTCCGCCGTGCACATGGGGCACCACGGTGTCACCCTCTACAATCACGACCGTCAACTTATCTGGGGCTGGGCGGTAGATAACGTTGAGTTAGAGCCAGGAGTTCATGAGCTCCGTTATTCCTTCCCAATGCTCCCTGTCCGTCCAGGACCGTATTCATGGGCCGTGAGTTTATACGAGGAAGGACAACTCCTAGACGCCTGGGAGTGCTTGCCTGAAATGATAGTCGCCACTGAGAACTTTCAGCATCGGTACGATCATTGGAGCGGGGTGCTCAATATCCCAAGCAAGTTTTCCATCACATAGGAATCTGGAATCATGGATCTGATTCACACACTCAAAGGGCTGAAGAACTCCCGCAAGACAGGCGTGCCCTACAAAGAGTTCTGCATGGGAAACATTGTTCGAACTATCAGGAAAAAGTGTGATCAAATTGCGCGAATGCAGTTAGAGGCAAGCGGGTTCCGTTGCCTACTCGACGCGGTAGACCCGTTGATCCCTGCCCTCGAAGACAAGAACCAGGCCAGGAAAGCCGTCCGGAACTTGAAATTTGGAATCTGCCGTATCTACATCCAGAATATGTGAAACACCCAGATCGTGAACGTGTTTAAGTACGTCTGCTGCGAGCGGCAAATCTGGAAATACTTGTTCGCCGTAATATCCGAACGGTTTGACATACTCCTTGTCGCAGTAGTACGGCGGGACTGCCCTGCTAAGAATCAGAACCTTCCTGACACCCTCTTCCCGATTGATGTACTCAAAGCTCTCCCGGGCAGGGATGCGCTCCTCTGCTTGTTGCCTCGCGAAGGAAGAAGAGAACACACTGTGGACACTGTCTTTTTGGGATAAGCCGATCATATAGAGTCCGTAAAGGATCGAGCACGCGATAATTGCGCGGGCAAGCATTTTGGTCCTGCGCGGAGCCGCCTGCACCGTATACTTCCAGCCCAGGACGGAAAAGATCGCCGCAATAACGTAGACCGGGGTCAAGAACCGGGACTCCTGCTGGGTAAGAAACCATGCCGTTCCAAGCAGTAGGGCAAGTCCCGCCGAGGCTTTCCGGAAGCTGTTGCCGCGAATCGTCAGCAGACCGAAAGGCCCGAAAGCGAGAGGGGCCAGGCCAATTCCGCCCGCTCCGTGGAAATTCGACGTGTGGTAGGTGAGATTGAAGGGCAGCAGAAGATAGGCAATGAGCCCGCGGCCTAGTCCCATCCCTCGCTGGTGGATGTATTCATGAAAGTGCTGTATCGCCTCGTGAGGCAAGTACTTGACGGCAAGATAGTCGGAAAGGATGGGTGGCGGAGGATAGATCGGGGTTCCCAGTTGCAGCCAGTTTCGGAGATAAAAGGGCGAAGCCACCAGGCAGGCGACGACGATCGAAACCGCGCTCTTTCGCGCTGCATCGCCGGACGTTCCCGGATCCGAGCTGATCCTTCGGAAAAAAGTGCAGAAGACGAGCAGTGGCAGGGCCATGAGGCCTGTGTATTTTGCGGCCATGGCCAGACCGCAAAAAAGTCCAAACCCAGCATAATCCAAAGTACTTTCCGCATCCAACCCGACGCGAGCCGCAGCTAAGAGAAAGCACGCATATAAGCCGTCCACAAAGCCCGAGTGCATTCCAGAGTAAGCTGCAGGCATGCTAGCGACTAGAGCCACGGCCCAAAATGCTCCGGTGGACGCAAGGCCCGAGCGAACGGCGAGCGATCCCACGATAAGATAAAATAACGTGAGCGTAAAAACTGCGGAGAAGCCGGGAGCTTCCCGGCCGCCCAGGGCCATTTCGGTTCCGAACAGGATTTCGCCGACTGCTGGGAACGCCGTATGGGAGCTGTCAGGCAGAGGACGAACGATGCCCTCGCGCAGCCAGACCTTCGGACCCTCCAGATGATAGGAGATCGCGTCGTTACCCCAGTCGCCCGTTATTTCCGCAAGTCCCCCGACTGCTGTAAGCAGAAACACAAAGACAATGACCGCAGCCGGAATAGCCGGGACCCTGGGTCGGGAGCCCCCAAAGAACAGGTCGCGCTCGCGCCGGCTCAGGACCACGGCAAGCGCAGGAAGAACCGCAGCTATGGTCACGAAAACCAGGCAGGAAATAGAAAATGAAACCTGACCGATCACAAAGAGGATGACGCCGAGGAGTCCGACGCCGCCTACCCAGGCGCAAGCGATTCTGTCAAACCAAGAAAACCGGGGAGGAAACAACGCCGCGACAAGTGTCCCAAGGCCCGCGGCTGCAGCAGCCACAAGAGATGTTGCCGCCACAACTCGCAAAGCGTGAGAAAGCATTCTCTAGTTTCCTGAAAGATGGCTGAGTACGCGCTTTGCAATTTCTGAACCCAGCACGCGAATCCACACGAAGGTAATAAGCGTGCCAGCAATCCATGCGTCTATCACGAAAGGCCGCAGCCAACGGAGCGCGGCCCACACGTCTTGTATTCGCGTGGCCAGATGGGATGGCAAAACCTTACTGCCTTTCCGGTGTCCTGGCATTTGTGGGAAGCCTCAACCGCAGGCCGCTGCATATGCTACTAAGCTCGGTCTGCAGAATCAATCTCCGCACTGCGGGACTTCTGTGTGCCCTGCCCACATCCGCGGCATCATCCAGCAGGACGGACCATCGATGTCATCTCCGCCTACGAGGCGACATTCGCAGGTCAATTTGAGGTGGATGGTCTCGGAAAACAAGATTTAGGCCGCGGCTTTCAGTTCGTGAAATGGAACTCCTTATCGAGTACTAATCGATTATTTAAAATATAGAATATCGGGCAAGAGCCTCCATTGATTGCTGATGGAGTAGGGTCCAGGAATGCATCGGTATGTAGGATTAATACTTAGGACTAAATCTCGTACGAGATCCGCATTTCGAAGCCGATCAGATGTGTGCTCTACCGCAATGGCGAGCTGCGGCTTATAGCGAACGAGGACCTCTCTAGCTCCCCGGAGTGCTCTCAATTCGGCGCCTTCTATGTCCATTTTCACGAAATCTACACGCGGCAACTTCAACCCTTTCACTATCAAATCGATCGGTTCAACATTGATGGTAACTTCATATGCATCCCTCTCCGAGAGAATTTCAACACAGGAACTGCAAGTTGGATGTTTTGGGTCGACTCGGATACGAAGAACATCGATTTTGTCCCATACCCCTTTAGTTAGTATTCTCACTCGATTCGTTGAACATTCCGATGCGAGATTTCTGCGCAGGGCGCGGATATTTTCTGGGACGGGTTCAACGCATATGACCTGACTGGCTCCTAAACGTATGGCTTGTTTAGCAAAGAGTCCGACATTTCCACCGATATCGAGTACGATCGAACCGAGAGCGATTCGGACAGGGCCGCATAGATAAACATTTCTGCAAAACTCATCAATAAGGAATGCAATATTGTCCAGTATTTGGGTACTCGGCGTTGCCAAATCTCCAAGTGGAGTACGCCAAATTGTGAGACCCTCTTTCTCTTCGATCACGCGTATCTCGCGGATTAGCGATTCAACGTTCGGCACGTGCTCATATTCGGGAACGCAGTGCCTTATGGCTGACAACGGATTGTAGAAACGTGGCGAACCGATCAACGAAAGGATTGCATTGCGGCCGCGAGGATAGACCGGATTGCGTTTCATCCATTTGGGAATTAGCAACAAATCGCTCCATCCGCTTAGTCTATAGCATAGATTAATTTTAGTGAGATCGCACACTGCTGTGGCAGTCTTTCGTGATTAAGACCAATAAGACGAATCCGATCCCGGCGATGGCCGCGACAAGTAGGCTGCCGGTGTCGTCGTTGAGGATCCAGCCTGAAACGGTCCAAAAAAGGATCAGCGCGCCAGCGGCTGAACTGATGCCCTCTTTCCTAACACAAGTGAGTGCGAGTTTGTTGAACGAAAGGGGGAGGAGTATGTCGGGAATATATGCGATAATTTACCTGTCAATTCTTCTCAAGGTCTCACGAAGAAGCGGCCGCCTGACCAAGGTTGACTCTCGGATCTCGATGAGCTTGAAGGAGTGGCTGAAAAAATCGAGCAAGGTTCTTATCCGAACCTTCTCATTGTTCTTGCCCTCACGAATAGTGTTTCGATTGTTCCTGGTAGTCCGCAGACCGCAGTACGGGTTCCGTCGGCAATGGGGCTTGCCGACGCCTCTCACAAAGGGGATCGACCATCTGTGTTATAGCCTGCGCCCCGCGATCGTGCAAGCAAAACTCGCTCAGGAAATATTTTACCTTTGGCTCAATGACCCTTTCAGCTCCGACCTTGTGCTGGGCAAGAACGAGCCAATCATCGGGAAATGGCTCTCAGAAAATGGCACAAAAGGCATAACAATTATCGACGTAGGGTCGAACATTTGGTTCTATACCTTACGCATGGCCGCATTGATCGGCGCTCTAACCGGATCCGGCCGTAGCAACGGTGAATTCCAGATGTTCGCTTTCGCCACTGGTTTATCCGAACAGCCTGGTTCAGGTGCGCTGGCGCGCACTTTATGGTTTGAACCCGATGGCAGGAGTCATCGAAGGTTTCCGGTGGGCGTTTACCGACCAAAGGAGGCCACCTGATTTGATGCTTTTGGCATCGGTGGGGGTGGTTCTGATAGTCGTGAGCGAATTGATTTATTTCAACAAGATGGAATCGACCATAGCGAGCGTGGTCTAATCGATGGGCAAAGTCGTCATTCACTCCGTGGGGCTCGGAAAGCGCTACGCGATCGGCGAGCGCGCGCGATATCTGGCGCTACGGGACGTTCTCGCGAACGCCATGAAGGCCCCCATGAGGCTTTTCGGATTCAACCACCGAAACGCAGGTAGTCGCGGCCGCGAACAAATGTGGGCACTTCGCGACGTCTCCTTTGAGATTCAACAGGGTGAGATAGTTGGCCTAATTGGCCGTAACGGGGCCGGCAAGACCACTCTGCTCAAGATCCTCTCACGCGTCACACGTCCTACCGTCGGCTTCGCCGACGTTCACGGGCGCATCGGCAGCCTGCTTGAGGTCGGCACGGGTTTCCATCCCGAGCTCACGGGCCGCGAGAACGTTTTCCTGAGCGGGGCCATCCTGGGCATGGGAAATCGTGAAATCGCGAGGAAGTTTGACGAGATTGTGGCATTCGCCGAGGTGAAGCAATTCATCGACACGCCGCTCAAACATTTCAGCACGGGCATGCAAATGCGCTTGGCCTTCGCCGTCGCTGCTCAGCTTGAGCCCGAAATTCTGTTGGTAGACGAGGTGTTGGCGGTAGGCGATCTGGAGTTCCAGAAGAAGTGTCTTGGGAAAATGAGCGAGGTCTCCAAAGGCGGTCGCACCATCGTGTTCGTAAGTCACCAGATGAGCCAGATCCGGCGGCTGTGCGAACGCGTGATCTGGGTCGACCGCGGCGTCATCCAGCAGGACGGACCGACCATCGATGTCGTCTCCGCCTACGAGAGGGCTTTCATGGAGCGCACCAAGGTTTATGCACAAGAGGAGAGTTCCGGCCAGGGTATACAGTTTCTCAAATGGGAGTTCCTTGTTGAGGATGGTGCGCCATCAAACGTTCTCCAGCATTTTGATCCCGTTTCCTTCCGTGTGGTGATCCACTTGCCAGAACCAATTCTAAAGGGAAGCTATGCAATCCTGCTGTTTGACGATGCCGGAAGGATCATCTGGCATGGGCTTTTCGAACTGTCCGGATTGCAACCCGGCACGTTTGAGTTTCTCCATCGTCTCCCCATGCTCCCTATCAAGCCGGGTGTGTATCGCTGGAAAGCGGGAGTCTACGACGGCCATCAATGGACTGACGGGTGGTGGGCGCTTCCCGAGGTGGTAGTAGGAACCAAACCCACGTCAAGCACTGGGGACGAATTCCAGGGCATCCTGAATTTGCCCTGCGAAATGGAGGTCCGAGCGCTCGATCCTTGTCCGAAATGACGAGGCGTAGGTAAGCATCGTCCACCTTTGAGCAAGGTTACGATACCATCGATGAAATCATTGCCGAGCAACTCTTGCAACATAAAGGATTTGCGCGCCCAAGAGGCTCGGGGCCAACCGGGAAGCCAATGGATCCAGGAACTGGGCGAGAGCGGGGAGCAAGCGCCTGAGAAATGGAAGAGGAAGGTCGCCGTCCCCGACAGTCGACAAGATCTCAAACCCGTTGGATCGCAATAGCTCCATTCCACTTTGAAATGTGTAAAAGCGCACGTGCGTTTCGTCCATAATTCCGGTTGGCTCGTACTTAAACTCGCCGAACAGAAACTTTAAGCGCATCCTCCAATAAAGCACATTTGGCAGGGCGACAATCAGGCGCCCGTCAGGAGTGAGCAGCCGGTGAGCGTCGCGAAGGGCGACGTCTGGATGAAGGAGATGCTCGAGCACGTGCGAGAAGACGACGAGATCGAACGGCCCGCCAGCTTCCTGCGGAATGCCGGCGTTCAGGTCACCCAACAGAACAGCTTCGCACCACTCCGAAGCCATCTCCAGTTCGCGAGGACTCACCGTTATTCCCGTCACACGCCAGCCCATTTGGCGCAACCTGCGAGCGTTGCTCCCTGCTCCACAGCCACAGTCCAGGGCAGCGCCCGCCGGTAAGGAGACCGTCAATTGCAAGAGAGCACGATTGCTGCCCTCATAGATTCGCTCGCAACAGACTGGAGGCATCGATACTCTGGCCACGCTCCGCTTGAAGATTCCTGAGCAGCCTTCACGTCAGGACGATCCTGGGTTACGAATTCGATATCCGAACTGTCGAGTACTATCTTACTGCATTATGTCCCGTGTTTGGCGCCGACCTCTTCCCGAATGTCGGTAGTTCGGGGCTGAAACGCCGGATCGAGAAAAAAGCCCTCGCCCGGTCGATTGTTGCTCCACACCCGATTGGAACGCCGGAACTGAAGGGCGTGTGGCAATCGCCTAATGCTTACCCAAAGCGATTCGAGGTCGAGACTAGCGAGCTTGAATCGGAACTTAATCGAGTTCCTCAGGAATCGGTCAATTCTGGCCAGCACAGCGAGCAAGACGGATCTCCATCGAAAGTACTTCGCGGCCACCATGATGCAGTTCGAAGTGCCCAACACATAGCGCCTCCTGCCCACAGTGGTTCCCACAGCGGGGAGAACGTTTGCATTCGACATTCCTAGCGCATGGAAAGCTCTTGCCTCGGGCACCGTTACACAATACCAGCCCCTCTGCCATGCGCGGATGCACAGGTCCGTATCCTCGTAGTCAAGAAAAAAAGAGGTATCCCAACCACCAATCTCTTCGTATACGGAGCGGTCGATCATCATCGCGCCTGCGCAAAACATTGCCGTCAGCTCACCACTCACAATGCGGGACGACTGTTCAAACTTCCAGGTTGGTAGCACCGAACCGGAATCCCATTTGCGCACTAGTTGCGTGCCCGTGTGAGTCACCTTCGTCCCGTGATAGTCCCACTCCCAAGGATCGGCAATTCCAATTCGGCGCTCTCGCGAAATCAGTTTCTCGAGGTTATAGAGACAGTCGGGATCGAACCACATGTCTTCGTTGCAAAAGAATAAATTCCCGCACGCTGCTTTCAGGACTCCTGCATCGTAGCCGGCCGCTAGGCCCAGCTCAGGAGGCACATGTACAACGGTAATGTCTGACTGCTGGCTCAGAATTTCCAACGACTTGTCCGTGCTGTGACGATCGACAACGATGATCTCGAGAGTCACGCCGCGCTGGGCGCGGAGTGAACTGAGCAGATTTGGAAGGTACCGCTCACCGTTAAAGTTATTCGCAATTACAGATACTGACATCGTTGTTTATTTAACTAGGTGGACCACGATGCAGGCAGCTTTTTTCGGACCTCGATGTTGGGGAAGGTGATGGGTGCCAATTTTGGGGAGTTCCTGACCCAGGCGGCCATGCGCTTCAGTCCTCCTTCGAGGCCTACGGGTTGTGTGTGCCCGAACACGCGTCTTACGCGCGAATGGTCGGAAAACGCATGAGTGACCTCGTTACGAGCGTCGAGGTGTACGACCTTGCAAGGTTTCTCCATGGCACTTGCCACGTATTCGGAGAGACGAAGCACGGTGCAGGGTTCTTCCGCTCCGAGGTTGAACACGCAATTTCGCGCCTGCTTGACCAGTGGTGACCTCGCGATCACCGGCGCAACGTCATCGATGTAGGAAAATGCGCGGGTCTGAAGGCCATCTCCGAAAATCGTCATGGGCTCGTTCCGCAACAACTGGCTCATGAAGATTCCTATGACGTTGCGATAACGGTCCGCAATGTTTTGCCTGGGACCGTAGACGTTGTGCGGGCGAAAAATAATGTATTCCGTCCCGAACATTTCGTGGGCTGCCTTTAGATCTAGCTCGACGGCGAGCTTGGATATCCCGTATGGATCCTCGGGGCTCGGAGTCAGGTCTTCGGTCATGGGCAATTGGTTCTTCCCGTAAACGGCGATCGACGATGTGAAGACAAAGGTCTTGACCTCATGGATCAAGCTCTGATTGATCAGATTGACGCTCGCTCCCAAGTTGGTCTCATAGTTGTAGCGGCGGATAAAGTGCGAGAGCCCTTCCGCTGCGTAGGCAGCGATGTGGTACACGTGGTCGATGGGACCGTGGTTCCACAACTGCTCTACAAAATCCGCACACCGAAGATCACCCTGAACCCAACTCGCTCCCGGCAAAAGGTTCTCACGGTAACCGCCGGAGAGATCATCGGTCGCTATCACGTCGAAACCCAATCTCAGGCAGTGCTCGGCGACGTGGGATCCGATAAATCCGGCAGCGCCAGTAACTAGGACCCGTTCGCTAGGCATTGTTATTGCCGGATTGACCCTTACTTGGCAGCTTTAGACAGGCCTTTGTTGAGAGATATGAGAATGGCATAGTCTGATGATCTAAGAGTATTACTCGGCCTGGCCTTCTCCTCTTAGTGACCATGACGACCTATCCTCATGCCCTCCCGTCAATTGTATAAGACCCATAGGATGATCATTCTAGCAGATTTGGTTCTTTCTGCCAGACGAGAAAAGTTGAATCTAGTGTTCTGTCCCATAAATAACTGGCATTAGTATTGCTGGGAATATAGGCATCTCCCCTGCACAATGGAGGTGCCTATGGCGATGGGACGGCCGAAAGCGGTGTTGGTTTTGGATGCGGAGCTGCGCGAACAGCTCGAAAGCTTGGCCAACTCGCGTTCTCTTCCGGCTGGGCTCGTGCGTCGGGCCAAGATTATTTTGCTGAGCGCTTCTGGGAAGACGAACGTGGAAATTGCGCGGCAACTGGAGACGAGCAAGGTCACGGTAAGTCTGTGGCCAAATTGCCGACGAGACCGGAGTATCGAAATCGACGGTGCACCGCATCTGGCAAGCGTTTGGCTTGCAGCCGCATCGGCAAAAACAGTTCAAGCTTTCGAGCGATCCATTTTTTGTAGAAAAGGTACGGGATATTGTAGGGCTGTACTTGAATCCACCGGAAAATGCAGTGGTTTTGTGCGTAGATGAGAAGAGCGGAATTCAGGCGCTGGAACGCACCCAGCCGATGTTGCCGCTGGGCTTGGGTTATGTCGAAGGAGTGACCCACGATTATCGACGCCACGGAACCACCACGCTGTTTGCCGCACTGGACACGGCGAACGGCAATGTGCTCGCGAAATGTCGACCGCGTCACCGGCATCAGGAGTATCTGAGTTTTCTCCGGGAGATTGAAAAAAACGTGCCGAAAAACTTGGAGGTGCACATCATCGTGGATAATTACGCCACGCACAAGCATCTGCGAGTTAAACGCTGGTTTGCTACACGGCCACGGTTCCATGTGCACTTCACTCCCACCTATGCCTCCTGGCTCAATCAGGTGGAGATCTGGTTCAACCGTATTACGCAACAAGCCATTCGCCGCGGAACGTTCAGTAGCGTGAAAGACTTGGTCGAGAAAATCGATCACTACGTCCAGAATTCCAACCGCC
>WNFS01005725.1_pt1 | contig 10149 bp, 6 predicted proteins | sample 5400141 | NCBI WGS metagenome assembly WNFS01 (sample SAMN13153358, study PRJNA577476) | soil metagenome | isolation source: 60 cm saprolite under Madrone tree | place: USA:California | collected 2016-06-14
ATGGGAGATGAAGATCGCCGCGTGCTTATCCCCTTCAACACTTTCAAAAAGACGTACCCGTCCGCGGATGAAATCAACATGCGCGTGCAGGCATATCCGGGCATGCTGGATCAGGCGGTTGACCAGGCCGAGGAAGTGCTTCGGCGGCGGCGCAATGTGCCTTACAACGGCAAGGACAATTTCTCGATTCGCACCGCGGCGCAGGAAGTCGCGGAGTTTCACAACATTATGATGATGGTGTACGTCGCGACGATCGTGCTTAGCGCCATCGGTTTGCTTATTGGCGGCGTGGGCGTGATGAATATTATGCTGGTGAGCGTGACTGAGCGGACGCGCGAAATCGGCGTGCGGAAGGCGATTGGCGCGAAGCGCGGCGACATTACGTGGCAATTCCTCCTCGAAGCGATGACACTGACGGGCTCCGGTGGCGTGATCGCGCTTGTGCTGGTGAACGGCCTGGTGCTCCTGATTCGTCTCACGCTGCAATGGCGGGGCGCCGTTCCCCTATGGGCGGCAACGGCCGGCGTGGTCGTAAGCGTAAGCGTAGGCCTGATCTTTGGTGTCTGGCCCGCAATGAAGGCCGCGAAACTGGATCCCGTCGAAGCTCTTCGGTACGAATAGTTCGCAGTTCAGCACCATTCCACCTACATCTGAATATTTCGTGGATGGCGCACCGCGCATGTCACTCCTAAGGGCGTTCGAGAAATTCTTGCGCTTGTGCGCCAATGGTTCTGGCGCGCAGGCGATACCAAATGATGATGAGCGCGACGGACACGGCAAAAATCAGTGTGGAGATGGCGTTGATTTCGGAGAGTATTGTCGCGGCCGATGAGGAAGAAGGTGACGGCGATTTCGTCCATGGAGAGGGTGAAGATGAGCAGGCCCGCGGCGATGAGTGAGAGTTTGAGATTGGGAAGCGTGATACGCCAGAAGGTTTGCCAGGGCGTGGCGCCGAGGTCGAGCGAGGCTTCTTCTTGCGCGCGATCGAGCTTTTGCAGCCCGGCGAAAAGCTCGGTGGTGGCGACGGAGATGAGCGCGGTGCCGTGGCCGAGGAAAACGGTGAGCAAGCTGAGCTGCATCCCGGCGAAGACGGCGAACATGAGCAACGAGAGGCCGGTGATGATGCCGGGGAGAATCAGCGGGAGAAGGACCAGGCGGCGGAAGAGGGCTTTGCCGGGGAAGCTGGCGCGGTCGAGCGCGAGCGCGGCCAGCACCCCGAGGGTCAGGGAGAGTGCAACGCTGGCCGCGGCGACAAGGAGGCTATTGATGACGGAGTCCCAGATGGCGGCGTCGTTGAATAGCTGGCGATACCAGTCGAGGGTGAGATGACGTGGGGGAAAGCCGCCGACGCCGTCGCGATTGAAGGAATAAATGATGAGCACGACGATGGGCAGGTAGATGAAGGCGAAGACCAGCGCGGCGTAGGCCGTGAGCAAAGGAGCACGCGGCTGTGAGTTGGAGGAGGTCATTTGAAGGACCAGCGTTTTTCGAGGCGCTCGGTGGTGAAGAGGAGGAAGACAGTGATCAGCAGGATGCTGACGGAGATAGCGGCGCCGAGCGGCCAGTCGTAGGCGGCACCGAAAAGGCTTTGCACGATGTTGGCGATCATGGTGGCGGAGGGGCCGCCGACGAGGAGCGGGGCCAGGAAATCGCCGAGTGAGAGAACGAAGGCGAACGTGGCTCCGGCGAGCAGGCCGGGAAGGGAGAGCGGAAGGATGACGCGGAGGAATGTGGCGCGGCGGTCGGCGCCAAGATCTTGCGAGGCTTCAACCAGCGGGCGAGGGATGTGCTCGAGCGCGGCGTAGATGGGAAGGAAAACGAACGGCGTGTAGATGTGCGTAAGCATGAGCACGACGGCGAAGGGACTGTAGAGGAAGAAGCTGACGGGTTCGTGCGTGATGTGGAGATATTGGAGAAAGGCGTTGAGCACGCCGTCGCTGCCGAGAATGGTTTTCCAAGCGTAGCCGCGTACGAGATAGCTGACCCAGAGAGGGACGATCACGAGTTGGTAGAGGAGATCCTTGCGGGGGCCGGCGTGGAAGGAGAGATAGTAGGCGAGCGGGTAGCCGAGGAGAAGGGAGCAGAGGGTCACGGACGCGGCGATGCGCGCGGTACGTAGGAAAACCTGGAAGTAGAGCGGATTAGCGAACAGCGCGCGATAGTTTTGTAAGTTCCACTGGTGGACGAGGGAGCCGTCGCGAACGAGCCAGAAACTGTGGGCGAACATGAGCGCGTAGGGCAGAAGGAGAAAAAGGCAGACCCAGAGTAGCGGCGGTGCGGAGATGATCGCTTTGTAAGCTCGGGAGTACATCTATCGTGGCCCGTGATCTGCAACGCGCGCCCCGTGCGCAGCCGGAGATTCGGTTACGGGGACGGCGTCGCTGGCGGAGAAAACGAATTCGTGTTCGCCGGTGAGCGGGCCGCTTGCGGGAATTCTGGCGCGCAAGGTTTGATTTTCGCCGCAATCGATTTCTAGAAGCTCGCTGGCGCCGCTGTAGATCTGCTGGCGAATGGTTCCGCGGAAATGAACGGCGTCCGAGAGTTGCAATGAAGCGTCTGCGATGCGGATGGCTTCGGGTCGAAGCGAGAAAAGGGTGGCACCGCTGCCTTCCGATGTTTTCCATTGCAGCGAGCCGCAGCGAGCTACTCCATTCTTGATTTCACCACGGAGCAGGTTGGTCTGGCCGATGAATTCTGCCGTATAGGCGGTGGCGGGGCGCGAATAGATTTCGCGAGGCGAGGCGATTTGTTCAAGCGCGCCGTTGCGGAGGAGCGCGATGCGATCAGAAAGGGCCATGGCTTCGTCCTGATCGTGAGTGACGAAGAGGAAAGCGATACCGATTTCGCGCTGCAGAGCTTTCAATTCACTTTGCATCTGCTTGCGCAGATTAGCGTCGAGGGCGGAAAGCGGCTCGTCGAGTAGCAAGAGCTGCGGGCGATTGATCAGCGCGCGAGCAAGAGCAATGCGCTGCTGCTGGCCGCCACTGAGGGTCGCGGGGTGCGCATCGGCGAAGCTGATCATTTTGACCATGCGCAGAGCTTCTTCCACGCGGGCGGCGATTTCCCCTTTCGGAGTGGACTTGACGCGCAGCCCGTAGGCGACGTTTTCGCGAACGTTCAGGTGCGGGAAGAGCGCGTAATTCTGGAAGACGGTGTTCACGCGACGGTTGTAAGCCGGAAGCACGTCGAGGCGCTCGTCGCTCATCCAGATTTCGCCGGAGGTGGGCTGTTCGAAGCCGGCAATCAGGCGGAGCAGCGTGGTCTTGCCGGACCCGCTCTCGCCCAGCAGCGTGAGAAATTCGCCGCCAGCAATTTGCATGGAAATATTTTTCAGTACCTCGGCAAGGCCGAAGCGTTTAGCGATCCCGCGAATTTCGAGAAGCGCTGAATGCGGCGGCGTTTCGGATCGCGGCGAGCTGGCGCCGGCGCTCACTGGGCGCTTTTGACCTCGTTCCAGATTTCGTTGTATTTCGCGCGCCGGGGAACGTCCTGCCAGAAGTAAATGCGCTTCATATATTCGTCAGGATCGTCGAGGTGCAAGCTCTTGCGCTGTTCGAGTGTGAGAAGCTGTGCAGTGGCGGGATTCGCCGGAGTGTAGTGAGTGACGTCGGTGACCAGCTTTTCTGTTTTCGCTTCCACCATGTATTCCAGGAATTGCTGCGCGAGTTCCTTGCGAGGGCTGGCGGCGGTGATCATCAGGTGATCGATCCAGCCGGTGGTGTTTTCTCTTGGAATAGTTTCACCGATGGGGAAATTAAGTTTGCGAAGCTCGTTGGTCGTGAGCGGCCAGCCCATGGCGGCGATGACCTCGTGGTTCTGGAAAAGATTAGTGAGCTCGCCGCCGGTGGACCAGTATTTGCGGATGTTGGGCTTGAGCTCGATCAGTTTTTTCTTGACGCCTTCGAGCTGCGCGTCGGAGAGATTGTAGAGCTGGTTGGGATCCGGTTTGTCGTAGCCGAGAACCTGCGCGGCCATATACACGCTGGAGAGTTCGTCCCAGAGCGAGATTTTTCCTTTGTACTTGGGATCCCAGAGGATGCTCCAGGAGTCAGGCGCTTGCGGAAAGTCGGTGGTGTCGTAGAGCAGAGGATTTGGTCCCCAGACGAAGGGCACGCCGTAGGTTTGGCCACCGGCTTTGACCAGCGGAGAATCGCGAAGCCTGGCGGAGAGTTGATTGTAAGAAGGGATCCTTGAAAGATCGAGGGGCGCCGCCAGGCTGGCGCGGACGATGGAGGTCGCGACGTCGCTGGAGGGCGAGATGACGTCATAGTTGGAGGCGCTACCGCCGCGGAGTTTGGCGACCAGCTCGTCGCTCGAGCCCATGTAGGCTGCAACGACTTTGCAATGGTGAGATTGCTCGAACGGTTGCAGGAAGGAAGGGTCGGCGTAGCCTTCCCAGACGAGCAGACTGAGCGTTTCCGTTTTCGACTTACAGGCGCCAAGGAGCGAAGCCAGGAAAACGGTCCCAAGGATGAGCCCACGCCGCGACATTTGTTGTCCACCTTTCTCTCGCCAGACAGACTATACGCACTCTGACGCTAAAATGTGGGCGGAGTATTGACCCAAAGCAGCCACGTCTCCGCGCGGCCTGGATTGCGCCAGCGATGCGGCGTGGAGCTTTCGAAATAGAGGCTGTCGCCGGCGTTCAGGCGATAGTGCTCGACCTTGCCCAGCCAGATTTCAAACGTTCCGCGCAGGACGTGCAGGAATTCCTCGCCTTCATGCGTGTAGGATTCCCCGCTGCCGCCGCCGGGTTTCACTCGAAAAAGATGCGGCTCCATGGCGGTATTGCCCCAGGCAAGGAGTTCCATGCGCACGCCGGCATTGGTCTCCAGTATTTTTCGCTGCGCCGGACGCACCAGACGGGGATTGTCTCCCGCGGTTTCGAAAAGGGAAAGAATGTTGGTGCGATAGAAGCGTGCGATGCGCCGCAAGGTGGCCACAGAGGAGCGCATCTGGCCGCGTTCGAGCGAGCTGAGAAAGCCTACCGAGACTCCCGTGGAGCGTGCCACTTGCGCCAGGGACAGACCGCGACGCGTACGCAAGCGCCGGAAGCGCTGTCCGGGAAGAGAAGCGGCCTCGGCGGGAAGAGCAACGGCACCCTGGCGCTTCAGAACATGCACGATTGCGGCGGGATTCAGGCCGCGAGCGCGACGCAGGAACAACGCGCGCTGCAGGAGGCGCACGTCGGCTTCGCAATACAGGCGATAGCGGCTCTTGGTGCGCTGCGGAGTAACGAGGCCAAGTTGCTCCCAGGCGCGGAGCGCTGAGGGCGAGATCTTCACGCGGCGCGCGACCTCACTGATGCGCAGCAACGATTGCCACCGCTGCTTCGGTGATACTGTGGATAAATTCTTTCTGCTTGACACGAGTCCTGGCTTTCTCTAAGTTTGCTGGATTATAGTAAGGTTCTAGCGGTGGGAGCAACCTCGAAAAATGGGTTTCGGAAAAAAATTCCTCATCAGGGGTGGGTTCATGAGGGCACAAAATCATTTTGGAATGAATGGCAAGCACTGTCATTGGATATATACGCTATGCATTCTTGCAATCTCTTTTGCCGCTGCTGGCTATGGAAACGCCCAGAGCACTGGCGGCCGCGTTCGCGGCACGGTGACGGACCCGAGCGGGGGCGCGGTCACCGGAGCCAACCTGGTGTTGACGAACGAAGCCAATGGCACGCAGCGAGACACGTTATCCGGTTCGAGCGGCGAGTATATTTTCCTGGAAATGCCGGTAGGAACGTATCAGATCGAAGTGAGCCAAAAGGGTTTCAAGAAATATATTCGCAAGGGGCTGGTGGTCGACCTGAACGAAGTGGTAGGACTAGATATTCCGCTGCAGCTTGGCGGTTCCACGGAAATCGTGGAGGTCACCGGAGCGCCACCGCTGGTCGATACGACTTCGACGCAATTGGGCGCGGTGGTGAACGAGCGCGCGGTAAGCCAACTGCCGTTGGCGCAGCGGGACGCCTATCAGTTGCTGCAGTTGCAGCCGGGCGTGCAGTCGCAGGTTGGATTGGATACCGTTTACGGCAGCGACCGCGCGGGCGTGGTGAGCGTGAACGGCGGTCGCGGGCGCGACAACAACTTCACGGTGAATGGCGGCGATGGAAACGACCAATTTGCGGGATTGCCGGCGATCCAACCCTCGCCGGATGCCATCGCGGAGTTTCGCGTTCTGACGAACACATTTGACGCCGAGTACGGGCGCAACTCTGGGGCCGTCGTAAACGTTGTGACCAAGTCGGGATCGAATGATTTTCATGGCAGCACTTATGAATTTTTCAGAAATGATGCGCTGAACGCGAAAGGCTTTTTCGACTCGAGTAAGCTGGCATATTTACAGAACCAGTTTGGCGCGACGCTGGGCGGGCCGGTCCGCAAAGACAAAACATTCTTCTTCGTGACCTATGAAGGCGACCGCATCCGGCGAGGCACCTCGGGAGACACGGTGAATGTTCCGACCCTGGCCGAACGCAGTGGAGATTTTTCGGAGGGAGGAAACGGGCAATTTCAGGGATCGCTTTCGAGCGATGCTTTTGCAGCCACTCTAAACTCCAGGTGCGGATTAACGATTCCGACTCCGTCGCTCCAACCGAATGGGTCGGTGCCGTGGGCAACGATTTTCCCGAACCAGCAAATTCCCACAAACTGCTTCGATCCCACCGCCGTGGATCTGTTTAAGCAATACGTCCCAGCGCCGAATGTCGGCGACAGCTTTTTCCAGGGAGTGCCGCTAGGGCATGAGCGCAGCAATCAGTTCACGGTGAAGATCGATCATGAGTTGACCAAGAATCAGCGCCTGACCGGTTACTACTACTTGACCGATCACTTTCTGGCGAAGCCGTTCGCACGGTTCCAGTCGGGCGGGGCGAACTTGCCTGGATTCGGTGATCTGACCGACGAGCGCGTCCAGCAAATCAACGTCAGTCACACCTGGACGATTGGCGCGACCGCCGTGAACGAGGCGCGGTTCACGCTGTTTCGCGAAGGCCAGGGAACATTTTTGCATCCGCAACACACGGCGCTGGTACAGGACTCCTGCAAAACAGTTGCGGCGGTGAATTGCTTCGCAGATCCCAACAATCCGGACATCGGAATCCACCCTGGATTGGGCGCAAGTCGCGAAGGCGTGCCGTTCATCAATATTTCCGGCGGCTTCAACATCGGCAACAACTTCGAGGGCGAGTTGCCCCAAATTGGCAATACCTTTCAGTGGTCCGACAATTTCAGCAAAACTATCGGCAAGCACGATCTCAAGTTTGGTGGAGACACGCGTTATCAGAAGTTCGACCAAACTTTATATTTCGACATCAGCGGACAGTACTTCTACTTTGGAGGCGGACCGAACGACCCCAGCTTGCAGGTCACCGATCCGAGCACTGGAACGACTTCTCAGAACCTCTTTCCGAACTATTTCCTGGGCCTCCCGGACGAATACGGCCAGGGCTCGGCGCAGCAGGAGCGCGTAAGAACCAAGGCGCTGTACTTGTATGCCCAGGACAGTTACAAGATTCGCTCCAACGTGACGCTGAATTACGGGTTACGCTGGGAGTTGACGACTCCGCAGGCGGATGCGGGACAGAAAGTGCAGACCTTCCGACCGGGGCAGGCCACGACCATCTATCCCTGCCAACTGTCGGCGGCGAATCAGGCAACGCTGGGGTACCCGGACGCGAATTGCAATCCCGGCGGCTCAGCGCAGGCGATATTCCCCTTGGGTCTCGTGGTTCCGGGCGACGCGGGCGTTCCCAAAGGATTGTCCAACACGTACTACAAATCCTTTGCGCCGCGAATCGGAGTGGCCTGGAGTCCGGGCGCCAAGGATGGAATTCTCGGCAAACTATTTGGCGGCGCCGGCAAGACCAGCATTCGCGCGGGCTATGGAATCTTCTATAACCCAGTGGAGCAATTGGTGTTGGAACAATTCAGCGCCGAGCCGCCGTTCGGTGGCAGCACGTTTGTGTTCAACACACAATTCAACACGCCGTTCCGGGGCCAAGACGGCCAGACAACCTTCCCGAATCCGTTCAACGGCATTCTGAACCCGCCGCGCGGGCAGCCGGTGGATTGGTCGGTGTTCCGTCCCATCTTGCTGTTCGGTCAAGCGGCAAAGAATCCGCGCACACAGTACGCCGAGCAGTACAACCTGACGATTCAAAGAGAAGTTGCGAAGGACCTGGTGCTGACAATGGCATACGTAGGGCGCCAGGGGCATCGGCTGTTGGCGTCGCAGGATCTCAATCCAGGGAACCCGAATACATGCCTGGATCTGCAGGCGGTATCTGCTGCGATAGGAGATCCGACTGTTGCTTGCGGGCCCTTCCTCGCGGACAGCCCCTACACATTTACCCTCCCGGCGGGTATAACGTTCCATTTGCCATATGCCTCGCCCACAACTGCCGGCGGCCCGAACATTCCCTGCCCGATCGCCAATGCTCCAGCGGCTTGCACCATAACAGGAGCGACAGGCGGCACACCCATTACTTTGGTTGGCACTCGGCCGTATTCCTCGCCATTTTGCGATCCCTTGAGCGGGAACGGCTGCCCGTCGGATGGTGTGCCGGTGATCTCGGACATCTTTACGCAGAACACCATCTCCAACTCTGCCTACAATGGATTCCAGGCGAGCCTGGAGAAGCGCTTCTCGCATGGTTTGCAGTTTGAGGCGGCATACACATACGGGAAGTCGATCGATAATGCGTCGACGTTTGAAAGCTTGGTGGACCCGGTTAATCCGAAGCGCAACCGTTCGCTCTCCTTGTTCGATGCACGGAATCGCTTCGTCTTAAGTTATTACTGGGAATTCCCGGTTCCGAAGTACGAGGGTTTCAAGGGCAAAGCGCTCGACGGTTGGGCGATGTCTGGAATCACTACGTTCCAGTCGGGCTTCCCGATTCGAATCACGGAGCAGGATGACATCGAGTTGCAGTCCAGCTTCGACTTCGAGACTCCGGGGCAGCCGAACGTGGCGGCGCCATTCCAGAAACTCAATCCGCGCGGACCGGGGAACTTGGGATTCAATCCCAGCGCGTTCACGGAAAACACCGTGGCGCCGGGAACGATCGGAAATGCGCCGCGGACGGTTTGCTGCGGACCGGGCATCAACAACTGGGAAATTGCGTTTTTGAAAATTACGCCGATCAGCGAGCGCATCAAGCTGGAGTTCCGCGGCGAATTGTTCAACGCCTTCAATCACGCGCAGTTCTTTCAGCCGGACGGGAACTTCACCGACGGAAGCGATTTCGGGCGAGTCAAGCGTGCGCGCGATCCGCGGTTGATACAGTTCGCACTTAAGCTGTCTTTCTAGAGCAGCGAGAAAACCGAGAGTGGCGAGGCGCGGCTTAAGAATGGCCGCGCCTTTCTCGCGCTCAGAAAATGGTTTTGCTACATACTGACTACAGGGAACAGACCTATCGAAAGCATCGGAGTACATCATGCACGACGCATTGCAGAAGGAAATCGCGATTTATGAGAAGCGGGCGCCAAAATCCGCGAACGCGCACGCACGGGCGTTGAAGCGCATTCCGCTGGGAGTCGCCAGCAACTACCGCGCGTATGACCCTTACCCGATCTTTGTCAAGGAGGGGAAGGGCAGCAAGATCCGCGATATTGACGGGAACGAATATGTAGACCACAACCTTTGCTTCGGCGCGCTGATGGCTGGGCACTGCCACCCGGCGATTGTGAAGGCCATCGAGAAGGCGCTACACGCGGGGACTACTTTCGGCATGCCGCATGACATGGAATGGGAGCTTGCGGAGGAAATCTGCGCACGGTACCCGGTGGAGATGGTGCGCTTCGGGTCCAGCGGGACAGAAGTGACCATGCACGCGTGCCGCATGGCTCGCGCGGCCACAAAGCGCGACAAAATCCTCAAGTTTGAGGGCGCATATCACGGACTGCATGACACCGCACTGGTCAGCGTGAAGCCGAAGGCCGAAGAATACGGCGACATCAACGCGCCGACCTCCGTGCCGGGCGGGCTCGGCGTGCCGAAGGCAGTCCTCGAGAACGTTCCGGTGGCAACATTCAATGATCTCGCCAGCGTGGAACGGCGCTTCCAGCAATTTCCCGGAGAAATCGCCGCGATTATCCTCGAGCCCATCTTGATGAACGTGGGGCTGTGTATGCCGCAGCCCGGATTCCT
>WNFS01008338.1_pt1 | contig 10148 bp, 6 predicted proteins | sample 5400141 | NCBI WGS metagenome assembly WNFS01 (sample SAMN13153358, study PRJNA577476) | soil metagenome | isolation source: 60 cm saprolite under Madrone tree | place: USA:California | collected 2016-06-14
CGCCGAATAGCGTCCGCGCGGCCTCACCGTATTTGTCGTCGTCGAGGATCGCCGGATACTTGCCGGTCAGCTCCCAGGTCGAGAAGAACGGCGACCAGTCGATGTACGGCACGAGGTCGGCAAGCGAAAAATCCCGCAGCGTCGCACTGCCTACACGCGGTCGCGTCGGGCGGTAGTTGCCGCCCCAGTCGAGCTTGAGGGCATTGGTGCGCGCCGCGATGAGCTTCATGCGCCGTTTCTGCTCCTCCCCCCGCGCGTGAGTCTCGGCGATCCGGGTATATTCGGTGCGGATATTGGCGATGTAACCCGCGCATTTATTGGCCGACAGCAAAGCCGCGGTGACGCCGACCGCGCGGCTGGCATCGTTGACATAGACGGTCTGGCCGCGCCGGTAGTTCGGATGGATTTTCACGGCCGTATGCACCCGGCTGGTAGTGGCGCCGCCGATCAGCAGCGGGGTCTCGAAGCCCTCGCGCTCCATCTCGGCCGCGACGTGGCACATCTCGTCGAGCGACGGCGTGATGAGGCCGGACAGCCCGACGATGTCGGCTTTCTCGCGCTTCGCGGTCTCGATGATCTTTGCGGCCGGCACCATGACGCCGAGATCGATCACTTCGTAATTGTTGCACTGGAGCACCACGCCGACGATGTTCTTGCCGATGTCGTGGACGTCGCCCTTGACGGTGGCGAGCACGATCTTGCCGGCGCTGCTCGACACGGACTCTCCCGTACGGGACTTCTCGTCCTCCATGTAGGGCATCAGGTACGCGACCGCCTGCTTCATCACCCGGGCGGATTTGACGACCTGGGGCAGAAACATCTTTCCGGAGCCGAACAGATCACCGACGACGTTCATGCCGGCCATCAGCGGGCCTTCGATGACATCGAGCGGACGGTTGGCGGCCAGGCGCGCCTCTTCGACGTCTGTGCCAATGAAATCCGAAATACCGTGCACCAGCGCGTGGGCGAGGCGCTTATCGACCGGCCATTCGCGCCACGCGAGGTCGATGGTTTTGGTATCGCCTTTCTGCCCGCGAAACCGGTCCGCGATGGCAAGCAGGCGATCGGCCGCGTCGGCGCGGCGATTGAGCACCACATCCTCGCAGACTTGGCGCAATTCCGGGTCGAGATCGTCATAGACGGCGATCTGTCCGGCATTGACGATGCCCATGTCCATTCCGGCCGCAATCGCGTGATAGAGAAACACCGAATGCATCGCCTCGCGCACCTGTTCATTGCCGCGGAACGCGAAGGAGAGATTGGACACGCCGCCCGACACGTGGGCGCCCGGCAGATTGGACCGGATCCATCGCGTCGCCTCGATGTACGCGACGCCGTAATCGCTGTGTTCCTCGATACCGGTGGCCACCGCGAAGATGTTGGGATCGAAGATAATGTCCTGCGGCTCAAAGCCCACCGTGCCGGTGAGGATGTCGTAGGCGCGCCGGCAGATCGCAGTCTTGCGAGCGAGGGTGTCGGCCTGGCCCTGCTCGTCGAACGCCATGACCACCACGGCGGCGCCGTGGCGCCGCACGATCCGGGCGTGGCGGATGAACTCCTCCTCGCCTTCCTTGAGCGAGATCGAATTGACGATGGCCTTGCCCTGCAGGCATTTGAGGCCCGCCTCCATCACCTTGAATTTCGATGAATCGACCATCACGGGCACGCGGGCGATGTCCGGCTCGGCGGCGATGAGGTTGAGGAAGGTCGTCATGGCGTGCTCGGAATCGAGCAGGCCCTCGTCCATGTTGACGTCGATCACCTGGGCGCCGCTCTCGACCTGGTCGCGCGCCACTGCGAGCGCGGCCGCATAGTCGCCGGCGGTGACGAGCTTACGGAAGCGCGCCGAACCGGTGACGTTGGTGCGCTCGCCCACATTGACGAACGGAATGTCCGGCGTGAGCCGGAACGGCTCCAGCCCGGACAGGCGCAACTCGCGCGGCGGATCGGGCGGCCGGCGCGGCGGCTTGCCGCGCACCGCCTCCGCGATGGCGCGGATATGCGCCGGCGTGGTGCCGCAACAGCCGCCCACGACATTGACAAGCCCGGCGTCGGCGAATTCCGCCAGCAGCGAGGCCATGAATTCCGGGCTCTCGTCATAGAGGCCGAATTCATTCGGCAGGCCGGCATTCGGATAGGCGCAGACGAGTGTATCGGCGACGCGGGCGAGGTCCGCAATATGGGCGCGCATCTCCTTCGCCCCGAGCGCGCAGTTGAGCCCGATCGAAAACGGGGCGGCGTGGCGCACCGAGATCCAGAACGCCTCCGGCGTCTGGCCGGACAACATGCGTCCCGACAGGTCGGTGATGGTTCCGGAGATCATGACCGGAACGGTCGCGCCGCGCTCCTCGAACAATTCCGCGATGGCGTAGAGCGCCGCCTTGGCGTTGAGGGTGTCGAACACCGTCTCGATCAGGAGAATATCGGCGCCGCCGTCGAGGAGACCGCGCGCCTGTTCGCCATAAGCGAGGCGCAGTTCGTCGAAGCTGATAGCGCGGAATCCCGGATTACTCACATCGGGCGAGATCGACGCGGTACGGTTGGTCGGCCCGATGGCGCCCGCCACGAAACGCGAGCGGCCGTCTTGGCGCGTCGCGATGGCAGCCGCTTCCTTGGCGAGGCGCGCGCCGTTGCGGTTGAGCTCCCCGACCACATCCTGGGCGCCGTAGTCGGCCTGGGCGATCCGGGTCGAGGAGAAAGTGTTGGTGGAGACGATGTCGGCGCCGGCACGGAAGTAATTGAGGTGCAGTTCGCGCACCGCGTCCGGTTGCGACAGGATGAGGATGTCATTGTTGCCGCGCAGATCGGCCGGCCAATCGGCGAAGCGTGCGCCGCGATAGCCGACCTCGCCGAGCTTGAGCCCCTGGATTTCCGTGCCCATGGCGCCATCGAGCACCAGGATGCCCTCGCCGGCGCGGCGGCGCAGTTCGGTTTCGATGGGGGAGGGGGTGAACGGATTCATGGCAGGAATACTCGCCACAATCGCGGCCGATCACCTCCCCCAACCGAAGTCGGCTGTTGCCGACTTCGGTCACCTTTTTGAGTGGCCGAACCCTCGCTATAGCGAGGTTCGGCTGGGGGGAGGTCGGCCCCGAAGGGGCCGGGAGGGGGTGGCAGCGCTTCAGCATATGCGGCGTCGCCGTCACCCCACCCCGGACTGCCTTCGGCAGTCCGACCCTCCCCCTGCCGAAACCGCGTATACGCGGGTTTCGGCCACTCGATAAAGTGATCGAAATCGGCAACAGCCGATTTCGATTGGGGAGGGTGGCCACTGGCGATTCCCCTGCGCTTGGGGGAAGGACGGTTCCTACGATTAGCCCTCATGCCACCTCCTCACGAGCCCGCACCCCCAGCAGGTGACAGATCGCAAACACCAGATCGGCGCGGTTCATGGTGTAGAAATGAAAATCCGTGATGCCGCGGTCGACGAGGTCCACCACCTGTTCGGCCGCAACCGCAGCGGCGATCAGGCGGCGTGTTGCCGCGTCGGCGTCGAGCCCGGCGAAACGGTCGGCGAGCCATGCCGGAACGCTGGCGCCGCAGCGCTCGGCGAAAACCCGCATCTGCTTGAAGTTCTGCACCGGCAGAATGCCGGGCACGACCGGGACCGTGATGCCGCGGGCGCGCACACGATCGAGATAGCGAAAATAGAGGTCGTTATCGAAAAAGAACTGGGTGATGGCGCGGCCGGCGCCGGCATCGACCTTGGCCAGCAGCATGTCGATGTCGGCCTCTACCGACGGGCTGTCCGGATGCTTCTCCGGATAGGCCGCAACCGACAACTCGATGTCGGCGATGCGCTTGATGCCGGCCACCAGGTCGGCGGCGTTACGGTAGCCTTGGGGATGCGGGGCGTAGCGTTCGGCGACCCCGCCGACCGGATCGCCCCGCAAGGCGACGATGTGGCGGACGCCGGCCGCCACATAGGAGCGGATCACGCCATCGACCTCCGCGCGGTCGGCGGCGACGCAGGTCAGATGCGCGGCCGGCGCGAGCGGGGTCTCGGCAATGATGCGCTTGACGGTTGTGTGGGTGCGCTCCCGTGTCGAGCCGCCGGCCCCATAGGTGACAGAGACGAAAGAAGGCGCAAGCGGCGCGAGCCGCGTGATCGCCTCCCACAGGGTCGTTTCCATCTCCGCGGTTTTGGGCGGAAAGAACTCGAAGGAGACGCGCACACGGCGCCCCTGCGGGACGAAACGGCTGGCGCGCGGCTCCGTCATGGGCTGCATCACGCCACCTCGCGTCCGCCGGCGATCGCGAGGCGCGGATCGTGGGCAAGCCAGAGCGACACCGCGATCTCGCGTTCGGAGCCCGGCTCCGGCGCGAGGCTCTTGTGCACCACGCCTTCGAGCCCCGCCTGCTCCATCCATTGCGCTACCGCCTCGGGCGCAAAGCCGAGCCGGCGATGGGCATACTGTTCGCGCACGAACTCAAGCTCATGCGGCGCAAAGTCGACGACCAGGAGCCGGCCTTGAGGGCGCAACACCCGCGCGGCCTCGCGGATGGCGCGCCCACCGTCATCAAGAAAGTGCAGCACCTGATGGATGATGACGACGTCAAAGGAGTCGCGCGGTACTGACAGATCGAAGATGTCGCCCTGCCGGACGCTGCAGTTGCGGATGCCGGCATGGTCGAGCCGGCTGCGGGCAACAGCCAGCATCTCGCGGCTGAGATCGATCCCGAGCCCACGCTCGATCTCGGAGCTGAACAATTCGAGAATGCGGCCCGTCCCGGTGCCGAGATCGAGCAGGGAGCGAAACGGGCGGTCCAGCAGCAAGGCACGGATTTCCGCCTCGACCGCATCATCGGCGGCGTGCAGCCGGCGGATACGGTCCCACTCGGCGGCGTGGCGGCGGAAATAGTCCTGCGCCGCTTTGACCCGCGCCGCCCGCACACCGACGAGCCGTTCGCGGTCGCGCGCGACGATCGGATCGGCAGGATCGAGGGCGCCGACAAGATAGTCCGCGACTGCCGCCGCCGGGCCGTGCTCGGCGCGGCGGAAAAATGCCCAAGAGCCCTCGCGGAACCGCTCCACCAATTGCGCCTCCGCCAGCAATTTGAGGTGGCGCGATATTCGCGGCTGCGATTGGCGCAGGATTTCCGTGAGTTCCGACACAGTGAGCTCGGCTTCGGCGAGGAGGCAGAGAATGCGAAGACGGGTTTCCTCCCCCGTTGCCTTGAGGGTGGCGTTCAGATCATCGAAGGCGATATGCGCATTCATAGTGGGACCCTTCCCAATCGGTTGGGCCAGGATAGCGGGCCTGTCGACAGTAGATAGACATAAAGATATCTTTATGCAACTAATTCCAACGACGCATTGTGGGATGGTGCCCGCTCGCCACCGCGCGCCCACCCGAACGGAGAACCACATGGCGGACGAAGAGTTCGGCATCCGCGCGGGCGAGGTCGCCGTCCCGTTGCCCGAGAAGACCGACGCCGGCGTGTATTTCGTTGGCCGGATTCGTACGCCTTGGACCCGTCGGGACGAATGCCCCAAGAACGCACGTGAATCCGATGCGGTCTGCACCATCGAAGTCGATCCGCGCTATGCGGCGGCGCTCAAGGGGGTCGAGAGTTGCACCCATCTGCTCGTGCTCTACTGGATGGACAAGTCCCGGCGCGACCTGGTGCTGCAGGTGCCGCGTCACTACGGCGAACCGCGCGGCACGTTTGCGCTGCGTTCGCCGGCGCGTCCGAACCCGATCGCAACGAGCGTAGTGACGCTGCTGCAGATTTCCGCTAACCGGCTCTCCGTCGTGGGCCTCGATTGTCTCGACGGCACGCCGCTCATCGACATCAAGCCGTATTTTGCCTCGACCGATTCCGTCCCTGATGCGGTGGTAGGTTGGCATGAGGCGCGCAAACGCTGACGCCGGATGCGCGGCCTTATTTACGTACGGGATAGCATCGCGACATCACCTCCCCCAACCGAAGTCGGCTGTTACCGACTTCGGTCATTTTGTTAAGTGGCCGAACCCTCGCTATAGCGAGGTTCGGCTGGGGGGAGGTCGGCCCGCGCAAGCGGGCCGGGTGGGGGTGACTGCCGTGCCGCAAAATCCTCCCGGGCTGTCTCGTGGCACCGCCGCCACCCCACCCCGGACTGCCTTCGGCAGTCCGACCCTCCCCCTTCAGGGGAGGGTTCTAGGGACGTCGTCGGCGGCCGGGAGGCCGCCACCAGCACCCGTTTGCACGAAAGTTCTTTCGCGCTCCGAGAAAGCGTAACGAACACCGCACGCAGGGCAGATGGCACGGACGTGTCGCATCAGGCGGAAACGTGTTGAGGGGTACTTCTCTCGCAGTTTACGCCAATGCTCATCCCATTGCGCATCGGCAAGGCGGATCGATTCAAGTCCCAGAACGCCGCCGCACGAAAGGCACGCGAACGCGCAGGCGGCGGCCCTCAGCCGCTTGCGATAAGCGCGGTCAAGAAGCGCGACCACCGGAATAATCACCGGCAAAAACACCAGCAGAACGATGGCCAGAAATATTGCTGCGATACGCGGCATGTCTCCTCGCTGGTCGCGTTCCGTCGAGGATCTCTTTGAGTTTGTCGTCTCAACGTGGCCCAGGGTCAACCATGTCGGCTTGGCCGTTCGCAGGTGGTGGCATATCAATTGCAAGCCGATCAATTGCAAGCCGATCAATTGCAAGAGACGGTCCGCCGAAACTTCACCCTGCCTGCATCCTGTCCCGGGAGTCCTGCCATGAATCGTGCCGATCTCACCGAAAAAATCCTCGACATCAAGCGCGAGAAGGGCTGGACCTGGAAGCACATCTGCGAACAGGTTGGCGGGATGTCGCCGATGCTGGTCACCGGTGCGTTGCTCGGGCAGATGAAATTGACCAAGCAGCAAGCCGCCAAGGCTGCCGAACTGTTCGGACTGAGCAATGCCGAACAGGCGATGCTCAACGAGGTGCCGCATCGCGGCACGCCGATGCCGCCGACCGACCCGCTGATCTATCGCTTCTACGAGCTTGTGATGGTGAACGGCCCGGCCTGGAAGGCCCTGATCGAGGAGGAATTCGGCGACGGCATCATGTCGGCGATCGATTTCGACCTGCAGATGGAGCGCCAGCCCGATCCGCGGGGCGACCGCGTCAAGATCACCATGACGGGCAAGTTCCTGCCGTTCAAATACTACGGCGCGAGCGGCAACGTTCTGCAGTATGGGTACAAAGAAGATTAAGCATACCAGCGGAGCAAGGTCGCAGGGTCGTCGCCGATCCGCTTGGCCACGACGTGAACCGGGACGCCCTTGTCTAGGACAGTGGCATGACTGGCGCCGAAGATCATGGAAGCGGATATTGAACCTTAGCTGTGGGGTGGGCGCATTGACCCTTAGGGTTCCGATCCCGAACCTGATCCCCAACGGCGACCGCGCAGCTCCGGACCCCGAGGAGCAGCGATGGATCACATCCGAGACGGTGTTGGCGTTGCCTTCGGTGACGGTAAAGGTCGAGTTGATTGACGGGGCTTGCTCTAAGTGTGTTGAGAACAAGCCGCCACTGTGGCGAGAATTGACAATTCGAGCGTTTGCAGACTATCAGACATAGTGCGGCGGGTATGATGGGAGGGGTACCTCATGTTACGCCAAGTAATTGCCGCATGTCTGCTTGGGTTGGGAATTTCTGTAGTCGCGACTGTTCCTGCTACGATGTCGGCGGAGGGAGTGAGAATTCCAACCGATCCGAAAGCCACCGCCTCAGTAGAGGTGGTCCAGGCTCTCATCAGACAGGAAGTCGATAGATTGGAGAAAGCCCTCCCGGACAGGGTGGCCGAAGGAATAGACAAATATTACAAAGACAAACAATCTCAAACCCAAACTGTAATTCGTAAAACAGTCGTTCACATACATCGTCACTACTACACGCGGCGGTACTGGTGGTGCCCACCGCCGCCGCCATGGTTCGCAGAGTACTGACCCCTATTTGAATTCGAGCGTGAGCCACAGGGCTGACAGGCCCGGCTCCCGTTATCCTTCTATCAAGGAAGTGGTGCTAACGATGCTTGGACCTCGTCCGAAACAATTCCCTATCGGCCTCATAGATATCCACGCGCTATAGGGCTTAGTTAACATTGCTTTGCGCCAGGGCTGTGGGCGATCAGTTCCGGGGAGGAGAGCGTGAGCATAGACCTGTTTCGGCGGCGCGCGGATGAATGCCGTCGGCTTGCCTCTGACGCTGGCAATGCCAGTGACAAGGCATTTTGGTTAGGGCTGGTCGAGCGGTGGCAGGCGCTAGAGATTCAAAAGGCCCAGCAACCCGCACGAGACAAGTCCTGGTCATCCCTCAGCCGACAATCTGAACTGTCGGCGGTCGATTGATCATCGGTTGGGGCAAAGAAATGGCCCGCCTCTGGGGCCAGTCCTGCTTTGCTGGAGAGTGTCCCTGATGCCAGGACGGGGCCGTTTTCTGGCAAGACGGGTAGCAAAAAACAAACAAGGCCGCCGGGGGGCAGCCTCGATGTCATCAAATGTTCATTTTTCGTTTGTGCCGGAGAGTGATAAACTTTGTTTGCTCGTACCCAAATGAGCGTGGCCCTGGTCTCTTCCTCAGCCCCCCCCGAGACCGGGGCCACATTTACAACGGATCGTGGCCGTCCGTGAGGGCAAAGACAGGCCGCCAACACGAATCTTGCCGAATTGTTGCAATCGGGTCACACCGCCAGTGCAAGTCGACTGTGAAAATTCCAGAACTCCCTGATTTTTCAATATGAACGGCGCGAATTCCGGCACTTCATTTTGCCGGAATTTGCAGCCTGTGAGCCAATTTTCTTGCAAATTCGGATCGGGGGATTCCGCCGAATCGAAAGAGCAGGATCTGTTTCGTTCACGGCTCGACCAGATCATCGACATGAGCCACCCCTTGGTGCGGCTTGCGCGGGCGATCAATTGGCCGTTCCTGGAGGAGCAGTTTGGCGCGGTCTATACAGATGGCGCCGGCCGGCCGCCGTTGCCGACGCGATTGATGGCGGGGCTTGCGATCCTCAAGCACACGTACAACCTCAGCGACGAGGCCGTGTGCGCGCTGTGGATTGAGAACCCGTATTACCAGTACTTCTGCGGCGAGGAGTTTTTCCAACACGAACTGCCGCTTGACCGCTCCTCGATGACCAACTGGCGCAACCGGATGGGCGAGGAACGGCTGCAGGCGCTGTTACAGGAGAGCCTGGCGGTCGCAACCAGAACCGGCGCCATGAAGCCCAGCGATCTCGCCCGCGTTGTTATTGACACCACCGTGCAGCCCAAGAACATCACGTTCCCGACCGACGCCAAGCTGGTGAACCGGGCGCGCGAGAAGCTGGTGAAACTTGCCAAGCAGCTCGGCGTCAAGCTGCGCCAGTCTTATGCGAGGGTTGGCAAGATCGAACTCATCCAGCATCAGCGTTACGCCCACGCCCGCCAGTTCAAACGTGCCAAAAAGGCTCTTCGCAAGCTCAAGACCTATCTCGGCCGCGTCATCCGCGATATCAAACGCAAGATCGCCGACGATGATTTTCTCCAGACCAAGTTCGCGTGGCCGCTCAATCTTGCCAGCCGGGTACGCGAACAGGAGCGCGGTCAGCGCGGCCCCAAGGTCTACAGCTTGCATGCGCCAGAGGTCGAATGCATCGGCAAGGGAAAGCCGCACAAGCCCTATGAGTTCGGCGTCAAGGTGAGTGTCGCCACCACGCTCAAACGCTGCAAGGGCGGCCAGTTTGCGATCCATGCCCAGGCGCTACCCGGCAATCCCTATGATGGTCATACGCTCGCCCGGGTCATTCCGGCGATCGAGCAACTCGTCGGCAACACCATCGAGCGCATTCATACCGATGCCGGATATCGCGGCCACAACGCGCCGCCCGATTACAAGTTCAAGGTCTACACATCCAAGCAGAAGCGCGGTGTCACACCGCAAATCCAACGGGAAATGCGCCGGCGCGCCGCCATCGAACCGGTCATCGGCCACACCAAACACGAGCATCGCATGGACCGGAACTATCTCGCCCACCGTCACGGCGATGCCAACAACGCCATCCTCGCTGCCGCCGGCTACAACTTCAGCCTCCTGATCCGGTGGCTGAGATTTTTATTGCGCCTCATCCTGGCGCTGCTTGGCGCAGCGCCAAAATTGGCCGCAGCCTAAAAACGGAAATCTTCACAGTCGAC
>WNFS01004984.1_pt1 | contig 10147 bp, 7 predicted proteins | sample 5400141 | NCBI WGS metagenome assembly WNFS01 (sample SAMN13153358, study PRJNA577476) | soil metagenome | isolation source: 60 cm saprolite under Madrone tree | place: USA:California | collected 2016-06-14
GCGCGCCAGCATCATCGGCGGCTTTCTGTTTCGCCTCGGCATCGGTGCGCTGCCGTTCCTGCTGCCGCTGTTGATGCAGGTCGGCTTCGGCCTGTCACCGTTTCGATCGGGATTGGTGACGTTTGCATCCGCGGTCGGCGCAATGGGGATGAAGACGCTGGCAGCGCGCATCATCCGGACTTTCGGCTTCCGCAATATCATGGTGGTCAACGCGATCGTGAGTTCGCTGTTTCTTGCAGCGTCCGCGCTGTTTACGGCATCGACGCCGCTCTTGCTGATCATGATCATCCTCGTGGTCGGCGGCTTCTTCCGCTCGCTGCAGTTCACCGCCATCAACACCGTCGCCTATGCCGAGGTCGAGCCGGCGCAGATGAGCCGGGCCACCACTCTGGTCAGCGTCAACCAGCAACTGGCGATTTCCGCCGGCGTCGCCGTTGGCGCGTTCTCGGTGGAAGCCACCATGATGCTGCGCCATGTCGGCGAGTTGACCGCGGCGGAGTTTCCGCCGGCGTTCCTCGTGGTTGCGATCATCTCCGCGGTATCGGCCTATTTCTTCTGGCAAATGCCTGACGATGCCGGCCACGAGATTTCGGGGCGCAAGGCGGTCGAGATCTCCAGCCGCAAGGGCGCGGCGAAAGCCGCCGCCAAGGCCGCCAGCGAAACCACCGAAGAGGCGCGCGATCAAAGGCTCTAGCCGGCACGCAGGCCGGTCTTCTCCGTCGTTGCGAGGAGCCGACGGGTCCCGCCTTCGGCGGGCCCGATGATAAACTCAGCGACGAAGCAATCCATGTCGCAGCAAAACGAAGCTGGATTGCTTCGCGGAGCCTGTCATCGAGCGCGCGTTCGCGCGACCCGTTGGTTCGCAACGACCGTTGTGTCTCAGGCTGGCGCCTTGGGCTGACCCCGAAATCCCATCGCCAGCACGTAGCGTTCGGAAGAGTCCGGCCGGCTCGACGCCGGCTTGACGTGGCGGACGCTGGCAAAATCGCGCTTCAGCTGCGCCAGCAGTTCGGCGTCCGCGCCGCTCTGGAACACTTTTGCGACAAACGTTCCGCCGGGATTGAGCACTTCGGCGGCAAAGGCGGCCGCGCCTTCGACCAGACCAAGGATGCGCAGCTGATCGGTCTTGCGATGGCCCGTCGTGTTCGCGGCCATGTCTGAGAGCACCACATCCGCGCGACCGCCCATCATGGCAAGCAACCGTTCCGGCGCGTCTTCCTTAAGAAAATCAAGCTGCGCAAAGCTTACGCCAGGTATCTCCGGCATCTCCAGGAGATCGATGGCAACCACCCTGCCCTTGCCATCGGCCGCGCCGATACGCTTTGCGGCGACCTGGCTCCAGCCGCCAGGCGCCGCGCCGAGATCGACCACCGTGATGCCGGGCTTGAGGAAATGATACTTGTCGTCGATCTCGCTCAATTTATAGGCCGCGCGCGAGCGCAATCCCTCGCGCCTGGCCTGCGCCACATAGGGATCGTTGAGCTGCCGCTCCAGCCAGAGTTTCGAGGACAGTTTTCGTTTGCCGCCGCTCTTGACCGTGACGTGCAGCCGCCCGGTGGTGTCTTTCGCCATCATTGAGGCTCTAGCACATCACCGGCTGTCGCGCCTATCGGCATCCGACGAGAGCGCCGTCCTCGCGCATCATCTCGACCAGCATGCCTTCGCGCAGGCCGCGATCGGCGACGCGCAGCCGCGGCAGCGGAAACGCATTGCGGATTGCATCGAGGATGGCGCAGCCCGCCAGCACCAGATCGGCGCGCTCGACGCTGATGCAATTGTTGTTGGCGCGTTCCTGATAGCTCATGCCGAGCAGGCGCGCGATGGTTGCGGTGATATCCGCATCACTCATCCAGATGCCATCGACCCGCCTGCGATCGTATCGCGGCAGATTGAGATGGACGCCGGCCAGCGTGGTCACCGTGCCGGAGGTGCCGAGCAGGTGCATATTCCTGAGATCGCCGCCATGCTCGGACGCAAACGGCGCGACGTATTGCGCGACCTCCTGCACCATCAGCGCGTAGGACTGCGGCGTGACGTCCCTGCCGCCAAAATGCTCGGCTAGCGTGACGACGCCGAGCGGGATCGACATCCAGGCCTTGATGCGCGGCGCTGCGTCCTGCGCATCCGGATCGCGCTCGATCCGAACCAGCTCCGTCGAGCCGCCGCCGATATCGAACAGGATAGCGCCGCGCCCTTGCGGATCGAGCAGCGGCGAGCAGCCGATCACTGCGAGCGCCGCTTCGGTCTCGCGATCGATCACCTCAAGCCGGATGCCGGTCTCGGCCGCGACCCGGTCCCGAAAACCGTCGGCGTTCGACGCCGCGCGGCAGGCTTCGGTCGCGATCAGGCGCAGGCGTTTTGCCTTTCTGAAGTGGATTTTGTCCCGGCAAATGCTGAGCGCGGCGATTGCGCGCTCGATCGCGGCGTCACTGATGCAGCCGGTCGCCGAAATGCCCTCCCCCAAACGGATGATCCGCGAGAAAGAATCGACCACGCGAAATCCGTCGCCGGTCGGACAGGCGATCAGCAGGCGGCAATTATTGGTGCCAAGGTCGAGCGCCGCGTAGACGCCGGTTCCCGCGGCGCGAGCGGCCGCGACCGGCCCCTGCAGCCCGCTGCGCCGCACCTGGCCCTCGCCGCTATGCAGCCTTTGGCCTTCGTCTCCGCGCGGCACGGGGCCATCGCGAAGCCGCGTGTCCTCATCCATTTAAAATGTCTTTCCGCAGCCAATTGAGGCCGACGAGGAATTTCCGTTCACGGAAACTTTAGCAGCGCGGAGCGACGGCGCAACAGTCCAGACATGGCACCATGCCCAATCAGGCGTTGTCGTTCAGATTGGGGTGCGTTATCTGGACGCGGCCCCGCGAAATCGCGCAAAAACCCGGCATTTCAGGTGTCTTTCAATGCAAGATCATACGTCTTCATCCGCTCTTGGAAATGCTATCGCACTGCAAAAATTCGGCGTCGGGCAGCCGGTTCGCCGCAAGGAAGACGACACGCTGGTGCGCGGCAAAGGCAAATACACCGACGATTTCAACCTGCCCGGCCAGGCCTATGCCTGGATCGTGCGCTCGACCCATGCCCACGGGCTCATCGGCAACATCGACGCGTCAGCCGCCAAGGCGATGCCTGGCGTGCTCGGCGCCTGGACCGGCGCCGACCTCGCTGCCTCCAATTACGGCCCCTACACCTGCGGCCTGCCGCTGAAGAACCGCGACGGCACGCCGTTGTTGCAGACCAACCGCACCGCGTTGATGACCGACAAGGTGCGCTATGTCGGCGACCCCGTGGCGTTCGTGGTTGCCGAGACGCTTGCGCAAGCGCGCGATGCGGCGGAAGCTGTGGTGGTCGAGATCGACCCGCTGCCGGCCGTCACCGAACCTGAGGAAGCGGCAAAGCCCGGGGCGCCGCAGCTCTACGATCACATCCCCAACAATGTGGCGCTGGATTATCACTATGGCGACACCGCCAAGGTCGACGCTGCCTTCGCCAGCGCCGCGCATGTGACGAAGCTCGATATCGTCAACACCCGCGTCGCCGTGGTGGCGATGGAGCCGCGCGCGGGGCTTGCGTCCTACGACAAGGCGAGCGAGCGCTACACGATCCAGGTGCCGACCCAGGGCGTCGCCGGCAACCGCATGAACCTTGCCAGGAACATCCTGAAGGTTCCGAACGAGAGGGTTCACCTGCTGACGCCCAATGTCGGCGGCTCGTTCGGCATGAAGAACATCAACTATCCCGAATATCTTTGCATCCTGCATGCAGCCAAGGCGCTGGACCGTCCGGTGAAATGGACCGACGAGCGCTCGACCAGCTTCCTGTCCGACAGCCATGGCCGGGCGCAGAAAATTCATGCCGAGCTTGCGCTCGATGCCGAAGGCAAGTTCCTCGCGGTCAAGGTTTCGGGTTACGGCAATCTCGGCGCCTATATCACCGGCGTCGCGCCAAGCCCGCTGTCGCTCAATGTCGGCAAGAACCTCGCCAGCGTCTATCGTACGCCGCTGATGACGGTCGACATCAAGACGGTGTTGACCAACACCACGCTGATGGGCGCCTATCGCGGCGCTGGACGTCCCGAGGCGAATTACTTCATGGAGCGGCTGATCGACCGCGCCGCCGACGAAATGGGTATCAATCGCCTGACGCTGCGCAAGCGCAATTTCATCAAGCCGGCGCAAATGCCATTCGAGGCCTCGTCCGGCGTCACCTATGACAGCGGCGATTTCCAGGGCGTGTTCAACAAGGCGCTCGAGATTTCCGATCATGCCGGTTTCGCCAAGCGGAAAAAGGAGAGCCGCAAGCGCGGCAAGCTCCGGGGCATTGCCGTCGGATCCTATCTCGAAGTCACCGCGCCTCCCGGGGTCGAACTCGGCAAGATCGTGTTCGAGGATGACGGTTCGGTCCGGCTGATCACCGGCACGCTCGATTATGGCCAGGGTCACGCGACGCCGTTCTCGCAGGTGCTCTCGGCACAACTCGGCGTGCCCTTCGAGAGCATAAAGCTCGAGCAGGGCGACAGCGACGTCGTGCATACCGGCAGCGGCACCGGCGGCTCGCGCTCCATCACCGCCACGGGGATGGCGATCGTCGAAGCCTCGCAACTGATCATCGAGAAGGGCAAGCGCGCGGCGGCGCATCTGATGGAAGCCTCCGAAGCCGACATCGAGTTTGCGAACGGTAGTTTCACCATCGCCGGTACCGATCGCTCTATCGACATCATCGAACTGGCGCGCCGCCTGCGCGAAGGCAAGATGCCGGAAGGCGTACCGTCGTCGCTCGATGTCGACCATACCACCGAGCCGATACCATCGACCTTCCCCAACGGCTGCCACGTCGCCGAAGTCGAGATCGATCCGGAAACCGGCATCGTGCAGATCGTCCGCTATACCGGCGTCAATGACTTCGGCACCATCGTCAATCCATTGCTGGTGGCGGGACAGTTGCATGGCGGCGTCGCGCAGGGCATCGGACAGGCGCTGATGGAATGCATCAGCTACGATTCAAACGGCCAGCCAATCACCGGCTCGTTCATGGACTATGCGCTGCCGCGCGCCGAAGACATTCCTGTCATGGCGGTCGGCGATCATCCGGTGCCCGCCAAATCCAATCCACTGGGCACCAAAGGCTGCGGCGAAGCCGGCTGCGCCGGCAGTCTCTCCACCATCGTCAATGCCGTCGTCGATGCGCTCTCCGAATACGGCATCGCGCATATCGACATGCCGCTGACCCCGGAGCGCGTCTGGCGCGCGATAAGGGACGCGAAGGCGAAGGCGGCGTGAGGCTTAGTCTTTAACTGTCGCGGTCGTCATTCCAAACAGAGTTGTCGTCGCCCGGCTTGACCGGACGATCCAGTATTCCGGAGGCCGGTTGCGATAAATGGTGGGGCCGCGGCGTACTGGTTCCCCCGCCTTCGCGGGGGATGACGAGGAGGTTGCCGCGGCGCGCAGCCCTTTGCCTCTCTACTCTTATGCCGCCGCCTGTTCGCGCGGCTGGTAGATCGCGATGTGCTGGCAATGCGCGAGCGGGGTGCGGCCGTTGGCGAGGACCAGCGCGTCCAGCTCGACGAAGCGGTGGCCTTTCTTCTCGTAATTGCCGGTGACTTTTGCGCGCGCAGTCAATTCGTCGCCGCTGCGAGCAGCGTTGAGAAGCTGCATCCGGCTGCCGACGTGAATCCATGGACCCAGGATCGCGTTGTCGACCAGCACCCTGTTCATCACCCGCTGCACGAGGCCGGGATGGCCGAGTCCTTCGTTGGTGTAGATCGGGTCACGCTCGCGCACGTCGCTCAGATATTCTTTTGCCGCATCACCAGCCCATGCGCGCGGCACCGTGCCAAGCCACTTGCCGAGTTCATAGGATCTCGCATCCACCGGCCTGCGCTCGCGGACCGGCGCGGCATCGGCGAAATCAGCAATCGAGACCGATGGCGCGGCCGCCGGCAAGGACGCAGTGCCGGTCGCACAAAGCTGTCCGCGACTTTCGACTTGAATCGAAAGCACGCCATCGCTCTCCCCGCCTGTCACATCAGCGGTCTCGCCATCATAGACCGGCTTGACAAAACGCGCCTCGATCAACCCGCGCTCGAGAAAGGCGCGGCCCCATTTTGTAACCGGCAGGTGCATCATATAGGCCATGACATCGACACCCGGCACCAGCCCGCCGCTGAAGCCGAACCGTTTCGCAACGGTATCGTCGTGCATCTTGTTTTCGGAAAGCTTTGCGGTGTTGAAGGCCTGGACGCGGTAGGGTTCGAGCCGGCTTGTCATTCTATTTCCCTGATCATGGTCATCTCTTCTGCCGCCAATCGTACGGGAAGAAAATGCGGTGGCAAGCGCGTTGGCAAGCAGCCTTTTGCTCGCAATTCCTGTTCCGATGGAGTACCACGCGCGTCTTGAGAACGCACGCCGCGTTGCCTAGCTAATCCTCAACCGATGACATCAATCTTGAACACCACCCGCATCTACGTCGACGCCGATGCCTGCCCGGTCAAAGACGAGATCTACCGCGTCGCCATCCGGCACGGCCTGCCCGTCAGCGTGGTCGCCGGCAATTTCATCCGGGTGCCGCAGGATCCGCTGATCGAGCGCGTCGCCGCGGGTTCCCGGATGGACGCCGCCGACGACTGGATTGCGGAGCGCGCGGGGAACGGCGATATCGTCATTACCTCGGATATTCCACTGGCGAGCCGCTGCGTGAAGGCCGGCGCCGAGGTGATCGCGCCGAACGGCAAGCCGTTTACGGAACAGTCGATCGGGATGACGCTTGCGGTCCGCAACCTGATGACGGATTTGCGCTCATCGGGCGAACTGACCGGCGGTCCCAAATCCTTCGCGCCGCGCGATCGCTCGGCGTTTCTCTCTGCGCTCGATCAGGCCATCCGCCGCGTCCAGCGCCAGCGGGCAGAACGCTCAGCGCAGAACCAGAGTTGAATTGCAGAGCATGGCCCCCCCGCTGATCCAGTTGAAAGGCATCGCGCTGACTTTTGGCGGCACGCCGCTATTGTCAGGCGTCGAACTATCGGTTTCCGAAGCCGAACGGGTGTGCCTGATCGGCCGTAACGGCTCCGGCAAATCGACGCTGCTAGAGATCGCGGCTGGTCTGGTCGAGCCCGACAGTGGCAGCCGCTTCGTGCAGCCCGGCGCTACCATCCGCTATCTGCCGCAGGAGCCGGATTTTGCCGGTTTCATGACGACGCTGGGCTATGTCGAGGCCGGCCTCGGCCCCGGCGACGACCGCTATCAGGCACGCTATGTTCTGGAGCAGCTCTGCCTTCGCGGCGACGAAGACCCCGCGCAGGTGTCCGGCGGCGAAGCCCGCCGCGCAGCGCTGGCGCGCGTGCTGGCGCCCTCGCCCGATATTCTCTTGCTGGACGAGCCGACCAATCATCTCGATCTCCCCACCATCGAATGGCTGGAACGCGAGCTCGACAGCCGCCGCAGCGCGCTTGTCATCATCAGCCACGACCGCCGTTTCCTGTCGAACCTGTCGCGCTCCACCGCCTGGCTCGATCGCGGCCAGATCAGGCAGATCGACCGCGGCTTTGGCGCGTTCGAGGTCTGGCGCGACGAAGTGTTGGCGGAGGAAGAGGGCGAGCAGCACAAGCTCGACCGCAGAATCGTCAACGAGGAGCATTGGCTGCGCTACGGCGTTTCCGGCCGCCGCAAGCGCAACGTCAAGCGGCTCGGCAATCTCTACGCGCTGCGCGAGCAGCGACGGAATTTTCGCGCCGCTGCGGGAAATGCCAACCTTGCTGCCGCGGATGCGGAAAAATCCGGCAAGCTCGTCGTCGAGGCGAAAAACATCGGCAGAGCGTATGGCGACCGAAAGATCGTCGAGGGTTTCTCGATCCGCGTACAGCGCGGCGACCGCATCGGCATCGTCGGACCGAACGGCGCCGGCAAGACCACCTTGGTCGACATGCTGACCGGCGCGAAGCCGCCGGATAACGGCACCGTCCGGTTCGGCGCAAATATCGAAATGGCGACGCTCGATCAGCATCGCGAAAGCCTCGATCCCCGGTCGACGCTGGCCGAAGCTTTAACGGGCGGACGCGGCGACCATGTCATGGTTGGTGGCAAGCCGAAACACGTGGTCAGCTACATGAAGGATTTTTTGTTCGCGCAGGAGCAGATGCGCACGCCGTTGGAGGTGCTCTCCGGCGGCGAACGCGGCCGGCTGATGCTGGCGCGCGCGCTGGCCAAGCCGTCAAACCTGCTGGTGCTCGACGAGCCGACCAACGATCTCGATCTCGAAACCCTCGATGTGCTGGAGGAAATGCTCGGCGACTACGAAGGCACGGTGATCCTGATCAGCCATGACCGCGATTTTCTCGATCGCGTGGTCACCTCGGTGATCGCACCGGAAGGCAACGGCCGCTGGATCGAATATGCCGGCGGCTATACCGACATGCTGGCGCAGCGCGGCGCCGATTTGACCCGCGAGGTGGTGAAAACTGCCGTTATTCGAGGCGACAGGGAGTTGAAAGCCAGCACACCGTCGGGCGCTTCAAGGCGCCGGCTTAATTTCAACGAGAAGCACGCGCTGGAAACGTTGCCCAAAAAGATTGCGAAACTGCAGGCCGAGATCGCAAAGCAGCAGCGGCACCTTCACGATCCCGATCTGTTCCAGAAGGATCGCAAGAAGTTCGATCAAGCCTCTGATGCGCTTGCAAAAACACAGAAAGGACTGCAGGAGGCAGAGGACAGGTGGCTGGAACTTGAAGTGTTACGCGAAGAGATCGAACAGGCTTGAACATGGCCGCATCATCCTTCGAGGCTCGCACCTCAGGATGACGCGCTCTCCTGCCGTCACCCTGAGGTGCGCGCACTCTTGCGCGCCTCGAAGGGCGGCGGCACAACTGGAGTCAACTTGATGACCACATCCCTCGCCGCCAGGATCGCCCGCGAATACGGCACGCCCGCCGCCGTCATCGACATGGATCGCGTCGAGCGCAACATCGCGCGCATTCAAGCCGCTTGCGATGCCGCCGGGGTTGCCAATCGACCCCACATCAAGACCCACAAGAGCCCGATGCTGGCAAAGCTGCAGATCGCCGCCGGCGCCAGGGGCATCACCTGCCAGAAACTCGGCGAAGCCGAGGTGATGGCGGACGCCGGCATCGACGACATCCTGATCAGCTACAATTTGATCGGCGAGGAGAAAATGGCACGGCTCGGCGCACTGCAGGCCAAGGCCCATATGACCGTTGCCGCCGATAATCCGGTTGTGATCGCGGGCCTGCCGCAGGCGGCGGCTGCCTCCGGCCGCCCGCTCTCGGTCGTGGTCGAGTGCGACACCGGGCGCAAACGCGCCGGCGTCGAGACGCCGGCGGAGGCGGTCGCGCTCGCGCGCGAGATCGCGGCGTCGAAGGGACTTACCTTTGCCGGCTTCATGCTGTACCCGACCGAGACCGGCTGGACTGAAGCGCAACGCTTTTACGACGAGGCCCTGGCTGGCGTCCGCGCGCAGGGACTTGATGCAACCATGGTCTCGACCGGCGGCACGCCAAATCTGAAAAATGTCGGCAAACTCAAGGGCGCCACCGAGCACCGGCCCGGCACCTACATCTATAATGACAGGATGCAGGTCGCAGCCGGCGTCGCGACCTGGGACGATTGCGCGCTCAGCATCTATTCGACCGTGGTGAGCCGCGCCGGGCCGGATCGCGGCATTCTCGATGCCGGCTCCAAAACCCTGACCTCCGATACCGGCGGCGGGCTCGACGGCCACGGCCTGATCCTCGAGCATCCCGAAGCAAGAATCGCGCGCTTCGCCGAGGAACATGGCTTCCTTGACCTGACCCGCAGCAACACCCGCCCCAATGTCGGCGACGTCGTGCGGATCGTCCCGAACCATGTCTGCGTGGTCGTCAACATGATGGACGAGGTGGTGATGGTGCGCGGCGACGAGATCATCGGCACGCTGCCGGTCGCGGCGCGCGGGAAGTTGCGGTGATTTGACCTCATCCTGAGGAGCGCGCCCTGGCGCGCGTCTCGAAGGATGCGTCACAACTCATGGTTCGAGACGCGCAGCTTTGCTGCGCTCCTCACCATGAGGATTGAGCCATTTCAACGCACCCCTTCCCGCCGCCGCGCCGGTGGCGAACGAGGCCTGCAGCAGATAGCCGCCGGTCGGCGCTTCCCAGTCG
>WNFS01004985.1_pt1 | contig 10145 bp, 9 predicted proteins | sample 5400141 | NCBI WGS metagenome assembly WNFS01 (sample SAMN13153358, study PRJNA577476) | soil metagenome | isolation source: 60 cm saprolite under Madrone tree | place: USA:California | collected 2016-06-14
TCGCCACCGCCTCGGAGCTGGCCGCGGCGTTGCTGCACGCGTGCCCGGCGCCGAGCGACCCGGATCGCGCCCTCGCCGAGTGGCTGCACCGGTACGCCGGCGACGCCATGGTCTCGCGCAGACCGGCCGCGAGCGCGGTACCGCGGTCGGATCCGCCGCCCGCCGGCAGGCGTGCGCCGGGCGTCCCACGCCGCCTCGAACCGCATGGGCCGCTGTTCGCCGCGGTGCCCCCGCCGAAGCGGACGCGGCTGAAGATCGCGGCGGCGGCGGCCGCCATGCTCTTCCTGGCGTTGCCGCTGATCCTGATCCTGAAGGGTCCGGGGCGGACGAAGTCGCTGCTGCATTCCGCGATCGCCAGCGCGACCATGCCCTCGCACGGGGATCTCCGCGTCACCTCCAAGCCTGCCGGAGCGGAGGTCTATGTCGATGGAAACCCGCGAGGATTCACGCCACTGCGGGTCGAGCTGCCGTCCGGAAAGCACCTGGTGCGGGTCGGCTTGCCCGGCCTCGGACGCTGGCAGGCGGCCGAGGTCGACGTGAAGGACGGCGTGGAGCATCGGCTCGAAGCGAACCTCGCGGAGTAGGTGCATCTGCGACGTTCGCACGGCTTTGCCGACCCGATTGACGAATGCCCTCCGGAAATGCGGAACTTGCGGGCGTGCGATCCCTTGCTCGCCTGCTGCTTCCTCTCGTCGCCGTCCTCGCCTCCCTCGGGGCGGCGCGAGTGCAATCGTTGACACGCTATTCAAGATACGCTACTCCTGCGAATGCATTCACGCGATGCTATTCAAAGCATCAGGTGGCGGGCGAGGGCGTGGGAGGCGGGCGGCACCTTGAGCGAGGGGGCGATGGCGCAGCGCGAACTGGACGTCTTCGACGCGCTGGAGGCGGAGCATCCGCAAGGGATCTCCGCCTCGCAGATCGTCGAATTCTTCGCGCCGCGCGGGGTGAAGCTCGCACAGGCCACGTTCCGCAAGTACGTGCAGCTGGGGCTGCTCCCGCGCAGCCGGCGCGTGGGGGAGAAGGGCAAGCACCGCGGCTCGAAGGGCCTCTACCCGGCGAGCGCGGCGCGCCGGATCCACGTGATCAAGTCGCTGATGGACGAAGGGATGACGCTGGAGGACATCCGGCACTCGTTCATCTTCTTTCGCGGCCAGCTGGACGGAGTGGAGCGGTCGCTGGACGAGCTCTTCGCGGCCCTGGAGAAGGCGGTCGCGGAGAAGCCGGAGTTGAGGCCTTCACGGCGCAAGGAGCTGGAGCGGCTCCTCGCCGAGAGCCGCAAGCAGGCGAATCAGTTCGTCAAGGACATGGAGCGTACGGTCTCCGAAATCACCGCACGGGAAGAGCCCGGGAAGGGGTAAGGCTTTTATGAGCGAGCCGAAGCGCAGCGTTCTCCCCGTCATCGAGGATCCGGAAGACAAGCCGCGGCAGCGGGCGCGGACCATGAGCCGCAAGGAGATGGCGCGGCTCTTCCGGCAGCAGGCCGCCTCCGGCGGACTCGATCCGGACCTGCAGGGGTTCATGGCCGAGCTGGACGCCACGCGTCCCAAGATTCGCGGCGACTGTGCCGAGGGGGAACGGCCCTGTCCCTACGTCTCCTGCAAGTACAACCTGTACGTCGACGTGAACCCCCGCACCGGCTCGGTGAAGATGAACTTCCCCGACAAGGAGCTTTGGGAGCTCTCCGAGACCTGCGCCCTGGACGTGGCCGACCGCGCGGGGATCACGCTGGAGGAGGTCGGCGTGATCATGAACCTGACCCGCGAGCGCGTGCGCCAGCTCGAGATGCGCGGCCTGGCCAAGCTGCGGGTGATCGCGGACGACGAGGCCCCGAGGCTCACGGACGACGAAGACGACTAGGCGCGGCCACCGAGCTGGCTCAGGGGCTACGCGATTTCTAGCTGTGGTATGGACGCGTCATGACCGTGGCACGCGCCCTGATCAGCGTCTCCGACAAGACCGGCCTGGTCGACTTCGCCCGCGGCCTCTCGGCGCTGGGGATCGAGATCCTCTCGACCGGCGGCACCGCCTCGCTCCTTTCCAGCGAAGGCGTCAAGGTGAGGCAGGTCCAGGATTTCACCGGCGCGCCGGAGATGCTGGGAGGTCGGGTGAAGACGCTGCACCCGAAGGTCCACGGCGGCATCCTGGCGCGGCGCAAGCTCGCCTCGGACCAGGCGGACATCGAGAAGCAGGGGCTCCAGCCGATCGACCTGGTGGTGGTGAACCTGTACCCCTTCCGCGAGGCGGTCGCGAAGGGGCTCCCCCATGAGCAGGTGATCGAGAACATCGACATCGGCGGGCCGTCGATGATCCGGTCCGCGGCGAAGAACGCCGAGTACGTCACGGTGGTCGTGGATCCCGCCGACTACGGGGTGGTGCTGGCCGAGCTGCAGCAGAAGCGCGAGGTGCACGAGAGCACCCGCCGGCGGCTGCAGGCGCGCGCCTACGCCCACACCAGCGCGTACGACGCCGCCATCGCCGGCTGGCTGGCCGAGCAGATCGCCAAGGCGCACCCGGAGGAAGGTGGCGGCTTTGCCGAGTCTCCTCCCCTGCCCGAGTACCGCCGGCTCCAATCCCTTCGCTACGGCGAGAATCCCCACCAGCGAGCAGCCTTCTACGCCGCGGTGCCGCAGCCCAGGGAACCCACGCTGGCCACGGCCCGGCAGCTGCAGGGGAAGGAGCTCTCCTTCAACAATCTGCTGGACGGCTCGGCCGCGCTGGAGGCGCTCAAGGAGCACGCCCTGGGCCGCGAGGGGCCGGCGGCCGCGGTGATCGTCAAGCACACCAATCCTTGCGGGGCCGCGCGGGCGGCCACCGTGTTCGACGCCTACCGGATGGCGCGCGACGCCGATCCGGTGAGCGCGTTCGGCGGGATCGTCGCCCTCAGCCATCCGGTGGATGCCGCGACCGGCGCTGCGCTGGCGGAGACCTTCCTGGAGGCCGTGATCGCGCCGGGCTTCGAGCGCGGCGCGCTCGACGCGCTGAAGGGGAAGAAGTCGCTGCGGCTGCTGGAGGTCCCGCTGCTGGCCGAAGGGCGCGACGCCTGGACCCCCGAACCGCGCGAGCTGCGCAGCGTGCCCGGAGGGCTCCTCCTGCAATCCCGCGATCTGGCGGATGCGGACCCGCGCGGGTGGAAGGTGGTGACCCGACGCGCGCCCACTCCGGACGAGTTGGAGGCGCTGGCGTTCGCCTGGAGCGTGGTGAAGCACGTCAAGTCCAACGCCATCGTGCTTGCGCGCAAGGACGTGACGGTGGGAATCGGGATGGGCCAGACCAACCGCGTCGACTCGGTGCGCATCGCAGCCCAGCGCGCGGGAGAAAAGGCGCGGGGAGCCGCGCTGGGTTCCGACGCCTTCTTCCCCTTTCCCGACGGAGTGGAGGAAGCCGCGCGCGCCGGAATCACCGCGGTGGCCCAGCCCGGAGGGTCGGTGCGGGACGATGAGGTGATCGCGGCGGCGGATCGGCTGGGCCTGGCGATGGTCTTCACGGGCGTGCGGCACTTCCGGCACTGAGATGACGGCGTCGAGATGACCAAGGTCGTCGTGATCGGGAGCGGAGGGCGGGAGCACGCGCTGGTGCGGGCGTTGCGGCGGGGCGGAGGAAACCGCGAGATCGTCGCCGTTCCCGGGAATCCGGGCATCGCACGCGAAGCCCGCTGCCTGCCGGCGCAGCCCTCCCTCGCGGACGCCGCGCTGGCGGAGTCGCCCGATCTCGTCGTGGTCGGGCCGGAAGCTCCGCTGGCGGAGGGATTCGCCGACCGGATGGCGCAGCGGGGAGTTCCCTGCTTCGGTCCGATCCAGGCAGCGGCCCGCATCGAATCGTCGAAGGCTTTTGCAAAGGATGTCATGCGCGCCGCCGGCGTGCTGACCCCGCGCGCGGAAGTGTTCGACGACCCGGCCGCGGCTCGCGAGCACGCGCGCCGCCAGGGCGCCTGCGTGGTGAAGCTCGACGGGCTGGCGGCGGGGAAAGGCGTGATCGTTGCCGACGACGCCGCCGGGGCGGCGGCAGCGGTCGACGAGCTGTGGAAGCCGGGCTCGAGGCTGCTGATCGAGGAGCGGCTGACCGGCCGCGAGATCTCGATCATCGCCCTCTGTGACGGAGAGACCGTGCTGCCGCTTCCTCCTGCCCGGGACCACAAGCGCCTGCTCGACGGCGACAGGGGTCCGAACACGGGCGGAATGGGCGCCGTCTGCCCGCCATCGGACGCGACGCAGGATCTGCTGCAGGAGGTGGTGCGAACCGTCCTCGAGCCCACCGCGCGCGAGCTGGCACGGCGGGGAGCGCCGTTCGTGGGGGCGCTGTACGCGGGACTGATGCTGACCCCCGACGGGCCAAGGGTGCTGGAGTTCAACTGCCGTCTCGGCGATCCCGAGGCGCAGGCCATCCTGCTCCGGCTCCGCAGCGACCCGCTCCCGCTCTTCTTCGCCGCCGCGCAGCGGCGCCTCGCGGGGCAGAAGCCGGTCTGGGACTCGCGCACCGCGGTGGCGGTGGTGCTCGCGGCGCACGGATATCCCGGCGCCCCGCGAGCGATGGACGAGATCCACGGCCTGAGGGCGCTCGCGGCGGAAGAAGGCGACGATCTCTGGATCCTGCATGCCGGCACGCGGCTCTCGGCGGACAAAGTGGTGACCGGGGGCGGGCGGGTCCTCACCGTCGCGGCGCTCGGCGCCGGGCCCGCGCAGGCGCGAGCGCGCGCCTACGGGGCCGCGGCGCGGATCTCCTTCGCCGGGATGCAGGGCCGCTCCGACGTCGGGGCGGCGGAGACGTAACTGGTCCGCGGGCGGCAAAAACCTGGTGGTCAGCTCGATCGCCTGGTCCTGTCGGAGCTTCTGCGCCTCTTCATCGCCACCCTCGGCGGCGTGGTGCTCATCTACCTGGTGATCGACTTCGCCGACCGGGCGCACACGTATTCGGGCCGCGCCTGGGGACGCGCGGCCGCCGAGCTGTACGCGAACAAGGCGGCGGTGGTCGCATACCAGCTGGCTCCTGCCGCGTTGATCATTGCTGCAGCCCTGGTGGTGACGCTGCTCTCGCGGCGCGGCGAGCTGACGGCACTCCTCGCCCTCGGAGTCCGGCCGCTGCGGCTGGCAATCCCGATCGCGGCGTTCGCCGCGCTGCTCGGCGTCGGGCTCTTCTGGCTGGGTGAGCAGGTGGTGGTGGGAGCGGACGCGCGCGCGGAAGAGATCCAGGTCAAGCGCTTCAACCGCTGGGGCGACTGGGCGACCTACCACACCGGGTCGTCGTGGCTGCGGGGCAAGCAAGGCCGCATCTACCATCTCGGTCCGGAGCGCAACGGCGGGTGGGAGCCGGCGACCGTGCTCGAGATCGCGCCCCCCTTCCGACTCTCGCGACGGATCGACGCCCGACGGATCGAACCGGTCGGCGGTGGGGCGGGTTGCGACCCCGGCGCTCCCAACGGCTGCCGCTGGCGCCTGCTCGACGCCGTGGAGACGCGATATGAGCTGTACGGCGGGCCAGGCGGGACCATCATGGAACGCCGCCTCGAGGTGCTGGAGCAACGGTTCCCGGAAAGCCCCGCGGAGCTGGAGCTGCGCAGCGGACGCCCGCGGCAGCTCACCTGGCGGCAGCTCCGCGAGCAGATGCGCAGGCGGGAAACGACCGGTCAGCGTGCGCGGGAGTACGAGGTGGCGCTCGCCGAGCGGGTCGCGAGCCCGGTCCAGCTCATCCCGGCCGCGCTGGCCGCGGTCGGGCTGAGCTTCATGTTCCAGCGGCCGCGCCGCCGGATGCCGCTGGCCGGGGCGGTCGCGCTGGGGATGGGGCTCTCGATGGTGCTGTGGGCGGCGTCGGTGATCGCGCACTCGATCTCGGTCTCCGGCGGCATCGAGCCGCGGATCGCTGCCTGCATCCCCGGCCTCGTCAGCGGGGCGATCGCCGCGCTCACGTTCCGGAGGGCGTGACCGCCGCGCTTTTTCGGCGGTCTTTCTTGGCTTTGCGGCGCATTTCTGGCACAACGCGCGCCGTCGAAGGAGCAATGATGAAGGGCATCGTCCTTGCCGGCGGGACCGGCTCGCGCCTGTTTCCGCTCACCAAGGTCACCAACAAGCACCTGCTTCCGGTCGGTCGGGAGCCGATGATCTTCCATCCCGTCCGCAAGCTCACCGCCGCGGGGATCGAGGAGATCCTCATCGTCACCGGCGTCGAGCACATGGGCGACGTGGTGACCCTGCTGGGCTCGGGCAAGGACTTCGGCTGCCGTTTCACCTACAAGGTGCAGGACGAGGCGGGCGGGATCGCGCAGGCGCTCGGCCTGGCCGAGAACTTCGCCGGCAAGGAGCTGCTCTGCGTGATCCTGGGGGACAACATCTTCCAGGATCCGATCGGTCCGTACCTGAACGCGTTCCGCGAGCAGGCCCGGGGCGCGCGGCTCCTCTTGAAGGCGGTGGATGATCCGCAACGCTACGGCGTCGCCGAGGTGGAAGGCTCGCGGGTGGTCCGGATCGTGGAGAAGCCGAAGCGCCCCAAGAGCGACCTGGCCGTGGTGGGAATCTACTTCTACGATTCCCAGGTCTTCGACGTGATCCGCACCCTCGAGCCCAGCGCCCGCGGCGAGCTGGAGATCACCGACGTCAACAACCACTACCTGCGCGAAGGGTCGCTGCAGTGCGATCGGCTGCAGGGCTGGTGGACGGATGCCGGAACGTTCGAGTCGCTGGCCGCGGCGAACGAGCTGGTGAGGGCGGAGTGACCCGCACCGTCCTCGTCACCGGCGGCGCCGGATTTGTCGGCAACAACCTGGTCCGGCTGCTGCTCCAGGAAAGGCCGGACTGGACGGTGGTGAACCTCGACAAGCTCACCTATGCGGGCAACGCCGAGTCGCTTGCCGATCTCCGCCACCACCCCCGCCACGTGTTCGTTCGCGGCGACATCGCCAACGCCGAGCTGGTCGAGCACCTGATCCGCAACCACCGGGTGGACGCGATCCTCAACCTGGCCGCCGAGAGCCACGTCGACCGCAGCATTCTCGGCCCCTCGATCTTCGTGGAGACCAACGTCTCCGGGACCCAGGTGCTGCTCGAGGCCGCCCGGCAGGCGCGGGTCGGCCGATTCGTGCAGATCTCCACCGACGAGGTCTACGGATCGCTGGGCGCGGCGGGAAAGTTCAGCGAGACCAGCCCGCTCAAGCCGTCCAGCCCTTACAGCGCCTCGAAGACCGCGGCAGATCTCCTGGTGCTCGCTTACGGGCACACCTTCGGCATGGACGTGCTGGTGACCCGCTGCTCCAACAATTACGGCCCCTACCAGTTCCCGGAGAAGCTGATTCCGCTGATGATCGCCAACGCGCTGGAGGACCGGAAGCTTCCGGTGTACGGCGACGGCATGCAGGTGCGCGACTGGATCCACGTCGAGGATCACTGCCGCGCGCTCCTGGCGGCCCTGGAGCGCGGCCGGAGCGGCGAGGTGTACAACGTCGGGTCCGACAACGAATGGCCCAATCTCCTCATCGTCGGGCGGCTGCTGGAGATTCTCGGGAAGGCCCGCGAGCTGATCGAGCACGTCAAGGACCGCCCCGGGCACGACCGCCGCTACGCCATCGACGCCGGCAAGGCGCATGCGGAGCTGGGCTGGGCGCCGCGGATCGCGTTTCCGGAGGGGCTGGAGCGCACCGTGGAGTGGTACGTGCGGAACCGCGGCTGGTGGGAGCGGGTGCGGACCGGTGAATATCGCACGTATTACGACCGCAACTACGGAGCACGATGACCACGCTGGTGATCGGCGCGAACGGGCTGGTCGGCAGCCGCATCGCCGCGCGGCTCGCCGGGGGCGGAGAGCGCGTGATCGCCGTCGGACGCGGGGAGCGGCGCGTGGACGCGCCGGTCGAGTACAGAGCGATCGATCTGTCGTCCGAGCTCGCCAGGCTGGCGGAGCTGATCGGGTCGGCTCGTCCTTCCGGCGTGATCAATGCCGCCGCGATGACGGACGTCGACGCCTGCGAGACCAGCCCGCGGGAGGCCTGGGCGCTGAACGTGCGGGCCGTGGAAGTGGTCGCGCTGGCGGCAGCGAGCGCCGGCGCGCGGCTCACCACGCTCTCCACCGACTATGTCTTCGACGGCACCCGGGGCAGCTACGCCGAGGACGACCTTCCCAACCCGCGCGGCGTGTACGCGCGGACGAAGCGCGCCGGCGAGGAAGCGGCGCTGATCCTCGCCCCCGACGTAGCGGTGTGCCGCGTGGCCGTCATCTACAGCGGCCGCAAGGGAGCGAAGAAGTCCTTCGCGGCGAACGCGGCCGATTCGCTCGCTTCCGGGAAGCCGGTGAAGGCCTTCGTCGACCAGGTGGTCTCGCCGACCCTGGCGGACAACGCGGCCGAGCTGGTGATCGGCGTCCACCGCTCCGGGGCGCAGGGCCTGTTCCACTGCTCCGGCGCGACCGAGATCTCCCGGCTGGAGTTCTGCCGGGCAATCGCGCGCCTGCTGGGGGCGGACCAGTCGCTGATCGTCCCGGTGCGGCTCGCCGATCTGAAGCTGCCTGCGCCGCGACCCCTCAAGTGTGGTCTACGGGTGGACAAGGTGAAGCGGCTGCTGGGCGAATCGGCACCGCTGCCCATCCACGCCGCCCTGGATCGCTTCCTCGAGGAGCGCCGCGGATGACGGAGATGGCCGAGAGGGCGTCGGCCGCCCCTGCGCCGACACCCTTTCGGGGGTCTGCCCTGGCCGAGCTGCTGCGGTACCGGCAGCTGGTCGCGGTGCTCGTCGTGCGCGAGCTGAAGGTGCGCTACAAGCGCAGCGTTCTGGGCTTGCTCTGGACCATGCTGAACCCGCTCTTGCTGATGGTCGTCTACACGGTCGTGTTCGCGACCATCATGAGGACCGCTGAGCGGAACTTCGCCATCTTCGTCTTGTCCGGGCTGTTGCCCTGGCTCTTCTTCAGCGTCTCGCTCCTGCAGGGCCTGAACTCGATCCTCGCCAACCAGGAGCTGATCCGGAAGATCCGCATCCCCCAGGCTGTCTTCCCCCTCTCCGTGGTCGGTTCGAACCTGGTGAACTTCGCCCTCTCCCTTCTGCCCTTGCTGCTGCTGATGGCGGTGCTGCGACAGCCGATCAGGCCAGCGCTGCTCTTCCTTCCCGTCGCCATGCTGATCCTCGCGATCTTCACCACCGGAGCGACGCTGCTCCTGGCCACCTTCACCGTGTTTTTCCGCGACGTGCGCCATCTCACCGAGGTCCTCCTGCAGATGCTGCTCTACCTGTCGCCCGTGTTCTACAACCTCCAGGTCCTTCCCCAGCGGGAGGCCTGGTGGTTCCGCGCGCTGCAGCTGGTGCTGCGCCTGAACCCGCTCTCCTACCTGTTCGCGCTGGTCCGGGATCCCATCTTCTATGGCCGGCTGCCGGGCGTCCAGGTCGTCGGCGTCGCCGTCGCGGCCGCCGCGCTGCTGCTGGTCCTCGGCTTCGCGGTCTTCCAGCGCCTCTCGCCGCGCCACATCCACTACCTGTGAGAAACGGCGAGATCCGCATCCGCGACGCCGGCGTCTCCTACCGGCTGTATCGCGAGAAGGTGACCACGCTGAAGGAAGCGGTGGTGAACCGGTTCCGCCACCTGCACTCGGCCGAGGTGTTCTGGGCCCTGCGCCACGTCTCGGTGACCATCGAGCCCGGCGAGACCATCGCCCTGGTCGGGCACAACGGCAGCGGGAAGAGCACGCTGCTCAAGACCATCGCCGGCGTGCTGCAGCCCAGCGAGGGTGAGGTCCTGGTGCAGGGGCGGATCAGCCCCATGATCGAGCTGGGCGCGGGGTTCGATCCCGAGCTGTCCGGGCGCGACAACATCTACTTGAACGGCGCGCTCCTCGGATTCTCCCGGAAGCAGATGGAAGCGAAGTTCGACCGGATCGTCGCGTTCTCCGAGCTGGCCGACTTCATCGACATGCCGGTCAAGAACTACAGCTCCGGCATGTACGCGCGGCTGGGCTTCGCCATCGCGCAAGACGTGGAGCCCGAGATCCTGATCGTCGACGAAGTGCTGGCGGTGGGGGACGAGCGGTTCCAGGAGAAGTGCAAGGCCAGAATCCGCGATTTCCGCGTGGCTGGCGTCACCTTCTGCTTCGTCTCGCACAATTTCGAAGCGGCACGGGAGCTGTGCAGCCGTTCCGCGGTGCTGCACCACGGAAGGCTGGCGTTCGACGGCCC
>WNFS01004986.1_pt1 | contig 10144 bp, 15 predicted proteins | sample 5400141 | NCBI WGS metagenome assembly WNFS01 (sample SAMN13153358, study PRJNA577476) | soil metagenome | isolation source: 60 cm saprolite under Madrone tree | place: USA:California | collected 2016-06-14
ACGTAAGCGCTGCTGTCGGCGATTTCGTTCCACCTGTTCCGGGTGCTTCTGGCGATATTTCTTCCAATAGTCCGGGTTCGCCTTGCGCCACTTCCGCGGACTCTCCAAGCACACCTGCTGGTACACCGGATCGCAAGCGATCTTCTGCCGATGATAATCGCGGCGGCGTTGCTTCTGGCATACGGGGTTACCGCAAACCTGTTGTTGAGGATGATAAGGGGCAGGCTGAAAAACTTGCCGACAGAACCGGCAACGACGATCCTTCATCAGGCGGCTCCGGATGAGAATGGGAGGGGTTCATTCTCTCTGGAAGCACCATTCAGGCGTCACGATTATGCGGTGGAGTGTCGTCTCGAAAATCAGAGATCTCTCAGTGAGGAATCGGGATAGGTGTTTGATGCGCTGCGCAGCTCCGCGTAACAATACACACCGCATTAGAGCCCAAGTATGAGGAGTTCCGGGTGCGAACGATCTGGAGTCTCTCGAACGCGTTCACTTCTGCATTCAAGGAACTGGACCCGATCCCGCAATTCAGGGCCACAGCGAAGTTGGGCGAGTTCCTGGAAGCGCGGTTCTCACAGTCGTTCTAGCTGGAAAGGCGGTACGGCCGACCGCCCCTTTCTACCAATGAGCATCGCGCGGAAGATCGAGGCTTCCCCCGAACTGATGAGGCTCTGTAACTGTGTCCACTGATGGTGCGGTAGTGAAAATTGAGTCGGAACTTGCCAAGCAAATTAGTGGAATTTTGCGCTAGATTTGTCGCTAGGGGATTCCTGACTCCGTCTGATTGATCATGAAGGTGGACATCTCATGGAAGAATCTTCGAAGCACTTGTTCCGCCTCGCCGGGCAGAGCAGCTTCCCCTAGAGCATTGTCCATCAACCGCATCCACCGATCGCGGGCAGTTTGATCGATGGAAAACGGAGAATGCCGCGCGCGAAGGCGGGGGTGGCCTCTTTGTTCGATATAGGTCTGCGGCCCCCCGAACCGACCGATCAGGAAATCTCGGAGGCGCTGCTCAGAGCCTTGGAGATCCCGCATCGTGTACATGGGCCCTAGGATTTCATCTTGGGGGACCTGTTGATAGAAGGCCGCGACTAGGCGCCTGAAACCTTCGGCGCCGATCGCGGAATAAACTTCGAGTTCCTGCATGTTCTCAGCTCTCCTATATTCTTTGTTCGTCGCTTGCTGATCAGCAAGAGTGCCGTACCGGGAATCGGCCCTCCTCGGGCCGTCTCAGCCCGGACAACCCGCAGGCGCCACAAGACAAGTTTTGCCTTAAGGTGGCGTTTGTGGGGCCGTTCCTCATTCATGTGCTCCAGTAACTTCGTACATGAAGGAAGGCCAGCCGCCTTGAGTTTGTCACGATTCTCCTCCCAAAGCAGTTCTCTATCGACGTAAGGCCGAATGAGATGTTGTTCGTCACGACGTCGGTAAAGCAATCCTCGTTGGCCCGATTTCTCCCAAAGTCTCTTCATCGTCCCGAGATGGACATAAATGGCAAACAAGTCGCGCTGCTTAACGTCGTCCTGCAAGCGCCGGATCTCCCATCTTCGGTCGAGTTCCTTAGCTTTGCTCCAGTCGGGATCGCGGCCGAGCAAGACTCCCCTGTTGAAAACAAGCGATAGGAGGGCTACTTGCACTTCGGCAGGCAAGGTTTCGACCCGAGGAAATAGGCGCAACGTCATAGGGTAGTAAGCGTCCGCTAAAGAGGTCCGAAAGACCGAGAGTGAGATGTTACGAGGTACGGCGATCGCTTTCAGTCGAGGCGCCAGCACCTCCGCGTCGTGGCCTCTCTTGTGTATCGCGATTTTCAGTTGACCCAAGGTAGTTAAATCGAGAGCAGCCCAGGCGCGCAAAAGCTCGGATTCGCTATGCTGGCCCAAGTCCCATCCCACTCCCATCGTTATCCCGGACTCACCCCCTGGCCAATACGGGTGCGTCGGCAAATCTTCGGCGGCGATGAGAAAATCCGCAGAACGCTCTAACACGGCCTCGCGAGTTCCGGCATCAAACGTGAGTGTGCCGGTTGGCCAGCAGGTGGCGGGTTCTGCAGAAACCGACTGGGCAAGGGCCCCTGAAATTCCCGGCGCATGCAGAAAAGTCAGATGCAAACATCCGATTGCAGCTAGGGAAAACCACGTCCTCCGGAAATGGGGCTTATCTCGACGCATCGCGACGCTCGATTGATCTCGACCGTCATTCTAGCGGTTCGAAGTTCGAGCTCATGTTCCCGGGTGACGGCGACGTTATGGGTGGGTGGCATTTTCTCATTCACCCTGCGAGCCAGTTTTCCGTCCCAGAAGTCCAGTCGAGAGCAAGCCTATTTGATTGCGTTCGTTCCCGCTGCGGTCGGTTTTAGCAGATCTGCAAGCTTCATGTTCCGTAATAGTTCGGCGTGCACACGGTCGGCAACACCATTTACGCAACTGGAAATTGCGCTCTAGCCTTAGCGAGAAGCGCCAGGCCTGCGAAGCTGCACCTGGTCGGAAGTGCGCTGCGCATCATTTGTGTTTATGGCGGTACGCTTGGCTTCTATCCTTCGTTTCTTCTGGCTTTTGATTTCGCGCCGCAAACTCGCTGAGTCGGAGATTTGGGAGACACGCAAAACGTCGGCGACCTCCTTCCATGTGAATCCACTGCGGGAACTGCCGGACATGGTTCTACTCCCCGTCGGAAGAGCATGCGGTTCGCGGACGAGCGGCATGACGTTCACGAAATAAACCCAACCTAAGCACATCCGTTGCGCTGAAAGTCGGATTTTTCTGAGAAATTGCCCGGCAGTTGCAGGATTCGCTTCCAGCAGGAGGTTCGGTTCGGTCAGTCGACATCCTTCGCGTGCTGTTTTCATCTCCCGAAAACGTCACAAAAACCGCACTTCCCGCGCTCTGGGAGCCTCTTTTGCACGATTTTCTGCAAGAAAAAAATATTTCAACAAGGCTTTGAAATCGTGTATACGCTGGCCTTTCGCGCTCGTTGAATTGAGCTTTGCCACTGTGGTCTGCGTATAGATTTCGAGGCAACTTTGCGTGCCCTTCTGTCTGAAGAGAGGAGGCTTTTTCGAAGGCGCAAAAGCTTTTTGCGAGGAGTTGGCCGTAAACACTCGACCAAGGCTGGCCTGCGAAAGTCAGCGGTATGGGGGAAGACGAAGGTGTGCGCAAACGCCGGGTGTTCCGGTGGTCGAAACAGGCGAGAGACCTTGCCAGAGAATACAAACAGCGAATGATCGCCGGCCAGCATCTCGCTCAGGCCGACCGCAGCGTGTTGGCCGCAAGGCTGGTAGAGATCTCTGGGAACCCGCGGGAAGCCTGTTTGCGCTTCCTGTGCCGTTCAGGCGTAGCACAAAAGCGCTCCTATTGCGAATGGACCAAACCTGAGCAACGACGGCTTCTCGACCTGATCACTACGATGCCGGTAGATGAGGCGGCGAAGATTCTTCGGCGGCCACCTGGTTCGGTTCGTTCGATGCTGCACCGTCTTGGCATCGGTGGGCGGACTGGCCGGGAGTGGTTCACCAAGTTCTCGCTGTCGCGGGCGTTGCACACCCGCCCCGAGGAGATTCAGAAATGGATCGATTGCGGATGGCTAAAGTCCCGCGCTCTTTCGTCTGCTGGTATGCAAGCCAAAATCATCTACGCGGATGACTTCTGCCAGTTCGTAAAAGAGCACGGGCATGCGGCTGTCAGCCGCCGGCTGACTTATGATGCGCTCTGGTTTGTCCAGAACTATGTGTTCCCTCCCAGTCATGCCGAGTTGTTGTCCGTAAGAGGAACCTACACGAAGCATTCCACAAAAGAGGAGGCGGAGGCGCGCGACGCTGAGGAGTTTGAACAAAACAGTTGATTAGCAGGGGTCATTTATTAGTGATTGCATTTTCGATACGTCCCGCGCGCAACTTGCGGTGAGGTCGGATACCACAGCAGGAGGCTTTGGCGATCGGGATCGTCGGCGTCGATCTCGACGCGGCCAAGGTCCGGTGCCCGCTTAGCGGTTTCGAGAAACTCCCGCAGCAATCCAGAAAGCCGCTCTAATAGGGGACCATTGATATAGTTTTGACATGCCTCGCGAATAGCGTCGAGACGCGCTCCACGTTTCTTGCCGCTGAGCGCTTCCAACTCTTCGACCGTCGCGGCCTGCCCGATGTCATCCCGAAAGACGGTGATGTCGATGTCTTCTGAGAAGCGAGAAATCAATCCGTGTGCCTTGGAAAGAGAAGTTCCTCCTTTGAATAGCAGCCTTGGGCCTCCGGCTTGCAACCCGTTGAATAGAGCATCCAGCGTCCAGCAAACCCAAAAATCCTTTTCTATGTTCTGCTGGACCGTGCCGAGCCGGTTGCCGGCTCCAACGAATAGATCGCGGCGGTCATTCGCGGAAGCCGCCAGCACGGTTGCGAATCCGGGAATCATCGCGGCCCTCTGGGGCGAGCGTTCTGATCAGCATGTGTTTGGCGCTGCTGTTGGTCATGATGATCGTCGTCTTGGCCGCCATGGTCATCGTGCTGATGATCTCGGTGCCGAGCATTCTCGCCCAGGGCATTCTTTCTTCCGTTAACGGCTTTGGTTTTGCCTTGAGGTTGGCCATCGCCATCGGTCCCGCGAAGGAGATCGCGCACGATGGTCTGCATCCACTCGGGGAGCGCGGGAAGACCTTGGCGCAGGTCATCGCGGATGGCGGAGCCATGAACTGAATCTTGCAGCACAGAGACGAGGCGCGCGCGGATTCGATCCATGTCGCGGGGCAGCAGGTCACGCACCCAGTAGAGCGCCTGAACAACGCGCATGGCGGGATGTCCCGCCCAATGCAGGCGGCTGGGCGCCGCGTGCTGAAAATGAATGGTCAGGTTGCCGAGTTTGATAGGTTTTAGTCGGGCGTCCGTGAGTACGACCGCGCGCGCCGGCACCGCGTCGGTGAGTCCCAGATCGTTGGCCGCCGTGATCCCGTCGACGACCATCCGTACCTGGTCGCGCCGTGCGAGGGCGTCGACGACGTGTTGATAATCGGGATAGGTGGGTTTACCGGTCAGCCGATTTGTCCCGGGCTTGTCGTACAGTCCGCGGGCGATTCGGCGGAGATCATTCGAGGCCGTGAGACGGTGCAAGACTTGGTCAACCGCCTCCCGGGAGCCAAGATCCAGAAAGTCGACGGGGGTCCAAACTCCTGTTGAGGATTGGGCGGAGATTCGGTCGAGTATGGCGGTTCTGAGATCGAGTCCTAGGCCACGCATTGGAGCCTCGTTTGTCAGAACAGTGTAACATGAATCTGACAAACATGACTATAGATTGCACTTTGTCAGAACTGTGATACATAGTTCTGACAGAAAACGACCAAGACTGGGGGATTCTAGGTTAGCCAGACCACCAAATAATATTGCTAATATCCTCAATCACTTAGCCCTGCGCCCTTAGAAGCAGCGTTGACACCGATCGCAGTTTCGGCCTAGCGTGAATAGCGAACAAAAGACGAAAATCGCTATGACCTCTACGTCCTTAATCCGGGCCCAGGTAGAGGCACGCCTCGCTGACCGCATTCCATCCGCATTCGCGCGCCGGTCGCCAGTTGAGCTGCGCACTGTCATAACCGGCGTCAGCGCCATCGACGCTGCGATTGGTGGGATTCCTTGTGTGGAATTACCGAAATCGTTGGTCCTCCCTGGTACTCCGTCGGCCGAAAAAGCCTGCAAGCGCAACTATTGGTGCACGCCGCACGAGAGCAATTCTGCGCCTTGATCTATGCGAATGATTCGTTTGATCCACGGTCTGCAAAAACTGCCGGCGTCAATCTCGAGAGGGTCTTATGGATACGTGGCGGAGGACATGGAGTCAAAGCACTGGAGCAGGCATTTAAAGCCTCCGATCTGCTGCTCCAGGGGAGTGCCGGGTTTGGACTCATCATGGTTGACCTTGCGGGAATATCGGAACGATTGGTGCGCAAGGTTCCCCTGACTACCTGGTTCCGTTTCCGCAGCGTGACGGAAAAAGAGACTGGCCACGCCAACGTGATTGTGATGCCAGACGTTTACAGTCTTGATCCGATGGTCGTACTGCATGAACGTTTTGTTCAGGTGAAAGAACGAGTGCAAAATCAGGATGGTGTCGTTCACCTCCGAGCGGAACGCATCTCACCGCTCTCAGTCAGTACGGCAGTTACGCAATCCCACGATTTTCACTGATATTGACAAGCCAAATTTCGCCATGTCCAATCGGCCCCGATACGCCTCGATGCTGCGCCGCGAGCTATGTGCTCGGAACGTCTCCTACGCTGCGCTTGGGCAAGTGCCGTATGTGACCAGCTACGGAGAAGTACCCGTAGTGGGTTACCAGGCGTCTCCATGCGGCAAGAAGCATGGCAACTTCATTTCCGCCAGCTACCACGCGCTTACGAGGCGACCAGAATGGGGAAAAAGGCTCGCTAAAGTTCACAGCAGCGCGGACCGCGCACTGCCGAAAGGCGACTGCGTCTGGAAGGAACTCGATTCGTCGATGAGTTCCGACGCCCTGCTGATGAACATATTCTGCTATCCGGGAGTAACGAAAAGAAAAGAGCTCAGTTCGATCTTGGGAACGGAGATCGGCGATCTGCCGGAGTTCGGATTCAAGCCTCGTATTCCTCTGACCAGCGGCTTTGTCGAGAGAACCGAAATCGACATGAAACTCGGCTCCGTCTTGTTTGAAGCGAAACTCACCGAGGCGGACTTTCAAACCCAGAATGCCGCGATCGTAGAAGGATATCGAGATCTGGAAACCGTGTTTGAGATCCGCGGTCTGCCACGCCGTGGGCAGAAATACCGCTCTTATCAGCTCTTGCGGAACGTGCTGGCGGCACACGCGCTAGACCTCTCTTTTTGCCTCCTTCTTGATGCGCGGCGCCCGGACCTGATTGAGGACTGGTATGAGATTCTGCGATGTATAAGAACTTTCGAACTCAGAAGCAGGTGCAAGGTTCTGACTTGGCAGGGGCTCGCCCAAGTCTTGCCGAAACGATTGCGGATGTTTCTGGATCTGAAGTATGGGGTTATGCCGCAAAGATCCCAGCACGCTTAGGAGAATTAAGTGATCGCACATTTAAGAACGATGGATCACTGCAGGGTGTCCCTACGAGCGTCGGAGAATAAGTCCCGTGGTCTTCATTTTCAGCACGCTAGATCATTTCTGATAGTATCCGGCTGGCAGGAAGTGACCTAGCTTGCATTCCTGCCGTTATGTCGGGCGATATGGAGAGCGCAATAACTCTTCCACCGGCGCGGGAGGACGGTTCCCATGATAGATATCTTCATCTCACATAGCAGTGCGGACAAGGAGATCACCAAAACATTGATCGACTTGCTGCGATCAGCTATTCCAAGTATCTCTCCGGATCGCATACGTTGTACCAGTGTCCCAGGATACCGCCTCCCGGGAGGTGCGGATGCCGACGACCATCAAGAGAACCTCGAACGGCGCATGGAAGATCGCACGTTACAGCTTCTCCTCCACCAACCCAGTGGCAAGGTAAAGCCTGTGAGCCTTCAACGGCGAAGGATTGTCATCACGAACGTGGGTGAACTAGCGAAAGGATGCGAATGACGGCTACGATGAAAGCCGCAGTGATCTACACGGCGGGCGGACCGGAGGTGCTCAAGGTCGAGAGCCGCCCGATCCCGACCCCGAAGAGTGGCGAAGTCTTGATCCGCATCAAAGCGTTCGGACTGAACCGCTCTGAACTGTTCACTCGCCAGGGTCATTCACCAAACGTCAAGTTCCCTCGGATTCTCGGCATCGAAGCCGTTGGATTGATAGAACAAGCGCCTGGAAACGAATTCCGCAGAGGCGAAATCGTCGCGACCGCGATGGGAGGCATGGGTCGCGCGTTCGACGGCAGCTATGCGGAATATACCTGCGTGCCGGCGACGCAGGTTCAAGGTGTCGTGACCGAACTTGCATGGGAGACGCTCGGTGGCCTCCCGGAGATGTTGCAGACGGCGTGGGGTTCTCTATTCAAGTCGCTTCGCCTTGAAAAAGGCGAGCGGTTGCTCATTCGCGGTGGCACGACGTCCGTCGGCTTGGCAGCTGCAGCGATTGCCAAAAGCCACGGCGCTATCGTCGCTTCGACGACTCGCAACTCGGGCCGTGAAAAGCTGTTGCGGGAAAGCGGTGTCGACCAGGTATTCATCGACACAGGGTCAATCGCCGAACAGGTCAAGGAAGTCTGTGCGGGAGGGGTGGACAAGGTCCTCGAACTGGTGGGCACGACCACGCTCAAAGACTCGCTGCTCTGCACCAAGAAGGGTGGGATCGTTTGCATGACGGGGATCGTTGGTAATAAATGGTCATTCGACACGTTCGCGCCTATGGAGGCGATTCCTACAGCGGTCTGTTTGACGACCTATGCAGGTGAATCCGACGACTTCATGCGCACACCCCTCGATGAATTGATAGAACAGATCAGCGCGGGCACATTGAAGGTTCAGGTCGGCAAGATCTTCCACCTTGACGAGATTGTTGAGGCGCATCGCTGTATGGAAGAGAACAAAGCGGGCGGCAAGATCGTTGTGTTGACCTGAATTCGATCTGAAAGCTGGAATTGGATTTCCGCGCGTCGAAAGAGAGGCAGACTCGACATTGCGAGAGATTGTCCAGGGTAACGGCCAACCCGGAGGCAATGCTTCCGACTGGTCCCGATAAACGGCCTTGCTGTCATTGACAGCTGTAACCCGCAATGCACTGGACTTGACCATCGCAGAGACTCTTCCCCAGTTTTCACATGAACGTGCTCAAGCTCCGACCACCGTCACCAGGACAGTGGTCGTCGAATAGGATATTCGCCGCAACAGGTTTTCCATCTCGTTCATCTGTGGCTGTGAATTTTCTGGATCGCCTGGAGAAGCGTCTCCAGTTCGAAGTCGCCATCGTGCCGCTGGCTATTGATAAAAAATGTCGGCGTACCGTTTACCGCGCTGCGTACGCCGCCGGAAAAGTCCCCCCGCACACGCTCGGCAAACGCGCCCGACCTTAGTGCGTCCCTGAGTGCTTGCCTATCAAGCGTGAGGCGATGCGCCAGTTCCTCGAGCATTTGCTCGCTACGAGAATTCTGGTACTCGAAAATCAAGTCATGCATGTCCCAGAACTTGCCATGGGTAGCGGCAAACTCGGCCGCTTCCGCGGCGACCTCGGCGTTTGGATGCATTTCTCACAGCGGAAAGTTTCGAAAGACAAAGCGCAACTGTTTTCCAAACTTCTTCTGAAGCGCTTTGACGATCGGGTATGCATGTCCACAGTGAGAGCATTCGTAGTCGCCATATTCGACCAAAGTAACCGGGGCGTCGGCGGGACCTTGGGAGTGGTCGGCAGGTCCGACTGGGACTTTCAGCGTTGCCATACCAACCTCATTTCGGAAGGCTCTCGAGCGCTTCGAGAATGCCGTCGGCGCCCGGGTTGACCGCGATCGGAGAGACATAGCTCCACGTTTGTCGATGACGAAGAGAGCGCGCTCGGAGACTCCTTCTTCGTCGCGGAATGCTCCGTAAAGCTTCGACACAGCGCCTTTGGGTTCGAAATCAGCAAGCAACGGAAAGTGGAGCTTGCGTATCGATCCCGCCACTGCCCGCATCGTGCTGGTTGACACGGCGCCTCGCGTTTTGGGCACTTTTGCTCTGGAACTCTCGGAGGCAGCCAAACACCGACTGGAGAAGCTTGGGGTAGAAGTACGGCTAGGACACAGCGTTGATCAAATTGACGCGGATGGAGTAGTCGTGGGCGGAGAGCACATTGCGAGCAAGGCCGTTATCTGGACTGCGGGTGTGGCTCCTTCTGCAGCGGGCGAATGGTTGAGCGCGGAGACCGACCACGCCAGCCGCGTTCGTATTCAAGACGATCTCACCGTTCCCGGATATCCAGACATATACGTAATTGGAGATACGGCTGCCCTCCAACAGGATGGAAAGCCACTGCCTGGCGTCGCCCAAGTGGCGATTCAATAAGGCCAATACGCCGGCCGGTGCATCGCTCAAAGCTTGCTTGGTAAGCCATCCTCCCCACCGTTCCGGTATTTCGATAGAGGCAATATGGCCGTTGTCGGAGCGGGATTCGCGGTCCTTCAGGCACGTAGACTCCGGCTGAGCGGAATAGTCGCCTGGCTCGCTTGGGCAGGAATTCATCTACAGTTTCTC
>WNFS01004988.1_pt1 | contig 10141 bp, 9 predicted proteins | sample 5400141 | NCBI WGS metagenome assembly WNFS01 (sample SAMN13153358, study PRJNA577476) | soil metagenome | isolation source: 60 cm saprolite under Madrone tree | place: USA:California | collected 2016-06-14
GATGGCAAAGCTTCGATTATCAAGGGGTGCACTTCATTGGTCTGATCAATGTCTTGAACCTAAAGCAAGGGACTGGCACAGGCCTCGGGGGAAGCGGGTTCGGTCAATTGGGAAACGACCAACTGCAATGGCTCGAGAAGGATGTTAAGGGACTATCAAGCAGCACGCCGATTGTCGTCTTTGCCCATATACCTTTGTGGACGATCTATCCGGAGTGGGGTTGGGGAACAGAGGATAGTGCGCAAGCTCTTTCTTATCTTAAGCGGTTCGGATCAATCACGGTGCTGAACGGCCACATTCATCAAATCCTACAGAAGGTAGAAGGCAACGTCACCTTTCACACGGCGCGATCGACTGCTTTCCCACAGCCGGCGCCTGGCACAGCTCCTGCGCCCGGGCCAATCAAGGATGTGCCGGCAGACAAGCTGCGCAGCCTGCTCGGGCTGAGAGAAATAACATATGTTTCGAACAACAGCCCGTTGGCCGTCGTAGATTCGGCGCTTGGTTAGATCGTTAGTGTCTGGTGTCTCTCCGAAGTTCTCCCAACGAATAAGTCCAACCGTTTTCGGCTGTCCTCCGCGTTGGTCCCGGAGGGACCAAATGTTTATAGAACCAAGCTCCCAAATATAATTCTGAAGCTCCGGAGGAGCGGAATGTTTGGCATTGCTGCGAGGACGTTGCGCTCCTCTGGAGCTGCGAGGCTTTTCTGCCAACACCAGCATAAACTTTGGCCGCTCTTCGGCCAGGGCACCGCTCTCGGGACGGCGAACCGCTTCGTATCTTCGGATTATGGAGCCGTTTTTTTGTTAAGATAACTTCTATGAACTTCTATGATTCGTTCGAGCATTGCAGTCAACACGACTTATAAATGGGTCGGAAAATGTATCTATTGTGGTTCGCTTGAAGCTCTACACAATGAACACTGCATTCCCGAATCGTTAAACGGAGTCCACGTGCTAGAAAAAGGAAGCTGTCGTGAATGTGGCCGAATTACTAGCCAATTTGAAGGCCGCTTCGCGCGAGAGTCAATGCTGCCAGTGCGAACCGCGTGGAATATGAAATCTAAGCGAAGTAAAAGAAAACGCCCGACAGAATTTCCGATGCGGTTCATGAAAGGAGGCCACGAGGAAACGATTAATGTACCGTGGGCGATCATTATTCCGTGATACCGCTTGTTGAGCTCGGACCTCCAGGCAAGTATTCGCTCCTTCCGCATGCCGCCGGTCTTCGCAGCGGCGAATACAAAATTAACCCTTTCAGAATTCGCTCGGATGAACACATCAACTACCTCACAGAGAAATACGGTGCTGATTCAATTAGTGTGGATTTCCAAATAGATGTTCCAGGTTTCTTGAGGATGATTGCTAAGATTGCATACTGCACTATGGTATTTAGATATGGCTTAAACAACATCGCTGAGGTGTATGTAATCCCGGCGATTCTTGGTAAGTCTAATGACATTTTGGCAATGGGTAGGTAGCGACGGAACACAACGACATTCTGAAGAGACCAAGCATATGAACACTGACCATTTAGTTTCGAATTGGTTTACAGAAGATGGAGAACTTCTTTCGGCGGTCAAGCTATTTAAGAAGTCACTAACTCCAGAATATCTAATAGTCGTCGGACGACTGAATGAACAAACGTATGCCTTTTATCAAGGTGTCGGGCGCAAGTAATAAGCGCTTCCCCGGCTTACGTGGTCGCATGGCAGCGATTGGTTTTGTCAGGATCGCCCTGTTTGTAGACCGCCTATTGCGCTTCCTGCACCAGCCGTGCGAACTCATGCAACTCGATGGCGTTCAGATCGGATACGGCCCAATAGTTCATGCCCGAGTTGGTCCAATGCAGTACATTGTATCCTTGTCGTTGCGCAGCGACTTCGCGGGGAGCATTGCCTGGCTCAGCCGGCCAGATGTACAGATTGATGAAATGCTTCTGGCGCTGGTAGATGAGCGCGGCGACAGCTCGGTTATTGAGGTACTCCAGCCTGCCGCCGATAAGAGGAAACCCCTGACTCGAAAAGTCCTTAACCGACGGAGCGAAATCGAGCTTGCCGTCGAACCATGGCTTTACCGTGTGCTGGTCGGAAGAGATCACATCGGTGCGATGACTTTCCAGCTGCAACGAGCGGACGTGATTGGAAACCATCTCCTGGGCCAGGAGCTCATCTCCGGAATGACGTAGACCTGGCGCTGCCTGCCATATGACTAGCGCCATCAAAAGCACGCAGGCCAGGGCAACTCCTACCGGGAGCCATCTCCAACCGAACCAGCGGCGGCCGACCTCAGACTTTGCCTCGCGACGCAATGATGATCGAATCCGCTTTTCCAACCCCGCTGGGGCAGAATGATAGAGGGAGCTATCCTTTAGCGCAGAACGCAACGCTGTTTGGTTGCGATAAGCGATAGCGCAGATCTGGCATTCCTGCATGTGCTGCTCGACCTCCAGACTTCTGGCCAGATCCAGCTCGCCATCTACGTACGCGTGAATCAACTCCTGTGCTGTCTGACAACTCAACTTAGCACCTCCGTTTGTGTGTGACTCACAAGAATCTGTTGCAGACGCTTTCGGGCGCGCGCCAGACGAGACATCACCGTGCCAAGCGGCAGATCCGCCACTACCGCAATCTGCTTGTATGACATTTCATCCAGCTCGCGTAGCACTAACACCTCGCGAAATTCCACCGGCAACTCTTCCACAGCCTGTCTCAGCATTTTTGCATCGGCCTTTTGCAAAAGGAGCGCCTCGGGATTCAAATCGTCACTCTTAGCCTCGTGCAGTTCATCATCCAGCTGCATGTTTAGTTGTGGTGAGCGATTGTGCTGCATCCAGGTATAAGTCGTATTCCTCACGATCCCCAGTAGCCAGGCGCGTCCATCCTCCCCATGAAATCCCCCGAAGAACCTGAACGCGCGCAGATACGCCTCCTGCACCACATCTTCGGCGTCGGCGTCATTGCGTGTCAGCCAGCGCGCCAGATTATAGGCCGCGTCGAGGTGGGGTAAGACCGCTGTCTCAAAACTGGCGAGTTTGTTTTGCTGTTGCAATCGCTCTTCCTGTTTGTAGGCTACGCCATCCACCATTAAGACCAGTCTCTCGCCACTTTTATTCCCGCTCTAGCCGATCTTTTCCCGGGAATATTGATAACGAGAGGGCGGTATAACAGAGTGAAAGTGCTCAGAGTCACTAAAACGAGAAATAAGACACACATTTCCGAGATCACGAGGGCGCATTTCCGAGATTCCTTTGTGCCGCTTCAAATGAATCCGGTCGAGAGGAATCATGTTAGTAGATAATCCGGTCAAAGAAGTAGAAATGGGAAGGGGTGATTTGCTGCCTTTCGAAGAACTCTACAAGCTTCATCACCGAAGAGTCTATGCAGTTTGCTTGCGGATGACTGGCAATACGGCGGAGGCGGAAGATCTTTCGCAAGAGGTTTTTGTTCAGGTATTTCGCAAGCTGGATACCTTTCGTGGTAAAAGTTCGTTCACGACGTGGCTGCACCGCCTGACCGTTAATCATGTCCTTATGCACTTTCGCAAGACTCGCAGAAGAAAAGATCAACTGACCGAAGACGGGGAACTGCCGGAGCAAATGATTAATGGTCCAAACGTTCGAATGAGCCTCCCGATACTTGATCGACTCGCGCTGGCCGAAGCGATCGTGAAACTGGCTCCCGGATATCGCACGGTCTTTGTCCTTGATGATGTTGAAGGATTGGAACACCTAGAAATTGCGAACATTCTGGGCTGCGCGGTTGGAACATCCAAGTCGCAACTGCACAAAGCCCGGATGAAAATGCGTAGCCTACTCAGGCGACCGACTTGTCCCAGCCAGGCTGCGACAGCCTCCCCCGAGGTCAACCCAAATTTAGAGGGCTTATCCCTATCATAACCGAGGCTTCAAGCAGTCCTGCCACTTAGCAAACTGATTCAAATTTGAATTACCTCCAGCACCTTGTACGCAGGCTGATCGCAGCAGTAATTGCGGATGGCGCGGCCCCAAACCCAATGTTCCTCACCCTCGATTTAGGATCCGACAGCACAGTAACAGGGCGATCTTATTACTTATAAGAGATGATTATCTGCTGAAAGTTACTCACCAGGGGGCGAAGCTCGCTGCGCGTGAATCCTGCGTTGCTGAGCATTCGCTTGAATTCATCGTAGGTATATGCGTCGCCGCTCGGCGTGGTACCGAGCATTGTCAAACAGAAAGCCGCTGGTCCGGGAGGGGAGACACGGCCGGCATCGGGCACGAAGTCAACCGTGACCGCTCTACCATGCGGGGCAAGAGCCGCGTGGACTCTTTCGAGCAGCCTTTCGCAGGTAGTCATATCAAAGTGATGAAGGAAGTTTGTCAGAAGTATCAGGTCGTAATCACTGCCGTAATCGACCTCGAAGGCGCTGCCGGCGATTGTGCTATAGCGATTATCTACTCCCGCTTTCAGAGCATTTTCCTTTGCTACGGCGAGAACGCACTCCCAATCAATTGCAACCACTTCAGCCCGTTTGTTGCGTCGAGCAATCTCAATCCCGTACATACCATGACTGGCAGCGAGATCCAGCACCTTCAGCTTCTGTTCTGGCCTGTTATCGATAAGTCTGGCCATCTTTTTCGCCGGGACTGCGCTCATTGGAGCCATTGCCCGGGCGAAGTTAACCCACACATGATGGTCGGGTGCTATAGTTCCAGCTTCTGGAAGCAAAGTCCCACCTTTGCGAACGACGGCCGTGACGTCTCTAAATCCGTCGGTCAACATCGGCGAGAGGAAGAACTCAATTGAATCCGCCAGATACCCCGGAGAGCGACGATCCAGCAGCATTGCGGAAGCAACAGTTAGACCGTAGCGACCCCTTTTCTTCCTCAAGAATCCAATGACTACTAAGTAATCGGAGAGGATCCGCATGCCCCGTTCGGAGGCGTTGCAGCGTAGAGCGAGCGCCTGATACGTTTCGTGCCCTTCACCGATGGCGGTGAAGAGATCGAGTTCGATGGCAGCTTTGATTGCCGCAGTGCGCTGATAGGAGTTGACCGTCTCAAGGAACAGCGCCGGGGAGAGCCGGTTCATCATTAGCGATTGAATACTCGAGCGTTGACCAATGCGGCTGGAGGCTAGCTTCAAAAGTCCTCTGAGAAAATATTTTCTCATATCCAGAGGTCTACACTTCCTTAAATAGACCTTGAAATGTGATCCTCGGATCGGGCCGACGCCTTTGTTTGAACTCCGCCACCCACCCGGACACGCTACAAAACAACTCCGCCATCGGATCTTTAGCTGGCTTTTCTCCTGGCACTGGTGCCGCCGGTAACTCAGGGACATTGCTGGCGGTTCCCCGCCTGATGATTCTTATTTTTGTCGTTCTGCTTGTTCCCATATTCGACCTCGATCATCTTTTCAGACAACGGAATCTCTCTCCTGTAATTACCGCATATCGTGTCTGAATATTCCCGAAGTCTCGAAGCTGGTGGGTTTGAGTCTCAGAAAAGAGAATCAGGCAATCTCGGAAAAGCGCACGGGATCAAACTTTTCCAGGTCAGCTGAAGTCTAGGATACACTTGAGCCGCCGTTGTGTAGCGCAGTTCCGCAATTGGAGGTCATTTACGAAATTACGCGAGGGCCGCGTTGCTCGCTCGGCTACGAACCCACAGCTGTCTAAAGGAAAGATTCGATTCTTGTGCATAGCATGATTGGTGCTAGGGGAGTTGGAGAATGAGCCGGAGAGTGTTTTCGTTATGCGTCGTTGCCGCATTGATTTTACCGACAACTGCGTTTTCCCAATCATTTTTGAGCCAGTATAAAGGCTTGCCTTATCACGACAGCCGCTACAATGGCGGTCCGCAAAAAATACCGGGACGGGTAATATGCGCATACTACCACCTGGGTGGCGAAGGAGTCGCGTATTACGACACCGATGCAAAGAACCACGGCAGCGGGGAGTTGAATCCGGCGGATGGGACCTACCTCAATGAATTTCGTATCCATGAGGGAGTAGATACTTCTTACACGAAGTTTGACCGCAAACCAACTGCGATTGACGACAATCCCTTCGACAAGGTTGTTCCTCCTCAAGACATGCTCTATGTCGGCTGGACCGAACCCGGCGAGTGGTTCAATATCACGGTAGATGTCGCGCAGTCTGGAACCTACGCGCCCGATTTCCTCTACACCTCGAATCGTGGCGGTACCATATCTGTCGATGTGAACGGAACGGACAAAACAGGCCCTCTTGAGATCCGGTCCACCAATGATCCTGCGGACCCTGTGGCCTGGCGCCAATGGCACCACTGGAACCTAGCCTCGCCACTTTTCAAGGTTCGCCTTAGCAAAGGGCAGAATGTTCTCACCATACACATATTGACGAACGGCAATATGAATTTGGCTTATTTCGACTTCAGACGGGTCCACATATAAATAGAACAACTCATAGGAAAGGCATTGGCGGTAATCCACGAACGATGGTTGACCGAGGGAGGCGATCTGTCGCTACTCAATCCGACCAGGCCGCCGGCTTGCGGTCCCAACGGTGCCCCTTCAACTCCCGCAACAGATCCGCCGGAAGGGGGCCCATGTCACTCAGCGCTGTATTTTCGCGGACATGTTGCGATTTCCTCATACCAACCACAGTGGTGCCGACCGCAGGATGGGACAGCACGAAGCGCAGCGCCAACTCCGGAAGGGACATTCCCGGCGGCAAGATTTGTTTGAGCTTGTCCACGCGTTCCATGGTGTTGGCGAGATTCTCCGCATTGAAGTAACGCGATCGCCAGTCAGTGTTTGGGAACTTTGCGTCCTTGCTCATTTTTCCACCCAGGCTCCCTTCGTCGAGCGCTACCCTGACAATAACGCCGATGTTCAGCTCTTGGCAGACAGGAAATAATTCGTCTTCGGGTGATTGATCGAAGATGCTGTAAATCACCTGCACCGCGTCGACCAGTCCGGTGCGAATGGCCTTGATTCCATTCTCCGGTTCCCAACGGTTCAAGCTCAACCCGAAGTGGCGGATGATGCCATCCTGTTTCAGTTTTTCAAGCGTCTTGCGGAAATCGGGCTCATCGGTCCATTCATCCGTCCAGACGTGGAATTGCAGCAGATCGATGTAATCCGTTCCCAGCTGACTCCGCACCTGATCGGCATACTTAAAGACGTGTTCCGGCGGAAAGACGTCGTGATATGTGTAACTGGGCAACGCGGGCCAGCGCTCATTCTTAGGCGGAATCTTCGAGGCAGCAAAAAGTCGCTTGCCTTTGTTGTTGGCAATTGTCTGACCGAGCAAGCCATCGCTTTTGCCCTCGCCATAAGCCCAGGCGGTATCAAAAAAGTTGCAGCCAAAATCGACCGAAAGTTGTAGCGCGTTAAGTGACTGCTTGTCTTCCGAGCCGCTCCATCCGCCCATGCCCCACAGGCCGGGTGCGATATCGCTTACCTCAATTCCAGTACGGCCAAACTTGCGGTATCTCATTTGTTGTCCCTGTGCCAAACAAAATTCGCATTATCTCGATTTCGAGAAACCAGCATCACGTAAATTCCGAACGAAAGCAAAAATGGTTCGCGGTTCGTGATATCCCAGGGCACACGTCGGGAACGACCGTTTACTTCGCAATGACGAAGTCCGCACTCTGACCATCTGCAGAGTTGGGTCCGATCCACACGGTGGCGCTTGCCGGCTCAACCAGGTTCTGCATATCAATGTTCCAGAAAGCTAGTTCATTCCGACCTATAGTGAAGTCCACCCGCTGTGATTCTCCTGGCGCCAACGTAATTCTTCGGAATCCTTTCAGCTCTCTTACCGGAAGAGCGATGCTGGTCCCGCGCATGCGCAGGTAAAGCTCCACAATTTCATCACCGGCGCGCGTTCCGGAATTTTTTACGGTTGTGGACACATGTAACGCTGCGGCATCGTGGTTCAGCGCATCGGCGCTCAACCGCATCTTGCTCAACTTTAGAGGAGAGTACGAAAACGTGGTGTAGCTTAGTCCGTAACCAAAGGGGAACAGCGCGGTATTCTGTTCATCCACGTAGCGGCTATGATATTTCTCGCGATTGTCTGTCGGTGGGCGAGTGAGATCAACACCGTCAGCAGGACGGCCAGTATTTAGCGCGTCATAGTAAAGCGGTTCCTGGCCCACGGAACGAGGCATTGAAACTGTGAGCTTGCCGCTCGGATTGACATCACCAAACAGTACTCGCACCAAGGCCGCGCCAGCTTGCACTCCCGGAAACCAGACCTGCAAAATCGCGGGAACGTGATCGGCGGCCCAATTAAGCGTGAGTGGCCGACCGCTGAAGACGACCAAGACGATCGGTTTACCCGTGACAGCCACCGCCGCCAGAAGTTGCTGTTGGTTTCCTGGAAGTCCGAGATGAGCACGGGAAGCCGCCTCTCCAGTCATCCATTGGGAGTCTTCTCCAAGCGCCATGACGACAACATCCGCTTGCTTTGCAGCCTCGACCGCTTCGGCGAAACCAGTGTCGTCTTTAGTCAAGATTTTCGTGCCGGGAGCATAGAGCACCTGCCCGCCCGCCTCTCTCATTCTTGAGTTCAATGCCGCTCGCAACGTCACGACATCCGCCGCATCACCCCGCGCGCGCCAGCAACCCAGCATGTCGGCGGCGCTGTCCGCAAGCGGTCCGATCAGCGCGATCTTGTGCGGCTTCGCATCCAGCGGAAGTATGGGTCGGCCATCCGAGTTCACATTTTTCAAGAGCACGAACGAACGCTCAGCGACTGTGCGAGCGAATTCCACGTCAGCTGCGTCGGGTTGAGGCGTTCCCCCGCTTGCCGGTTCAGGAGTGTAGGGGTGATCAAAAAGTCCGAGAGCAAATTTTATCCGCAGCACCCGGCGAACGGCTTGATCGACAATTTCGTGCGGTACTTCTCCGGATCGCACTAGTTCCGCCAGGTGCCGGGCAAACAAGTTGCTTTCGAGGTCTATATCAATTCCCGCGGAGAGGGCTTTGCGCGCCGCGGTTCTACTATCGAGCGCAGTTCCGTGGGCGATAGTTTCCCTGATTGCTCCATAATCACTAATCACGACTCCTTTGAAATCCCACTCGTGGCGCAGCACCTGGGTCAGGGTAAAGGAGTTCGATGTGGCCGGCACCCCATTGATGGAATTAAAAGCACTCATGACCGATCCGGCACCCGCTTTGACTGCAGCGTGGAAGGGCGGCAGATACACTTGACGCAAAGTGCGGTCGGAAATTTCTACCGAGTTGTAATCCTTTCCCCCTTCCGCAGCCCCATAGCCAACAAAATGCTTAACGCAAGCTAACAGCGATTGAGGATCGTCCAGACGAGTGCCTTGATATCCCCGCACATAGGCGGCCGCCATTGCAGATCCTAGATACGGGTCTTCGCCTGCTCCCTCCACAATGCGTCCCCATCGCGCATCTCGCGCGATATCAACCATGGGGGAATAGGTCCAGCGGATACCCTCTCTCGTGGCCTCGATCAGCTATCGGGATTTTTCCGCACGCATCTGTATCAATCTGAATCCATCCGCATTTGCGACGCCAACTATTACACGAATTTTGAAGCTATCTGCCCGCATCTGACGGCATCTGCTACTATAAAAATTAGACTCTTAATCAGCGGGTCACAGGTTCGAGCCCTGCTCGGCTCACCAAGTGTCACTGCTTCTCTTCACCTAATAAACCCAAAACGGCGCGGTTGGCACAATTTGTGCTGAGAGATATATTCGTGGCGCTCCCTTATCAGCTGCCCGACCACTCAAACACAACGTCGGAGGATTGAAAGAGATGGCTAAAATCAAACCCTATGGCAAAGGCAAATGGTTAGTTAGGGTCTTCATTGGGCGCACTGCCGAAGGCAGAATGCTCCGTCAGAGCAAGGTGATCCGCGGACTTAAAACAGCCGCACAGAAGTATGCGCGGGATGTCGAGACCAAACGCGATCTCGGTACACTTGAAAGACCGGTAAACACTGCTCGCAAACCATCTGATGGCCTGACTGACTCAGTTCACACCGGTCTTGAAGATCCGGTCCTCGAAGGCCAGCTTCTGAGCTTGTATTCATCTCTGCAATCACTCCGGTCTATGCTCACGCGGAGTCCACTTGCACTAAGCAGTCACGAAGCGCCCAGACTATCAGATCTCAAGAGCTTGATGGTTCTCATT
>WNFS01004992.1_pt1 | contig 10138 bp, 7 predicted proteins | sample 5400141 | NCBI WGS metagenome assembly WNFS01 (sample SAMN13153358, study PRJNA577476) | soil metagenome | isolation source: 60 cm saprolite under Madrone tree | place: USA:California | collected 2016-06-14
CGCCGTTCCTCGGTTTGCTCTGCGGTCCCAATTCCGGCTGCCGGTTTACGCCGACCTGTTCGGCATATTTTTTGGAAGCGGTTGAGGCGCATGGCGTTCTTCATGGAAGCTGGCTCGGATTGAAGCGCCTCGCTCGATGTCAGCCGTGGGGTGGCTCCGGGTATGATCCCGTGCCGCTGCGGTCGGTCGACGGATGTCAGGCTACTAGCCTGACTCGGCTGGCAGGCTGCCAGCCTGCTGAGTCAGCCAAGGTCGCCCCGGCGAATCCGTCCCGTGGCGGACTGGCTGACATCCGACGTTGCGCGTAATCGTGCGAAACCGAATTTATGGATCGAACTGCGTGGATTGTCGTTGCCCTTTGCGTGATCGGGCTCGTCCTGTGGGAAATTTATCTGGTGAAACAGACGCCGCCGAGACCCGCTCCAGTCGGTGTTGCGCCGGGGCAGAGTTCCCCCACGGCAGCCCCGGCAATTCTCGCGCCTTCGCCGACTCCCGTGGCGGAAGCTACACCAGGCAGTGGCGAGTCAGCTCCAAGCTTCGCCGAGAAGATCGAAACGCTCCGCAATTCAGGCGTCGAGTTGCATCTGACAAACCGGGGTGGTGGAATTAAGGAAGCGGTCCTCCTCAAGCAAGTAGCCGAAAAAGGGCAGCCCGTAATTTTAAATTCAGATAAGAGTGCACCGATCGGTGCACTCATCGATCAACCATCCTCGCCAACGCTGGCTGAGTTTACCGCATCTCCGGAATCGAATTCTGCTGTACGATTTGAGAGCACGACCCCCGAGCAAATCGTCATCCGGAAAAAGTTCTCCTTCGAAAAATCTCCAGAGAACAAAGACAACTACGTGATCGACATGGATGTTGACCTCGAGAATCGGGGGGACAAGCCATATCAAAGCGGTGGTTATTTTGTAGCGCTTGGGTCGGCTGCCCCAATTCATCCGAAGGATTATCCTTCGTACACGCGTCTGGTCTGGTGCATTGACGGAAGAGCGAAGGGAATTGACGTCGGTTGGTTTGGAAGCAGTAGCGGTCTTCTTGGTCTGGGGCAGCGCCCTGCCCGGCCCTATTATCAGGAGAGTATCTCCGGCGCGGAATGGGTTGCGGTAAGCAACCAATTTTTCACCACGCTAATGGCGCCGCTCACTGCCAAGGCTACCGGCGTATGGGGTCGGCACTTCGATATCGATTACGCGCCGGACCAAAAACTACTAGCCATTGAGGGTGCGCTCGGGATGCCGGGATTTCAGTTGCAGCCCGGTCAAACATACAGCGCGCGTTTCGAAATCTACGCTGGCCCGAAACTCTATCATCGCCTCGCGCAGCTCCCGCATAACGAAGCCGAAGTCATGGACTTCGGGATGTTCAAGATAGTCTGCCAATTGCTCCTGAATTTCATGAATCTGCTGCACAGTTGGCTGCATGACTATGGCCTCGCGATTTTAGCTCTGACCACCATCATCAAGCTCGCGCTTTGGCCAATCCAAAACAAAGCCAACCGCTCGATGCGTCAGATGGCTGCGCTCTCGCCAAAAATTCAGGAGCTGCGCGACAAATACAAAGATGATCCGACTCGGATGAACCAGGAGGTGATGAAGCTCTACAAGCAATACGGCATTAATCCGGTCGGCGGCTGTTTACCGATGATGATTCAAATCCCGATCTTCTTCGGCCTTTTCAAAATGCTTGGCCAGGCGGTGGAATTGCGAAACGCAAAGTTTCTTTGGGTAAAGGACCTTTCTCAACCAGACACCGTAGCGCATCTGCCGTTGCTCGGTTGGCCGATTAATATCATTCCGCTGTGCATGGCCGCGACGCAGATTTGGCTCATGGCGATGACGCCAAAGACGGGCGATCCCACGCAGCGGCGCATCGCCATGTTTATGCCGCTGATCTTTCTATTTATCTGTTACAATTTTGCCGCAGCTCTGGCATTGTATTACACTGCACAAAACCTTTTCAGCATTTTGCAATTTTATCAGAACAGACGACAACCCATGCCGACTCTTGAAAAAGTTGCGCCCGCCGGAAAACGAAAACGATGATGACTCCGAAAGATCTGCTCGACACGATGCTGGGTTATCTCGGCTTCGTTGTGCAAATCGAGGAGACGATGAACGAAGGCGGCAACGCGACGCTGCAGATTTACACTGAGGAAAGCCGGCGCCTCATTGGACGCGATGGGGAAACGCTTGAGGCCATCCAGTTTTTACTTAATCGACTGCTGCAAGCCAAAGACAAAGACGCTGAAAAAGTCATCGTCGATTGCGAACACTACCGCTCCATGCGCGAAGATCGCATTGTGCAACGCGTGCGAGAATTGGCTGACCGCGTGCGCATCACGGGCCGCGCCCTTCAGCTTGAGCCTATGAATTCTTATGAGCGCCGTCTCGTCCACAATGCTTTTAAAGACGATCCGGATGTGGCGACCTGGAGCCCGTCCGATTCGGCGCGGATTAAGCAGATCACTCTGATTAAACGCCAGCCAAAGAGAGAGGCAGCGCACAAAGGGTAGGGCGCGACCGCCGGGCGCGCCGGTGACAAGCCGTGGCTACCCCTTTCCTGCAGCACGCGCGACATCCGTACCGCTTCCCGCGCGCACATCTGGTCGCCAGCGGAACTTTTGCAGAATCGGATTAGGTTTTCCTTCCACGGCGTCGGCCATGATTTCCCCAAGCACCGGCGCAAACTTGAACCCATGCCCGCAATCACCCGTAGCAACTATTAGTCCTGGGCGATCCGGATCGGGTGCGATCCAAAAATGCCCATCGTGCGTATCGCAATACATGCAAACGCGAGAGTAAACAATCGGCGCATCGGCGAGCGCCGGGAATGTGGATGATAGAAACTCGCGAAGATTCTTTTCGTCTTCGGACGTGACAGCCCGTTTCGGCGATTCCGGCGACATCTCGCGGCCCGGACCGTGATTTGCGACTTTCACCACGCCATCGCGATTGATTGGAAATCCGTAGTAACCGGTGGTTGTAATGTCTGCGCCAAAAACCGGAAACCGCTCGGGCGCGAATAGTTCAGGTTGCCTGGGCTTCAGGTGAAAGACCGGCTGTCCGCTGGCCCGAAAGAATTTTTTTGTAAAAGGCAGTAGATACGGCGTCCACGCGCCGGCCGCTATGACGACGGAGTCCCCGGCGATTGGCTGTCCATCATCAAGCACAATACCTCTCACGCGATCGCCATGTTCATCTAACCGCGCAAACCTCGTGCCTTCGCGCAATTGGACGCCGAGCAACTGCGCCCGTTTGATTAGTGCCGCGACGACGCGACCGCTTTCCGCGTAGCCCGCCTTCAGTTCCAGAACCCCATCTCGATAAAGTTCCGGGTTCCATGCGGGAAAACGTTTCCAGAATCGCGCCGAGTTCACGCGCTCGACCTTGTGTCCGCGGCGTTCCAATGTTTTGAAACTCTCGTGCTCGAAATCGCCCGGCTTTAGTTCTCGCTGGCGGACGAACATCACGCCAACCTCATGGTAAAGCTGGGTACCGAATTCTTGATTCCATTCGCGCCAGCGTTTGATCGAGCGTTCGGCTAACTCGGTGTATTCCTCGTCTGCCCCGTATGCCGCGCGAATTGCTTTGCTTATGTCAGTTGACGCTGCAAGCGGGTGCGGCAGCGGCCCCGGATCGACAAGCACTACCTCGTGACCACGTCTTCTTAGTTCGATCGCGGCGGTAACTCCGTTGATCCCCGCGCCAACGACGATGACTTTCGACATGTTAGAACAGCGCAAGTTGTGGCGGCGCTCGCCGCGGCGAGCGCCGATCTCTTGACGTTTCGTAAACCGCTGTTCGCAGCGCGCGTTCCCGTTCGAGCAATGTCGGATGCGAATAATAAAAACCGCTGTAGAGCGGGTGGGGTGTGAGATTGCTCAGGTTTTTTTCGTTCAATTTGCGCAGCGCTTGAATGAGTGACTGTGCCTCTCCCATTGCCGCATGCGCGAATGCGTCGGCCTCATATTCAAAATGGCGCGACCAGACGTGAATCAACGGGGAAAGCCAGAAGCTTATCGTCCCCGCCAGTAGCCCAAATAGCAGCATCGCAAGGACTACATTCACGACGCCCAAGCCTCCCTGATGCTCGAAACCAAACGCGCGATAGAACCATTCCTGACGCGACAGCCACGCGATCCCGGCGAACGCCACAAACACACCGGCGATGGAAAACGCGAGCAACTTCACTACGTGGCGCTTTTTGTAATGGCCAATTTCATGCGCGAGCACGGATTCGAGTTCCGGCTCGCTGAGCTGCGCGATTAGTGTGTCGAACAGCACGATTTTTCGAAAACGTCCGAATCCGGTGAAGAAGGCATTCGAGTGGCGCGATCTTTTGCTGCCGTCCATCACCTCGATGCTGCGTGTGGGAAAACCGGTGCGCTGCGCCAGTGTGAAAAGGCGCTGGCGCAAGGCTCCTTCCGACAGCGGCGTGAATTTGTTGAAGAGCGGCATGATGATCGCCGGCGCGATCAGCATCAGGAGCAATTGAAACGCGACGACCACCATTGCCGCCCAAAGCCACCAGTTTGCACCAGTCCAACTGATCAGTTTCAATACCAGCGCAAGCAGCGGATAGCCGAGTAGTAACGCGAGTAGAAATCCTTTTACACGATCAAGCACCCACGTCTTCATCGTTGCGGTGTTGAACCCGAATCGCTCTTCCAGTTTGAATTGCGCGTACCAGGCGAACGGCAATGCGAGAATGCTCAACGCAACGGCTATGAAGAAGAGGAAACCAGCCATCGCCCAGATCGATGTGCCGAAGGTCGCACTGAATTTTCCAAATGCCCATGGCAACACGCCGCTGAAAAGCACTGCGATGAGCACCACGATATCGAACACGCCAGTAATGTCTGCAAAGCGACTCTTGGATAGCGTGTAATCCACCGAGCGGCGATACGTCGCCTCATCAATGATTCCGCGAAATGCAGGCGGCAGTTCATTCGAGTGCGCGCGCACGTGACGTTGGTTGAGTCGGCTCAGCCACAGTTCAGCGATTGCGCGCGCGAGAATCAAAACCAGAGCAACGATGGCAAACGGCTGCATGAAAGGATCCTGCTTCTGTTCCTTTGGTCATCCGCTCGCTAAGAGCTTCCGATAATGTCGATACCAATCGCTTTGAAAGCGTTCAGTTGGATCGTACTTTCTCTTCAGATCAAGAAATTGCTTGAACTGCGGATAGCACGCCATGATCTGCTCAGGCTTCGCGAACTTATGATAGGTCAGGTAATAACTTCCGCTGCGGGGTATAGCTAAATCAATCAAGCCGCGAAACGAACGCGCAGACGCTTCGATGCCAGCCGGTGTGTGGAGCGTGAGCAGATTGAAGATGAGGCACGCATAAGACTCCTTGGCCCAAGCCAAAAAGCTCTCATCGTCTTTTTCGATCAGTCGCACAGTGCCGTAGATGACGATCGTCCGGTTCGAGCGCAACAGTTCTGCTGCCTGCGCTAGAAAGTTGGGGAGATCTGGCCGCGGAACATAGACTTCGGTAATGATGAGGCTTGATTCTTGTCCTCCGATTTCGTCGCGGATCTTTCGCGCGTAATTTGGCAGGTAGGCACTAAGTTGATTTGTGTCGGACCAGTAAGTCTGTCCGTTTGTTGAGAGATAGTAATCGCTGTAACGCTTGAAAGCCTTTCCGCGGTCAGTGTAAGCAAGCCGCAAGAGATCCAGCCAGTCATCATCGCTTAACTCCTTTTTGGCGACAACCGGTTCGTGTTCGTCTATAGGCTCGTAACAGGAAAACACTCCGCGCTGGAGGAAATCCGGTGACTTTTCGTCGACTGAAAATTGAAAATCCCCGTAAAGAAACTTCTCGGCTATCCGTTCTTCAAAGCGCTTGGGCAAATCGTCCGCGCTAATTATCTCTACTGCACGTCGCAATTTTTGCCGGGGAACAAGTCGAAGCGTTACACTGCTGATTAATCCGAAAAGGCCATAGCCACCGATTGCCAGTCGAAACAATTCGTTGTTTTCATCGCGCGAACAGCGAATCGATTTTCCATCGGCATCGACCAGGGTGAATGATTCGACGTCGGAAATCAGCGGCTTCATCGCCAATCCGCGCCCGTGCACGTTGGATGAGAGACTTCCGCCCAGCGTGAATGTGTCGGCGCCGGTCTGTTTTTGAGCAATACCCCATTGCTTTGCCTTGCCCGCCTGAGCGTCCAGATAGGTGCGAATCAATTTCGGCCATTGGATGCCCGTTTCCGCTTCGATCAAGCCGCGCTCCTGATCAAAAGAAATCACCCGGTCAAGCGAGCGCGCGTCGATGCAAATGCTGCCCGTGCCAAATTGCTGGCCACCCATCGAATGACGGCAGCCCGACACAGAAATGGGCAAGCCGTTTCGCGACGCAGAATGTACAATCTCTGCAAGTTCGTCTCTCTTCCGCGGCTTCAAAAGTTCGCTGACACGAGTGCGATTGAGCTGCGAATGAACATCATTGACCCAAATCTCTCGCTCGCGCGCCGTTAGAATGCGCGGCGCAAGTGCGAAAAGCGCCGCGGTGCGTATGAATTCGCGCCGCGTCAGCATGTGAAACGTTAATCGAACGAGTTAAATCTCAGCCAGGCAAATTACTTCGCCCGTTGCGATAGCTTCATCGGCCAGTCCGGATTGCATTCGGCGCAAATCATCGTGATCAAAAAATTGAATCACGCGCCACGGTCGTACAAATTCAACGAGTTCATCTCGTGTGGTCCCCCAGACGAATGACTCACCGCGTTTATGCAACCACCAGTCAACGAGTTTGGTTTGCGAATCGAACTGAATCCGGTCGTCGCTCCGTTTTTCCATGAACGTAAATGCAACCTGGCTACCGGGCGCACTCAGACTGCTTAATGTTCTCATCAACGACGAAATCTTGTCTGGCCGCAGGTACATTAGCAGACCTTCAGCGATCCAGAATGTCCGATGAGTCGGATCAAAGCTCCTCTTGATCAACTCTTCTCTATCGAGACCGGTGGCACTCAAATCAATTGCGACGAAATGCAATCGTTCAGTGCCAATCTTGGGCAACGCGCGCAGTTTCTGGTGTTGTGTTGCCGGATGATCGATCTCCCAAAATTCCGAAGCCGGAAAATTCAAATGTAATTCCAGGCTAAGCGGATCGAAGCCAGCGCCAACGACTACGACTTGTGTAGTTCCATTCGTAAGCGCTGAGCGCACAAGGCCGGCGATACATTTCTTCCGCAACGCGTAATGCAGCAAAATGCCTGGGATGGTGATACGCTCGATCAACTTCGCGATCGGTCGAAACCAGCCTTGTTGCACAATTTTCAAAAACAAACGCGTTTGCGACGAATACGTCTCAAGCACGTGAGCGTATGAATCTGCCGATGTCTTCGAGACGAGGCTCGAGTGTTTTGGATCGCGATGCAGAAGAACCAGGCTCGCGGCTATGAGCAGCGCCGTGCGGCTAGCTTGATCGTTTTGCACGCAAGACGCGCCCGGCGTTTCTACTCGTGAGCGCTGGCAACGTCTTCCGAATCCGCCGATTTACCTTCAGCGGAAAGGAATTCACGAACGTGATTCAATTCGTCTCGTGAGCCGCTAGCTTTTGCGGTTTGTGCGGCCAGTTTCGCGTAATACCGGCTTGCATTTTCCTTATCGCCGGTTTGCTCCGCAGCTTGCGCAGCTCCATACAAAGCTCTGAATCGTCCCGGGTATATTTTGAGCGCAGCTTCGAATTCCCGCTGTGCTTCCTTCGCCTGGCCCATTTCGAGCAGCAGACTGCCAAGTTGTTCGCGAATCGGAACAAACGCTCCCGGCGAAACCGGATGCTTGCCTAAAATGTCCTCAGCATCCGCTGCCCGGCGCAGCATCTCAATCGCTTCGTTCTTTTTGCCTTCGCTTGCTGCCACCCAAGCCGACGCCGCCTGCATCTGCAGGTCAAGATGCTTCTTGAAATAGTCGAACTTGGGATCCTTCGTCGCGTCTCGCAATTGCTGCATGCGAGCGATCGCTTTCCGCGCACCATCGAGATCGCCGGTGTGCGCTCGCCCGAGCGCGTGACCGTATTCGATGAGAGCTTCCATGAATGGGAACGAAGACCAGTGTGGGAGGTCCGGAACTGTCAAAGCCGCTGCCGCTGCCCAATCGTTCCGCTCGAATGCGTAACGCGTTGGAATGGCCGCCAGCGCGTAAGCCGCGCTGAATTCCAGCTCCGGATTTGTCTTCCGCACTTTCGCAGTAAGATCGACAATCTTTTTTGCCTCAGTGTCCCGGGCTTCCTGCAAATAAGAGTAGGCCATGTAATCGAGCGCGTGTAACTCTTCGGCTTCGGTGGCGTCGCGATGGCGCATAGCCGCGTAGGCGCGCGAAGCTTCGGCCGAAGCTTGATTCGCAGCGATGGATTCGTCCCACATGCCCAAACGCGTGAAAATGTGCGATGGCATGTGCAGGGCGTGAGGCACCCACGGCGCAATCGAATCATAAGTTCGGGCCGCGGCCAGTCCACGCTGGGCGAGGTGAGGATAATCGTAGCAATGGATCAGGTAATGAACCACGCCGGGATGGTTTGGGTTCTGTTTCCGCAGCTTTTCCAGAATGGCGGCTGCCTCCAGTTGTTTGGACAAACTGGTGTCACTGGGCGTCGCATAACCGACCGCCAGCACCGCGAAAGCGTAGAAGGTTTGCACTTCGAAATCGTCCGGATATTTGTCCCGGAGCTGGCGCATCGCTTTTTCGTAGGCCACCACTCGATCGCGCGGTCCGACTGGTCCATGACAAGATTGCCCAACCGCGCCTGCCGTCGAGTTGTCCGGCGTATTGTAATAAACATTGAGCGCCGTGATGAATCCTCGCTCGCGGTCCGTCCCGGTGTTCATTGCCATCGCTTTTTCGATGGCCGCTTTGCCCGCGTTCATTTCATCGGGAGTCGGTGGCGTCCAAATCGGATGCCACCACGTCATGGCGATTCCCCAGTGAGCCATCGCGCATTTTGGATCGCGCGCAGCAACCGACGTGAAGACGCGTCGTGCCTCTTCGTAAAAGAACGAGTGCAGCAACGCTACGCCACGGGCGAATTCGGATTGCGCAGCAGGCGCGCACGATACCGGGAATTCCACTTTCCCCGCGGCGCGCAAGTCGCCCGGTTCGGGAACATCCGCGCATTTCGCATCGGATAACCCGAGAAGACTAAAAGCCAATCCGATAAGACAAAATATGCGACAGCGATGTGGGAACATTTTGTTCTTACACTTGTGCTTATCTCGCAAATTCGCAAACGAACTCGGCGGCTGGAAAGCCGCCGCTCGTTGGGTTTGCGAGTTCACTCGAACTCGAAAATGATTTTGCCACTGCGTTTGCCTTGCCCGGCATGGGTAACGGCCGCTTTCGCCTCGCTCAGCGGATAAGCTTTTTCGACTTTTGTTTTTAACAGGCCGCGCTTTGCCATTTCGAACAGCTCCCGAAAGGCTTCCATACGTTCCTGCTTTGTCGCGTTATCGTACCATTTGTTGATCCAGATGCCCCGGAACTGGAGGTCTTTGAAAATCAGCAAACCATTTGGAATTTTTAGCGGCTGCAAGCTCATCGCGCCGTAGGTGACCAGCGTTGAACCAGGCGCGAGGCAATTTGCAAGACGCAGCGCGCTATCTCCGCCGACGGCATTTAGTCCCAAACGAATCGGCGCGCCGCTCGTCTCAGCTTTCACTTCGTCGCGAAGATTTTCTCCATCTACAAGAACGATATCGCCCCGCTCTGCGCGCAATTCCTCGATCAATTCCGCACGCCGAACGATATTCACTGTTTTGTACCCCAACTCGTGCGCGATCTGGATCACCGCGCGACCGGCGGCTGAATTCGCTGCGTTTTGGATCAGCCAATCTCCTTTTTGCAAATCGACGTAATCGTGCAGCAAGCGCCACGCTGTCATTGGATTGATTTTCAACATCGCCGCGTGCACGGGTTCGATCCCGGCCGGGACAACAACCAGTTCATCAGCTTTTACTGCAAGGGCGTCGCGCCACGTGCCGACGTTGTGCGGCAAAATCACCAGCGCTCCTGGGCCAATGTTCGTGACGTTCGCGCCAATATCGATAACCACTCCCGCGCCTTCGAACCCAGGCGTTGCCGGCAGCTCCGCTCGAATCGGATATTTTCCTTCGATCTGATTTAAGTCG
>WNFS01004993.1_pt1 | contig 10137 bp, 7 predicted proteins | sample 5400141 | NCBI WGS metagenome assembly WNFS01 (sample SAMN13153358, study PRJNA577476) | soil metagenome | isolation source: 60 cm saprolite under Madrone tree | place: USA:California | collected 2016-06-14
TCCATCAACGTCGTTCGCAGGCGAATTGACGAATTTGAGCGCCAGATCGGCGCCACGCTGTTCACGCGCGACGTCCATGGCACGCGCCTGACCGACGAAGGCTCGCTGGTTGTTTCGGCGGTCGAACGCATGGAGGCCGCTTCGTTCGACCTGCTGCGCGCCGGCAAATCCGTTACCCATACGCTTTCGGGCGAAGTCCGGGTCGCCGTCACCGAGGGCCTGGGTACATTCTGGCTAGCCCCTCGCCTGGTCGAATTCCAGCAATCGTTTCCCAACATCCTGGTCGATCTGCATTGCGCGATGCGCTCTGCCGACGTGTCGCGGCATGAGGCCGACGTGGCGATCCATTTGTCGCGACCGGCCGCGCCCGACGTCAAGCTGGTCCGGCTCGGCCGAATGCATCTGATGTTCTTTGCCAGCCAGAAATACATCGATACTTACGGCGTCCCGCGAACGGTGGACGACTTCGCCAAGCACCGGCTGGTAATGCAGGTCGCCGACCAGACCGCCGCAAAAGAGACCTTTGAGAGCGTCTTTCCGGGTTATTCCCAACAGGAGCTGCTTGTGATGAAAACAAACGTCAGCAGCGCCAATTACTGGGCGGTCGCCTATGGGGCCGGCATCGGCGTGTTTCCTTCCTACGCCTGCGAGCTCGGGGGAAAAATCATTCCGCTCGAGATCGAGTTACGCCGGCCGTTCGATATTTGGCTCTCCTATCATCCGGGTAGCGGCCGTATCCCCAGGGTACGGCGCATGATCGACTGGCTGGTGGAGGCTTTCAATCCCGCAAAATTCCCGTGGTTCAAGGACGAATTCGTCCATCCAAGCGAATTTAAAGCGGTATATAAGGGTGAATCCCTGACCCATCTATTCGGGGGCTTCTCGACCGAAGGACGGTAAAAGCAGAATGAAACAGGCAGCAGCAAAAAAGATGAAGCAGCGGAGTGCAGGAAAACCCGACATTGAGTTGGGAAAACGGATTCGGCTGCGGCGCGTTGAGCAAAAAATCTCGCAGGCTGAGCTTGGCGACAAACTTGGCGTCAGCTTCCAGCAGGTTCAAAAATACGAGAAAGGCGTCAACCGCGTCGGCGCGGCCCGCCTTCAGCAAATCGCGACCGCGCTCGATGTACCCGTCACATTCTTCTACGACGGCGACGGCAAGGCACGGGAAGTCGAGAGCCTGCTGTTCCTCGACAGCGCATTCAGTTTGAGGCTATTGCGGGCTTACAGCAAGATCAAGGATCAGACCGTGCAGCGCCAGCTGGTCTCCCTGATGGAATCGATTGCCGCGAACGAAGACTAGGTACGACGGGTTGGCCGATCCTTCGCCCTTGCAAATTCTTGGTTTGCAGCTCCGCGAATGCGATCGATCAACCCTGGCGGATCGGCCGGCGATTTGTCGCCGCGCCAGGCCACATGCTGGTCCGGCCGCGACAACACCAGCCCGCCGCCATGGAAAATGGCGGTACATGGCGGCTCGATGTCGAGGATTTTTAGCGGCACGCCCCGGTTGCGAGCCGCGGCCTCCAGCGCGACAACATCCAGCGCCGGATCGAACCTCAGCAGCGTGAACTCCGGCCCCATTGCATCGTAAAGCGAGCCACCATCCCCGCGCCACAGATGCGGGGTGCGGCAACCCGGCACGCTCGACGGGGTATAGCTGTTCATCGTATAGGCCGGATGTTCGGCGCCGTCATAGGCGATGATCGGCGAGCGATCGTAGTAAGTGCCGAAGTTGAGACCGGCGCAGGCATATTGCTGGACGTTGATCTCGTAGGCGAGACGGCCGACTTCCCGCCGCGCATGTTCGCCTCTCGGTCCCGCCTCCTCGATTTCATCGGGCACCGCGCCACGGCGGCGAATTTCAGCCTCGGCGTGCGACATCGCGAATCGCGACACCTGGCTGGTGATCGGCCAACGCTCCGCCTCGTAGGCGTCGAGAATCGAGGCCGGTGCCCAGCCATTGAGATGCGCGGCAAGCAGCCAGGACAGGTTCATGGCGTCGGCAATTCCGGCATTCATGCCGTAGCCGGCATAGGGCACCCAGATATGCGCCGCGTCGCCGGCGATGAACGCGCAAGCGTGGCGAAACCGGCTCGCGATCAGCCGGCGCCGGTACCAATCCTCCCTGGAAATGATGTCGTAGTCGAAGTCCGCTCCCACGCCGAGGATGGTCCGGATGCAGCCGTCGCGATCGACCTGTTCGAAATCGATCTCGCCGGGTTTCAGATAATTATGCACCAGCCATCGTTCGCGGCCGTCGATCGCATACACCATGCCGGAGCGCCTGGGATTGATGACGCCGGTGCCCCAGGCGCGCGCGTGCTGCTGGCGATCGATCAGGCCGGGAGCGCGGATAAAGGTCGACTGCACGCGCTGCACGATGGCGTCGCCGGCCAGCTCCGCGCCAATCGCCTTGCGGACCACGGAGCGCGCGCCGTCGCAGCCGACGAGATACCGACAGCTCAAACGCCTGACAGCGCCGGTGTCGAGATCGCGCAAGGTCACATGTGCGGACGTATCCTCCACCACCACGTCTTCGACCGATGTCCGGTTGATGATGCGGATCCGTGGCTGGGCGGCGGCATGCTCGAACAGGATCGGCTCGAGAAATATCTGGTTGATGCGATGCGGCGGCTCCGGGGTCGGCCAGTTGCAATCCGGCCCATCCGTCCTGGTGAAGCGGTCGCGACGGCAGGGGATCGGAATTCGCGCCAGCTCCGGACCCGTAAACGTGGTGCGATAAGCGATGTCGTGCGGATAATCCGCAGGCAACCCGGCGTTGCGTACCTTTTCGGAAAGGCCAAGCCGCCGAAAAATTTCCATGGTGCGGGCGGCGACATGGTTGCATTTCGGCTCCGGAGGCGCGGCGCGGGCGCGCGTCTCCACAACCGTAACCTCGATCCCTCGCCACGCCAGATCGATCGCGAGCGTAAGCCCGACCGGTCCTGCGCCAACGATCAGGACATCCGGCTCAGTCATTTCGGGCATCGATCGCGCTGGGTGCGGAAAACTTGACCTGAGGACATGGTTTTCGTCATTCCGGCTCGGCGCCCGAATTTTTGACGATATCGCCCCACCGATCGACCTCGGTCTTGATGAAGGCCGCAAAACCGTCCGGGGTCGACCCCGCCAGCGGCTCCAGCGCAATCGTGGTGAGTTTTTCGCGCGTTGCCGGATCGGCCATCAGCTTTGCAATCTGCGCGGCCAATGGGTCGACGATCGCCCGTGGCACGCCGGCGGGCGCGACGACGCCCTGCCACGCCACCAGTTCGAAGCCGGGCAGCCCCGCCTCGGCCAGCGTCGGGATATCCGATGCGACCGCAACCCGCCTCGGCGTAGTCACGCCAAGCACCCTCACCTTGCCTTCCCTGATCTGCGGCAGGGCCGGCTGCAGGTCCACCACCATGAATGGAATATGCCCCGCGATCACATCGAGCATCGCCGGCACACTGCCGCGGTACGGCACATGACGGATATCGATGGCCGCGGCCTCCTTCAGCATCTCGGCGCCGAGATGCTGCGGACTGCCATTGCCGGCCGAGCCATAGGCCAGTCCGGGCGTCGATTTGGCGTAGGCAATGAATTCCGCCAGCGTCTTGGCCGGAACCTGCGGATTGACAATCAGCGCGAACGGCACGCCGGCCACCAGCGCGATCGGCGTAAAATCCTTCACCGGATCGTAGGGCAGTTTCTTGTAGAGCGTCTTGTTGATGGCCAGTGTGGTCGAGGTCGCCATCAGCAGCGTGTAGCCATCCGGCTCCGCCCTTGCCACCTGATCGGCGCCGAGGGTGGTGCCGGCCCCGGGCTTGTTCTCGACGATGACGGTGGCGCCAAGACCGGTCTTGAGCTGATCGGCGACCAGGCGGCCGAGAAAATCGGTGGTGCCGCCCGCCGGATAGGGCACGATCATCTTGATGGTTCGGCTGGGATAGGCTGCCCGGGCCGGAGTTGGTTGGGCCAGGACTGGTTGAGCAATGCCTGGTTGAGCAACGCCTGGTTGAGAAACGGTTGGCAGTCCCGTCAGCATGGCCAGCCCGCCGCCAGCGAGCGCCGCTCGGCGCGTCAACGACATAGGTCCTCCCAAAACGCACGCTTATTTTCCAGCCGGCGGGTGCGCCCACGAACCACATTAGCCGCCGCGGCGACATACCGAAAGCCGCGAAAATCCAATACGGCACTTGCGGCAATGCAATAGCCGCAATACCAACCTGATCGGAACGCAACGCTCGCAAGGCACCCTTTACGAAAACCCATTTTTAGGTCAGGTCCGATCCCATTCGTTAGGCTCCACGGCCGGGCTTGTTGATTTCAACGTCAGCGCCGTCAGGGCGCGTCCCAGGGGCACCCAACAAGGGCATCCAACATGCGAAGAATGACACTCATTGCCATTGCCACGATACTTGCGACCGCGTCGGCGTTTGCCCAGGGCGCAGGCAACGCGGGCACGGATATGGCCGACTCCGGCGCCGCACCGCACCCGGCCAAACCGGTCAAGCCAGCCAAGCCGGCAGCCGCATCCACCCCGGAGTCGCGCTCTGCCGCGGCCTTGGCGCTGTCGCACGAACCGACCTTCGACGAGGGGACCGCGCAGCGGATCAGGGAGGCGGCGCTGAGCTATTCGGACCTTGCGGTGCGCGGCGGGTGGCCGGCGATACCGGCCGACGCCAAATTCGCATCCGGCACGCAGGGTCCGCATGACGATCTGCTGCGCCAGCGCCTGTTGATCAGCGGCGATCTCGACCCGGACAAGGCGTCCGGTGCCTACGACGACGTCCTCGCCGAAGGCGTGAAGCGTTTTCAGGCGCGGCACGGTCTCGCGCCGACGGGAACGGTGACGCCACGCACCCTCGCCGCCCTCAATGTCCCGGTGCAGAAACGGATCAAGCAGCTCGAGGCTTCGCTGGAGCGCCTCGAGAACATGAATTTCGCATTCGGCCAGCGCTACGTCGTGGTCAACCTGCCCGCGGCATTTGCCGAGGCGGTCGAGAACGATCATGTGGTGCGACGTTATCGCGTGATCGTCGGCAAGACCGAAAAGCCGTCGCCGACGCTGACCGCTGAAATCACCAGCGTCAATCTCAACCCCACCTGGACCGTCCCGTCATCGATCGCGAAAACCGAAATCTCGGCGCATATGCGGAAAGATCCGGGCTATCTCGCCCGCATGCATATGGAGGTGCTCGATGCGCACGAAACTCCGATCGATCCGCGGTCGGTGGATTGGTCCGGTGCGCATACCCCGAATTTCACGGTGCGCCAGCAAAACGGCGCCTGGAATGCGCTGGGTGCGGTGAAGATCGACATGCCTAACCCGTACTCGGTCTACATGCACGACACCAATCAGCGGAATCTGTTCAGCGACGACTATCGCTTCGACTCGCACGGCTGCTCCCGCGTCGACAACGTCCGCGACCTCGCCGCCTGGCTGCTGTCCGAGGAGATGCCGAAATGGAACCGCGCCGCCATCGACGCGGCCATCGCCACCGGCCAGCGCGAGGATATCGTCCTGCCCAAAAAAGTCCCGGTAGCCTGGATCTATCTGACGGGGTGGATGACCAAAGACCAGACGGTTCAGTTCCGCAACGACATCTACGACCAGGACGAACAGCTGCTGGAGGCCACCGCCGAGGAGGCCGCGTTCTTCAGTCAGGCGGCCAATCATCCGTTGACGGCGCACCTCGCGCAGTAAAGCGGCCCTGCCCGAGATCACCGCGTCTGCATGGCCGGGTTTCCGCGGTAAGCATGCAAGACCATTTGCGAGCGCGCTAAATCAATGCTGAACTGAAATTCGCCGAGACGCCGAAGAGCGTCCGCAGCGTTATCAGGGAGCGCGCATGCCGATGGATCGGAGGGGCTTTGTGGCCGGGAGCGCCGCCGCGTTGATGAGCCTGCGCCCTGCGCGCGCGCAGAGCGACTACATCGCCGAACTCTACGCCAAGGCCAGGCTGGAAGGCGAACTGACCTGGTACATCGCGTACTGGCCGTCGGATCGTTCCGAGAAGCATTCGGCGATTTTCACCAAGACCTTCCCCGGGGTGAAGGTCAACGTGGTGCGGTCGACCGCGCAGGTCGCCTATCAGCGGCTCAGCCAGGACATCCAGGCCGGCGCCGCCAACTGCGACGTGTTCGCCACCACCGACATGGGGCAATACGTGTCGCTGAAGGACCGCGGCCTGTTGATGCCCTACAAGATGCAGTCGATCGATGCGATCGACGCGCGCTTTAGGGGCGTCGATCCCGACGACGCCTACCAGATCGTCAATGCCACCACCGTCAGCCTCGCCTACAACACCAATAAAGTGAAGCCGGAGCAGGCGCCGAAAAGCTGGAAGGAGTTCATCGATCCCAAATGGAAGAGCCAGTCGGTGGTCGGCCATCCCGGATTCAGCGGTTTTGTCGGCACCTGGGTGGTGCAGATGAACAAATTATATGGCTGGGATTATTTCGAGCAGCTCGCCGCGCAAAAGCCGCATGTCGGCCGCTCCATCATCGACACTGTCACCGTGCTCGTCTCAGGCGAGCGCAGCGTCGGCGCCAGCCCCACCGCCTTGGTGCTTCGCAACGCCGCGCAGGGCAATCCGATTGCGGTGTCTTACCCCGAGGAGGGCTCGGTCCTGATGATATCAGGTTCGGCGATCATGAAGGACACCAGGCATCCCAACGCCGCAAAACTGTTCATGGAATTCTGCTATTCGGCGCAAAACGCCATCGAGGACGTCGAGGAATTCGGGCTGCCGTTGCGGCGCGATGCCGTGTTGCCCGCGGGCTACAAGAAGCTCGACGACCTCAAGACGATCCGCCCCTCGATCGGCGAGATCATCAAGGGCATTCCCGAGCTGACGGAAAAATGGCGCGACACGTTTGGTGTGTAGGCCGGCAATGAGCTTCGAGTGGAGCAGACCATGATGATCCTTCACCACGGCTGGCGCTCCAGCGCATCACGCCGCGTGCGGCTGTGTCTCGAGGAAAAGCGCCTCAGCTACGACGGCCACGTCGTCGACATGGCCAGGCTCGAGCATCACTCGCCGGAATATCTCAAGATCAATCCAAACGGTGTGATCCCGACATTGATCCATGACGGAAGGCCGCTGCACGAGAGTGGCACGATCTGCGAATATCTCGACGAGACCTTTGCGGACCCGCCGCTGCGCCCGGATACGCCCTATGAGCGCGCGCTGATGCGCAACTGGATCCGGCACATCGACGGACTGATCCACAACCTCATCATCTTCAACTGGCGGCACCATCTGCAGAAAGTGGCGTCGCAATGGTCGGACGAGGAACTGGCCGAAAAGCTGAAGAACATTCCGAGCAGGGAACGCCAGGAATCCTGGCTGCGGGTGGCGCGAAAACCCTATACCGAGGAGGAGCGTGACGCGGCGCGGGCCAAATTGGTGCAGTTGCTGGACAAGATGGAAGAGGCGCTGCAACCGTCGGGCTGGCTGGCCGGCAAGGCCTATTCGATCGCCGATATCGCAGCAGTTCCATTCGCCAAGCGGATTGACGAGGAAATCGCGCCGGATGAGATGGTGGCGAAGAAACATCCCCGCGTCGCCGAATGGTGGACTAAAATACAGGCGCGACCGGCCTTCGCGCGGGCGAATTTCGGTCCCTTCCTCGACTCCTGAACCGCAGACCGCACCTCTCATACCCGAAAGCCGCACCGATGCTAGATGTCCCCAAAAGCACTGAGAAATCCTACGCCGACGGCAAGATCCTGCAAAACATCGCCGACGGCGTCGGTGTCATCACCTTCAACAATGCCGAAAAGCGCAACGCGATGTCGCTCGACATGTGGGAGGGGCTCGGTCACGCGCTGGTCGAATTGCGCGACGACCCTGACATCCGCGTCGTGATCCTGGTCGGCGCCGGCGACAAGGCGTTCGTCTCGGGCGCCGATATCAGCCAGTTCGAGAAAACCCGCCACAACGCCGAGGCCTCGGAAGAATATTCCAAGAAGAGCGCCGCGCAGCGCGCGCTGCTGGCGGATTATCCGAAGCCGATCATCGCCTGCATCCGCGGCTTTTGTCTTGGCGGCGGCATGCAGGTCGCGATGGCCGCCGATATCCGCATCGCGTCCGAGAACAGCCAGTTCGGCATTCCCGCCGCGAAACTCGGCATCGCCTATGGCTATGACGGCCTCAAGCATCTGGTGTCGCTGGTCGGGCCGTCATGGGCGCGGCTTCTGATGTATACGGGCATGCGGATCGATTCCGCGGAAGCGTTAAGGATCGGGCTTGTCGATCGGGTGGTGCCGGACGCCGACCTGTGGAACGCGACGTCCGAGATCGCCCGCACCATTTCCTGCAACGCGCCGCTCGCCATCAAGGCTGCCAAGATCACCATCGCGCAGGTGCTGAAAGACCCCGACAAGCGCGACATGGACGCGATCAAGCAGATCGGCACCGACTGCATGGACTCTGAGGATTTCCGCGAGGGCCGCCGCGCCTTCATGGAAAAACGTAAGCCGCAGTTTCACGGGCGATAGAGCATGATCCGGAAAAGTGGAAACCGGTTTTCCCTCGCGACAAACGCGGAACGCGTTTGCGCGGAGATCATGCTCAGACAAAGAGATGAGATCATGATCCGATTCAATCCAATCGGATCATGATCTCATGGTCGAACTTAGGATAGAAAGCGACGAAGATGCCGCGGCGGCGCCGGTGCGATGGATCGCGGCGATCCGCAACGCCATGAATCCGACGACACTGGTGGCGCTGCTGCTCGCTTCTATCCTGATCTTCCTGGTGGCCAACCCGCTGTTTCAGCTGGTCAAGGACAGTTTTACCAAGGCCTCCGATCACAGCTTTACCCTCGCCAACTACGTCACCGCGTTCGGCCGGCCGCGCTACGTTCAGGCGCTGATCAACTCGATGGAGCTCGGTGTTGCCGCCGCGGCCTTCGCCAGTCTGATCGCGGTGCCGCTGGCGTGGGGCGTTTCGCGCACCGACATGCCCGGGCGCAATTTCGTCCATGTCATGGTGCTGGCGTCGTTCCTGATCCCGCCATATGTCGGCGCGATCGGCTGGATTCTGCTCGGCGGCCCCAATGCCGGCTGGATCAACAAGGCCTGGATGGCGGTCACTGGCGCGCCCGCCGGACCGTTCAACATTTTCACCTTCTGGGGGCTGGCGCTGGTCACGGCGCTGTATTCGTTTCCGCTGATCTACGTGTTCACGAAATCCGCGCTTGATTTGATGTCGACCGAGATGGAGGAAGCCGCCTCGATCCTCGGCGCCGGGCCGGCGCAGACCACGCTGCGCATCACCCTGCCGCTCGCCCTGCCCGCGATCCTCGGCTCGGTCTTTCTGGTGTTCCTCGAAGTGCTCGGCCTCTACGGCACGCCGGCGCTGATCGCGATCCCGGCCGGCTTCAACGTCGTGACCACGCAGTTGGCGGCATTCTTCGAAAATCCTGTCAGGGTCGAGGTCGCCGCCGCCTTCTCGATGCCGATGGTCGGCATCAGCATCGCGCTGTTGTGGGTGCAGCGCCGTCTATTGGCGCGCAAGAGCTATGTCACCGTCGGCGGCAAGGGCGGGCATCGCGAACCGATGGCGCTCGGCCCGTTCCGCTGGGTGCTGTTCGCCTATGCGATGGCGATTACCGGCTTTTCGGTGTTCATGCCGCTCTACATCATTCTGCAGACGTCGTTCAGCAAGGCCTGGGCGCTGCCGATGTCATCGGCGAATTTCACGTTTCACAATTTCCGTGAGGTGCTGTTCGACCAGCTGACGGTGCGGCAGGCGCTGTTCAACACCTTCCTGTACGCCATCGTCACCGCCACCATCTGCACGTTTCTCGGCTTCGCGGTCGCCTATATCTCGCAGCGCAGGCTGTTGCCGTTCTCGCAAGCGCTGGCCAGCATCACGCTGGCGCCGTTCGCGGTGCCCGGCATCGTGCTGGCGGTCTGCTTCTATGCCGCCTATGCGCCGCCGCCGTTCGCGCTGTACGGTTTTGGCGCGCTGGTGGTGATCGCCTTCGTCACGCGGTTTCTCCCCATTTCGTTCACCAATTCCAATTCGGCGATCCAGGGCCTGCATCCCGAACTCGAGGAAGCAGTAAGGATCGCCGGCGGCAACCAGGCCCGCGCGCTCTGGCTGGTGGTGCTTCCGATCCTCAAAAAATCCCTGTTCG
>WNFS01006490.1_pt1 | contig 10132 bp, 9 predicted proteins | sample 5400141 | NCBI WGS metagenome assembly WNFS01 (sample SAMN13153358, study PRJNA577476) | soil metagenome | isolation source: 60 cm saprolite under Madrone tree | place: USA:California | collected 2016-06-14
GGAACTACACGATCACTCCCAATCTGTGAAGTTATTTTTGCGTGGTCCCTTAGTATCTTTCGTGTGGCGGCTTTCATCACGCTGTCGCCGATCACAGACCGGTCATTCGCTGCAGGTGTTCCGGATACCGATCACCCTCCACCGTGATTTACGAGGCCGCGCTGTCGATTTCGCGCAGGTCGTCTGATGTGAGTTTGATTGCGACCGAACCAATGTTCTCGTCGAGGCGAGACAACTTGGTCGTGCCCGGGATCGGAACAATCCACGGCTTCTGCGCAAGCAGCCAAGCGAGCGCGATCTGAGCAGGTGTCGCCCCCTTCTGCTTCGCGATCCTGCCGAGCAGATCGACAACAGCCTGGTTCGCCTTCAGAGCCTCTGGCGTAAAGCGAGGGAGAGTGCTGCGGAAATCGGAGCTCCCAAACTTCGTATTTTCGTCCATTTTTCCGGTGAGGAATCCTTTTCCCAGAGGGCTATAAGGAACCAAACCAATTCTAAGTTCCTCGAGAGTCGGCAGCACTTCCGCTTCAGGCTTCCTCCACCACAGCGAGTATTCGCTTTGGAGTGCAGTCACAGGATGAACGGCGTGCGCGCGACGGATGGTTTGAACTCCTGCTTCCGAAAGTCCGAAGTGCCTTACCTTGCCTTGCTGAATCAGGTCCTTCACCGCGCCCGCCACGTCTTCAATCGGCACGTCTGGATCGACACGGTGCTGATAGAAGAGGTCGATGGCATCGATCTTGAGTCGCTTGAGCGATCCCTCGGCGACTTGCTTGATGTGCTCTGGCCGACTATCCAGCCCCAGCCAGCCCGGTTCTCCGTTGGGCTTGAGTTTGAACCCGAACTTTGTGGCAATCACCACCCGGTCGCGGATGGGGGATAGCGCTTCGCCCACGAGTTCTTCGTTTGTAAACGGGCCATAGACCTCAGCCGTATCGAAGAACGTGATGCCCCGATCCACGGCTGTCCGCAGAAGGGTAATCATCTCCTCCTTATCTTTAACCTCACCATAAGAGAAGCTCATACCCATGCAACCAAGGCCAAGAGCTGAGACTTCCAAGTTGCTTTTTCCAAGTTTGCGCTTTTGCATTGTCTCTCCCTTCCGAACGGTTTCTCTCATCCCGAGATTAGGATCAGGCGCCGTGGAAGCGGTAGCCCGATCCTTCCGATTTATTGCCTATTCCTCTCGTTATGCGAACAAATATTGGTGAATCCGGTGGCGAGCGGCTATCTTAGGCAAGGAGAAGGAAGCCAATACCATGACAAACCCTTGCAACAACGCCTCTCCGCTATCAAACCGAGCGCGCGAATTGCGCACCGAGCTGGCTCGCAAGATTGCCTCGTTCATGGGATCCCAAGAGAATCGGGCAACGGACATTCCCGGCGTGACACACCACCGACGGATCGCCCCGACCGCTCCCTGTTCAGCAACCTAGGAGCCGGGCGTGACCGTGATCGCCCAGGGGCGAAAGCGGGTAGACCTCGGACGAATCACTTTCATCTACGGTGAGTCGCGATACCTGCTGACGTCGGTCGATTTGCCGATCGTCAGTCAGATCGTCGAGGCCAGTGAAGCAGAACCCTGTCTCGCGATGTCGCTGAAACTCGAAATGCTCGTGATTCGTGAACTTCTCAGCCGGGAGGAGATTCAGGTGGCTGAGGCGCCTTCTGACAGTCCTGCCATAGCGCCCGGCGAAGCCACATTGGAATTCCTCAGTGCCGGCTCATGGACCTGCTGGATACCCCACTGGACATTCCCTTTCTGAGTGGCCTGATTCAACGCGAGATCATTTACCGAATCCTTCGGGGGCCGGAGGGGGCACGCCTTCGAGAGATTGCAACGCTGGGAGATCAGAGCCACCGGACGGCAAAAGCAATTGCGTGGATCAGGGCAAACTACGCGAAGCCTCTACGGGTGGAAGATCTCGCACAAATCGCGGGTATGGGTCTGTCCACCCTGCACCATCATTTCCGGGCGCTGACCGCCATGAGTCCTCTTCAGTATCAGAAGCAGCTTCGGTTGCAGGCAGCGCGGGGACGCATGCTCGTCGATGGTCTGGACGCCGCCAGTGCGGCCTTTGAGGTCGGATACGAAAGCGCCAGCCAATTCAATCGCGAATACAGCCGCCCTTTCGGCCAACCACCCATGCGGGAGATTCGGATTCTCCGCTCGCCAGGCGCTCTGCCCCTAGACTCGGTCAGTAATCGGCAAAGAGCTATCTAATCGTCTTGCTAACACTCGAATTGTGGGCTGGAGTTTTTGGTGTCACGTCCGATAACTCCGAAGAAGTATGGCGGGGACGACGGGACCCGATCCCGCGACCTCCTGCGTGACAGGCAGGCAATGCGGCCTTCATTCTTGTCAATTCGGATGGTTGCGGGGTATTCGGAACTCATTGGGGCAGAACAGTTTCTGGTTGCGGAGGGTGGATTTGAACCAGCGACCTTTGGGTTACGAGTCCAAAATGATAAGGATACAGGTCCCCACTTCGACCTCGCGTGAAACTTACTTGATGGGAATCCCACGCCCCGGACACGCTCGGCGCGATCCCACGATTCTCAACGCCGATCCGATCAGTGCCTTGCCCAAGCGGCTAGCGGTCGCTTCAGCGAGCCATTCTCCCACCAATGTGTCGCTGGCAAGCGGCAAATGGGTTCCGTGTTGCTCGGTGGAACCAAACCGCAAACACGATGGGGTCGAATCCACTCTCAATGGCGGCCTTCACGTTCGGCCAGGTCAATTCTTCGAGTCGGAGCGATTGCGCAGTTGAGGTCACCTTCTGTGAAGCAAGAAATTGAATCTCGGGTTTTACGAGGCGGTCGCTCTTACGTCAGCAGGATCCGGCGACAACGGACCGGCCGCTTTTACTTTTATTCGCACGGCGTGCTCGGGCAGATATGCCATGGCGATTTCCTCCAGCTCGACGATCTCAGTGTTGTTGGGATCTGCGCCGGCCAGCCGCGCTTTTTCCAGCGCGAGTTTCTGTGCCTCTTGCAATGCCTCTTGCCGGGAATATTGGGTGTAGGAGAAGAGACGATCGATCTCGGCGCCGACCGGAGCGATGGCAGCGCCGATGGCGTTGGCAACCTCATAGTCAGTCGGACGATGTATTTCCGACGCTCCCTCAATCTCGTCGGGCAAAAGGATGCTTCCGCCGCCCACGAGGACCAAGGGAACGCCCGTGAGGCTGAGTTTCAGGCGATCGATGCAGTTCTCTACCATCTTGCGTATCAGCCGGTCGACCGACTTGGCAACAGCTTGCGTGACGTTTGCGAGCCGCTTGGAATCGCCGAGACTTGTCCGGCCCATCGCTACGGCGATGTCGGTTGCGGTTAAGGTTTTGCCGCCGAACACGATGCCTTCTTCTTCCAAACGGTAGCCCACGCTATCGGGGCCGACGCTTACATGTCCGTTCTTCCGACGGACCAGGCTTCCACCTCCCAGCCCAATCGAAATCAGATCCGGCATCCTAAAGTTTGTGCGGACGCCCCCGATGTCAACAGCGATAGCGGACTCTCGTGGAAAGCCGCCGACCAGCACTCCAACGTCGGTAGTTGTACCACCCACGTCCACTACAATTGCGTCTTTTAGATTTGAAAGAAACGCCCCGCCGCGCAGGCTGTTTGAGGGGCCGGAAGCGATAGTGAAGATGGGATAGCGAAGCGCATAATCCAAAGCCATCAGCGTGCCATCATTCTGGCCCAGAAAAAGCCTCGCGCGCAGGCCTTCTCTGGCAATCGCTTCGGCGAATCCGGAAAACGCTATTTGAGCTGTTTTCATTAGAGCGGAATTTAGGATCGCGGCGTTTTCCCGTTCTAATAATCCGAGGCTACCGATTTCGTGCGAGAGCGTGATCGGCACGTTTTCGCCGAGCGCAGATTGTAACGTTTGGGCTAACGATTTTTCGTGAGCTGGATTCACGGGGGCGAACACAGCGGTCACTGCTACGGCATCGACCTTGCCCACAAGTTGGCGGACTACGTCAGCGATTTCTTTCTGATCCGGCTCACTGATCTCGCGTCCGTCGAATTCGTGCCCGCCGTGAATCGTGAACACCGTGTGGGCCACGACCTCGCGCAAATCCCGCGGCCAGGAGAATAGAGGAGGGATTGCCAGAGTGGCAGGCGCACCCATGCGGATTACGCCGACCTTGCTCAGATGTTTTCTTTCCGCGATGGCATTGGTGCAATGCGTGGTGCCGAGCATTGCAACCTTAATGGCATGACGATCGACGCCCGGCTGCTCAAGAATCTGCTTGAGCGCCTGCACAATTCCGCTCATGACATCGGGTGTGGTACGAGCTTTGGTCTTGGCTACAAGCCTCTTCTTCTCGTCGAGGATAACGGCGTCCGTATGAGTCCCGCCAACGTCAATTCCCAGCCGATAAGACATGCCGTTTTCTGACTCCTCCCGCAGCTTTGAGCGGCTGATATGGTACGTCGTAGCCGAAATGGTGCGGTCCAGCCAACGCTATACCAGCAGGTTTGCGCCATTCGCGGTGGCAAGGGACTCCGATGACCGTGACCCGCAGCCCATATTTGAGCCCCTCGGTGGTTATGGGATAGGCGGTATCCTGATCCAGAATGGTAATGAGGTCCGGGACTGTGGCCAAAACTTTGTCGCCAATACGAGCGATCAGGTTTTCGTTCTGAAAGTCGATCCTCATGGACTCGCCGCGATAATCGTCGGAGCCCTGGATGGTCAACTCTCCGAGATTCCAACCCTTTTCGACACGCCGATCAAGATTGACAATCTTGCCCCGGAACAGGTTCGTGCCTTTGGTGACCTTCAGCAACTCGGCGAGAATGTCTTTCTTCTGACGGCGTGCCGAACGCAACGTCCGTCCGATACGACGGCAAAAACTCACCATTCCCGGAAGCGTCGCTTTCTTTGCAATTTTTCCTTCCATTGGAAAAAGTGCCATAAGAGCAAAGCCGCCCATCCTCACCGCCAAGGTGCGCGCCAAAAGCTCGGTCCATTGGTTGTTTATGGTAGAAAGCACAACTTCATTGCCCTTTTCATCGGCAAGAACCAATGGCGTGGCGGGAACGCCATATAAAGTGGGAATAACGAGCTGGATCTCCGGGAAAGCGCGTCCCATGCAGTCAGCATCCACCAGTGGAACCTTGAGGCGTGCGGCTACCGAAATGGGGATGGTTCCATTCAAACCGCCCACCTCCGCCGACATGACGGCGAAGGCCTTCTTACCCAAATATTTCTGGAGTGCCCTCATCACACCAAAGGCTTCGTCGCCGCGAGGAATTTTTTCGATGATGACACTTGGCGCTCCAATTCCAGCTGGCAGCATTATCAGTGCCCGGTCCGGCACTTCCTTGAGAGGGATCAGCTCCGGCGGACCATATTGTTCGATGGCTCTTTGCGCCATCAGCTTTCCCAAATAGGGATCGCCTCCACCGCCGGCGCCGAGGACTGCTCCCCCGACCGCAATATCTTCGACGTCTTGGTGCGTAATCCGGGTCCTCATCGTGATCCTTAAAATGCGATTTTCACCCCGAACTGAATCTGCCGGGATGAGCTGACCGTGCTGAAGGTCTGTCCGCCATTCCGTGCGAACAGGGGTTGTCCGGAAGACTCCCGCCCAAAGATCACCGCATCGCCATTGCCGCCGTTGCCGGCGGGCCCCGTAGTGTTCGTCGGAACAGCAAAATTGGGATGGTTGGCGAGATTGAAGAATTCAGCCCGGAATTCGAATGACTTTCTTTCACCAAAGGGCGTGATTTTTGCCAGAGACAAGTCGAGTTCCTTATAAGGTGGGCCTGGCAAGCTGTCGCGACCCGCATCTCCGAAGGAGCCGGATGGAGGCAATCCATAAGCTGTGGGGTTAAACCAGCACGTCACCGTTCTTACGCGGGCGCCGTTCGGGCAAGTGCCACTGAAAGGATCACCGACCAGATTCGGGCGGTCTGAATTGATAATCGATGCTGTGCCTGCGTTGTCGAAGCCAAGAACGGGTGTAAACGGCACATTGCTGTGAAGCGAAAGAATACTCGAAAGTTGCCAGCCGGAAACGAGCTTGGCGGTACCGCCGGAGGCACTGGACGCAAAGATTTTGCCGGGACCAAACGGGAGCTCGTAGACGGCGTTGACGATCAGATTTTGACGGATGTCAAAACTAGCCCGTCCGCGGCTCCCCTTGCGGTTATTTATGTCTTGTGACTTGCCTGAGTCGTTTACGGAGTCGCTGGGATTGTAGCCCGATGAGTCGTCAATGGAGTGGGAGTAGTCGTAGTTTATCTGGAAGTTCAGCCCTTTGTTCGTGCGTTGCTCCCAACTGGCCAGTAAACCGTTGTAGAAGGACTGTGCATCCGTTAGATAGCGAACGAGGGAGCCGAAGTTGGGATTCGGTCGCGATCCTAACGAGGGCCTGAACGGATTTGCCTCTGCCAGGCGCCCGAGGTGGTTGCCGCGAGATCCCGCATAGGCCAGCGTGAAGACCGAACTCTTAGTGATCTCACGCTGCAGGTTCAAGTTGTACTGGAACACCATGGGCCACTTCGGCGTGTAAGTGAGCGTCGCATTCGCGGTTGTACCAATGGGTAGCGGCGAATTCAAAGGACTCAGGAACTGCGGTAAAATCGATTCCACGGCTTGATAGAACGGGGGAAGAGAACGGGCGTTGCCGTAGATATTCGCCCAGATCTGATCGTTGAATTCTCCGACTCCGCCGCGAAGTACAGTCTTGCCATCTGACCCCAGATTCCACGCAAAACCCGCCCGTGGCGTCAGCAGGTCTTTGGGCGTGGTATCCATGAACTTGCCCACAGTCGTCGTCGTATCGGTGGCAACATTTCTGATGTTCACTTCTTTGCCTAGAGCTTCCGTGGGGTTGGTGTAAAACTCGTAGCGCAAGCCGAGATTGAAGGTCAATTTGCGATTCAGGCGCCAGTCGTCTTGCAGATAACCGGAGATTCCGCTCTGGCGGAAGCCGCGATCGGAGTTGGCCGCACTGGGGTTGATGCCAACATAAACGAAAGGAATTCCTTTCAGAAAGTTCTCTACAGCGGGGTTGTTGCTCGACGACGGGACCCCAAACGCACTTAGATCCTGGAAGACGTATTCGCCGTTCACAAAAAGGTCAAACGGACCGTTGACCTGAATGCGCCGGTACTCCCCGCCGAATTTCAGTGCGTGCTTGTCAGTGGTCCAGGACACATTGTCCTGGAACTGGTAAGTGTTGGAGTAGCTGCCCAATGGGTAGATCAAGTTGTTGCCGAAATTCCCTAGCCCTGAGATAGCGAAAAATCCCAGAGGACGGTTCGGCAGCAAGGAAATGGAAAGACCGGGGTGGGTGTTGACAGGTTCAGCCAACATACCTAGACGGTTATAGCCGAATGCCGCCAGGTTCAGAACGTTGGGCGACAGGAACTTCTGATCCTGCAAGGTCAGATATTGGCCTCGAACGTTATTCAGGCCGGGGAAACCGGGAACCAAAGTACTGAGGTAGGGCACCTGGGAAGAGCTGCCATCGTAAATGTAGCGTGCGAGCGCCGTATGCGTGCTGGACAAGTTGTAGTCGACACGTCCCACTACATAGTCCTCGTTCGTAATCCGGCGTAGAGTAGAGGTGATTTGTGCGGTACCGTTGCCGAAGTCAGGTCCGTTTGGCAACGCAACGGTATTGAGGAACGGGGCTATTAGCGGGTTGACACCAATGTTGATACAGCCGCCGGGATTCGCTTGTGTACACGCAGCGGGATTGGCGGGATTTGGAAGCAACCCTTGGTGAGCCAAGGCGTTTGGCACGGTCGATACCGCAGTGGCGCCCTGACCTTCACGAAAGCCTTCGTAGCTGATGAAAAGGAAAGCCTTGTCTTTCTTGATGGGACCGCCGAGGCTCCCTCCGAACTGGTTTCGAACAAATGGCGGGATAGGAAGCTTCGGTAAGTCGAAATAATTCTTGGCATCGAGCCTGGCATTGCGGATGAATTCGAAAGCCGAGCCGTGCAGGCTGTTGGTGCCTGACTTCGTGATCATTTCAATGACAGAACCGGAATTTCGACCGTATTCGGCGTTATACGTGTTCGTGAAAATGCGGAACTCTCGGATGGCATCAACTCCCAGCAGGACGCCGGCGGCTCCTCCAGGAGTGATGTTGTAGTTGGGATCATTCGCGTCCATACCGTCGATGGTCAGATTGTTGTTGGTTGGGCGCTGGCCGTTTACCGCGGCTTTGCCGAAGCCACCTTTTTGCCAAGGGCTTGGACCGGCGCTGGGGTTCGGATTCACGCCGGGCTGCAGCAGGACGAGTTGCCACAAGTCGCGACCGTTCAGTGGGAGCTCCTCCATCTGTTTCTCGTCGACTACCCCACTTAGGGATGAGGTTACGCTGTCAACCAGTGGCGGCAGATCACTGACTACCATCTCCTCCTTGACCGAACCTACCTTCATGGAGATGCTCACTTCCAGTTGCTGAGCAACGGTGAGTGTGATGCTGCGGCGAATCTCAGTGGAGAAGTTCTCTTTGTCTGCCCGGATTTCATAGTTGCCTGGGCTCAGTCCAGGAATGCGGTAGTCCCCGGATGCGGAGGTTGTCACAGACACGCTTAACCCAGTATCCAGGTTCGTGGCCGTAACTCTAACACCCTGGAGCAATGCGCTGGTCGCATCCGTGACAATCCCTAGGACAATCGCCGTACCCGTTTGCGCGCGCATACGGGCACAAAAGAGCACGGAGAAGTAAAGGACGACTCCGATTCGTACCCAAGTTCCACGATGAAGGTGCATAAGAAGCTTCCCCCTTCAAATCAGATCACCCTTATGGCAGACGACGCAGGCTCACGGATTCCGGCGTTACCTTCAATCACGGACGACTGAGACACCACTCATTTCGGTTGTTGAGCCGGCGGATGCGCTAGATTCCGTGAGTACTTCGTTATTGAAACGGTCGCCGGCGACCGGGACGGCGGCTCTAATCTTCCCTAAACCATCCTGAACTGTGCTAGTAGAACAGCTGTGTCATTGGGGAGAAGCTCCAAACGATGGATGAGGTTGCGCGTGAGGTGGCTTTTGTTAAGCTTGTCCAGGTAGAGATCTCCCAGGTCGTTGTAGGAGACCTGCTGAGAAAACATGTGGTAAATGGACACCAAGATTTTGTGGGCGATAGCGACCGCTGCACGCTTGTAACCGCGTCGGGCTTTGAGACGGTAGAACTTGTCTCTCAGGTAAGTGCCTTTGGCTCGGGCTGCGGAATTGGCAGCCTCGACCAGTGCCGTCTTGAGATACACATTACCCTTGGGGATGTGGCTGCTTTTGCGCTTGCCTGCCGATTCGTTGTTTCCCGGACACACGCCTGCCCAGGAAGCCAGCTGGGAGACACTCTTGAACACGCTCATGTCCACGCCCAGTTCCGCGATGATCACTGCTGCCAGAGTCGCATCCACGCCCGGGATTTCCCGTAATAAGACCTGCTGTGCCGAATAGGGCTGGAGTTTGTCTTGGATGCGTTGCTCTAGTCTGGTCAGATCTTTTTCCACGGCCTGGAGCCGATCCAGTTGCAACTTCAGCAGGAAACGATGGTGTTCCTCGATCTTGCCTTCCAGGGCAAGTTCCAATTCAGGGATCTTGCTGCGCAGTTTCTTTTTAGCCAGCTGGGCCATTTCCTGCGGGGTGGCTTTGCCGTCCACTAGAGCTCGCAACATGAGTAGGCCGGAGACTCCGAACACATCCGTGGCCACGCTGGCCAGCTTAATATTGGCCGTCTCCAGCAGCTTCAGTAACCGGTTGCGCTCTGCCGCACGGCTTTCCACCAGCTTGCGGCGATAGCGCATCAAGTCGCGCAAGTCCCGGATGGGCTTGGGCGGGACGAAGCTCGAGCGCAGCAACCCGTGACAGAGCAACTCGGCAATCCATTCCGCGTCCTTGACGTCGGTCTTGCGTCCTGGAACTTTCTTTACGTGCTGTGCGTTCGCGACCACCAACTCGAAGGCTCCTTCCAGAATGGCGTAAACCGGCTTCCAATAGACGCCTGTGCTTTCCATCGCCAGATGGGTGCAGCCTTCGGAAAGCAACCATTCGCGTAGATTGACCAGCTCTCGCGTGGTGGTGTTGAAGGTCCGGACTTGCTTCTTCACCTTCCCGTCCTTCAAGGCCACCAGTAAGCAGGCCACGACTGTG
>WNFS01012040.1_pt1 | contig 10130 bp, 10 predicted proteins | sample 5400141 | NCBI WGS metagenome assembly WNFS01 (sample SAMN13153358, study PRJNA577476) | soil metagenome | isolation source: 60 cm saprolite under Madrone tree | place: USA:California | collected 2016-06-14
TTTTCCTGCGCCTCGAGCTTGGACTGAAAGCTCTTCTGTTGCTGGGCGACCGTCGCTTGCAATTCCTGAACTTCACGATGTTCCTTGAGAAACTCATTGAGTAACGTCGCGTTCACTTGGTCGTAGCGAACCGAACGCTGAACATGATCCACCGTTTTCGACAAGGTACGATCAAATCGATCGGTCTCATGGCGCTGCCGGAGAGTGAAGTACGCTCTCACCTGCAAACTTCGTCTGACGACGAACTTAAAGCTGATCAGACGTTTTATCGAGATAAATTTTCTGACTTTCGTCCATCGAATGCTTTAAGAGCACCACTTGCAAGGGCGCTTGCATGCAATGCGCTTGTAGGAATTAGTGCACCCTGGAATCTGTCGAAGGATAGCAGCAGGAAAAACTACTGGACGCGGTTCTCTATCATCTCGCCGAATCTCTTCGCATCATTGCCATTTAAATTTCACCGGTAATACCGCGAGCAGCGCATGGAATTTTCGATCAGCTGAATTGGAAGATGGAGTTGAGCGGAAAAGAAGAACGGTTTTCACTCGCAGATGCGGAGTGGGGGAGATTGCTGGATGGACATGTAGTCGGCAAACCAGTGCCGTTATTTCCACGGATCGAGACCGACAAAGGCGTTTGACTCGCTCGCTCCCGCTCGCTCGGCCGTCCGGCCTTCCCGTCCGTGTCGCTCGGCGCCGTCGGCTCCATTCTGTGAGACGCTGATTACTGCGTGCATTCTTCGAAGGCGCCGGGTTCACCACGCAGATGCGCGAGAACTTCGCCTGCGAAGTGGAGCGAGCCTGTAATCAGAATCCGATTCGGTTTCGCGCGTGCCAGCGTCAATGAGTCGCCAACAGTTGGAGCGATGGAGTAGGGGAGTGGTGGAGTTATGGTCGATACGACCTTTGCTAACTCCTCCGGGGCGGCCGCGCGTTCGCTGCGAATTCTGGGGAGGATCACGGAGTCTGCAATCGGCGCGAGCGCTTCGCAGATTGCGCGCAGCGCTTTGTCCGAAAGGATCGCGAGGATAAGCGTCGCTTTCTGATCGCCAAAAGCTTCACGCCATGTTTCGGCGAGTGCGCGCGCCGCGCCAGGGTTATGCGCGCCATCGATGATTGTCCGCTCATCCCACTTCTGAAAACGAGCAGGCCAATCGATAGTCGCAAGTCCACGCGCAATCGCCGAACTGTCGACGTCGATCTTCGCCGCACGCAGTGCAGCGATTGCCACTGAGGCGTTCTGTTTTTGATAATGGCCACGCAAGGCAATTGGTGAACCGCCGTACGATCCAGTTACAAATTGCAATGGCGCTTCGCAATCCGCGGCTCGCACGCGAATCACCTTTTCGGCCTCGGGTCGCTGAGGGGCACAGACAACGGGGACTCCGGGCTTGATAATTCCCGCCTTTTCACTCGCGATTTCAGCCAGCGTGTTTCCCAGCCATTCTTTATGATCAAAGTCGATCTGTGTAATCACTGAGACATCAGATTGAATGGCGTTGGTCGCATCGAGTCGTCCGCCGATTCCCGTTTCAAGAATAACCACGTCCATTTCCGCTTCGGAAAAACATTTCAGTGCAAGCGCGGTCGTGACTTCGAAAAAAGTCGGATGCGGATCCCAATTCGCGACCAGATCGCGAATCGTGGTCAAGCCGTTGGCAATTGCGTCCTTGGAAACCATTTCGCCGTTCACACGAATGCGCTCGCGGAACGTGACGAGGTGAGGGGATGTGAAGAGGCCGGTGCGATATCCTTGCGCGCGACAGATCGAATCGATCATGGCGCAAACGGAGCCTTTGCCGTTCGTGCCGGCGACGTGGATGACTTTGGGTCTAGAGGCGCTCGCCGCGGCGAGCGCCGGGCGTTTGACACAAACGCCGCTACAACATTCAGTGAGCAGCCGTCGCGTATTTTCCAGTCCGAGTTTGATCCCGAAGCGCTGGAGGCTGTAAAGCCAGGCAAGCGCCTGTTTGTATGGTAGACGAGGTCGCGGCACCAAGGCCCCTCCCACGTTCACGGCGTAACAGCGAAATAACCGAGCAACTGACTAATCTGCTCTCGCATCTTTTTGCGAGGCACGATCATGTCGATCAAACCGTGTTCCTGAAGAAATTCAGCGGTCTGAAATCGTTCGGGCAACTCCTGGTGCGTAGTTTCTTTGATCACCCGCGGCCCGGCGAAACCGATCATGCTTTTGGGCTCAGCGATAATTACGTCGCCCAGTGAAGCAAAGCTGGCCATGACTCCAGCAGTCGTCGGATTTGTAAGAACGGAAATGTATGGAAGCCGGTCCTTGGCGTGTTGCGCGAGTGCGCCGCTTGTTTTTGCCATCTGCATCAAGCTCAACATTCCTTCGTACATCCGCGCGCCTCCGGAAGCCGCGACGATAACGACCGCGCAGCGCTGGGCGGTGCCGTATTCAATCATGCGCGTAATTTTCTCGCCAACGACTGATCCCATGGTCGCAGCGAGAAAACCGAAATCCATCACCGCGATCGCGACCTTGTAGCCGTCAAGAATTCCATACCCGCTGATGACAGCGTCGAGCAGTCCCGTGCTCTCGTGGTATTTCTTGAGTCGATCTTTATACGTGGCCATTCCTTGAAAACGCAAAACGTCCACGGATTTCAAGTCGGCATCCATTTCCACAAAAGTGTCCGGATCGAGCAGATTCTGAATCCGCTCCTTGGCGGGTTGCGCAAAGTGGTAGTCGCAGCGGGGACAGACACGTTGATTTTGCGCCAGCTCGATTTCAGGCACGACTTCCGAGCAGCCGGGGCACTTCTGAAAAAGGCCGCGCGGAATTTCCCGCTTTTTGCCGGCCTCCGCCTTGATTGCTGGCTTCTTGAAAATTGCCATGGACTTATGCGCGTGCTGCGGTGGCCGCATGGACCGAGAACGCGCCCGCACGTTTCAAAACCCGCGCACACTCGTTCAACGTAGAACCGGTGGTAAGAACATCGTCGACTAACAACACGCGCAAACCTCGCACGTCCGCGTTTTTTCGTAAACGGAATGCGTTATGCAAATTTTCCATGCGCTCGGATCGATCAAGCGCGGTTTGTGTGGTCGTGTATCGAGTGCGTTCGAGTAGCGGTTTGCAACGAATCGAGGTCTGCGCGCTTAGCAATTCTGCAAGCAGGGTAGCCTGATTAAATCCGCGTTCGCGCTGCCGTGTTGGATGCAATGGCACCGGAATGATGACGTCGAAGCAACGTCCCAACAGCCGTTCATCGTCCAGAGCAGAACGGAGCCAACGCGCTACAAGATGGCGCAGGTGAATTCGCCGACCGTATTTGAATTCGTGAATGACCTCGCGAACGATACCACGACCGCGGTATGCGGCCACGGCTGCGTCGAAGTAAATCGTGCGATGGGCGCAGTTGGCGCACGTAAATACTCCAGTGATAGCGCCGTCGAAGGGTTCCGAGCATTTCTCGCAAAATGGCGCGACGATACGGACAGCTTTTGTTTCGCACTGATCGCAGAGATACTCGCCAGCTCGAATGCTTCTCCCGCAGATTGTGCAGTGCGATCATTTGTGAGCCAGGTCCGCATTGCTATCCAGGTGAATGTGGCTACGCCAAGCGGGATAATTCCGACAAGCAGATTCTTCCCTAACCATGGCAGGGCAAGCGCTTGTCGACGCGCCAAAAGGCTAAAGGCACCGCTGCCAAAGATCCATCCAGCGTGAAGGCCAATCGACAACCACAACGAACGCGTCAGCACACGCGCGTCAGCGAGAATGCACCCGATAACAAACAACGTCACAAACGCCGACGCCAGCATCATCGGGTCGCCAATTCGTCCAAGTGAATTGGCAATCGAATTCAAGCCTGAGTTCCATGTTACGACAGCGGATGTTCGTTCTGGGGCTTTCAAGAAATGCACAGCTGCAAAGAGCGCGGAAACGACAATGATCGGCATGTACTTTCGACCTGTCCTGAGTAAAACGCCCAAGATGATTCCGCGAAAGAATGCTTCTTCGATGAACGGAACAGTGATTGAAGCAACAAGCAGCTTACCAAGTCGCGACCAGGCAAAGATGTGCCGAAAGGAGTAAACATGAAATGCAATAAGCAAAGCGCCACAACAGAGCAGGGGGACCGCGGAGAGAATGACGCCAGCAGCAATATCGCGGCCCCACCGCGGATTAGGCACGAGACCCAGATCAGCCATGTCGCGCACGTGGCTGACGCGCAGAAAGGGCCAGAGTAAGAGCGCGGCCGCGATCAGGATGGCGCGATGAAAGAACGTTTCGAAATCGTACTTTGCCAGAAACAAAAACAGGCCGTGCGCTGCAAGCGACTGGGCTGACCAAAAGAGAAGTGGAGCGAGGACTGCTCCAACGATGACGATCGCGATAAAATAGACCGCCAGTTTAGCAACGTCTTTCATGATGTTAGGAACATAGGCTTAGAGCCTGTGCGGCCAGCGGAGTTGCACTCTGCTGAAAAGCACCGGACAAAATGTCCGGCGGCCGCACAGGCAAGATGCCTGTGTTCCGAAACCTGGCTAATGTAAGGTCTTACCGCAATGCGGAGTCAACACATATGGAGGGACAGAGATCAGCATGGGAGGAAACGTGAAGTGCGAGTGACAAAGTTCGGCGGCGCGTGGCGCTTCCAGGCGAAAACTACGGGCGATCTTGAGTGGACCTACTATGAGCGCCCTTTGCTGGAGGACTTGTTAGCATTAAAAGAAATTATCGTTCGAAAATATCAGCGACGACGCGCTTCGGCCGAAGACGTTGCGTCTGTGGAAAAATTAATCCAAGAGCAATGCGGCGATGAGTGAATGTCGACGTAACATCCGTGATGGAGGAGTGACCTTTTGGAGTGCGCAGACATGTCTGCGCTTTTAGAGCGGCGACATGTCGCCGCACTCCAAAGCAATGATGGCTGAATGGAACACAGATAAACTAATCGATTGGGACCCGCCTTCGCCAAGGCTACGGCGCGGTTTTACTCGCTAACAAAAGTCAACCCAATCAAGAGCCTCATGACTGAATGGAATACAAAAGCTCTAATCGAAGCCGATAAGCGGTTCGTTTGGCATCCCTTTACCGATATGCGCGAATGGTGCGCCGCCGAGCATGAGCCACTGGTTTTAGTCGAAGGCCGGGGCGCGTTGCTGCGCGATAGCAGAGGCCGCGAATATATCGATGGTAATTCATCCATCTGGACAAACATCCATGGCCATAATCATCCGCACATCAACGCGGCGATCCGCCGCCAATTAAGTCGCGTTGCGCACACATCGTTTCTCGGCTTCACGAACCCTGCGGCTATCGAACTCGCGCACGCGATCGTGGCGCTCTTCCCGGATACTCCCTTGAACAAAGTTTTTTTCTCTGATGATGGCTCAACCGGAATCGAGGTCGCCTTGAGAGTTGCCGATCAGTACTGGCGGCTGCGGCGTTCGAGGAAGCATCAGTTTATCGCTTTTCGAAACGGTTATCATGGCGATACCGCGGGTGCAGCCAGTTTGGGGGCCGCGGCGCTGTTCAAAATCGCGTCGCCACGCTGGAACTTTCCTGTCATCCAAGTCCCAGATATCAGCGCGCTGGAAGCCCTTGCCCCGGCCGAGGCGGCTAAGATTGCTGCCGTTGTGATCGAGCCGCTTATTCAGGGAGCCGCCGGGATGCGCCTTTGGCCACCTGGCACATTACGGGCTGTTCGCGAATGGTGCAGTCGGACCGAAACGTTGCTAATCGTCGATGAAGTCATGACCGGCTTTGGCCGGACCGGCCGAATGTTCGCCAGCGCACATGAAGGCGTGATTCCGGACATGGTGATTTTAGGTAAAGGTTTGACTGGAGGATATCTTCCACTCGCTATTACTTTGATTTCTGAAAAACTGTTTTCCGCGTTCAACGGCTCAGTGGCCGAAGGTAAAGCGCTCGCTTACGGCCATAGCTACACGGGAAACGCTCTTGGTTGCGCCGCGGCCAAAGCCAGCCTGGAGGTCTTTGAAAATGAGGGCGTTTTGGAAGCTTTGCAGCCGAAAATCCGCTACCTGAGCTCGGCGCTTAGCAGCTTGAAGAACTTTCCTGGCGTGAAGGAAGTGCGGCAGTGCGGATTCATTGCCGGGATAGAGATGACGCGAGCCGAGACGGCCGTAGCTATTTGCATCGAAGCGCGGCGCCACGGCCTGCTGACCAGACCAATTTGGAACACGGTCGTACTGATGCCGCCTTTGTGCATCACAATGGCCCAGTTAACTAAAGCCGTGGAAGCCCTCCGCGCTTCGATTACGGAGGTGTCGTGCTCCAGCGACGGCTTTGCGAAGAAAAATGTCGAAGAAGTTACGGCTTGATCAGCTTCTTGTTGGAAAAGGGTTGTTCGAAAGCCGTGAGCGGGCGCGGCGAGCAATAATGGCCGGCGACGTGATGATCGACACTCGGATTGCGGCGAAGCCCTCAGAACTTCTCGACGAAGAAGCGGCGATCACAGTAAAGCCGGCACGAAAATACGTCGGCCGAGGCGCGCTGAAGCTGGAAGCCGCTCTCGAGCATTTTAACATCGACGTGCGCGGCAAGATAGCGCTGGATATTGGCGCGTCGACCGGCGGGTTTACCGACTGCATGTTACAGCGCGGCACTAGAAAAGTTTATGCTGTTGATGTCGGCCACGGCCAATTGGATTGGAAGCTCCGCAACGATCCACGTGTGGTTGTTCTCGAAAAAATTAATGCACGATCTCTCTCGCGTGAGCACATTCCGGAACTCGTAGATATTTGCGTGATCGACGTTTCCTTCATTTCATTGACCTTAATCCTGCCGAACGCGTTCGACCTGATAACCTCGACCGGAGTGATCCTCACCCTGATCAAACCGCAATTCGAGCTGCAACGCTCTGAAGTGGGAAAAGGCGGAATTGTTCGCGATCAGGACTTGCACCTAAAGGCGCAAGACAAGATTGTCGCCTTTGTGAGGCAGCTGGGTCATTCGGTGACCGGGATCGTTCCGTCTGCCGTTAAAGGCACTGATGGGAATCAGGAATTTTTTGCATGCATGCGAAAAGAATTGGCCTAATAGCACACACGGGGAAACCCGGCGTTGCCGAGTTGATCAACGCAATTGCCCAGGAGTTCGACCGGTTTTCAATCCCGATCCTGTTCGAAAAGGAAACGGCTCAAATTGCTGGAAAAAAATTAGGGTATTCGTTGGCCGAGTTGGGGGCTGCGGCGGATCTCCTGGTGGTAGCTGGCGGCGACGGAAGCATTCTGCGCGTCGTTGGCCAACTTGGCGAGAATATCAAGCCGATCTTCGGCATCAATGTCGGCTCCCTCGGGTTTCTGACGTGTGCAAGTTCGTCGAATTATCGCGAAGCCGTGGAATGTATCGCGAGAGACCGGATTAATTTCAGCCAACGGGCGCTGCTCGAGGCGCGAGTCAGTTTGGGCGACAAGAGAACGAATAAAATGATCGCGCTGAACGATGCTGTACTCAGCCGAGGCGAACTTTCGCGCCTGGTCATGTTATGCACACGAGTGAACGGCGAACCGCTCACGGAATTTAATGCCGACGGTTTGATTGTCGCGACGCCGACCGGTTCGACGGCTTACTCGTTGTCGGCGGGCGGACCGATTCTCGATCCTGAGTCGGGCGTTTTCGTGATCACGCCGATTTGCCCGCACGTTCTTACGAATCGATCGATCATTGTTGCGCAACAATCGATAATCGAAATCGAGGCGAGCGATCCCGATTATCCGGTCTTCTTGACCATGGATGGGCGCAAGCCGATCCATGTCGAGCGAGGATCGATAGTCACGATTCGCAAAGCGAGAAAAACGCTACCGCTGGCCTCGTTGCCCGAAGCCTCATTCTTCAGCGTGGTCCGGCAAAAGCTGAAGTGGAGCGGCAGTAACGTCTGAGTCGCACGCAACGCCGCTTTGGCCAATTCCAGCAGCAGCCAGGCTCAGTTTCGCACAATTTAAGTCACAAGAGGTAGATACTAGCGCGTTAGGCGTTCTTTTTCCGTTGTGTGTTTATCCGAGACCTGATAGCCAAGTAATGGACTATGAATCTTGTGAGCACGCCGGACGGACGCATCATAAATCTTGATCACCTCACATGTGCAGAGCGCACAGGCGAGTATGTGATTTTGCATTTCACCGGCGCCGGCACTGATGGCGGTTCCGGGTCAATCATCAGGTTCAAGCAAGGCGAAGGCGCAAGGCGTGTTTGGGCGTATCTCGCCGAAAAACGCACTGGGAAGATTGAGACGCTCTAGGAGAAGGGCGCTTTTTTCGGATTCTTTTTCAGGTGAGCTGTATTATGGCGAACAAGCAAACTGGGCTCATTTATCGACCCTACATCGCAACATTTTTGCTTCTTCTTGTGGTCCTTCTCCTTGCATGTACCAAGGGCAAGGAGGGACCATCGGTCTCTGTTCCAGCCGACTGCCAACAGTTTCTCGACAAGTATTTTGACGCGTGGAAATCAAAAGATATCGCTACACTGCAAGACCTCACCTTTGTTCATTGGCACATGCGAGATGAACGGGAAAGAAAGCAAACATATTGTTGTTGCGATTTTGGATAATGAGAAAGAGACGGACGCAAGTGCGCTCACTGCGAAAGTCGCGTGGAAAATCGATCAGAAGAAAATGAAGTTTGTTAGCGTGCCCGTCGAAGGTCTTCGTTGTCCGCGCAGCGGCGTGATCACCTTGGATGGCGGTCTCTAGTTGGGTGATCGTTAGCGCGTTGTGAGACTCCGAGTTCTGCTTGCCCGACCCGGCGAATTCTTCTGAGATTTTGAAGCACGGGAATCTCTACAGATTCTTTGCGTTCGTGCAGAAAAACAATCTCCAACTAGATAAGCCCGGCGGCATGGCGGTAGCGACGATGCAGTATAAAGGGCTGTTTGGTGGCTAATAGCCAATAGTGACTCACAGCCCCGGCAGGAATCCACCAAACCTACCGGGGCTGTTGCTCTTCACCTCAGCGTATTCACAAAGTGAAAGAGATTACTTGGCCGACGCAGCCCTGGGCCTGATTGGAAATTCAGCCAAGTTAAGTCTCTTTCGCAGCCCTTTCGGACGCGGTGCTCGAAGTGAGCGTATCTTTTTCCAAGAATTTTTGACTGTTCGGCAGGAATTGAAGCGATTTGAGCGGAAAGCGCTTGGCTACAGCAAGAGCTTGGAAATGCACAAGTTGGCGGTCGCGCTCCATTTTCGTGCGCAAACATCACACGCTAGGAACCACGCCAGCCGTTGCGGCTGGTCTGGAAGAAAAGCCGTGGAGTTTAGAACGGGTAGTAGTAGAAATGACCGCTGACTACATGCGGCGGAAAGACTGCGTATAATAGGTATTCCTCGCCAAAGTGAAACCCGTCTTGGCTCTCGTAGCCTATCGGCGCATTGCCAAGTTCCCAGATAACCAGACCAAGCGAACCGATAATTCCTATGAAGATCCACAGCACAAGGGCAATCCTTACGAGACGGGCTAGAATTACCAGAACTATTTTTCAATCAGACCCAACACCTACAGATTTTATATGACATATAGTTTTTTACGGAATTTTTCAGGGCACGGGTTTTGTCCCGCAATCGCGGTTGACCTGTTGCAGTGCTTTCCGTGAAACTGCCTCTATGGAGGCAGAAATAGGTTGCAAGTTGCAGTCTAATTCTCGTTAGACCTTTGCTGCATCGACGGGCGTCATAGCGTTTTCGCCGAAAAGATCGGCCAGCGTGGTAATCGCTTGCGGTGGCTCCGTCGCTGCAAGATAGGCCTGAAACTGCGGCGAGAAAGCCTGACGGCGGCTCGGCCACCAAACCTGCTGGACCCCCGGACTATGGTAGTAGGCGCGGATTAAATTCTCCCATCCGGCCCACTGCGCATCATCGAGCACGCGCGACCTGTATTGATACCAAGCCTGCTCGTGCAGCTTGAAGAAGCAGAAGAGGAAATAATGCGCGATCACACGCTCGTCGTGGCTCGCCAGGGACCAATCCTTAAGAGCTGTGGCAAGGGCGGTCCCGAGCGCCGGAGATTGCATTGCCGGAACATTAATGGCCGCGATCGCCGCTGCGAGCGATTCGACCGCGACTACGCGCTGAGACTGGGTGTTCTGTCGGATTTGCAATCCGACAAAAATGAGAGATGCCAGCACGGCACCAGCGCCGA
>WNFS01005710.1_pt1 | contig 10129 bp, 10 predicted proteins | sample 5400141 | NCBI WGS metagenome assembly WNFS01 (sample SAMN13153358, study PRJNA577476) | soil metagenome | isolation source: 60 cm saprolite under Madrone tree | place: USA:California | collected 2016-06-14
TGCTGGGCGTTCCTGGCGTTCGCGCAAGTCAATAGTGGGCAGGTGCAGCAGAGCATGCGCAGTGGCCGCAGGGCGCTCACGCTCGCCCAAGAGAGCAAGAACGTCTGGGCACAAATCTACAGTACGTTCTGCCTCACTTTTGGGTTGCTGGACGCGGGGGCCTATGAAGAGGCGCTGGTGCTGACGCAACCAGCCGTGGCACTGGCGCGGACCCTGCCTCCCATGCTCAGCTTCCAGCGCCTGCTCGCGGCCCTGGGAGGGACGTATCAAGCCCTGCAGCAGTGGGAAGAGGCGCAGGCGCCCCTCCAGGAGGCAGTAGCCGTGGCCGAGGCGTTAGACATCCGCCCCCCGCGCGTACCTGCCCTTGCGCGGCTGTGCATGAACTGTGCTGTGGCAGGGGAGTGGCAAGCAGCCTACCACTATGCCGTGCAAGCCATCGCTGTTCGCAAGAGCGTTGATGCGACATTGCTCTCGTTTGATTTCTACTCTCACTATGAAACGGAGGCCTTACTGCGTGGGGGGGATGAGAGCCAGGCGCGAGCAGAAGTGCAACGACTGGGAGAACGCCTGGGGTCCAATCGGCGCTTCCGCATTCCCTACCTGCGCTCGTTGGCGGCGCTGGCAGCGTGGGATGGACACAGCGAGCAGGCCATCGGCCACTTGCGCGAGGCTGCAGGGCTGGCAGCAGACCTCGCATTGCCGGCAGAGCAATGGCAGATCCACGCGGCGTTGGGAAACTTGTATGAGGAAGCTGGCGAGACTGCGCAAGCGCGCATTGCGTTTGGGGAGGCGGCGACAATCATCCAGGGGCTGGCCGAGGGCATCAAGGATGAGGTGCTGCGTGCGCGCTTTCTGGCTGGGCCCCAGATTCAACAGGTATTGCAGCAAGCCCAACGCCTCGCCAACCAGCTCCCGCAAGACCACGAGTAGCAGAGAGAGCGTTGAGGTGTCTGCTGCTGCCCACCCCCTGCCCAATAGTTGCAATCTCTCAGCCGATGCAGTATCCTCTAAGCCAGGAGGAACATAATCCATGTCGGCTGACAGCAACCACTTACTTGCACACACACAAAACACCTCACCTCTGGCAGCACATAGCTATCCAGGCAAACTCCTCGCCGCCGAAGGACTGGATGGCTCGGGCAAGAGCACGCAACTGCAACTGCTCCAATTCTGGCTCCAGGCAGAAGGCCATCAAGTACTGATCACCGAATGGACACCCTCAAAACTCATCAGGCGTACACTCAAAGCCGCCAGGAAACAGGGACAGGTAGACCCCATGCTCTTAAGCATCCTGCACGCCACCGATTTTGCCGAATTGTACGAACGTGACATCCTCCCTGCCCTGCAACGCGGCACAATCGTACTGGCTGACCGCTACATCTACACCGCCCTGGCGCGTGACCTGGCTCGCGGCGTCGAACGCACCTGGATCGAAGACGTCTACCGCTTCGCCGTCCGGCCAGACCTCAGCATCTACTTCCAGATTAGCGCAGACCAGTCCCTGCAACGCATCCTGAGCAACCATCCTCGCCTGAAATACTACCAGGCCGGCATGGACCTCGGACTCAGCCTCGACCCCATGGCCAGCTTTCGTTCATTCCAACAGCGCATCTTACAGGAATACGAAGCCATGATCGATGCCTTCGCACTGCTGAGATTAGACGCCACGCTCCCAGTCAAACAGCAACAGCAACTCTTACGTGAAGCCGTTACAAAAAGAGTCCTATTAACGGAGGAGTAGCCATGATGGATCAAGAGCCGGAGTCGCTCCTGCACCCCGAGCGACCACATTTGATAGTGCTGGAGGGTATCGACCTCTCCGGGCGTACCACGCAGGTGCAGTTCCTGCGTGATTGGCTCCTGGCACAGCGTTATCACGTAACCACCACCGCATGGCGTACCTCGCCGCTCATCTCCGACGCCCTCACACGGGCGCGTGCCGGGTCATCGCTTCATCCACTGGCCTATAGTCTCCTCTACTGCGCAGATCACATGGACCGCACACAACGGGTCATCAAACCCGCATTAGAGCGCGGAGAAATCGTCATCGCCGACCGCTACATTTACACCGCCTTTGCCCGCGACGCCGCTCGCGGCCTGGATGCCACCTGGGTGCGTAATCTCTATCATCCCGCCGTGCAGCCCGACATCGTCTTCTACTTGCATATCAGTCCCGAAGAAGCCGTGAAGCGTCGCATGGCCCTCCAGCAACAGCGACAGAGCAAAGACGACCACAAAGAGCGTAAGCACAAGCAGAAAGCGCAGCCCCCAGCAACCATAGTACCATTGACACAGGAAGCCCTCGAAAGTTTCCGCAATTTCGAAAACAGGATGTATAGTGAATACCAGCAAATGCAAAAAGAGTTTGCCTTCACCGTCATTGAAGGTAACCAGCCCATCGAACGGATACAAGCCCTATTACGTCGTGCCATTATGCATTTATTATTGGACATGTGGTAACTATTCAGCAGGGGGTGCAGGGGGACTTCGTCCCCCTGCCGGGGCGTGGGGTGTCCCCACACCTTCCCTCACGTCACCGCCGAAGGTAGCGCAAGAAAAGGGCGACCTGAATGTGATATTACTATATCCAGGGAGGATATAAACCGGCATGAAAATTTTGCATATCTCCGATCTTCATTATCGCGAATCGCCCGAAAGCTGGGCTTTACTCAAAGAAGCAGGACGACAATTTGAAGTCCTGCGTCCCGACTACATCCTGATAACGGGCGACCTGACCAATGATGGTCTCGACGAACAGTTCGCCCGAATAAAGCGTTTTGTCGCTTCCCTGGATTTCTGTACCGTACTGATCATTCCAGGCAATCGCGACCAGGCGCGTACCATCGTCCCGGCCCCGGCGGAGCGCAGTGATCTTGAGTACTTTCTGCTAACGCACCCCGAACCGGTGACATTGCTCGACGAGATTAACTCGCTCGAAGGCGTCAATCGGGGGCGGCAGGGCAAATACTTCGATCATTTTGATGACACAGAGTTTTTCTATCGCACAGCAGGTCTCGCCGCGGTTGGCATTAACAGCACGCCAGAGATTACACCCCGTCAAATGGAAATGGCGGCACAACACTTTGACAAAGGCCCGCTCGGCGAACTGCGCATCTTCTGTGCCCATCATAGTTTTCTGCCTGTCCCAACCAAAAAACTCAAACCGGGTGATACCGTGCCCCGTGCAGCCGATATCCTGCAAACACTGATTGAACTCAACGTCGATTTGCTCTGTTGCGGGCATATTCATCGCAGTCACGTCTGGGACCTCTCCGATGGCAGACACCGCCTGCTTTGCTGCAATGCAGGCTCGTTACTTGACACATCCGGTAAAAAGGATAATGGCTTTCTGGAAGTTGAGATTGAACGGGACCTGCGCATTGTCAAGCGCACGCTGTTCTCACGCCGCACCGAGGTGCTATACCATCGTCTACACTTTGGCGCAATGCTTCAGCGGCGACAGGTGGGGATAGCAGACACTGGTTCCGATGTAACAAATGGACATGATTCTGGTGAAGGACGTTCAAAAGTAAAAAAGGCAAAGGGTAAGAAGTAGCATTCCTGCCTTTTGCCGCGAAGGATAGCTGTATGATGAACAAAAAATCATCTCCCCAACAAAATGACCAGCCATCCCAACCTCAGAAGAAGCTGCTCAAGCAACGGCAGCGCATCCTGAAGGAGTTGGAGGCGGCACAAGAGGCACAAGCCGAAGCCTTAGAGCGCTTTCACCGCGCCGAGGTTCGCCTGCAGAAACGTACGGCCAATTTGCAGCGCGTAGCAGCGCAATTGATGATTATTCATCAGCAACTGGGCGAACCTGCTGGATCGGTGCCATTAGCGGTATCAACGCCTGCTGGCGAAAGAGTGCGTACTCTGGAGGGATCACCGATCGTAGAATCGACTGCACACACGCCAGCCGCCACTAGCACCTCTGAGGAGGAGAAGCATACTCCTCCCCAGCAAGCAGACGACACATCTGTTGCCGCAAGACGCGATGACGAATTACCGGCAGCGGTTCCGCATGCCGAGGGGGGCGTGGAGATCGCTCAAGCTCCACCGACCCAGGAAGCAGGCGACACATCCCTTGCCGCAAAACAGGATGACGAATTACCAGCAGCGGTTCCGCATGCCGAAGGGCCTGCGGAGGCTGCTCAAACTCCAGAAATCGTCACGGCACCAGATGAAGAATTTCCTATAGCCTCACAACATGCTGCCCAGGTTTCCGAAGCCGCAGGCGAATTATCGCAGCCAGGCGAGCGAAGCGACACCGTAGAGGCGCGATTGATCGCGCCCACGGGGTGGGGCGGGGCCGATGCCAGGGCAACAATGCCAATGCCTGAAGCGCCAATGGTATCAGCTTCAGAAGCCGCGGCAGTCGCAGAGTCCATAGAGGACGAATTGCCAGCAGCTACTCAACATACTCCGGAAACCCCGCAGGCTGCTCAAGCCCCGGCGGCAGTAGAAGAAGCATCGCAAGAGACGCTGGCAGTTGACCAACCTATGGAAGAGACTCCTGCGGACACCTCTGTCCCTGTCACCTCGGCTGATGCACCTGGCGAGGTCGCGTCCGTGGATGTGCAGGAAACAGAGGCCGTAGAGGCGCGATTTATCGCGCCCGTCTCCCCGGCAGAAGCCGTTGAGCTTGCCAGAGAAGCCCGTGCAGTTGCCGAAGCTGCGGAGCAAGCTGCACGAGAGGCGGCAGATCGTGCCTCTGCCCTGGCAGCGCACCTGGAGCAGATCGGCTCGGGTCGCCACCTGCTGCAAGAACTGCGACAATTGCAGGCCGAAGCCGAGCGGACCGATGCTATCGCGCAAGAGGCTAACCGTGCTGCCCGCGAAGCCGAGGCGCGAGCCGCAGACTCCCGATTTATCGAGCACATCCCATCAGCGCAAGAAATGAACGAACCAGTGGAGATAGTAGACTCCCGATTTATCGAGGAGTCTGCTACGGGCAGCGCAGAGGGGATTGAGGAAGAAGAGGCCTTTGTTGAGGCCGACTCTGCCAGGATGATTGCGGGGGTCGCTGCAGCAGCCGCTGCTGAAGCCGAGGCAGTCGCAGAGGCTAGTAGTGCCCGTACGCGGGAAGCTCGCCGCTTCGCCCAGCAGGCAGACCAGGTGTTGGAAGATGCCCGCACAGCCATACGTAGCGGGGTCTGGAGCGGCGAGGATGCTGAACTGTACCTGCAAGCGCTAGAACATGAAGCCGCTCGTGCTCACGCCTTGCTCGCCGAAGCCGAGGCTGCCGAAGAACAGGCCCGTAACGCAGCCATGAACGCCGAAGCCGAGGCAGAGGTTGCGGAAGGAATGGCCTTTGCCACGAACGACCAGGCGGAGACATTACTCAATGAACATGTATCTACATCCTCGACGCCCCATCAGCAAGCGGGTGATGATGAGTCGGACACGACGGTCAAGATACGCACAGTTAATAGCGATGGAGAATGAGGAAGATGTAGCAGCACGCTGGGGGGCTCTGCCCCCCGGCGTGCTGCTACCATTGAGCGACGGCAAGGTCTATCAACTCGTCTTTGCAGGTCGTCCAGGCTCTGCCCTGGGACCAGACGTGCGCGATGCCGTATTACGTTCTTTCTCTCTGAAACACGAAGCCTCCACTACGAGTGGGCAGAGCCATATCGGCGATGTGGAATTTCACATTCGCTCCAGCGACTGGTTTACTCATCTGCACCATCGCGATGCCCGCTACAACAACGTCATCTTGCACGTGGTCCTGCTGCTTGACGATTCAACCCCAACACAACGTCAGGATGGGGTCATCATTCCCACCTGCTCCCTCTATGATCTGCCGCATACGACCAATCAAGTGGCGATTTGGCCTTGTCAACCGGCAATGCATGAGATGAGCGACGAGGAACGCTCACAACTCCTGATGCGTGCAGGCTTGCTCCGTTTTGAGCAGAAAACGCACACCTTCGTCGAGCTACTGCACCAGAGCCATGCGCAAGCCCCATTTGATATGTATGATGCCTGCCTGATCCCTGCCCTGGCCGAGGGATTGGGCTATGGACGTGATCGTGCCTTCTTTCGTGCCGCAGGCCGCCACCTACTAGGCCTGACAGAAAAGGCACCAGAACCATTAGGTCGCACACCCGACCCTCCACCCCTGGATGCCCAACGTCTACGCACGTTACGCCAACTGGTCGAACAATGGCGCACCTGCGGTGCATGGCAAACCCTGCGCACGGCCCTCTGCGCCCATGTCATGATCGACTTTAACAACATACCCGACCCCTGCGCCCATGCCATGATCGACTTTAACAATATACCCCAATCCTGCGTAGGGGCCGATTTATCGTGCCCATCGCCGGTAATGAATTTTCCCGACCAAGGTCGGTCCTGTCATGCTGAGCGAAGCGAAGCATCTGGCTGCCCATCGAGCGAGACCCTTCGCTTCGCTCAGGGTGACAACACTTTCCCGATGGTGGTTGGGAAAAATCATTATCGGCCATCTGAACAATCTTCCAATAAATACGTTAATCTGGCCCTTGCAGCATTGCGTGCCGTATTTACCGGCTTGAGCATCGCACGCACCGATATCCTCATCTGCAACGTCGTCCTCCCTTTTGCTGCTGCTGTAGCATTACTGGAGCATGACGATATCCTCTCCGCGCAAGCCCAACAGTTGTATATGCTGTATCCTGCTCTCTCCTCGAACCAGGTTACACGCGCCATGTGCAAGCAACTGCTCTTGCCTGAAGAACCGAGGAGTGCCTGTCAACAGCAGGGACTGCACTACGTTTATCAGCAGACATGCCGAGAGAAACGCTGTGATATATGCATGATGGGAAGGCGGATGCTATGACCGAACGGGAAGGTGAACGCCTGGCACGTTTTCTCGCACATGCTGGCATCGCCTCGCGCCGCCACGCAGAAAAACTGATTGCTGCCGGACGTGTCCAGGTGAACGGCGTTACCGTGACTTCTCAAGGAACACGTATTGATCCCGAACATGATGAGGTGCGTGTCGATGGCACACCAGTGCATTCAACGGCCAGAAACGTCTATGTGCTGTTGCATAAGCCCGTGAACTACGTCTCCACCGTGCATGATCCTCAAGGACGCCCGACCGTCCTCGACCTGCTCCCTGCTGAATTGCGTCACCTGCGCGTCTATCCCGTAGGTCGCCTGGACAGAGACACGAGCGGTCTGCTCCTGCTAACCAACGATGGCGATTTTGCTCTGCGTATGTCGCACCCTCGCTACTCCATGGAGAAGCATTACCATGCCCTGGTGCAGGGATGCCCCACGGCAACCATCCTGGAGGCACTCCGCGAGGGGGTGACGATTGTGGAGGGCAATGGGCACAGCTACACAACCGCACCCGCACGTGTGCGCCTCCTGCGACGGGTAGACCTGGATTGTTGGCTGGCAATCACCATCCACGAAGGTCGCAAACGCCAGGTGCGCCGTATGCTGGCCACCGTCGGGCATCCGGTGCTGCAACTCATCCGTGTTGGCATAGGCCCGCTCACACTGAATGATCTGCCTGCGGGTGCCTGGCGCTATTTGACCGATGAAGAACTGCATATGCTTGAACACAGATAAATATCCCCACCAAAGGACATGGACGCCATTATCGAGAAGCTCAACAAGAGACTTTCTCAATAGTATGGTATAATCTCCCCAGGATCGATGCCCATGAGCGCACGGAGGGAAAATGCAGCGGCCACGGCGGATTGCTATCGACGGACCCGCGGGATCCGGCAAAAGTACTGTGGGTGAGCAATTGGCAGCACGCTTGGGTTATCTCTACATAGACACCGGGGCTATGTATCGTGCAGTCACCTGGCTAGCGCTCAAGCTCGGTATCGACATCAATGATGGGCTGGCGCTGGCACGGCTTGCCCAGGATGCAGAGATCGTCGTCAGTCGCCCTCAGATTGAGGATGGCCGCCAATATACTGTGACGGTACGTGGATATGATGCCACCTGGGATATTCGCGATGCGCCCGTAACCCGCGCCGTTTCTACCGTCTCCGCACACCCAGAAGTTCGCGCTATCTTGATTGCACAGCAGCGTGCCCTGGCTCTGACGCAGCAGGATGGCGTCGTAATGGTTGGTCGTGATATCGGCGCAGTCGTCTTGCCCGATGCCGAACTGAAAATCTACCTCACCGCCAATCCCCAGGAACGCGCACGTCGCCGCCGTGCGGAGCTAGCAGAACGCCTGGGGCAGCAGAACCCCGCGCTCCCTTCGCTGGAAGACGTATTGACGGATATCGAACGTCGAGACGCAATTGATCGCGACAACATGCAACCGGCGAGTGATGCCATTATCATTGCCACCGACCACCTCAGCGTTCCACAGGTCCTAGAGATCATCTACAAACACCTGGAGGGCCTCCCATGAAACAAGATGTCAGCGCAGCTTCAACCTCGGACAAACAAGAGAAGCCAGCAAAGTCAATGAAACCTCAGAAAAACCTCTACGAGCCTTATCGCCCGCCGTGGATATGCTGGCACTTGCTGCGAGCAGTGGTGTTGCTCGTCATCACTCTTACGGCACGTGTACGCTTCCATGGGCGTGAGAACGTGTCGGCCAAAGGTCCCTTCATCATCGCGGCGAACCATCTCTCGTGGACCGATATTCCCCTCATTCCCCTGCCTATTGGGCGTAGAGTGGTCTACATGGCGAAGGAAGAGTATTTCAAGAGCAAATGGGCCTGGCTGGTGCGCTTCTTAGGAGCTTTCCCGGTCAAGCGTGGGGAGGCAGACCGCCAGGCCCTACGAGCTGGTGAGAAGCAGTTGAAGGAGGGCAGAATATTGGTTATGTTTCCCGAAGGGACGCGCAGCAGGACACGTACACTGGCGGCGGCCCATCCAGGCATGGGTATGATTGCCCTGCGCACCGGTGTCCCCGTCGTTCCGGTAGCCATCGCGGGTAGTCAAAACCTGCTGAAAAAGTTTGGTGCTCGCGTGACCGTGACCTATGGCGAACCCATGATTTTCAAGCCCAAAGGCTCCAAGATGACACGCGAGGATATCGATAACGTTACCGAGCAGGTCATGCAAAAAATTGCCTCCATGCTGCCGCCAGAGTATCGCGGCGTCTATGCGGATAAGGTCCAATGATCTTGTGGCATGCGTCGATCATCGCTCCCTGTTCAAAAAGGCTCGCACTGCCGCCATCGTTTCGTCATAGCGGTCGCGGTGGATGTTGTGACCAGCACCGCTGATATGCACCACCTCACCATGCTTCCAGATCTGTGCTGCTTCCTGGGCAACTTCAGGTGTGACTATCGCGTGCAACTCAGGATCACCCGTAATGAGCAGGATGGGGCACTCGATGCGCGAAATCATTTCGCGCCAGGGATAGCTGCGGAATGCTGTTGCATGCTCCAATACGTCGGTATTAAACTCGGCTTTGGAGTCGGCCCAGGGGATGATCTCCTCTTCGACCCAATTGGGATTCATGGCGAAGGCTCTGGCAAGGCGCTCCTCATGCGGGAGCGCCTTGAGATCTACTACCCATTGCCACGCCTGCTGGCCTTGTTGCTCTGCATTCGTCTGAGTCGGTTCTAGCACAATGGCTCGGACCAGCTCAGGATACTGAGCGGCAACCGTCGCCGCAGTGATGGCACCCATCGAGTGCCCGAACAGAAATGGCTTTTCCAGGTCCAATGCTCGAATGACAGCTGCTGCATCGTCGGCCAGGATATTGATCGAGAACCCTGTTGCGATGCCGTCAGAGCGACCGTGACCACGTGCATCGGTCATGATGACATTGTGGCTGCCTTCGAGGTCGTGGGCAACACGCGACCAGCACAGGCCATTGTCCGTGATGCCGTGCAACAGAAGGATAGACAGCTTGTTATTGCCGCCGGTGCGCTGATAATGGACGGTGATGCCATTGGCCTGCACGTCGCCTTCAGACCACCCTGCCATGTCGTACTCCTCTCTTTCCTTGGATGTGTTCACTCCCCGATACGTGTTTCGTTGCTGGGTGCTCCCTTCAAGAGAGCCAGCGGCTCGATGTCGTGAGTGCGAACGTGGCCGTGGCCCGGATATCCTGTGATGATGATTTCTTTTGCCATCACCCCTTGACACTGCCGGCGCCCAGTCCGCCACGCCAGAAGCGCTGCAAGAGCACACAGCCAATCAGCAGCGGAAT
>WNFS01007075.1_pt1 | contig 10129 bp, 8 predicted proteins | sample 5400141 | NCBI WGS metagenome assembly WNFS01 (sample SAMN13153358, study PRJNA577476) | soil metagenome | isolation source: 60 cm saprolite under Madrone tree | place: USA:California | collected 2016-06-14
ACTTCGGTCACCGATCTAAAACGTAAACTCATGAAGTACATCCGCCGCTACAACGAGACTTCGCGGCCGATCAAATGGAAATATACTGACGTCTCGAACCGGATTGGTACTAGCAATTCAACTGTTACAGTCCACTAGTGTCCTGTTTCTAAAGTTCGCTGCAATTTGATCAGGATCGGAATAGCAGACGATCCACGAAAAGGCACGAAACTGCAAAGACACGAAACGACACGAACCAAACCACTTTTGTGTGGATTCGTGTTTCCTTCGTGTGATTTCGTGGATCGTACACCTGCTCCTGGAAACCTATATTTGTTCACAGCTTTTCTGAAACACCACACAGTGTGTTGACTCTAAAGTTCGCGGAAACAATCGTTGTCTTAAGCCTGGTCCGCAGGCTGGGTCTGTTCATTTCAACGAACTTTAGAGTCAGCACACCAGGATTCTCCTGAAACACACTCAACAAACTGTGACTTCGGCCGCAAGCTCGGCCTGATCTTTCTCAAATAAGTGCGGACTGATAAGCGACGCCAGCAAATCTGCCTCGGTCAGGAAGGCATCATGACCATGCGATGATGAGAGTTCCTCGTAGCTGGCATCGACTCCGGCCCACTGCATCCGTTCACTCAGATTAAGGATGTCGGTCGCGGGAAAGAGCCAGTCAGAAGAGATACCAACCAGCAGGACGCGCGCTACTATTCGGCGCAATGCCACAGCTTCTGACCGATGACCTCGGGTCAGGTCGAAAGTATCCATGGCTTTTGACAGCACCAGGTATGAATTGGCATCAAAGCGAGGAGTGAAACTTGTGCCTTGATGGTCAAGATAACCCGCGACGTCATAACGGTCGTTCAATGAACGGCAGGGGTCTTCACCATTGCGGTTGGGGTTCCGTCCAAAGCGCTCCGTGAAAAGCTCCCGAGATTTGTAAGTGCAAACTGCGATAGCGCGCGCCAGTGCCAAACCTTTCAGTGGTTGGGTATCAGCACCGGCGTTACGCCACTCTGGATCATTGCGGATGGCCTGGCGCTGCAGATGGTTCAGGGCCAGTCCCATGGGTGACAGCGGTGCGGCGCCAATGGCGATACATCTTTCGACTCGCTCTGGAAAATCCACGGCCCACTGCAGAGCCTGCATACCGCCGATAGAACCACCAATCACAGTGTGCAGCCGCCACACACCGAGAGCATCCAACAGTTCGGCCTGGGCCCGAACCATATCAGCAACGCTGACCAGAGGAAACTGACTACCGTAGGGTTTGCCTGTTTGCGGGTCGGCGGAACCAGGCCCCGTCGAACCGTAACATGATCCAATAACATTTACCCCAATCACGCAGTAACGCTCAGTATCAAAGACCGAAGCGCGCCCAAACATCTTCGGCCACCAGTCAGCTATGCGAGCCGATCCGGACAATGCGTGACAAACGAGGATGGCGTTATCGCGCTCTCTGTTCAGTCTGCCGTACAGCGCATAACGGAGAGTCAACGGTTGCAACTGGGCGCCGCCTGCAAGTTGAAAAGGCGTGTCGCCCGCGATCGTACAATCGTCTTCAACAGTTGGATTGAGAACCGCGCTCATCTTTAAACCTCTTGAATCAGAGTTGCTAATCTGCGGGGCATTAGCCCGACCGTCAGGGAGGGCTCCGAGGCGCTTGAGAGAGCCCTTCCTAATGGTCGGGCTAGTGCCCCGCATCGCGACCTGACTGGTAGCAACACACAATTACCCAAGTACCAGGAATAGAAAGTATTTCTGATCAGCTGCCAAAGCAAAAAGCCTCCCACGCTAAATATGCGCGGAAGGCTCTTAAATGTTCTCGAGTCTAATCCAGCCCTTTAGCAGTTTTTTACGTGGAGCAATTCGCTTTAAATCGCCACGCTTCAGTTGTCAAAATTCCAAGAACAGTCTATGCGACGGCGCCCTTGGATTGTCAAGCCCTCTTTCTGTGATCGGCGCCGTCTTAAATACTTTAAATAGGGCCCATTGTTTTGTTTATAGAAGGATCCCGGGCTTTCGGCCCTACACCTGAATCAAAAAGGTCCGGCATCAGGTACTCGTGCAGTTTGGCGTTGCCGCTCTCATTAGCACCGTCGCTTTAGCGCGTTGAATTTAGTGACCGACATAGCGGAAACCGTTTAAACGGTTTCCATTCCGAACGCGATCGCTAGTCACTGGGTTAACGCCGCGGTGCTAATGAGAAAATGCCGCCAGGAAATTCGGCGGCCTCAAGCTAGTGCCGGAATATCTGTCAGCAGTCCCAAATCCTCCGCGTCAAGAGCGCGCCTGACTGCAGTTGAGTGCCCGTCGGCCTCTCCCGCCCGCACCAGCCGACGCCGTTCAAGTTCGCGGAGGATCTTACTCACGCTATCTTCAACGGGCTCGCGATTCGACTCGATCACAACTTCCGCCGCCAACGGCTCCTCATATGGATCAGAGACGCCAGTGAAACCCGTCAGCTCTCCGGCCAGGGCCTTCTTGTAGAGACCTTTCACGTCCCGCTCTGCCAGTACTTCGATCGGACACTTAACGTAGACCTCAACAAATACCGCGCCGTCCGCTTCGATCAGCCGTCTCACCTCATCACGCGCTTCGCGATAAGGCGAGATAGCAGCCGATATCGCCGCCACGTGGTTTCGGGAAAGCAGCCGACAGACATAGCCAATGCGCCGTATGTTTGTATCGCGATCCTCTTTGGAAAAACCCAGGCCTTTTGAAAGGTTCGTCCGTATCTCATCTCCATCCAGAACCTCGACGGCCAGGCCGCGAGCGCGCATCTCTCGCTCGAGTACTCCCGCGAGCGTTGTCTTCCCGGCGCCTGATAGCCCGGTGAACCACAAGGTGAATCCTTTTCTGTTTTGCATTAACTAATTCCTTCGTTGCCAAATGCCCATGCCGATTAACCTCATCCAATGTTGGGAGAGGGTTGAAAAGGGAGACAACCCGGGCCGATGAGTTTCATTCGCAACCTAAGCTTCTGCTCCAACCAATTGTTCTGTCTCAAGCGCTCGCAGGGCATCGATTAGCACCCGCGCCACCTCAGGTCTGGTAAATTCAACCGGCGGCACTTGCCCGACGCTGAGCATCTCGCGCACCTTCGTACCTGAAAGCGTGACGTGTTCCGCGGTCTCATGCGGGCACGTTTTGTTCGAAGCCATCGCGCCACACGATCGACAATAGAACGTGTGATCGAAGAACAGTGGCGTTATGCCCAATTCTTCCGGCTCAAACTCGTCGAAGATGTGATGTGCGTCATAAGTACCGTAGTAGTTGCCGACTCCCGCATGGTCGCGCCCGACAATGAAATGCGAGCAGCCATAATTCTTGCGAACCAGGGCGTGGAAGACCGCTTCGCGTGGTCCCGCATAGCGCATCGCCGCCGGCAGGATTGAGAGAATCGTGCGCGCCGCAGGATAGTAGCCGGCTAGTATCGCTTCGTAAGATTCCAGCCGCACACCTGCGGGCACGTCGTCGGCTTTAGTTTCACCAACCAGTGGATGCAGGAGCAGTCCATCGGCAATTTCCAGCGCGCATTTCTGGATGTACTCATGCGCGCGATGAACTGGATTGCGAGTCTGAAAAGCAACCACGCGTCGCCAACCACGCTCCTGAAAGAGCGCCCGCGTCTCTGCGGGAGCTCGCCGGTATGCCGGGAAAGGAGGATTCAGCGGACGATTGACGAGACTAACCTTTCCCCCCAGCAACCATCCGCCTTGATTGTAGAGACTGCGCACTCCGGGATGAGCAGCGTCAGTCGTGCGATAGACGAGTTCCGCCTCTCGTTCTTTATCGTAGCGATACTTTTCCGCGAGATGCAGGATGGCAAGCAGATGATCATCCTGATACAGCGCTACGTCCTCGAACTGGCGAAACGTACTTGCCTGCTCGTTCGTGATCGAGAGCGTAACCGGAATGGGCCAGGCGACGCCGTTTGTCAGCCGCATCCGGACGCACACCGAGTTGTAATCGGACCGATCCAAAAATCCCTGGAGCGGTGAGTACGCACCAATGGCGATCATCTCCAATTCAGAGATGTCTCGCGCGTTAAGCCGCAAAGCCGGCATATCGACCGCCGCCTGAATTAGCCTCTCACGTTCGGGCCCCGTAACTTCGCGATCGACGAGCTTCCCTCCATGTGGTTTGATAAGTGTCAACTTGTTCCTTTCATCAGCGAATCGTTAAATGGCATGGAGTGTGTCGGAAGCCCGCGCGTAAGCAAGGGCGACGCTCGAAGCAGTGGCCTGTTGGCATCATCACAACAGTCCGCCACCAGTTTTTTTGAATCAAGAGTGCTCGCCAGCCTGGCCCTCCCTCACGGTCGGGCTTCTGACACACCCTATTCACGTTTTGACGTGTATTCCGCACTCAGTCTTAACCGTTCCCCGCCAGCGTCCCGCGCGCGGGTCTTCACCAATTTGCACGGGCGTGGTGCAGGGAGCGCAGCCGACGGACGGGTAGCCATGGTCGTGAAGCGGGTTAAAAGGCACGTCGTACCTGGTTATGTAATCCCAGACGTCTCGGGCGGACCAGGCGGCGAGCGGGTTGATCTTGATCACCCCAAACGGGTTATCGCGTTCGACGAGGCCCATCTGCGCACGTGTTGGTGACTGATCGCGACGAACGGCTGTGCCCCAGGCCCGCAGTCCACAGAGCATCTCTTTCAGAGGCTCGACTTTGCGCAGCTGGCAACAGAGATTCGGCTGGCGCTCCCACAAACGATCGCCGTATTCGCGAGCTTGATTGCTAAGCGAGACGCGCGTGGCCCGGCGTTCAAAGCGAACGCCGAAACGCGCTTCCAATCGATCGCGTAAGGCGTAGGTTTCGGGGAAAAGCAGATCCGTGTCGAGATAGAAAATACGCGCGCCCGGACGAATGTTTGAGAGCATGGCGATAATCACGCAGCCTTCAGCCCCGAACCCCGTAGCGAACGCGATATCCGGCCCAAACTCCTCGCCTGCCCAGCGAAGTATCACTTCCGGCGGGGCCGTCTCGAACTCATCCGAGATCGCCTTCAACTCTTCATCCGTCGTTTCTTGTCCAAGTGACAGAGCACTAACTGACATGTCAATTCCCTTCAGCAAGCCATCGCGAACACCGATTCCAACTCTTCGTCTTTGATGCTCTCGAGACTTTGCTCAAACCAGTTGAGGCGCTCGCGCAGCCGCACCACCTCGCCCACAATGATGACCGCCGGCGCTTTCATACCAACCCGTTCCGCCTCAACCGCAATTGTTTCGAGTGTGCCTATCACTGTTTGTTGGCCCTCATAAGTTCCCCAGCGAATGACTGCCGCAGGCGTTTGCGCCGAACTTCCGGCGGCCGTCAAATCTTTCGCAATCTGACGAAGATGCGCAGCGCCCATTAAGACAACGAGGGTGTCTACTGACGCGAGATTCGCAAGAGCACTACTCTCAGGCGCCCCGTCACCACCGCGCGCGCCCGTGATTACGGCCACCGAAGACGACAATCCGCGTTTTGTGAGCGGGATGCCTGCGTACGCTGGGACCGCCAGCGCTGAGCTGATCCCGGGCACCACCTCGAATGCAATACCCGCATCGCGCAGCGCTTCTGCCTCTTCCGCGCCACGACCGAATAAAAAAGGATCGCCGCCCTTGAGGCGCACGACGCGCTGTCCTTTCCGGGCGTGCCTAACGAGTAAGCGATTGATCTCGTCTTGCGGTGTCTGTCGCCCGCCACCGACTTTGCCAACGTAAATGTGCTCGGCGCCGGTCGAAACGTGACGTAGCAATTCCGGATTGACGAGATAGTCGTAGATAACCACGTCACAGGACTCCAGCAGGTCGCGTGCTTTGACTGTAAGAAGTCCCGGGTCACCCGGCCCCGCGCCAACGAGATAAACCGTGCCAACTCTGGCCCGGTAGTGGGCGGCTTTCTTTTCATCTGATTCATGCTCGATCGACTCGAATATGCGTTGCAGAGATGCATCGATCACCAGCGGGTGGGCCGAAAGCGGTTCGGTAATTCGATAGCTGACGCCGGCGTAATGGCTGGCGGCTTCACGAACTTCAAGCGGGATGTCACCGCGGGTGTGTCTGCCCGGTGAGAGAAAATAAGGATGGACGGTAATCTCGCTTGCTCCCCGCTCGACCAATCTGGCGAACCCTTCGCGGATATTCGGATGTTCGATCTCCAGAAAGGCAGCTTCAATCAGACCAAACCGCCCGCGCTTGCCGATGCGTCGGGTGGCTTCCCGCACGTCTTCGTTTGCTTCATGGCGGCGACTGCCGTGGCCTACCACCAGCACTCCGCGATTTACTTCTCTCATGCGGCCGCTCCTGCTGCCGAAAACGTACCTTGCGCGCAATAGCTAACAAAGGTTCGCGCTTGGTCGAGAATTGCTCGTGCCCTGACTTCGCCTGGTGTCTGAAGAACGTCGGGTTGTGTTTCGAGACCATCCTCTTTCAACGTGGCAAACTTTGATGAAACGCCTTCCCAGGCCCCCTGGGTCTGGCCCGATAACACAAACAGGTTCTCGAATTCCCAAAGTGCCTCGTCCGCCGTGAATGGATCCACCAGCCGCTCGTACAATGGTACCCGCGCGGCAGCCGCTGCCGCTTCATACGCCGCCATGACCGCATGGTCGTATTCCTTGTGATAGATCAACGCTTCCGCCTGGGCCAGCCACTCACTCGCAGCGTCAATCGTGGGTATCGTCTCCGCAACTGTCGACCCGGCACATTCACCTTTGATGCCTTTCTGCACCGCGAAGTGCTCGTGCTCGTGTCCGAAGTCCTCATAGAACGAAGGATCTTTTTCGAACGCAGGGACTTGCCGCAGCGGATCGAGGATCTCTTTTAGCCGTTCAGCCCCCTCACGGGCGACGAAAGAATCGAAGTCCTCGGCCGGCAATTTCATTTTTTCGTAAAGCCCCAACAGAGTTTCGGTTACCTTCACGCAGTTCTTCGCCGGGAACTTGCCAATCAACGCCCCGAACTGGGCGTCATCTCCTCGAACACGGCCGCCCACAGTTACAAAGTGAGCGGGCACGCTGCGGCCGTCCTGCGAAAGCGCCGCCGCATAGAATCCGATGTTGGCAACTGAGTGATGCGCACATCCGTTGGGACAGCCCGAGATCTTCACCCGCAGCGGCCGGGCCAACTCGGAGTATCTCGCCAACCCATTATTGAAACCGTCGCTGATGGCACTTCCCAAACCCTTCGCTGAAGCAATACCCAGGCGGCACGTGTCGGACCCCGGACAAGTAGTCACGTCCGTAATCGTGCCGGCACCGCGCTCGGCAAGTGAGAGTTCACCAAGAGCGATGTAGAGGTCCCAGAGGCTCTCTTCACGCACCCAGGGGAGATAGATGTTCTGTTCGATCGAGATTCGCAGTTGGTTAGATGAAAACCGGCGCACGATGTCGGCGAGATTGCGCGCCCGATTTGCAGTGAGATCGCCGAGCTTGATGCGCACATGAACACCGCGATAGCCGGCAAGCTGGTGTTCGATTACCGAATCGCGCACCCAGGACTGGAAGTGTGGGTCACTGATGCGCGCATCCAGCACCCGTAAAACCGGCGATTGCGCAGCAGATTCCGGGATGAAGAGGTCGGTCTCCTGTAAGTACTGATCCAGCGGTATGGGACCGACTCGTTCTCGCTCTTCAGCCAGCGCTGCCAGAAACGCCTCCCACCCCAATGTCTGGATCAGGAATTTCATCCGCGCTTTCATTCGTGCTTTGCGCTCACCATACCTGTCAAAGAGCCGCAAGGTAGCTGCCGCGAGACTGAACAGATCTTCTACCGGAAGAAAGTCCGTGTAGAGGTGCGCCAGTTGCGGCCCGGCACCCAGACCGCCGCCCAGGTAAACTCGGAAGCCACGGCGCGACTCGCCATTTTCGGTCCGGGTGACTGCCCATAATCCTATATCGTGAATTCGCAACCCGGAGTGGTCATCGGCGCAGCCCTCGAAAGTAATCTTGAATTTTCGTCCCAGGTTCTGGTTGTACTTATTGCGCACCAGGTAACGAAACAAAGCGTCCGCGTACGGTTGAACATTGAAGCTCTCGGTGGCCGACGTACCTGCGCGATAGCACGCAGTGATGTTGCGCACCGTGTTTCCGCAGGCTTCGCGAGAAGTGATGCCGGCGGCGGCCAGAAAGCGGAGGAGATCCGGTGCTTCCTCCAGTTTTACGTAATAGATCTGCGCATCTTCTCGGGTGGTGAAATGAATGAACCCACTGCCAAATCTATCGGCCGCGTCCGCGAGGCGCACCAATTGATCCGCGGTGAGGACCCCTCCGGGGATCTTGATTCGCTGCATTTGCACGCCCTCCTGCCGTTGGGCATAGGTGCCAAAGTGCAACCGCAGCTTCTGCATCTTCGTCTCGTCAACTTCGCCGGCGCGGTATTTCCTAATCTGCTTTTCGTAGTTGGCCAACTCTTCGCTGACCTGCGCCGGCAGAGTCTGCAGCTCGGTCTTCTCGATCTCACCACTTAGTTCATTCATTTCGATTTCTCTCGATCGCTGCGCCCTGGTAAACAAGCACGTAAATCGGGTAGGAGGCGGAGTCACCTCCGCCGTCCTCCCACACCACCGTACGTACGGTTCCGTATACGGCGGTTCATGAAGTCCGCTGGAGACGGAGCTTTTGATCCCGCAGCGACAAGAGTTCACAGCGATCAAAGTAGGATCCAGCTATCAAGTTCTTCGAAGACTCCTTTGACCTCTGCCAACCGGAAGTAGTTCATCCAGCCACGCAACAATGGTGACAGTTCGTCTGCGATTAACTTGCCCAGCTTGCGCCCTCGCCCGCGGCGGAAGATTTCCCGCAGCTTCCCTTTCAGACGTTTGACCGATTCCTTTGCCACTTTCAACCGTGGCTCGCGGTTCGACGTCAATGAGTAGCCCAGGAACTTTCGCTCCCATGGTCGCGCCACTGCACTCTTTTCCGCGTTCACCTTCAGCCGCAATTGCTGGTCAAGGAAACTGGTGATTGACTTCATCACTCGCTCACCGGAACTGCGCGACTGCACATAGATGTTACAGTCGTCGGCATAACGGCAGAACTTGTGACCACGTCGTTCCAACTCCTTGTCCAACTCGTCGAGTAGAATTGCGAATCAAGCGCAGCACGCGCTTGTCTTTGATTCGCCGGGCCACCCGCGACATCAAGATGTCGTGGTTAACCCGGTCGAAGAACTTCTCCAGGTCGATGTCTACCACCCAGCGCCGTCCTTCGCGCACGTACTCGCGGGCTTTTACCACCGCTTGCTGTGCGCTCCGGTTCGGTCTAAAGCCGTAGCTCGATTCAGAAAAGTCTGGTTCAAAGATGGGACTTAGGACTTGGTGCAGCGCCTGTTGCATCAGTCGGTCTATTACCGTCGGAATGCCCAAGACGCGCATTCCTTTGCCGCCGGGCTTTGGTATCTCTACCTTCAGCACCGGCTGCGGGCGATAGTTGTCTGCCAACAGTTCCTCTTTGATTCTCTGCCAGTGCTCCCGCAAGTAAGCTCGCAGTTGCCCAACGGTCATGTTGTCCACTCCCGCTGCGCCGCTGTTTCGCTCCACCTGCTTGAGCGCCAGCTTCATGTTCTCTCGTTCGACCACTGCTTCCATCAACTGCTCTGTCTCCGGTCCAGAGTATTCTCCCCTTGCCGTGACCCTTGACGCACCCAAGCCTTCCTCTCGCCGCTTCCGTCGGCTACCCTCCGGGTGGGATTCAAGCTTCTCAGCTCTTCTTTCTGCGTCTCCGCTGGTCATCGAAATTCGAGTCTCCAGTCCGTTACTTCATCTTCGGGCCTTCACTCCGGTCGAATGAAGCTACTATGCCCTCGGCTGACTTCTGCCAACTCTTCCCCTCACCTCTCGATGCCGGTAGTTCATAACAAGCTGACAGACCTCCCCGGCTATTGCGCTCTCACCTTCACGCTTATGCCCGCCGCATATACGCACAAGCTCTCCGTTCAGGTATTGGACTTTGAAGATATTTGCCTCCTCATCCAGCTTGCACGCCTCGTAGGCGATTTCTGTTCGTCGAGCCACCGCTTTGCCTGCGGCTTCCTTCAGATTCCACCTCGCGATGGACACCCTTGCCGTCCCGCTAACGATTCCCCCTGTCGGGTTCGTAGGAGACTTTCACTCCCTAGTAAGAGCGCCCTGCCCGGCGCACAAA
>WNFS01018005.1_pt1 | contig 10129 bp, 7 predicted proteins | sample 5400141 | NCBI WGS metagenome assembly WNFS01 (sample SAMN13153358, study PRJNA577476) | soil metagenome | isolation source: 60 cm saprolite under Madrone tree | place: USA:California | collected 2016-06-14
ATCTCCATAATCGTCAGTTGCAGATCCTGCGCTCGGCGCTCCGCAGGCTCAAACCGGGCGGGCACCTCGTGTATTCAACCTGCTCACTGGAGCAGGAAGAAAATGCCGAAGTTGTGGAGGCAGCGCTTGCGGACGATCCTTCCATTCAGTTAATCGAGTGCCGCAGCGAACTGGAGCGGCTCCGAGCCGACGGTGATCTGGCTTGGACGGATATCGATTCGCTCACCGCTGGACCATACCTGAGAACGATTCCCGGAATACATCCCTGTGATGGATTCTTCGCGGCGATTGTGGAACGCAGAAGATAGAAGTCAGAATGTAGAAGTTAGAATGCAGAAGTAAATAATGGTTTTCGAAGGTTGCGCGGATTTTTGGTCTTACTTCTGAATTCTGACTTCTCATTTCTGCATTCTCATTCCACATTCTCTACTGCACCACAAACGTTATTGCAGAACCTGCCATCACTTTCGCTCCCGCCGCCGGATTCTGCGACACGATGATGCTTGCCGGCGATCGCACGCTCGATCCCGCCGCAGGTCCGGACTGACCAGTAACGGCTCCCAATCGAAATCCCGCATCTTGCAACGCCAGCGTCACACTCCCCAATGGCTGGCCAACGAAGTTAGGCATAACGAAAGACTGCGGCTGCGACGGTTCGCTCACCAGCAAACTGATCTTCGGAGCAGAAACACTACTGGCATTCGATGGCGGAGCCTGTGAGACCACTTCGCCAGGAGTAGCGTCTGGAAATTCCAAGCGCGCAATTGCGCCTACATTCAGCCCGCGGCGCCCGATGTTGATCTCTGCCGCGCGCTCGCTCTGCCCAACCACGTTTGGAATCGCCACCCGCTGTGGTCCCAGGCTCTCCGCCACGCGGATTTGCCAACCCCGGCGCACTTGGGTGCCTGGCGGCGGCAGTTGCGAGAGAACATTCCCGGCAGGGACGTTGGCACTGTAATATTGCCGCTCCACATCCATTTGCAATCCGCTCTGCTCGGCAATTTTGCGAGCCTCGACCGGCGTTTTTCCCACCAGGTCGGGCACCGCAACCTCCCTGCCGTGGATTGCGAGCCGCATCGCGGTGAGCGCCGACAGCAATGCAACAACCAGCAGCATCAGCGCCAAAAGGGCAAAGCGGAAGAAGGATTTCATCGAAAGAGCTCATTATAGCGATCGTGAGAATGCTCCGGCCCGCCCATCGGCTCTCAGGGTAGTTTATGATGTTGGCCTTACCAATTGGCCAAGCCCATGACTCCCACAGCTACTACGAATTCATCTCAACTGACTCGGCAAGAAATCAATCAGAAGCAGAAAGAATTCATTTTTCCATCAGTAACCACGTACTACTCCGATCCCCTTCCCATGGACCACGCGCTCATGCAGCACGTGTGGGATGTAGAGGGCAAGAAGTATCTCGATTTCTTCGGCGGGATCGTGACCATCAGCGTCGGCCATTGCAATCCGAGGGTCATCTCCCGCACGAAGGCGCAGATTGACCGGCTTCAACACGTCTCCACGTGCTTTCCCAACGAGCCGATGGTCACGCTGGCTGAAAAGCTCGCGCAGATTACTCCGGGCACGCTTAAAAAATCCTATTTCACCAATAGCGGCACTGAGGCCAACGAGACTGCGATTCAGGTTGCGCGCATGCACACCGGCAACTTAGAAATTGTGGCATTGCGGCACGGATACAGCGGCCGTTCATCACTCGCACGCGGGCTTACTGGAATGAATACGTGGCGCCGCGGGACCATCGAAGTCGGCATTGTTCACGCGATGAATCCATACTGCTACCGCTGCCCGCTGGGGCTGAAATACCCCGAATGCGAGGTTGCCTGCGTGAAGGACATCGAAAACGTGATTCAGTTCTCGACCTCCGGCCGCATCGCCGCGTTTCTTGCCGAGCCCATTCAGGGTGTCGGAGGCTTCATCACGCCGCCGAAAGAATATTTCAAGATGGCATTCAGCATCGTCAAGCAGTATGGCGGCGACTTCATCTCCGACGAAGTTCAAACCGCCTGGGGACGCACCGGGCATAAGTGGTTCGGCATCGAGCACTGGGAGGTTGAGCCGGACATTATCACCGCGGCCAAGGGCATGGGGAACGGGGTGCCAGTTGGTCTCACGGTGGCCAAGCCCGAGATTGCGGACTCGTTCCAAGGATTGACCATTTCGACTTTCGGCGGTAATCCCGTAACCTGCGCGACGGCACGCGCAGTAATTGATGTAATCGAAGAAGATGATTTGCGAACGAATGCCGCAAATGTCGGCAGCTATTTCAGGCAGAAACTCGAGGCATTGCGGGAGAAGTATCCGCTGATTGGCGATGTTCGCGGCATGGGACTGATGCAGGCTCTCGAACTGGTCGAAGATCGTGAGACAAAGCAGCCCGCGGCCAAAGCTACAAATTCCCTTATGGAAGAAGCACGCAAACGCGGATTGCTGGTCGGCAAAGGCGGGTTTTACGGCAACGTGATTCGCCTGTCGCCGCCGCTGAACATTACGAGAACCGATGTGGACGAGGCGGTGAGGATATTGGACGAGAGCCTTGCAGCTCTGCCGCGCTGAATAGCTGTTGCTGTTGCGAAAGTCGTTTCGGCAAGTCTCAGTTGCCTGCCACCGATAACTACAACGAGCGGCATGACCATGTGACGCAACGGAACTGGCGGACAGCTGAGGGCGGCTGTCCCGACGTCCTGGACGCTAGTGGGTCTCGTCCCCTGCCGGAGCTGAATCTGGTGTATCCAATCTCTGAATCGCCACGGATTGAGTCGTCTCAGGCGGCGGCTGGAACTCCCCGGGTTCTTTGTCGGCCATCGCCGTCGTCATGAAATCCATCCAGATCGTCAAGGCCGCGTGCGCTCCCGTTTCCTTCGCGCCCAGCGTTCGCTTCTCGTCGTAGCCCATCCACACACCGCAGGTGATGGAAGGCGAGAAACCGATGAACCAGGCGTCGGTGAAATCGTTTGTAGTCCCAGTTTTCCCAGCGATAGGAATCTGCATGCTCCTGGCGGCAACGGCGGTTCCATGCAGAACCACTTCCCGCAGCATCGCAGTCACAATACGTGCGGTGCGGGAGCCGATGACATCCTTCACATCAGGGAAATCTTCCTCAAGCACGCGGCCTTCATAATCTGTCACTTTGGTGATGTAGCGGGGCGTAATCCGCACACCGTCATTGGGAAACACGCTAAACGCCGAGGTTTGCTCAAGCAGCGTGATTTCTGCCGCGCCCAGCGCCACCGGCAAATACGGCGGGATGTTCGATGTGATCCCAAAGCGATGGGCGTAATCAATCACGCTTTTTATCCCGAGACCGTCGGCCAGCTTCAACGCGGGAATGTTGCGCGACTGCGCCAGCGCGCGCCGCAGCGTGATCACCCCTTCAAATTTCTCGTCGTAATTGTGCGGGATATATGGCCCGGAGGGAGTCTGAAACGTGACCGGCACATCGAGCACGGTGTCATCGGGGTTCGCGCCCTGGTCGATAGCGGCGGTATATACGTACGGCTTGAACGACGATCCCACCTGGCGCAACGCCTGGGTTGCTCGGTTGAACTTCGATAAATTGAAATCGCGGCCGCCGACCATAGCTTTAATTTCGCCGCTGGCGTTGTCAATGGCAATGAGCGCGCCCTGCGCGCCCGAATCCTGCTCAAGACTGACACGAGATCTTCCGCGTGCGCCAAGCGAAACGATCTTGACGTAAACGATATCGCCTGACTTCAGGATTGCTGCAATCTTACGGCCAGTCCAGGCAACATCGGATTGCGCTAGGCTCGCAATGTATCGGCCAAAACGGATCTGCGCCGATCCTGGCGCAACACTAGTCACCAGAGCGTGAATGTAACTGCTCGGTTCGGGTTCGTCCTCCCAGTCAGGATGCTGGTACGTGGCCAGTGTGGCATTACTTCGGAGCATATTCTCCAGATGGCCCTTCCAGCCGTGGCGCCGCTCGTATGTGGCGAGCCCATCGAGCACGGCGCGGTTCGCCGCGCGTTGCAAGTCCATGTCGAGCGCTGTATAGACCCGCAGTCCGCCCTGGTGCACCTGACCGGAGCCGTATTTCGCCTCAAGGTAGCGGCGGATTTCCTCGACGAAGTTCGGCGCCAATGAGCCGGGATCATGCTGAAGCTTCAACTCCAGCGGCTTGTTGCGCGCCTCGTCAGCCCGCTGGGTCGTCATTTTCCCATCTTCCAACATAGAGTTGATCACGAGGTTGCGACGCTTGAGCGCATGATCAGGATGATTGATGGGAGAGTAGTAGCTCGGCGACTTCGGCAATCCCGCCAGCAGCGCGGCTTCTTCTAACCTGAGCTGCCGGGCCGGCTTGCTGAAGTAATACTCCGAAGCGGCTTCGAACCCATACGCTCCGTGGCCGAGATAAATCTGGTTCGCATACAGCGTGAAGATTTGCGCCTTGGTGAAGCGGCGCTCGATCTGCACGGCGAGAAGCGCCTCCTGAATCTTGCGGTGAAAAGAACGATCCGGAGATAAGAAGAGATTTCTCGCCAGCTGCATCGTCAGAGTGGATGCGCCCTGCACCTTGCCGCCGGATTCGATGTCGCGATAAGCGGCTCCGGCAATACGCCAAACGTTTACCCCCCAATGCCGATAGAAGGTGCTCGAGTTGTTCAACTTGCGGGAGATCAGTGGAGTACACGAACAGAAGGCCGATAGTTGCCCCCACCAAAGCGGCGACCAGGAAAAGCAAAGCGAGCACCACACGACCCACCAGCCGGCGCTCGCCCGCTTCCGCCGGAGGCGCTTCTTGAAGCAAGGATTTCACGGAAGTGCAGCTTCAGGATAGCAAGGAGCGGTGGTTGGATGTTAGTCCTTCACTCTTGGCCAGCAGCGAGAGCCCATCACCAGTAATTGAAACGCTTAGGGGATCTGCTTCCATGGACTCTCTATGGAGCCCACAGAACAGGGTCCGCGGGTTACTGACGCAAACAATTGTTCACGCTCAGAACCTGGGTGACTTCGATGACTAAAGTACCCTGTGATGTTTGGGCCAGCTCCGGCTAGCATGTTTAACAATTTGCCGTTTCGGGGAGGGGAGGGCGGATCGAAAACCGTGAATTGGCGGAGCAACCCCAGTTCGCTCAAGGACGAAATCTAGGGCCGTCAATCACCAGCTCATGCCTACTACAGTCGAAACCCTCACGCTGATTTGGCGACGTGTGCTGCAGCGGTCGCCGATCAGCCCGGAGGATAGCTTCTTTGATATCGGGGGCACGGATGCGTTGGCGGATCTGCTATGTTCCGAGATCGGACAGGTGTACGGTCGGCCACTGCCGAGTGCTACCCTCCGCCAAGCCCCAACGATCGCGGCCTTGGCTGACATTCTGGAGAAGCCCACTCCTCGCAGGCCTTCGCCTTTTGTCCATCTCAAGGCTGGTAGTGAGAAACCCCCGATTTTCATTGCACATGGCCTCTGCGGTACCGTGCAGTTTACTGAGCTTGCAAAGCACATTCGAACGGGCCACCCAATTTACGGAATTCAGGGAAAGGGATTAGACGAGATAGAGGAGCCGTTGGAGCGCGTCGAGGATATGGCCAGGTTCTATCTCGAGGCACTTGAGGAGCTATATCCGCAAGGCCCTTACATTCTGATCGGCTATTCCTTCGGTGGTTTGGTGGCGCTGGAAATGGCACACCGCCTTTCGGAAACCGGGAAGAATGTAGCGCTGCTGGTGCTGATCGATGCATATCCGCATCCGCGTTACATGGCATACCCTCAGCGCATGCGCCTGTTTGCCACACGAGTAAGGGGTCATGCTAACAAGATGCGGCAGTTGCCACTCCCGAGCGCATTGTCATACTTTGTTCGCGGGGTTAAACGCCGATTCCGTATTTGCAGAGCTCTCGGCGAGAGCCAGGGTCCCTCAGAGATGCTGGGCCTACCGTTCGGCGAGGCAGCTCTCCGGCGCGTTAAGCAGAAAGCTTACTTGGCTTACGCAAACTATCAGCCAAGGTTTTATCGTGGCAAGATACACTTCGTGACCGCCGAGATAAAGTCTTTCTTCCCTGGAGATCCGGCCACAATCTGGGCAGATCTCGCAGCCGAGCTTGAAATCGAGATCATACCTGGCAATCATCTGAATATCGTCACCACGCAGTTTGAGCCTCTGGCTTTAGTACTCACTCGCTACATCCAACACGCTACTTGCCGAATACGCTGAACGACTACCTGCAGCGGGAGTAATCAATCGGAGCGGAGTGACAGGCGATTTCACCACCTATTTGGTGCGCCAGACCGGGCGATCTATGAGCTATCTCTTCTTCTCTGAAGCCAAAAACAAATCGCGCGCCGCAAGGCGCGCGATTAAGCCCACGATTATCGGCCTGCAACTAAAGACTAGCTTGTCCGGCTCTTCAGTACCTGAATCGCCTTGTGCAATTGCTCATCCTGTTGCGTGGGCTGTTTCTTGTTATTCTCCTCCGGCGGCGCAGTCGTTTGGTCTTCATCCGGAAGCGGACCATCGTCGTCGCCATCCGCCGCAAGGATATTGGGCGTCACAGCGCTATCCTGAATTGCCTTGCCGCTAGGCGAGTAATATTTGGCAATCGACAGCATCAGCGCTGACCCATCCGGCAGCTCGATCGTCTTCTGCACCGAGCCATCGCCAAAAGTCTTATCGCCCACAACATCGCCGCGAGCATTTTCCAGAACAGCAGCAGCCACCACCTCCGCCGCCCCCGCTGTTCCTTTGTTCACCAGAACGACCAGCGGCAGCGCCGTGATAGCCTTCGACGGATCGGCGTTGAACGCCTCACGCGGATACTTCTGCCCTTGTAGATACGTGATTGTTCCGTGATTAAGGAACAAGTTGGCGGTTGAAATACCTTCCGATTCCTCTCCTTCTGCGCAATTGCGGAGGTCGAGAATCAGTTTCTTCGCGCCTGACTTCTGCAGAGTCTTTATCTTATTAGCGATTTCAGATGTCTTGCCCTTGTTGAAGGCATCCACCTGAATATAACCAATCTGGTCTTCGACCATCTTGTCGTTAACCGGCGGAACGCTCACAACATCGCGAGTGATGACGATCTTTTGAGGCTCCGCGCGGCGGGCGCGCACCACCGCAAGGCTTACGTTTGAGCCGGGCTGGCCTTCGAGCAGGTTGTGGACTTCCGCCAGCGACATTTCGCGCGTACTCTTCCCTTCAATAGCTTCAATGATGTCGCTCGCCTGAAGCCCAGCTTTATCGGCGGGTCCGCCAGGTATAACGGAAACCACGGCTGCATATCCAAAGCGCTTCGATATTGCCGCGCCGATTTCACCCTTGGCTTCAGTGCGATGGGATTTGTATTCCTTGTACTCTGCGGGGCTTAGATAGCTGGAATTCGCATCCAGCGATTCCAGCAAGCCGTGCAAAGCCCCGTCGGTAACCTGCGGGATGTTCGGCTCTTCGACGTATTCGCTGCGCACGCGCGAGAGCACCTCGCTATAAACCTGAAGCTGACGGTAAGCGCCATCATTACTCGAGGCGCGGACGCCGTCCAAACTGCCCACCACCATAAACAGCAGAATGGCGGCCGAAGAAACAAGAATTGCGGCCTTGGTTTTCATTGACATCGGATTTGATCTTCTCGATTGGCCTTCTCGGCGGGGAAATTCGCCTCCTCCTCAGGAGACTGAGTTAATTATAGCTTGTTTGATGCTGCCTGCTTCCGTTTGGTTCGGCAAAATAGCCCTTCAGTAACCATGCCAGGCTCGGACGCCCCAAAGAGCGCGTTCACAGCCCTCTGTTGTATATTCTTTGCGGCGAAAGGTGGTCCCGTGCTGATCCGTCTGGCTTTGCTGTGTCTCGTAGTAAGCGGGCTGTTGGCGAACTCCAACGCCCAGTCTGGCGATTGGAAGCAATTGTTCGATGGGAAAGATCTGGTCGGGTGGAAACATGTCGGGCCGGGGGAAATGACCGTTGAAGATGGGTTGATTCGCACGCACGGCGGGATGGGCCTTCTCTACTGGACGGGCGGCAAGCTGGGCGACTGCGCGATCCGGGTGGTATACAAGATGCGCGATCACAACGACAACTCCGGCGTGTTTATCCGCATTCCTATCGAACCGCGTGAAGAATGGATGCCGGTCCACTACGGATATGAAGTCCAGATCGATAATCAACCGGAAGATTCAAAAGAAGACGAATACCACGTGACCGGGACCTTGTATTCGTTGACCAAGCCGCTGGCCCGACCGGGCAAGCCCGGTCCAGAGTGGAACACCATGGAAATTACCTTGGATGGCCCGAAGACAACCGTCGTACTCAATGGCGTGAAGGTCACCGAATACACCGAGGGCGATCCAGTGCCTCCGAAGAAATTCGATTTCGAGCCCCAACGTGGGACCAGGCCCAATGAGGGATATTTCGGCCTGCAGAATCACAGTGACAAAGACATAGTTTTCTTCAAAGAAGTCGCAGTAAAGATGCTAAAGAAATAACGACGGAGCCACGCGTGGACAATGACATTTTCTCCCGACGCAAATTTCTGGGTCTCAGCGCTGTTGCTGCTGGATCGCTTGCCACAAAAACCATTTGGCTTGATCCTGACCCACTCTGGGCGATGCCGCAGGCCGTCGCGCCCAGCGACCGCGTGCGCTTCGGAATCATTGGGATCGGAATGCAGGGGTCCGGTTTGCTCGCGAACTCGATTGAGTTGCCTGGCGTGGAATGCGTGGCAGCGTGCGATCTTTACGACGGCCGGCACACGCTCTCGAAAGAGATCGTCAACAATCCCAGCCTGCCCACAACTCGGCGTTATCAGGAACTGCTCGCCAACAAAGGTATCGACTGCCTTATAGCCGCCGTCCCTGACCACTGGCACAAGCAAATCGTCGTCGATGCCGTGAGCGCGGGCAAAGATATTTATTGCGAAAAGCCCATGTCGCACACCGCTGCCGAAGGCGTAGAAATGGCCGACGCAGCCAGGAAAACGGGACGGATCGTGCAGATCGGCTCGCAACGTGTGAGTTCAGTAATTTGCGCTAAGGCGAAAGACCTGGTCGCAAAAGGAGCTCTTGGCGATCTGATGCTGGTGGAAGGCTCGCTCGGCCGCAACGATCCTACCGGCGCGTGGGAGTATCCACCGCCGCTCGATCTTTCTCCTCAAACGCTCGACTGGGATACGTGGCAGGGTGCCGTTCCAAAGCGGGCTTTCGATCCACTCCTGTTCGCGCGCTGGCGGTGCTGGAAGGAATACGGCACTGGCGTAGCCGGCGATCTGCTCGTCCACCTCGTCAGCGGCATGATGTATGTGCTTGGCATCAACGAGCCGCCGAAGCGAACCATGGCCATGGGCGGAATCCTGCGCTGGAAAGATGGCCGCAACATGCCCGACGTTCACGCGGCTCTCTTCCAGTATGGAGACATCCCCGTTTACATGCGGCTGAACCTCGGCACTGAGAGTCCCGAAATTTATCGCTTCCAGGGTTCAAAAGGAATCCTCGAACTGACCGAATTCAGCCTCACGTTTTACCCTCAATCCGGACTGGACACCGCGCCCAGCTACTACGCTTCCGGCTTCCCGCGCGCAATGCGCGAAGAGTATTTCAAGAAATGGCATCAGGAGCACAATCCCGTGCTGGGCAAAGAACCGGCTCTCGAGGGTGTCACCTACCGCAGCGATTCATGGGACGACGAAAAACCGCACCTGTGGAATTTCTTCCAGGCGGTGCGCAGCCGCAAGCCGGTGGTGGAAGACGCTGTCTTCGGTCACAACGCCGCGCTGGCCTGCCACCTGGCCAATGAATCCTACTTCCGAAAAAGTGCCGTGTACTGGGACGCAGCGTCGAAGAGCATTAAAACATAGCTGACTGAGGCCTGGCTGGCACCAAGGGTGACATGCACGATTCGGCGACACGATGGACCGGTTCGACAACGACTTCCCAGGTCACTATCTCCGACTCATCAAGAGTGCGTACTTCTGTCATCGCCCTGATCCCGCCATCTCAGGCATCCCGGACGACGCTCTTAATGCCCTCCGACGATCACAGATTCGATCACGTCCGGGTCCTGAGCCCTAGGGCCGACCTTCTTCATTTCTTGCCCTTCATCTTTGCCCGTGAAGATCGCATCGGACCATCCCGCCCATAATTTACTTGGCTCTGGATGCCGCGAGAATACTA
>WNFS01005003.1_pt1 | contig 10128 bp, 9 predicted proteins | sample 5400141 | NCBI WGS metagenome assembly WNFS01 (sample SAMN13153358, study PRJNA577476) | soil metagenome | isolation source: 60 cm saprolite under Madrone tree | place: USA:California | collected 2016-06-14
GAAGTCCTCAACGCTCCGTTCATCCTCGCGGCAAAAGGACACGGCATCCCCAGACGCACACTGCTGTATCGCTACGCTCTGCGCGCGGCCGCGAATCCGCTCATTTCTCTATTTGGTTTCAGCATCGGTGCGTTGTTGAGCTGTTCGCTCCTCGTCGAAGTGGTGATGAGCTGGCCAGGCCTCGGGCCGCTCTTGCTGGAGTCCATCCTGTCGCGTGATCTCTACGTGGTCATCGACGGCGTGCTGCTTTCAGCATTTTTTCTTGTGAGCGGTAATTTCGTCGCTGACATGCTTCTCTATTGGGCTGATCCGCGTATCCGTACAGAGAGTGGCTCCAGATGAGAACGCGCCACCCCTTTGTAAGATGGCTCGCCATTCTTTGTGCTCTGCATGCAATTGTGGTTTGCGCCGGGCTCTTCGCCCCGTACGATCCCATCGAGCAGGATCGCAAGAATCCATACTTGCCTCCAATGGGGCTTCATCTCATGGACGCGCAAGGACATCTTCACCTGCGCCCCTTTGCGTATGCGCTGAAAATACGAGAAGGGACCTTTGATCAGTATGAGCAGGACCTCAGCCAACCCGTTGCAATGAAATTTTTCAAGAGCGGGGCCGGCTATCGGTTGTTCGGATTCCTGCCCTCACGGAAACACCTGTTCGGTTCTGAAGGCGCGCGCATTTGCTTGCTCGGAACGGATGGCTACGGCCGGGATCAATTCTCCCGGCTCCTGTATGGCGGCCAGATTTCACTGCTCGCTGGCATCCTGGGGGCGGGGTGTACGTTGTCCATCGGTTTGTGCGTCGGCGCGGCAGCAGGTTACTTCGGCGGTTGGAGGGACGATGCTCTGATGCGGGTCGCGGAGTTGTTTCTAGCACTGCCTTGGCTCTACCTGCTCTTCGCTCTTCGCGCATTTCTACCCTTGTCGGTTAGTCCGCTAAAGGCTTTTTTCCTGATTGTCACCGTCATCGGAGCGGTGGGCTGGGCGCGGCCGGCGCGGCTTGTACGTGGAATCGTGCTCAGCGCCAAGGAACGCGATTTTGTTCGTGCGGCACGGGGTTTCGGTGCAAGGGATAGCTACTTGTTGCGGCGCCACATCCTGCCGGAGACATCCAGCGTCCTTCTAACGCAGGCAGCGATTCTCATCCCCCAGTACGTGCTGGCGGAGATGACCCTCTCGTTTCTCGGGCTAGGCGTGCCCGAGCCCGCTCCAAGCTGGGGAAACCTCCTTTCAAATCTTCAGCAGTACAGCGTTTTGGTCTCTTACTGGTGGATGTATTTGCCCGCCCTGGCCATGGTGCCATTCTTTCTAGGATACTTGGGGTTGGCGAGTTCATTGCAGGAGCGGCTAGAACCGTACAAGATAGAGAGGAGGAGTCCCGGGAGCCTGGCGTGAAAAACCGAAGAGCAAGACTCCACTGGCACCGGATTTTTCTCTGTTCCTTCGCACTTCTGTTTCTCTCGCTTGGCCAAGCCGCTGCCTCCCCACAACAAAAATCGGCTAAAGAGGAATTGCTCGTCTCGCCTGGAGAAGTGGGCAAGCGCGGGGGCCGGCTCGTCTTCGCGCTGCGTGGCGAGCCAAAAACACTGAATCCCCTGATTGCCACAGATACCCGATCCCGAGAGGTCATCGGCGTCATGCAAGCCGATCTCGTCCACATCAATCGCGCCACGCAACTCACGGAGCCTGCGTTGGCCAAGTCCTGGAAAATCTCACCCGATGGGCTTCAGTACACGGTCGTTCTCAGGCATGGACTGAAGTTTTCGGACGGCCAGCCTCTGGACGCCGATGATGTGCTATTCACCTTCCGCGTGTACCTCGATGAAAACGTGCACGCTCCGCAGCGCGATCTCCTAATTATCAGCGGAAAGCCGATAACGGTCCGTAAGCTGGATGCGCGAACAGTGGTCTTCCAGCTCCCCAAAGCCTATGGCGTCGGTGAAAGGCTTTTCGATGGCTTGGCAATCCTGCCTCGGCATCTTCTCGAAAAACCCTACCAGGAAGGAAAGCTCGGCCAGACAGGCACACTGGCAACTGTCGCGAATCAATGGGCGGGGCTCGGCCCTTTTCGACTAAAAGAGTACGTCGCGGGGCAGCGGCTCGTGCTGGAGCGTAATCCCTACTATTGGAAAACGGACGTCAAAGGGAATCGTCTGCCCTATGCGGATGAACTCGTATTCCTATTTGTGCCGAATGCCGATGCCCAGGTCCTGAAATTTCAATCCGGCGAGACTGACGCAATCGCCCAGTTAAGCGCGGAAAATTTTTCCGTACTCTCGCGGCAGCTGCGCGGCTACACGATGGTGGACGCCGGACCGGGCCTTGAATATAACTTTCTATTCTTCAATCTGAACAATCTCGGCGAGAAAGCCTCACCTGAGCTGACTCGCAAGCAAAAATGGTTCCGCGAAGTGCGGTTCCGGCAAGCGGTTTCGGCTGCCGTGGACAGGGAAGCCATCGTTCGGCTCGTCTATCAAGGCCGTGGCACTCCGCTCTGGGGACTTGTCGCCCCGGGAAACCGCAGGTGGGGAAATGAGAAGCTCGCGCACCCGCCTCGCTCGCTCGAACGGGCGCGCGCTCTTTTGAAGGACGCAGGATTTTCCTGGGGCAATGGGCCAAATGGAGAATCCTCGCTCCTGGATTCCGAAGGCAAGCCCGTAGAATTCTCCATCCTTACGAGCTCAACCAACGCGGACCGCGCCAAGATGGCGACGCTGATTCAGGATGATCTAAAGCAGATTGGAATGCGTGTGCAAGTTGTCCCGCTGGAGTTTCGCTCGCTGCTGGACCGCGTCACGCAGACGAAGGAATACGACGCCTGTGTTATGGGCATTGCCAGCTTTGACGCCGACCCGAACACGGACATTAATGTTTGGCTTTCAAGCGGCGGAACGCATCTTTGGAATCCATCGCAGGAACATCCGGCTACTGCATGGGAAGCGGAGATCGACCGTCTGATCGGTGAGCAAATGATCGCTCGTACTTTCGCGCAGCGCAAAAAGCTCTATGACCGCGCGCAGGAGATCCTCTCCGACAATCAGCCGATGATTTTCCTGGCGAGCCCGGACATTCTGGCTGGCGCCAAGAATTCCCTTGGCAATTTTCAACCTGCCGTTCTGGAACCTTACGTACTCTGGAATGTGGAACAGCTTTACTTGAAAAATGCTCTGGAGCACGCTTCTCGATGAGCCCGGTAACGACCAAGGCCCCAAAGAAGGTTCACGCTGCCTGGAATGACACGCGCCTCGTCAAAGAGTGCCTATCCGGCAACGAAAAGGCCTGGTCCTTGCTCATTGATAAATACAAGGCGCTTATCTATTCGATCCCGGTGAAATACAATCTCTCGCAGCCGGAAGCCGCGGACATTTTTCAAGCGACGTGCACCGAACTTCTGATTCGCTTGCCGGAATTGCGCGAGCCTCGCGCGCTGCCCAAATGGCTGATGCAAGTCGCCCATCACGAATGCTATCGCATGAAACGCATGAACCAGCGAGTGGTGAGCCGCGACGCAGAGCCGAACTTGCCAGAGCCGGAGATACCACCCGTCGCGGAAAGCTTGGTGCAGCAAACCCAGGAAGAACAGATGCTTCGGGAAGCGATGACGGCGCTGACGCCACAGTGCCGCCGCCTCGTAGAGCTCCTCTTCTTTGAAACGCCTTCGCGGCCCTACACGGAAGTCGCCGCCGAGCTGGGCCTCGCCGTGGGGTCTATTGGATTCACCCGGCAAAAGTGCATCGAACGGCTGCGGCGGCAACTTACAGAACTAGGTTTTTCCTGATGCCCGCAACACTCCGGAAAACTTCAAGAGACATGCTCATCAACGAATTGGGCCAACTGTCGAGCGAAACTGCCCGCCGCAAGTTTCTTACAAAGCACAGAGTGCTAACCCGCCAGAGCACGATCGAGGATCTCGCACAGCTGGTCGTCCAGAAAGTTCGTGTCAGCACGCAGGAGGCGCTCAATCTGGCTGAAGCAGCCGTACTCATCGCGAAACGGCTCCGCGGCAAGGAAGCTTTGGCGCTTGGCTTGCGTGCGAAGGCCAACGCTCTCTATTCCGCCGGCGATAATCGCGCCGCCAGCGAACACCATGAGCAGGCATTCAAGCTCTACGAGTCTCTTGGCAACTGGAAAGAGGCCGGGCGCACGCTGAGCAGTTCCATCCAGCCAATGATCCTATTGGGCGAATACGATCAGGCGTTTCAGGCAGCGGAGCGCGCCCGCGAAATATTCGAGCGGCTCGACGACGCCTGGCGGTTGGCCCGGCTCGAAATCAATGTCGGCAATATCTATCACCGCCAAGACCGTTTCGAGGAATCCATCGCGCATTACGAGAACGCCTATCGAAGCTTGATGCCTCACAAAGACATTGAGGGCCTCGCTGTGCTCCTCAGCAACATGGCCGTCTGCCTGATTAGTCTCAACGATTTCCCTCGTGCTCTTGCGACCTATCAAGGGGCGCGTTCGTTCTGCGAGCAAAACAACATGCCCCTGCTCGTCGCCCAGGCGGACTACAACATCGCGTATCTCTACTATCTGCGCGGAGAATACAGCCGGGCCATCGAGGCGCTCTACGCCGCCCGGCGTGCCTGCGAAGACACCGGAGATGCCTATCACTTCGCCCTGTGCCACCTGGATCTCTCCGATATTTATCTCGAGTTGAACCTCAGCGAAGAAGCGCGCGAGATGGCCCATGAAGGATTTATGCGCTTTCAGAAGCTCGGCATGGGCTACGAGGCTGCGAAGACGCTGGCGAACGAAGCGACCGCTTACGGTCAACAGGGCAAGACCGTCCAGGCCCTGGAGCGCTTTGCCAAAGCGCGGGAAATCTTTGAGCGCGAAAAGAATCTCGTCTGGCCCTGGCTCATTGATCTGTACCAGGGCTTATTGCTCTTCCACGAAGGACGGCACTTTGAAGCACGGCGGCTCTGCATTGCGGCCGCGCGATTTTTCGATCATTCCGCGCTTCCAGGAAAGGCCGTACTCGCCCACTTGCTGCTCGCACGCATCGCTCTGCAAGTCGGGGATTCCGCCGAAGCACAAAGAGAAACAGAGGAATCTCTTGCGCGGCTGAAAGGCCTTCAGACACCCGTGCTCGCCTATCAGGCCCACCTGCTCGAAGGACAGATCGCACAGGCTCGCAATGACCCCCCGGCGGCGCGCCGGGCGTACCTCGAAGCACGGCAGGCGCTGGAGGCGCTGCGCAGCAGACTGCACGGCGAAGAGCTGAAAATCTCCTTTATCAAAAACAGAATGCAGGTCTACGAAGCGCTTGTGGATTTGTACGTATCCGAAGCCCGAACAGAGGCCTCTGCCGAAAAAGCGCTGGCCTGCATTGAAGCCGCCAAGTCTCGCAGCATGATCGAAATGATCTTTCAGAGCGGGCAAAGTCTTCCCCTGGGAGAAGCGGGCCAGAGTGATCTCGTGCGCAAAATCAGGGACCTGCGCGAGGAACTCAATTGGTATTACCACCGTATCGAGCTCGAACAACTCCGCCCTGAGGAAAAATTTCACCAAAGGCTCCACAATTTGCAGGAGAAAGCGCATTCTCACGAGAAAGAGCTGTTGAAAACGCTGCGTGAGCTTCCAGCGCAGGAGAGGGAAAATGCCACTCTGGAAGCTACTGCGGATTTTTCGCTTAAGAAATTGCAGGCGAGCCTTCCGGAAGACGCAACCCTCGTCGAGTACTTCTCGGCAGGCGACCGAATCATTGCCATCGTCATTACGCGAAAAGAAATCAAAATTCTTCCGTTGACAGTGCTTTCCCGCGTTGCGCATTTTCTGCAATTGCTCCGCTTTCAACTCTCGAAATTTCGCATGGGGATCGAATACGTCCGGCGGTTTGAAGAACCGCTCCTGCGCGCCACGCAGAGCCACCTCGAAGCTCTCTACGGCGAACTCATCGCTCCACTTCGCCCGCTATTGAAAGGGAAGCACCTTATCGTTGTGCCGCACGGGCCGCTCCACTTCTTGCCATTCCACGCCTTGCGAAATGGACAAGAGTACCTCTGCGACGCTTTCACGATTTCCTATGCTCCCAGCGCCACGGTCTTCTCCTTGTGTCAGCAGAAATCTGCAAGGGCACGCACAGGTGCACTCGTTCTGGGAATCTCGGACGAGCGGGCGCCCCAGATCCTGGATGAGGTGAAATCCGTTGCCGCGCTCCTTCCGCACTCTTCGCTTCACCTTGCGGATAGTGCCACTTCCTCCTTGCTCCGCGAAAAAGGCCCGCAGTGCAGCGTGCTGCACATCGCCACGCACGGCATCTACCGTCAGGACAACCCGATGTTCTCAGGCATCCGGCTGGGCGACGGCTACTTGAATCTTTACGATCTCTACCAGATGAGATTGGACGCAAATTTGGTTACGTTGAGCGGTTGTGCTACCGGAATGAATTTCGTCGCTGCCGGCGACGAGTTGCTCGGGCTTCAGCGAGGCCTCTTCTGCGCTGGTGCTACCACTCTGCTTTTGTCTCTGTGGGACGTGCACGATCAAAGCACCGCGCAGCTGATGCAACACTTCTATCGCGAATTCATTCGTTCTGGCAAAACGGCTAGCGCTCTTCAGCACGCTATGCAGGAACTCCGGAAGCAAAATCCGCATCCTTACTTCTGGGCCCCGTTCGTTCTTGTCGGCAAAGTCTCTGATTCAACAAGACTTACCTAATCGTACAGTCCCCTATATCTTTTCGCTGGCCACGTCCCCTTATGCCACGAGAGGCGACTCTTAGTCATCGGCGCTGGGGAGTGCCGAGGTGTAGAAAGGATTCTGGGGGGAAGAGATGGAACATTTTACGACAGAAAATTGGATCGATTTTGTAAACCAGGCCGTGGCCGCCAACGAGAAAGTGTTGATGGAGAAACACCTGGAGCAAGGCTGCAAACGCTGCATGTCAACAGTTTCACTGTGGCAGAAAGTTCGTCAATCGGCAGCTGCGGAAGGGAATTATCAGCCCCCGGAAGATAGCGTCCGGCTTGCGAAAGCGGCGTTCGCCGGAGGAGGTTTGATGGGTCAAAGAAAGGGAGCGGGTAGCCGGGTCAAAGTCCTCTTCGACAGTTTTTTGCAGCCCGTTTTCGAAGGGGCCCGCTCCGCTGGCACCACAACAAGGCAAATGCTCTATCGCGCGGATCCTTTTCAGATCGATGTCCAACTGGAAGCTAAGCCTGGCAGCAGCCGCGTCGTTGTGACGGGCCAGCTCCTGGATCTAAGCAATCCCGGAATCATAGGGCGGGAGACTCGCGTACTTCTTTCCAATATGCGAGGACAAGTGGTTCATACCGTTGCCAACGAATTCGGTGAATTTAGCGGAGAGATTGATAACAGCGGCGACCTGCAAATGACGTTTGCAAGCCCCGGCGGCACGCCGATTGTGATTTCGCTCCGGGAAGCGCTTGGTCATCTGCCCGAGGAAATAGCATGAAAAGCAATCAATTCATGCAGTTACCGCGTGCGGCGGCTTTGGTACGGAAGTACCACGGCCGCTGGGAATTTTGTTTAGACAGGAAGGCACATTCGTACTACTGGCTCGGGAAAACTGCTCCGCGAAACTAAAAACGGCATTTAACCGCGCCAATGGACTGAGGAATTCATCGGTAGGAGAACCCTTAAAGGGTTGAAAAATATGAAACGCATCACCCTCATTGTCGCGTTGATCGTTCTTACGCTCGGCGCTGCAAAGCCGGCGGCGGCGCAAGGCCGTTACATCGTCCGAACCACGGGCGGCCTGTCCTCTGCTCTGAACCTTTGTAATCTCCTCAAGTGCCAAGTCCAAGGCGGACTGGACGGCCCAGTTGGCCAGACCTTTCTGGTGACGTCCTCCAACAACCTGCTCGGCAACCTTGTGAACGGCGTGCTGACGCTCACGGAATCCTTACTGGGGATCGTTAGCGTTGAGGTGGACAATCCGCTGCCGATACCACTTCCACATCTTGCCAGCATCCCTTCGGGGCTGTATGACACGGCTCCAGTGAATTACTACGGCACTGTGGCCTGGCACGGTTACGTGGCTCAGCCAGCGGCCCAGATCACCCGGCTGCAGGACGCACAGAACGGTTTTCGAATTGGCGGTTCCGGGATCGTCGCCGTCATTGATACCGGTGTGGACGTCAATCACCCCGTCCTGTCTGCTGTGCTGATTCCCGGCTATGACTTCACGCGGAACCAGCCCGGCGCTTCGGAATGGCTCGACGTACCGACTCTTCAGAACGGCTACGTCGACACCAATACACAAAATCAGCAGCCCGGCTATGTGCAGCAGTCCACTGCTGCCGTTCTGGATCAATCAACGGCCGCGGTCCTTGACGACAAGAACTACACAGCCTTCGGCCACGGCACGATGACCTCCGGACTCGTTCACCTGGTTGCCCCGAAGGCCAAGATCCTTCCGCTCAAGGCTTTTTCCTCAGATGGCACCGGCTATCTTTCGAATATCGTTGCGGCTCTGTATTATGCCGTGCAGCACAAAGCCAACATCGTGAATATGAGTTTTGATCTCACCTCTTCCTCGCCCGCCCTGTCCCAGGCAGCCTCCTACGCCAACAAAGCAGGCGTGGTCCTGGTAGCCGCCGCGGGCAACGAGAACACCAGTGCACGAGTCTATCCCGCTGCATTGAACTCTTACGTGGTCGGCGTCGCCTCAACGACGAACTGGGACACTCGCTCCTCTTTCTCCAACTACGGCTCTGCGGATGTCTGGATCGCCGCGCCCGGAGAGAACATCGTCAGCACCTTCCCTGGTGGGACATACGCGAGTGCTTCCGGCACTTCATTCAGCTCGCCTATTGCCGCCGGCACGGTGTCTCTGATACTCAGTGCAAAGCCGCAGACCGTCAATCAATCGCAAGCTGCCAGCGCCCTATCTCATGGACGGACTCTTACACCTGATCTCAATCACGGACGCCTCGACGTGTACCAAGCGGTTTCGGCTTGGGTGAATGGTTCTGGCTCAACTTCAGGTTCCGGCTCCTGTTCGTTGCTCTGCTGGTAGCTGCAATGTCGAACCACCAGATTCCAGCGCTCACGGAGGCTTCCCGGTCCTTGGGGGCGCTGGATCCTCTCCGGATTAAGCAACTCGAAGAGCAGGCTTCCGCGCTTCGCACTTCGGTCATTTGCGCCTTCAACCAGCTCCTCGATCTTAAGGACCTGAACACTGGCGTGCATAGCACACGCCTTGCGGAATGGGGCATGCGCGTCGGACAGGAATTAGGTCTGGAAGAAGCCGAACTGCAAAACCTCGAAGTTGTTGCTCTTCTGCACGACATCGGCAAAGTGGGAATTCCAGATGCCATTCTCCGAAAGCCGGCGCGTCTTGATCCGGAAGAATACGAACTGATGAAAAAGCATCCGGAATACGGCTGGGCCGTATTGCGCATGCTCCCCGGCTTCGAACGCGCGGCTCTTGATATTCTCCATCACCACGAGTCCTTCGATGGCAAGGGATATCCCGCGGGGCTCAAGGACAAGGAAATACCCGTAGTGTCCCGAATCGTCTGCGTAATCGATGCGTTCGACGCCATGGTTTCTTCCCGCCCCTATCGCAAAGGCTTGCCCTACGAAGAAGCCGTGCGCCGGCTCACCGAAGCGAGCGGGACCCAGTTTGACCCCGTTGTCGTCCACACTTTCCTCTCCTTTGCGCAAGCGGAAATGTCCACTGTTTTCGCCGCCGCCGGCACATCGGTTTCCTCAGCCTTGTAGGCCCATGAGCCAAGCACCTTTGGCGAGAAGTCGAGTTACTACATCTGCAGGAAAGCAAACATTCAGGGGCATTACACGCTTGCGCTAGCTCGCAAGCTGCCCAACTCCGGCCTTGACGGTTCTGATGTAAAGACTCTGTTTCCTGCGGGCCCAGTCTGAAGGGGGCAGGTAAGAGGGTCTGCAGGTATTTACCCTAATGAATTTTCCATTGTTTCCCCACTATTTTTCTCCCCTATTTTCACCCTTACTAGATGGGACGAGCCGGACTGGCTTTCGCGCGACTATTCCTTGCGATTTGCCTCCGAGGGGATTGGCGGCGCTGGTCAGTCCGGAAACTTGATAGTAAAAGATTGACTGCGAGATGAGCGCGCGAAGGAAGTAACGAGAAACATCCGTGCGCGCGGACAAGTCCCTGGGAAAAGTCGAAGAAAAGAGTTTG
>WNFS01010823.1_pt1 | contig 10127 bp, 9 predicted proteins | sample 5400141 | NCBI WGS metagenome assembly WNFS01 (sample SAMN13153358, study PRJNA577476) | soil metagenome | isolation source: 60 cm saprolite under Madrone tree | place: USA:California | collected 2016-06-14
ATATCCACCCACCAAATTCCCGGCCGCCGCAATGAGCCCCAGCCCCGCCGCCAAAGTCGTCCGAAATGCTAGATCATGTCCCATTTGGAGTGCGGCGGCTTGCCGCCGCTTTTCCGTCCAGCTGTCAATCGAACTCTGACCCGTTACAACAAGATTCCCCGCCGAGCCCGGTTTTTTCCCACCCTGAGATTCACCAAATCCGCATATCTGCCCGAGAAACTTTTCCCTGTGAAATCTCTGCGAAATCTCCGCGTCCTCTGCGTCTCCGCGTTATCTTTCCTCTCTCTTCTCTTCTCTTCTCTTCTCCAAAACTGAATACTGAAAACTGATCACTGACAACTATTCTCACCCGCTATGCCGGAACAAAATCACATCCCCCTCTTGCACAACGTACTCTTTCCCCTCCAGCCGCACCTGCGCCTTCTCTCTCGCCGCCGCCAAACTCCCCGCCGCCAGCAAATCATTCCACCGCACCACTTCCGCCCGTATAAAACCCTTCTCGATGTCGCTATGAATCGCCCCCGCCGCCTTCACCGCCGTCGCGCCCTTTCGAATCGCCCACGCCCGCACTTCCGGCTCCCCCGCCGTGAAAAACTGGATCAGCCCCAGCAAATCATACGTCGCACGAATCAAGCGGTTCAGGCCCGGCTCCTTCAATCCATACGACGCCAGCAACTCCGCCGCCTCTTTCTCATCCATTTCGGAAAGTTCCGCCTCCAGCCGCCCGCAAATCGCCACCACCGCCGCATTCGGCCGCCCTTGCAACGCGCTCAGTTTATGCCGCTCCACCGCCGTGTCCAGCTTGTCGGCTTCGTCGTCCCCCAGGTTCAGCACGTACAATACCGGCCGGGCCGACAAAAACAAAAATCCACCAATCGACTTTCTCTCCTCCGGCGTCAACTCCAGCTCGCGCAATGCCTTCTCCGCCTCCACATGCGCCTTGCATTTCTCCAGTGCCGTTTTCTCAAGCAGAAGCACCGGCTCGCTTTTCTTTTTCAAATCCTTCTCAAGGCGCTCCAGCCGCCGCGTAATCTGGTCGTGGTCCGAAAGCATCAGCTCCAGATCCAGATTCGTCGCATCGCGCAAGGGATCGATGCTCCCCTCCGAGTGCGGCACCGATGGATCGTCAAACACGCGAATCACATGCGCGATCACGTCCACTTCGCGCAACTGCGCCAGCGCATCCCGCATGCGCTCCTTCTGCATCCCGCCCAAATCCACGTAATTCACCGTCGCATAAGTGATTTTCTTCGGGCTATACAGCTTCGCCAGCTCCACCAGCCGCGGCTCCGGCACCTTGGCCACGCCCACGTGTGTCGCCGACGCCCCGCTCTTCCCCTCGACGTGCGCCTTCGTCAATATCCGAAACAGCGTCGTCTTCCCCACTTGTGGTAGTCCAATAATTCCTGTTTGCATAAACCCGTAATCCTAGCACACCCCTCCGTACCAGCCGCCTTCTGAGGCGCTAGCTGATCCACGCTCGCCCGCACCGCACTGCCAATCCCTCAAGTTGCCGCCGAATTCACATTCTTGTAAACGAAATGACCTACCCTCACGTCAAATTGGTGGACTTGTGCGAGAGATAGGATTCCTAATTCATGCTTCCAATGGGCATCACCGTCTTGGATCTTTCTGCCTATGCCGGCCTCGTCGCCGTCGCCGCCGTCACCCTGAACACGCTCCTGGGATTACTCATGGCCTTCCGCTACAGCCCTCACCATTCCTGGCCGCATCGCCGATTTAATTATTTCCGGTTTCACAACTGGACCGGCTACATTGCGCTAGCTGTTTCAATTCTTCATCCAGTGATTCTGCTCTTTAACAAGAATCCGCGCTTTCGCATCCTCGACCTTGTCTACCCCGTACATTCGCCCACCCAGCCTCTCGACAACTCCATCGGCGCCATTGCCCTCTATCTGCTCGCATTTGTCGTCGTCACTTCCTACTTGCGCATCCGTCTTGGCCGCCATCTCTGGAAGTCCTTCCACTTCTCTGTTTATTTCGCAGCCGCCGCGCTCTTCTGGCACAGCCTATTCACTGATCCCGGCTTGAAAAATGCCCCCCTAGATTGGTCCGACGGCGGCAAACTCTTCGTCGAATCTTGTCTGCTCCTCATCGCCGTCATCAGCCTGCTGCGCTTGCGCCAGGCCCGCAAAAAGCCCTCCACGCCCGCCAAGTCGCTCGGCACACAGCCAGCGCCACGTCTCAATAACTGTTAGAAAAGCCTTGCCTCCGGGATGGAGCTTGTTAATCTATCCCCCCGTTTCCGGAATGGAGCCCGTGTGACTGAGTCATCCGCCGTTCTCTCGTTTGACCTTGCAGAAGCCACCCAGTACCTCGCCGAACGCGATGAACACCTGAAGCACCTGATCGAAGAAACCACCCCGTTTCAACTCAAGATTGAAGCCGCCCAATCTCCTTACGAAACCCTGGTCGAAGCCATCGCCTACCAATCCATCTCCGGTAAAGCCGCCGCCACCATCTACGGCCGCGTCAAAGCACTCAGCGCTACCGGCCGCGCCCCCACTCCGCAAGAAATGCTGAAGCTGCGAAAGCCCGTCCTGCGCAAAGCCGGCCTCTCCCGCGCAAAAATCCTCGCCATGAAAGACCTCGCCCAAAAAACCCTCGACGGCGTTGTCCCCACACTCGAACAAGCCGAAAAGCTCACCGACGAAGAACTCGTCGAGCGCCTCGTTTCCGTCCGCGGCATCGGCGCCTGGACCGTCGAAATGTTTCTCATCTTCCGCCTCGGCCGCCCCGACGTTCTCCCCATCCACGACCTCGGCGTCAAAAAAGGCTGGGCCATCACCTACGGCAAAAAGCACATGCCTAAACCGAAAGAACTCCTCGCCTTTGGCGAACGCTGGCGCCCTTACCGCACCGTCGCAAGCTGGTACATGTGGCGTGCCTGCCAGCTTGCCGGCGGCGCCGCCATGCGCAAAATCCGCCCCGCACGACCACGCAAGGGTCGCCCATCCAAATCCTCTGGGCGAAGTAGATTCCGTAAACGCCCGAGGTAACAGACCGGCGGATGGCGGCTTTCTCCTGACCGGACCGCGCATCCCTTCCCGAAATGAGCTAAGATTGCCTTGCGATGCGCGCCCTCGCTTGCGTGATCCTGATTCCCCTCTGCCTTATGGCGCAGAGTTCGCGTTCTCCGAAGTCCTTCCCCATCCCTGAAGACATGCAAGAGGACTGGCCGGGCGCTGGACTCAACGAAGCTGAAACCAAGCTGCTGCAAAAAGCCCTGGTTCTTGCGTGTGCGGGGCGACCGGCAACTGTCCCATGCATGCGTACGCACGCAAGAAAGCCGGATATCGCCTGGTTGCCGATGGTGGCATGGGCTGGGCATTTGGCGTAGTCGATTCGCAAGCTGATGTCCCCGACCTCGTTTTCGCCAGTAACGGGGGCGGAGGGCAAATCGGTCTCGGCTTGTACCGGTACGTCGGTGGCAGATATGTCGTACAGGCCTGCGAAACACTCATAAAGAAAGACGATGCCGATGCCAGTGGTGGGATCCGTCCGCCGTCGTGGTCAGTCTCTGGCACTGTGGCGGGAATTAAACACTCCAAAACGGCATTTTCCCCTTGACTTGGAATTATACTCCGAGTAACATACGTGACAGGTAATTATCCGTTTTGGAGTGCGGGAGCTCTGCTCCCGCTTTTTCATTTCCAGCTGATCCTGATGTCGCCGATTGGCCTCACCCTCGAAGAAACGCGAACCGGCAATTCCTGCGTTTCGGCACAATTCAGGTGGGACGCAACTTCTTTAGAATCAACACTTCCCTGTAAGTATTGATTCTAAATGACTTGCGAGAACACTAACTTCTTTAGATGCAGCAACAGGGTCGAAAAACCCTGGTCGCAAATAAAATCGTGCTGAAATCAAAGGAGTTAACGTCAATAGCTCTGACTTGCCTGACGTTGCGCGATTTTCATGCAGTCTCGCGGGTCGGAGGCCCTAAATGACACTTACAAAAAACAGGGGGGAGGGTCCCGATTATGGTTAACTAGCTGCCTTTTTTACTGCCCAGCCGCCAACTCTCTCACCATCAAATACATCGCTACCAATCCCGCCAGCAACACGCCACTCTCGAGCGAGACCGAAATCCGATGCAACCGGCTGAACTCCGCCAGCAACGGACTATCCGCCGCCGTCGCTTGAATCGAACCCATCTGCACCCGCAGCGCCGCCATCTTCGGGCTAACCGTATGTTGCGACACCACCGTGAGCCCAATCATGAGCACAACAAACAGCGCCGCCGGTGTCGCCAAACTTGCAAACGTCCGCGTTCGCAACAGCCGAGCCAGGAGAATCACGATCCCGCACACCACCCCAATCATGTGCATCCACCACAATCCGTACCCGACCATCGCCCCCGCCTGGTCCCGGCTCGCCAAAATCCGAAACGCCCCCGGCGCCACCACAAAGCTCAAGAACACATCGCTCCCCAGCCACAGGCTCAAACCTAGAAACTCGATCGTACGAAGGAAGCTTGACATGGAGAGATTTTAGCTAGAATGGCTCTTGGCGTGGAAGCAAAAGATGGTGGGCGACAAAGGACTTGAACCTTTGACCTCTCCCGTGTGAGGGGAGCGCTCTAACCAACTGAGCTAGTCGCCCGTTTCATGTAGCCGCGACGCCGTGAAGCGTCATCTATTTGTAGCAGGAAGGACGCAGGTTTTCAACCAATGCCCGCCGCCACCTCCCAAGTCGTCTCGCAGCTTCAGCGCTCCATCGCGCGCGCCATCTACGGCAAGGAAGACGCCATCCAGCTCGCCCTCATCACGCTGCTCGCGCGCGGCCACTTGCTCATCGAAGACGTTCCCGGCGTCGGCAAAACTACTCTCGCACAGGCGCTCGCGAAATCCTTTCATTGCAGCTTTCAGCGCATCCAGTTCACGTCGGACCTGCTGCCCAGCGATGTTCTCGGCGTGAGCGTCTACAATCCCGAGTCGCGCGATTTTGAATTTCGTTCCGGCCCGATCTTCGCCAATGTCGTCCTCGCCGACGAAATCAATCGCACCACGCCGCGCACGCAATCCGCGCTTCTCGAAGCCATGAACGAAGCGCAGGTCACCGTCGACGGTAAAACGCTCCCGCTGCCGCAGCCGTTTCTCGTCATCGCCACGCAAAACCCTGTCGAGCATCACGGCACCTATCCTCTTCCGGAATCGCAGCTAGACCGTTTCTTGATGCGCATCAAAATGGGCTATCCCTCGCACGAAACGGAAAAGGAAATTCTGCGCAAGCGCGTTGGGGATAATCCTCTCGATTCGCTCGATCCGATCGCGGATGTCAGCGATGTGCTGGCCATGCAGGATGCCGTTGCGCACGTCAAGGTGGACTCCAGCCTGCACGATTACGCGCTCGAGATCGTCAACCGCACGCGCAAGAGTGAGCAGCTTGCCCTCGGCGTGAGCCCCCGCGGCACGCTCATGCTCCAGCGCGCCGCGCAAGCCCGCGCCTACCTCGATGGCCGCGACTATTGCCTGCCCGACGACTTCAAACAGCTCGCCGTCTCCGTTTTCTCCCATCGAGTCGTCGCCAGTTCGCGCCACGCCTCGCTTCAGAAAAAATCGGAAACCACCGATTCCGTTCTTCGCGATATCGTCGAATCCGTCCCCGTTCCCTTGTGATCGCCCCGCTGTGAGCGTGCAATCAACCATCTCGCAACTCTGGGCCAAGGCCGACCGCCCCGCCGTGCGCGCGTTCCTTCTCTCGATCACCGCGCTCACTGCGGCGCTCCTTTTGGCGCTGTATTCCGGCTCCGCCGCGGAAATAGGCCAGCTCGCGCTCGCCAGCACTTCGGCCCTTGCCGCGCTCGCCATCGCCGGCTGGGTGGGCGTGACGCTCGTCCCCGTTCTCGCGAAGCGCACGCCGCTCCGCTGGATCGCCTACAAAATGGAGTACCGCATCACCCTCGAGGGTTGGATTTATCTCGGCGGGATCGTTCTTGTGGCGCTCGCGGCGCTCAACACCGGCAACAATCTCCTCTTTCTGATTCTCGCCAGCCTCATCGCCCTCGTTTTGATGTCCGGCATTCTCTCTTCCATCACGCTCTCGGGCATCGGAATGCGCCTCGTGTTGCCCGAACATATTTTCGCCAGTCAGCCTGTTCGCGCTATGGTCGAACTTGAAAATGAAAAGCTGACGCTGCCTTCGTTTTCGTTGCGCGTCGAGGCCGCCAAAACAAACCAGGCACAGGCCGCTGCCATGCTCGAAACGCCGGTCTATTTTCCCTATCTCCCAAAACATGACCGTGTGCAGCAAACCATTCCCGTGACGTTCCCGCGACGCGGCGTCTATCGCCAGGAAGCTTTCCGGATCGTCACCCGTTTCCCCTTTGGCTTCCTGCGGAAAGCTCGCCAGCTGAACTTGAAAACCGAAGCGCTGGTCTATCCCTCCGTGGAACCGACCGCTGACTACCTCGAAATCCTTCCCGGCCTGCAGGGAGCCCTGGAAAGCGTCACCAAAGGCCGCGGTCAGGATCTCTATGCGCTGCGGGATTACCTCCCAACAGACAGTGCGCGCCACGTACACTGGAAAGCTTCCGCGCGCTCCGGCTCATTGATGGTCCGCGAATTTACCCGCGAAGACGACTGCCGCATCCTGCTCGTTCTCGATCCTCATCTGTCCGCCGAAGAATCCTCCAGCCGCAAGCCGGGAGTGTCTGCGACGAGCGAACGCTTCGAGCGTTCCGTCACGATCTGCGCCAGCCTGGCCTGGCACTTTTACGAAAACAATTCGCTGTTGCAATTCCGGAGCGCCGGTGTGGAAACTCCTCTCGCTCCCGCCGACGAACTCATTTTCGCAATTCTCAAGCACCTGGCGATCGCGCAACCCCTGCCACCCGACCCCGGGCAATCGCTCATGGCCGATCTCGCGGCCTCCCCCGAACTTTTCAAAATCATCGTGACCAGCCAGCCCCACGGCTCGGTCCCCGCCTCCGTGTGGAGCTCGTCGTACGTCGTCTTTCTCGACCACCCGGCCGGCTGAATTCTGCGGCCCTCCTTGTAGTGGCGCAGCATGCTGCGCCACTACCCCTGGAACTTCACCTCTCCAAGTGAAGTCAGGAGTTTAGCGTCACTCCACACACGCCGGAGTGATGCTGTGCGAGAATGTGCCTGCACCATGCTGAACGACCGCGAGCTGGCCACATTTCGCAAACAACTGCTCGGCTGGTTTCGCCAATTCCAGCGAGACTTGCCGTGGCGGCGAACGAAAGATCCCTACTGCATCTGGCTTTCGGAAATCATGCTCCAGCAAACCCGCGTCGCCGCCGCCATTCCTTACTACGAACGATTTCTGCAGCGCTTCCCGGACGTTCACGCGCTCGCCGCTGCGCCGCAGGAGGAAGTGCTGCTCCTCTGGTCGGGTCTCGGGTATTACAGTCGCGCGCGCCATCTGCAAAAAGCCGCGCAGCAAATCGTCGCGAAACATGGTGGGCAGTTTCCGATGCGCTGGGACGACACTCTCGCATTGCCGGGCATCGGAAACTACACCGCCGCGGCGATTCTAAGCATTGCCTTCGGAGAAAAACATGCCGTCCTCGATGGCAACGTCGCGCGTGTCCTTGCGCGTCTCGGCGCAATTCACGGCGACCTCCGCGAGTCGCAGCGCTGGCAAGAGTTACAGGAAACCGCGGATCGCTTGCTTGAGCCGAAATCACCGTGCGATTGGAATCAAGCGATGATGGAACTTGGTGCAACGCTGTGTACTCCAAAATCGCCGCAATGCCTCCTTTGCCCGGTCGCACAATCCTGCGAAGGACGCAGACTTGGCATCGCCGAATCCTTGCCCGAAAAACGGAGGAAGCGCGCCACGGTGCAAATAACTCTTGCCGCGGCGGTATTCGTAGACGAAAAGCGCCAAACTCTTCTGTTGCCGGCGCCGAAAAATACAAAAGAGAAATCCTCCGCCGATCACGTGCCAGCGCTGGTATCAAGAATGTGGCACTTTCCGACGCTCTCAGTGACAGGGGAACCGGCCGGGAAACTGAACGCGTTCCTCCGAAGACTTATGCCGGGCGTTCAGAGCCGCAAATGGAAACTCGTCCCGGCCGGCAAGGTTCGTCACGCGGTGACCTACCGCGCCATCACCCTCTTGCCGTTCCTCATCAACGTAAGAAAACTCCCCCGCGTCCCCGGCGCGAGGCAGGTTCCACTAGACAACATCTTCAGCCTGCCCGTTTCCAACCTCACCAGGAAAGTCGCCCGCGCCGCTCTGGCAGCGGCGGCTTCCGTTCCAGCCAAGCACTGAGAGTTATCCTTTCGTCTACTCTCGTTTTCTCCCCGGCCCGCAGGTGTTACGATAAAAAGTCCCATGGCCACGTCCATCGCATCTCCGAGTAAGCCCGCGCTGCCCGCCGAGCGTTTCTTCCGCACCTCGCTTTCACTGCTCATCCTCACTTCGACTGTCACGCTCGTGAGCACCGGCAAGCTCGACGTCATCACCAGTTTTGCCGCTCCGCTCATCGTGCTGTACAAGGGCTTCCGCTCGTGGCACGGACGCCCCGCCGAACTTTCGCAGCGCTCCGCAACATGGTGCGTGCTCGCTTACCTGGCTTTCTTCCCCGTGGACGCCTTGTTTCTTTCGCGTTTCTCTGTTGGAAATTCGTCCAATCCGCCGCTATTCGCCGCGCTTCTGGGGGTGGTGCATTTTCTGATTTTCGTCACCGTCGTCCGCTTTTATAGCGCTGTCACGGACCGCGACGCGCTCTTTCTCTCGATGCTCTCTTTTGCTGGTATTCTCGCCGCAGCCGTTCTTACCGTCGATACCACCTTCCTGATTCTTTTTTTCATCTTTCTCCTGTTTGGTGTTTCCACTTTCGTCGGGATGGAATTACGCGGCGGAGCCGCCGGCGCGGTTTCGCCGCCACTCCATGTGCACCCCGAGCGCGATCGAAGATTGAATCGGGCGCTGAGTCTTTCCGCTCTCAGCGTGGCCACGGGATCCATCGTTTTAGGTAGCGTGCTGTTTTTCTTTTTTCCGCGTTTCAGCGCCGGGTATCTCGGGCGCACCAGCTTCAACACTTCGCTCATGTCCGGTTTCACGGAAAACGTCGAGCTCGGTCAAATCGGCGAGATCAAAAAGAATTCCGCAGTGGTCATGCGCGTACAAACAGGAAAACCGATTGGTTACAACCGGCTGCGCTGGAGGGGCATCGCGCTTACGACTTTCGATGGGAGGCGGTGGACTACTTCGGATCACAATCCGCAAGAGTTGAAGCCCAAAGAGGATGGCTGGATTTACACCACGGATTCAAGGCTGAAAGCGGATGAGCCGGGCATGTTCTACACCGTGTACCTTGAACCTCTGGCCACCGATGCCATTTTCGTTTCCGGCAAGGTCACCCGTCTTCGCGGAAATTTTACCGGCGAAGGCGGAAACTCGTTTGCCGCGATGCGCCGCACTTCTATCCTTCGGGATTTCACCGGCACGCTTTTGAACCCCTTTCACAATTACACGGCCGTACGGTATGCCGGTATTTCAAGCTTGCCTCCGCTCAATTCGGCCAAGCTCCGCGCGGCTTCAACGGACTATTCGCCGGATATCACGGAAACGTACCTGCAGCTCCCCACGCTTGATCCGCGCATCCCGGAGCTTGCCAAACAGATCACGAAAAACGCCCGGACTCCATTCGACAAGGCGCTAACGATTGAAAGCTACCTGCGCGACCGTTTCAAGTACACCCTGAATCTTGCCGGGAAACCCGGAGACGATCCGCTCGCTCATTTTCTTTTCGAGACGAGCGCTGGCCACTGCGAATATTTTGCTTCGGCAATGACCATCATGCTGCGCACGCTGGGTATTCCTTCGCGTGAAGTCAATGGCTTCCTCCCGGGCGAATACAACGACCTGGGCGGAGATTACATTGTCCGCGCAAGTGACGCGCACAGCTGGGTGGAGGTCTACTTTCCCGGCATGGACTGGCAAACATTCGATCCCACGCCGGCGGCTCCCGAAAACGAAACCGGCTTCCTCGCGCGCCTGGGGCAGTTTGCCGACTGGATGGAGATTACCTGGAGCGAATGGGTAATCGGCTACGACTTCGCCCACCAATTAGTTCTGGCGCAGAATCTGCAGCGGGACTCGCGAAATTGGAGCGAATCCGCGCGCAA
>WNFS01005005.1_pt1 | contig 10126 bp, 8 predicted proteins | sample 5400141 | NCBI WGS metagenome assembly WNFS01 (sample SAMN13153358, study PRJNA577476) | soil metagenome | isolation source: 60 cm saprolite under Madrone tree | place: USA:California | collected 2016-06-14
GACTTGTCCAAGCCGCACGGCATCCGGATTACGTTCCGGACCGCCGCCCTGATGTGTCAACAGCACGATCGGAAAATCCGACCATGACGGCTGATCGTTCAGCCAGCGCACCAGCCCGCGTAGATCCGCCGTCTTGATTGCCTCATCGGCGATCACTGCAAGGCCCGCGCCACCTTCGATCTCGTACAACAGCGCGGCGAGATCGCCGCAGACATTGGCGCAGTAACCCGCCTCCTTGATCAGCGCCGCGGCAACAGCAGCGTCCCGCCCCGTCGGCGCGAGAATGACGGCACGCTCTGAAGATGCGCTAGTTCTCACTGGACCTGCTCTTCGAGCAAGGGCTTGCCTTCGCCGATGTAAACCGGAACCCCGCGCAATACGCCCTGGAATCCATCGAGCGGGTCGCCGATGGTAAGCCCGCGGCCGTCGATGCGATATTCGCGAATCGTGGATTCATGCGCGCCGGTGCGCTTCTTGATGATCGACATCGCGCGCCGCACTGTACCAAGCGCCTCGAAATAGCGCAGCAGGATCACGGTGTCAGCCAGATACGTTACGTCTACCGGTGCTTTCATATCGCCCACCAGTCCGTGCTGCGCCACCGTCATTAATGTCGCCGCACCTTGGCGATTCAGATATTGCAGCAGTTCGTGCATGTGCAGGATCAACGAATTTTCCTCGGGCATCGCGGCCTGGTAGCCGTTGAGACTGTCGATCACCACGGTCTTGATGTGGTCTTCATCGACCCGTTTGCGGACGCGATGGGCGAATTCGCCAGGCGACAACTCCGCGGCGTCCACCTGGTCGACGAAGAGGTTGCCGCCGCGCTGCATCCCTTCGAGATCGATGCCGAGCCCTTTCATCCGCGCGAACAACAGGCCGAGCTCTTCGTCGAACACGAACAGCGCCGCCTTTTCGCCGCGCGCGATCGCGGCGACGACGAAGACGATCGCCAGAAGCGATTTCCCGGTCCCCGCGGGCCCCAGAATCAGCGTGCTCGATCCCGCTTCGACACCGCCGCCGAGAAGCTGGTCCAGTTCGGCAACGCCGCTGGACCTCCGGGTTCGCACGAAGCCGCTGCGGTATTCGGACGCCACCAGCCGCGGAAACATGTTCAGTCCCCCGGTGGTGATGGTCACGTCATGAAAACCGCCGCGAAACTTCATGCCACGATACTTCACGATGCGGGCGCGGCGCCGCTCCGCGCCGTAAGCCGGTGCCAATTCCTCAAGCCGCAACACGCCATGCGCAACGCTGTGCACGGTTTTGTCGGCGAGCTCAGCGGTCAGATCGTCGAGCAGCATCACCGTGGTGCCGAACTTTGCGAAATAGTGCTTGATCGCCAGAATCTGCCGCCGGTATCGGAGCGAGCTTTGCGCCAGCAGCCTGATCTCGGAGAGGCTGTCCAGCACCACCCGGCTCGGCCGCGCGCGTTCCACGGCTTCGAAAATCTGCTTGGTGGTCTCGCCAAGTTCAAGATCTGAAGAATAGAGCAGGCTCTGCTGCTGCTCGGAATCGAGCAGACTCTCGGGCGGCAATAATTCAAAAATTTGAATTCGATCGTCCAGGTTCCAGCCATGCGAGGCCGCACCGTCGCGCAACTCGCGCTCGGTTTCGGACAGGGTGATGTAGAGACATTTCTCGCCGGCTTGCGCACCTTCCATCAGGAACTGCAGCGCGATGGTGGTTTTGCCTGTTCCGGGCGCGCCCTCCACCAGAAACACGTGTCCACGCGAAAACCCGCCCGACAGGATGTCGTCCAGCCCCCAAATCCCGGTTTTCGCCTTGCCGGCGATCGGCTCAATCAAGTTCATACATCCCCCTAACCGGGGCTAAACTTGCCCGACATCATACGGTTCCGTGAAAATGGAACTATTTTTGCGGGAAAAATTCAGGCCACATCGCGCGCCACGCTTGGGCCAACGGCCTGAAATCGTCGGGGCCGGTCTCGTGGCATTCGGCGCCGCGCGCGGGCAAGACCCATGGCTGCGCGCTTCTGACGTACATATGCGCGATCGGAACCAGCCATGTCGTATCGTCAAGCGTTCCCGCGCGAAGGGTCATTGAGTGCGGACGTCCGGCGCGTTCACCGTAGATTCGGCCGCCGCAGTCGCCGCAGAACCATGACGTGACGTCCGCTCCACTCGAGGATCGACGGCGCCATCCCTTCGGCTTGCCTTGCAGAATACGAAAATCCTTTGCCGCGACCGGCATGTTCAATGCGAACGCGCTGCCGGACGTCCTTTGGCAATTGGTGCAATTGCAGCTGTAGAGCAGCAGCGGAAACGAATCGATCTGGTAGCGGACCGCACCACACGGGCAGCCGCCGGTCATGGGAAGTGCTGGTCGCGTCGAGCTCATGATCAACCCGGATCGAAGATACGATCGGAAGATTAGCCGGAAATTATCACGCTGCGACGACTATCTCCGCAACAGCGCGCGACGCTCGTGCTCATGTGCCTGATCGTCAGCCGGCCGCCGCGATCAATCGCGCGCATCCGCTGGGCAATTCGATATCGACCTCCAGCGTCGACACGGTTTCGCCCCGCTCCATCTTGACGACAACCTTATCCGGATCGAGTTCGACATGCCGCGACACCGCGGCAAGAATTTCTTCCCGCAGCAGTTCCAATAAGTCAGGCTGCCCACGCAAGCTGCGTTCATGCGCCAGTAGAATCTGCAACCGTTCCCGTGCAACAGGCGCGGAAGCAGTGCGGCCAGTGAAGAACCGCAGCAGGCTGGCGCTCATGCGGCCCTCCGTCCCAGCAATCGGTCCATCAGGCCTTTGCGCTCGGTCGGCACCAGCATTTTGACGGTCTCCCCCATCAGGCGGCGGGCTGCGTCGTTGTAGGCGCGGGCCGGCGCGCTGGCGGCGTTGTTCAGGGTGACGGGAGATCCAACGTTCGACGCCCGCAGCACGTCCTGGCTTTCAGGGATGATGCCGAGAAGCGGGGTCGCAAGGATTTCAAGAATGTCCTCGATGGTCAGCATTTCGCCGCGTGCCGCGCGCGCCGTATCATATCGGGTGATCAGCACATGCTTCTTCACCTGCTCGCCCTTTTCGGCCTTCACGGTCTTTGAATCGAGCATCCCGATGATCCGGTCGGAATCCCGCACCGACGAAACTTCGGGGTTGGTGACGATGACAGCCTCGTCCGCATAGCGCATCGCCAGCGTCGCTCCCCGCTCGATACCCGCCGGGCTGTCGCAGATGATCCAATCGAACCTGGTTCGCAGGTCGGCGATGATGCTTCCGACACCCTCGTCCGTCAAAGCATCCTTGTCCCTGGTTTGGGATGCCGGCAGCAGCCACAAATTCTCCAGACGCTTGTCGCGAATGAGCGCTTGCGAAAGCTTTGCGACGCCCTGCACCACATTGATGAGGTCGAACACGACCCGCCGTTCTGCTCCCATCACAAGGTCAAGGTTGCGCAGGCCGACGTCGAAGTCGACGACCACGACCTTTTGTCCGCCTTGCGCGAGCGACGCACCGAGCGCGGCCGTGGAGGTGGTCTTGCCAACCCCGCCCTTGCCGGACGTCACGACCAGAACTTTGGCCATTCTTACCTCCTCCTCACTCGGTTAATTCTACTGGTTAACTCAACGGTGTAATTTTCATGACGTCGCCTTCGAGCCAGGCTTGAGCCGGCCGATCGCGCACGCTGGGGTCTATTTGTTCTGCAGTCTGGTAGTAGCCGTCGATGGCCAGCAGTTCTGCTTCGATTCTCTGGCAATAAATCCGCGCGGCGGGATTGCCGTTGACGCCCGCCATCGCCCGGCCGCGAAGCGTTCCGTAAATGTGGATGGACCCGCCAGCGCAAATCTCCGCGCCGGAACTGACCGAACCCAGCACGGTCACATCGCCGTCGGCAAAAATAATCGATTGACCGGAACGGACCGGGCTTTCGAGCAGCAGCGACGTTGGCTTCGGCTTGGCTTCCGGCTTTTGCGGTTTGTTCGGCTGGACCACGCAGTTGCGGCCGCCCGTCAGCAAAGGCGGCATGCTGGTGGTGACGTGGGCTGCGTCCACACCCTCGATCCCCAGGATGCGAATATTCCGAGTTTCAAGGCTTGTGACGAGGTGCGCGATAGCGGATTGGCTAAGGTCCAGGGCGGACAGGTCGAGCACCACGGGCTTACCGACAAAAAAGCCGGGCGAGCGAGCCAGCGTCGCGTCTATTTCCTCAAGCCAACCCACAATTGGCACGACGGGACAAAACACAAACGCCACGTAGGATCGACCCCGAAGGCGCACCAGTTGGCGTGTTGGTTCCGCCCGTGCCTCCATGATGGTCAACTCACCTTTTCTTACTGAATGGTTAATAGTGGACGTACTTAGTTAACGATTGATTAATGCCACTTTTCGCGAACCCCTATGCTTCGAATCACGAATCAGCGGCTCAATCAGCTCAATCACTGCGAAAATTGTGGCACATTTGCGCTGAGGTCGGATTTCCGATCCACTCAAACGTTGCACCTGTTCGCAGGTACAACCGCAAAAACAACTACCAAAAAATTAACATCATCTTAGGATTGCGGACGGAGCAAAATCTTATCTCAGTTTTGTCCACTTTCGGACCTATTAATGTCCGGTCACCGTTACATCACACACCGGTGACTTTCCTAGGTCGAAAGTAGTAGAAGCTGAAGGTCATTTCCGCCGCCGGTCGAGGCGGACATTTGCCGGGGGATTGAGGCAATGGAAGCGGCGTGGGCAACACGGTCTCGAGATCTATCTCGCGGGCTGACGCGGGTTACAACGACCGGTGCGGACCCTGCATCACGCACATTGATTCCGACTATCGCACCTAACTTTGCATCTCGTCTTGACCAGTCGCGGGTTTTTCCGCGCGACGGACTTCATTGCTTGGAACATTTGTCAATTAACCAGAACAACGTCGAACAGGCCAACTACCGCAGCGCCGAGCGAGTGACCGCGGTACGATAACCAAATGTAACCAAGGGTAATGAGGGAGTGTGGAGTTATGAGTAGTTTGAGTGACCAGGACCATCTCAATCCGAACGATCAATTGTACTATGCACCACGCTGGTTGCGTGAACGAGCCGAGCCACTGCCCGCGTCGCCCGCTCCCCCTGAAAAAAGATCCCAGAGCGTCGCGCGCCCTAATACACCTCCGCATTCTTTCGACGCGTTGCTTGAGGAAGCGGTCGCCGAGTCTCTACGGCATCCGCTTGACCCGGAGGTGATGCACGAGCCGCCGGGCTTCGTGCGTGAACTAGATCGGAGAATGGCGATACTGAGCGTCGCCGGCCGCTTCGCTGCAGCGATCGGCGTTTCAGCCATCGTGGCACTGTTCTTCGTCATCATGGTTCCTGCTTCGCGAGACTATGCAAAACAACCGGACGGCGACGCTTCATCGGTCACGGGGATATTGCAATCGGTGAGAACCGCGCTGTCGCAGCCACGTCAACGAGACGATGAGTTGAAGCCCGCTCTTTCCGAGTTTCAGGCGATCCTTGCGTCACCGTCACCCCAGGCGGCCCCGGCTCCCCAGCCTGTGGCGCGCGAGGAGTCTGAATCGTCGCTGCTTCAGTCATTCGTGCAATGGCAGCAAAAACCTCCGTCGCCCTCGGCACCCTGATCCTGATCACGCCATCGATAGCCTAGGGGCGGGGAGAGAAGCGTGATGCCTATTGAGGCCGGGATCTCGCGGAGCCTGCGATGAACCTTCGCTGGATGATGGTTGTATCGGGTGCTTTGCTCGCTGGCGTCGGGGGCGCAGCGGCTGGCGACAAGGAAGTTGTACGCAATCTCGCAGGCCGCGTCGGACCGATTATCGGTTCGGCGTTGGCCTGCCGAGACATTGCGCGGCCCCGTATTCAGATCATCGTCGATAAGTTTACAGCGGTGATCACGGAAGCTTCCACCAACGAGGCCGAGCGCTCCGACCTTACGCAGCTGCTCGATCGCAGTGTCGCGGACGGCCGTGGCGCGGTGACGTCGGGACGGGTCGATTGCGGACTGGCGGACCGCCAACTGGCTGATCTGGAGCGGGCGATTACCCGGCCGGCGCCAAGTTTGCCCGCTGTTGTCGCACCATCCTTCTCCGCCGCTGCCGCCACAGCCGTCGCCGCTACGGCGCCAACCGCACCGGTCCCCGTTGGCCCCGCGGTTCGCGGCGTAACCGATCGGGAAATCCGGTTCGGCATGTCGGCAAACTTGTCCGGCGCGGCAAAGGAAAATGGCCGCCAGATGCGGCTCGGGATCGATCTTGCTTTCAACCGGGTCAATGACGCCGGTGGCGTGAACGGCCGGATGCTTAAGCTCATCGTGGCCGATGACGGTTATGAGCCGGCGCGAACCGCCGAGAACATGAAACAGCTCTACGACAAAGATCAGGTATTCGGTTTTATCGGAAATACCGGAACACCTAACGCGGCCGTTTCGGTGCCGTATGCGCTCGAGCGGCGGATGCTGTTCTTCGGCGCTTTCACGGGCGCCAGCGTCGTGCGCCACGATCCTCCCGACCGCTACGTATTCAACTATCGTCCGAGCTACGCCGAGGAAACCGACGCCGCCGTGCGCTACCTGGTGAAAATCCGCCGGATACCCCCCAGGCAGATCGCCGTTTTCGCCCAGTCGGACCCCTTTGGCGATGCGGGATTCTCGGGTGTCGCAAAGGCATTTCGTGCGCTCGGCCTCGGTGACAACGCCGTTCTGCGACTCAACTACCAGCGCAACACCATCGACGTCGACGACGCCGTCAATCAGTTGAAGGCGCAGAGGGTACCGATCAAAGCCGTGGTCATGGTGGCAACCTATCGGGCCGCCGCGAAGTTCGTCGAGAAGACGCGCGATTTCTTTCCCGGCATGATTTACACCAACGTGTCGGCCGTGGGCGCCACCACGCTTGCCGAGGAATTGACGCTGTTGGGACCACGCTACGCCAACGGCGTCATTGTCACGCAGGTCGTGCCGGCCGTTTCCGGTTATTCGAGCATTGTTCTCGAATACAAGAATGCCCTCGCCAAGTATTTCCCGGGCGAGGCACCCGACTACAGCTCGCTGGAGGGTTACATTTCGGCAAACGTCCTGATCCAGGCGCTTAAGCGGGCTGGGCCGCAGTTCGATACCGAGAAGCTCGTCGACGTTCTGGAGAACACCAGCAATCTCGACTTGGGCCTTGGAACCGCGCTCAACTTCGGCCGCGGCGAACACCAGGCTTCGCACAAGGTATGGGGCACGGCGCTTGATGAAGGCGGGAAGTACCAGGCAGTCGAGTTCGAATAACATCGGCCACCGTCCCGGAACGGGCAATCGCGGCACCGAGGACGTGCTTCCATCCAACAAGAAAACACAACCGCGGATCGACGGCTATGAATACTCGTTGGGCTATCCTCCTCTTCTCTTGTGCTTTGCTCGCTGGCGAGGGCGCAGCGGCCAGCGACAAGGCCAACATTGTCCGCGATCTTGCAGGCCGCGTCGGACCGATTCTTGGTTCGGCGTTGGCATGCCAGGACATCGCGCGCCCCCGTATTCAGCTCGTCGTCGATAAGTTCACGGCGGTAATCGCGGAAGCCGCGACCAACGACACTGAGCGCTCCGATCTTACGCAGCTACTCGATCGCAATGTCGCGAACGGCCGTGGCGCCGTGACGTCGGGACAGACGGATTGCAGACAGGCGGACCGCCAACTTGCCGATCTCGAACGATCGATCGCCGCGCCGGCTTTGCCCGCCGTGATCGCACCACCTGCGCCTGCCGCCGCGCCGTCAGTCGCATCGTCTTTCTCCGCCGCCACGGCCGCCACGGCGCCAACCGCACCGGTCCCCGTCGGTCCCGCGGTCCGCGGCGTAACCGATCGCGAAATCCGGTTCGGAATCGCGGCACCGTTTTCCGGCTCTTCAAAAGAGCTTGGGCGCCAGATGAAGCTTGGGATCGATACTGCTTTCAACCGGGTCAATGACGCCGGCGGCATCGAAGGCCGGATGCTCAAGCTGATCGCGGCCGACGACGGTTTTGAGCCGACGCGCACCGCCGATGCCATGAAGCAGCTCTACGAGAAGGACCAGGTATTCGGCATGATTGGGAACGTCGGAACGGCGACCGCAGCGGTCGCGTTACCGTACGCGCTCGATCGGCGGATGCTGTTCTTCGGCGCCTTCACAGGCGCGAACGTTATCCGCCATGATCCACCGGATCGATATGTATTCAACTATCGGGCGAGCTACGCGGAGGAGACCGACGCCGCGGTGCGCTATTTTGTCAAGATGCGCCGGATACCACCCAGGCAGATCGCGGTTTTCGCCCAGCAGGATGCGGGCGGCGATGCGGGGTTCGCAGGTGTAGCAAAGTCGTTTCGTTCGCTCGGCGCGAGCGACAGCGGCATTCTGCGGCTCAACTACCAGCGCAACACCGTCGATGTCGACGATGCGGTCAATCAGTTGAAGGCGCAGAAGGTGCCCATCAAAGCCGTGGTCATGATTTCAGCCTATCGACCCGCCGCGAAATTCATCGAGAAGACTCGCGACCTCTTTCCCGGATTGCTCTACAGCAACATATCATTCGTCGGCAGCACCGTGCTCGCGGATGAATTGATGCTGTTGGGACCGCGCTACGCCGCCGGCGCTATCGTGACGCAAGTTGTGCCGGCGGTTTCCGGCTATTCGAGCATTGTTCTCGAATACAAGAATGCCCTGGCCAAATATTTTCCCGGCGAGGCGGCGGATTACGTGTCGCTGGAGGGCTATGTTGCGGCAAACGTGCTGATCGAGGCGCTTAAACGTACTGGACCGCAACTCGATACCGAAAAGCTCATCGACGTCCTGGAGAACATGCGCGATCTCGACCTCGGCCTTGGCGCCCAACTCAGTTTTGGCCGCGCCGAGCACCAGGCCTCGCACAAGATCTGGGGAACGGCGCTTGATGAAACCGGGAAGTACCAGGCAATCGAACTCGAATAATCACGAATAATATTTGCGCCATCGCCCAGAACGGGCCGTCGCGGTGCTGACAAAGCGTGTTTGACAAAACAGGGGCCGATCGACACAAGAACACGTCGGCCTCGGGAAGCTTGGCGATGACCATTCGCTGGATGGCGCCGTATGTTTCTTTGCTGGCCGACGCTGCGGCTGACGACAGGACCGCGCTTGAGCGACAGACGCTGTTCTTCGGCGTCAACGGTACAGTAGTACGCTTGATCCACCATATTGCGCTGTATTTAACTATCTTGTGAGTTATGAGTTGGAAACCGACGCCGTCGTGCGCTACCCGATGAAACTGCAGCGAAAACCAGTCAGGCAGATCGCCGCCGTCGCCCAGCAGGATCCCTGCGGCGATGCGGGGTTTGCAGGGGTCCCAAAGGCAGTGCGCGCTCTCAGCGCCGGTGAAAGCGCGATTGTGCGGTTCAACGACAAGCGAAACACCTTGGATCTCGATGATGCCGTCAAACAATTGAAGGCGCAGGCGGCGCCCATCGAAGCGGTGCTTACGGTTCCAAACCATAGGGCCGCCGCCAAGTTCATCGAAAAGAAACGCGACCTGTTTGCTGGAATGATATACACTGAGGTGCCGGCGGGCGTTCAGGGCACTGCCCTTGGACCGCAACTCGATACCGAGAAGCTCATCGACGTCCCGGCGAACATGCGCAATCCTGACCTGGGCGCTGGGACCACGCTCAATTTCGGCCGCGCTGAACTGCAGATTTCGCCCGCGATCTGGGGAAGCACCGCTTGATGGATCCAAGCGATAAAACTTCAATAATATAGGCGCCTTGCCCAAAAGGGTAGTCACTGTTCGGACGATAGATGCGTTTTGATAGAAATGTCATATGGACTGATCGACACAACTGATCGACACAGTAGAACTTTTGTACCCTGGCCTCGCGGAGGTTTGCGATGACCTCTCGTTTCTCTCTCTTTTTGTTTAGTGCGTTGCTCGCAGGCACTGCGGGCGCGACGGCTGGTGACAAGACTGACGTTGTCCGCGATCTTGCCGGTCGTGTCGGACCGATCGTTGGTTCGGCATCGGCGTGCCGGGACATCGCGCGGCCTCGCATTCAGGTCATCACCGACAAGTTCGCAGCTGTCATCAAGGAAGCCGCGACCAACGAGGCTGAGCGCTCCGACCTGACGCAGTCGTTCGATCGCAGTGTCGCCGAGGGCC
>WNFS01005007.1_pt1 | contig 10125 bp, 8 predicted proteins | sample 5400141 | NCBI WGS metagenome assembly WNFS01 (sample SAMN13153358, study PRJNA577476) | soil metagenome | isolation source: 60 cm saprolite under Madrone tree | place: USA:California | collected 2016-06-14
CGGCGTCCTCTGGGGTTGCGGTCACACCCTGACCATCGTCGCCGTCGGGGCGGGCATAATTTTATTTGGACTGGCAATTCCTGCGCGCGCCGGCCTGACCATGGAATTTTCCGTTGGCCTGATGCTGATTCTGCTGGGCGTCCTCAACCTCACCGGCGCCATGCAATGGATCACCGAAAAATTCTCCCCTGCTCACCCGAGCGTGACGGGTGAACATGCCCACCTCCACGAGCATGACTCCCGCGTGCATTTTCACTGGCATTCTCATGCCCCGGCCGCGGATCATCACGGTGCCAGCCTCGCGCCGCCGGGTTGGCTGCGTCGGCCATTGGCGCGCTTGGGGCTTTTTCACGCCTTGCGCCCTTTGTTCGTTGGCATCGTTCATGGCCTGGCGGGTTCCGCCGCGGTAGCTCTGCTGGTGTTGAGCACCATCCACGATCCGCAATGGGCGGTTCTGTACTTGCTGATTTTCGGCATCGGCACCATCGCCGGAATGATGCTGATCACCGCGGCCCTGGCCTTGCCGTTTTCTTTTGCCGGTTCCAGGTTCGCGTGGCTGAATCGCGGCTTTGTGATTGGGTCAGGTCTCCTCAGTCTGAGTTTTGGGCTTTTTGTCTGTTACCAGATCGGTTTCGCCGCCGGCCTATTCACCAGCCATCCCCATTGGGCCCCCAGCTAAAGCCAGCCCTCATCCGGCACGGGGGAATCTCTGGTCTAGGCGCGCTGTGCCAGTGCTTCCGCCACCGAAGCATGGATGGGCAGGAGCTTGGCAAGCCCCGCGACCTGGATCACCGCGCTGCTCTGTCTCGTCAGTCCGGTCAGCGCGAAAGTTTGTCCCTGGTTTCTGCGGTGAACAAAGAGCTGCACCAGCGCTCCCACGCCCGCGGAGTCCAGAAACGACACGCCGCCCAAATCAAGAATGAGATGAGGAGCAGGCTCCGGCCGCAAGGTTTGGATGAAATTGTGGACCGTCTCAAGGCTGAGTTTGCCGCTGAGCCGCATCACGATCTGACTGCCGTTGGACTCCGCCTGCTTTTGCAAGTCTAAGTGAAATGGTTCCATAAGACACGGAGGGTAACTCAAAATCTAACCGCCAAACAGTACAATTCTTCAGGAATTCATCCCGTGCCGTGCAGCCTTCCCCCAGCCCCTTCAACTGTTCCGGATAAACAACTTTTCTTCTATACCTACTTAGCTAATTCCTATTGACGTTCATACTCTTCAGCGTTAATGTGAGTTCGTTATCGTATCCCTCTCAGAAATCAAAATGCGCCGCTCGACTAACGGCCGAGGAACACCCATGGCCACGAAGATCGAAGTCCATCTCTACCCTGCAGCAGCGTGCCACATAGCCCGCGTAGGATGTTCGATCGTACTCCGCTCTCTCGTCCCATTGATTGCTCTATTCCTCTGTTCCATTCCGGCATGTGCCCAGCTCCAATCAGCATTTGTATTCGCCGCTGATCCTGCTAAACCCAACAGCATCGATGTTTACACCCGAAACGATCTCACCGGTGTCCTCACACCTGTGCCTGGGTCGCCTTTTCCTAGCAAGGAACCGGTTAATGTGATGACTCTCGATTTCGAGGGCCGGTACCTTTTTACCGCCAGCCGCAATCCCAGCAATATCTCCATGTTTACCGTTGATCCCAATACTGGTGTACTTCAGGAAGTTCCTAAGTCGCCCTTTGCCTCCCCTTCCACCAACGACCCGGTGTTTCTCTCCACGGAAAGCAGCGGCCAGTTTCTCTATGTGATCGACTTTAACAGTTCTCACGCGGGAGCCAGCTCATTCGAATCCTTCCAAATTGATCCTGTGAACCTCGACTTGATTCCCTCATCGAGCGGGGCAACTCAGCTCCCCGGGCTTTTCCTTAGTGGTGCAACCCATCCCAGTGGCAAGTCGTTCTATGCCTTCCTTAGCGATCCATTCTCTTCGATTCCGAATGAGGCTTTCTTCCTCCATTTCGACAGCTCCACTGGCAAATTCACCATTCCCAATCCCAGCATGGGCTCAAGTGCGGGCATCTTTGGTTGCTGCTTCGCCCTCGACCCTCAAGGGAAGAGCCTCGCGCTTGGAGTCTCAAGTCTAGTCACTCTATACAGCCTCCAAGCCGATGGAACTCTCGCGCCCAATCCCGCAACTAGCTCCGCCAACGGAGAAGCGCTCTCGATGGCCTTCGACACTTTCGGCCGATTCCTCTATGTGGACTTTCCGGACCCGCCGATGAACTCAACGATTGTCCACATCTTCTCGCTGGCTACGCTGCTGGAGACTTCCAATTCCCCCTTGCCTTCGAGCTTCCCATCGTCGAACACGTGGATCGTTGACCCGACGGGACCGCTCATCTACGCCGATCACGTTTATCAGGTTGACCCGCAAACGGGGATTCCAAGCACCATCCTTTCGGCAAGTCCCATTGTGAAGCCAGCCATTTTCAGCCAGCCGCCCGGCTCTCAACCCGTGCTTGGACCGGTCGCTCAACTGAGCGCCGCGTCATTTTCTTTCGGGAGCTTGTCCCTTGGCCAAACAAGCAGCGCTCAGACCTTGACGATCACCAGCAACGGCGGTCAAGCCCTGAGCTTGAATACTCTCGCGATTACCGGAGCAAACCCCGGAGACTTTGCGGAAATGGACACCTGCCACGTTCCGACCGTTTTACAACCCGGCAATTCGTGTTCCGTCCTCATCTCCTTCACTCCGTCGGCAACAGGCAGCCGGGCGGCGGCAATAACAATCACCAGCAATGCTTCTCCCACCACGGAATCCGCTCAGTTGAACGGCACGGGCCTGGCTCCCGCTCCCGCGGTAACACTCATCCCGGGCAGCCTCGATTTCGGCTCGACCACCGTGGGGTCCACCACCTCTATGACTGTCACCATTACCAATGCGGGAACCGCCGCGCTACACATTACGAACGTCGCGCTGGGAGGAGCAAACCCGAATGATTTCAGTTTCTCCGACCCAGCCTGCAACAGCGCCATTCCCGTCAACGCCTCATGCACTATGACCGTTACGTTCTTGCCACTCGCTGCGGGATTGCGCACCGCCAGCGTTATGCTCACCGATGACGCGCCGGATTCTCCCCAGGCCATCAGCGTCAAGGGAAACGCGATTGCGCCTCCCTCGGCTGCGGTGACCGTGACTCCGAGCAACCCTGACTTTGGCACTATGACGCAGGGGACGAGCGCGCCCATTAACGTCACCGTGAAGAATACGGGTACGGCCGCCCTGCACATCACCGGCGTCGCGTTGGGCGGAGCGAACATGAATGAATTCAGTTTTTCCGACCCTACGTGCAGCGCCGCGATCCCCGTCAGCGGCACATGCACAATTGTACTGACGTTTACGCCGCTCGCGACCGGGGCGCGCGTCGCCAGCGTAACGCTCACCGATGACGCGCCAGACTCGCCGCAAATCATCAACATCAAGGGCACGGCGAATCCGGCATTCTTGGCGGGCGCCGCTCCCGGAGGGTCCACAACGGTGTCCGTCTCAGCCGGCCAAACCGCGCAGTTTCAATTGCAATTGACGCCGGGGCCGGGCTACAGCGGAACCGTTGCGTTGACTTGCAGTGGTGCGCCGCTCGGTGCGGTGTGCATGGCGCCTGCCACCGTGATCATCACGAGCGGATCGCCGGTGCCGTTTACAGTTGCCGTAACCACCAGCGGCAGCGCCGCGTTGTCGTCGCCCGTTCGAATACTCTTCAAGCCCGTGTCCGGATTGCGGATGTGGCCGTTGCTGGCGGTTTTATTGGTCGTTCTGCTGGCGTTCGGGAAAGTTCGGGACGCGGAAAATGCCATGCTCGGTAAGCGTCTGGCGATCTCCAGCGCTCTGGCTGCTGCCTTGCTGTGTGCCTCTTTCGGCTTTGCTGGTTGCGGCGGTGGCGGAAGCGCCGCCGTTGCGCCGCCGCCCCCGCAGGTCGTCACCCCGTCCGGCACTTCGACAATCACGCTCACGCCCAGAGCGATGTCACCGACGGGACAGGCTCTGCAATTGCAGCCAATTCAACTGACGTTGAGCGTGAAATAACCGGCGCCGCGCAAGTCTCGGCGCGGGTTTTCCTCGAGAGAAGCCACCCTGTTTCTTGCAGTCGTCTTCGTCGTTGCAATGAACTAATTCGCGACGGAAATGCGGTAGATGACGCCTGCCCCATCATCGGAAACCAGCAGCGACCCGTCCGGCGCAACTGTCACGCCCACTGGCCGTCCGAGCACATCCGATCCGCTGGGGTCTGGCACGAGTCCCGTCATAAACGGCACAGGATCGGCAGAAGGCTTGCCATCCTTAAATGCCACAAAAGCAATCTGGTAACCCGAGCGCGTCGCCCGGTTCCACGAACCGTGCTCGGCGACAAACGCGCCGCCCCTGTAACTCTCCGGAAACTGCTTCCCGGTATAAAACGCAAACTGCAGCGGCGCCACATGCGGGCCCAGCAGCACATCCGGAATAATCGCGCGCGCAACCAGGTCCGGCCGCTGCGGTTTCACGCGTGAATCCACGTTGTCGCCGATGTAGCTGTACGGCCAGCCGTAAAATCCTCCGTCTTTCAACGAGGTGAAATAGTCCGGAGGAAGATCATCCCCCAGTTCGTCGCGCTCGTTAACGGTCGTCCAGACTTCGCCCGTTACCGGTTCGAGCGCCAGCCCCACCGGATTCCTCAGTCCCGTTGCATAGCGTCGCGCATTCTTGCCGTCGGGATCGCATACCGTTACGGCCGCGCGCCGCGGATCTTCTCCCGTGTCTATATTCGATTCCGAGCCCACGCCGATGAACAGATGCTTCCCGTCCGCAGAAAAGGTCAGCGAGCGCGTATCGTGTCCGCCCGTTGGTAAATCCAGCAGGTGCTCCTTTTCACCGAGTCGCTTCGACGTCTTGGGATCGTATGCAAAGCGCACCACCTCGTTCATGTTCCCGACGTAAACGTAGTTTTCGTGGAACGCGATGCCAAACGGTCGCTTCATGCCGTCCACAAAAAGTTCGCGCACTTGCGCTCCGCCTGTATGCTGTGGATCGCGCATCACGACGATTTCCCCCGCCCCCGTATCGGCCAGAAAAATATCCCCATTCGGCGTCACCGTCAGCCATCGTGGGCGCTTGAAATTCGTCGCGAATACGTTTACGCGAAATCCCTGAGGCACCACGGGCAAAAACCCCGCCGGGGGCGTCCGCTTGCTCGGTCCATTGCCTGCTGACTTCGTCGCGAACGGCACCGGCAGCTTTGGCTTCTGGCCGTGCGTTACTTGTGCCGGCGCCAGACAGGGCAGAAAAAACAGGAAAGCTAAAGTAAGAATCTTTCGTGCGCGCATGACGGTACCCTCTCAGAAAACATGATTATCGTTTCTCTATGATGCCTCAGGCGAACGCTCGGTTCCACATGCCGCCGCTTCGCCAACGGGGCGTCGGCGAAGCAGCCTGGAGCTGCCGAACGACCGCGATTCTTCCTCCATCCGACACCCATCGATCCGCATCCAATCCAGCATAGAGAGAGTAAACTAAGACGGGTGTTAGGGAGACGAACCATGCAGAGCCCCTATATTGGACGCGGCATCGCCTTAATTGTGATTGTTGGCCTCGTCGGCTGGACCGCTTTCCGTGCTCTTGGCTCGAGGCCTCCCGAAGCCCCAAAAATGCCCTTCCCCGCGCCGGCCATAGATGCGCCGTTGGCCACTGCCAAGAGCCAGCAAACCGCGGTTTTTGCCGGAGGCTGCTTCTGGGGCGTCCAAGCCGTCTTCGAACATCTCAAGGGAGTTTCTTCGGTGACCTCCGGCTATGCGGGCGGCTACGTCAAGTCACCGTCCTACGAAAGTGTGAGCATGGGCATCACCGGCCACGCCGAATCGGTCAGCGTCACCTACGATCCGTCTCAACTCACCTACGGCCAGCTCTTGATGATTTTTTTCTCGGTCGCGCACGATCCCACGCAATGGAATCGCCAGGGTCCGGACACTGGCTCCCAATACCGCTCCGCGATCTTCTACAGCAGCGCGGAGCAGAAGCGCATCGCGCAGGCCTACATCGCGCAGCTCGACGCTGCAAAGGTCTACTCCCGGCCGATCGTCACGAAGGTCGAGCCCTTCCAGACTTTCTATCCCGCCGAGAACTACCATCAGGATTACCTCAAGAACAATTCCGACAATCCTTACATCGTCTACAACGACCTGCCCAAACTGGAAAATCTGAAAAAGGATTTTCCGGGCCTCTATCATCCTTAGCACCCGAAAATTTTTGGTGGCGCTCCGATTCCGTCCTTTTTCGATTCTCCTGAAATCGGGCGAGATTGCTCTTTCCGCACTGGCGTATTCCTACCCCAATTGAGGCTATCTATTTGAGGACAACTAGTTACATCCCCATCGGCCTTGCGGTAGATTGAAACGGGACGTCTTTCTGAGAGAGTCCGAATCCTAGATCACAATCCGCCGTGAGGAGAACCAACATGAGATCTCTCTTTTGTGCCGCGCTGTTTTTGTCGGCAGCTGGTCTGGTTTTTGTGCAGGACAGCCGTGCCCATGCCGCCGCAAAGCCCGTCACCGTGGACATCAAGAATGCGCAAGGCCAGAGCGTTGGCACTGCGACTCTGACGCCTGCGGCCAAAGGCGTCAAAATCAACATTGATATCAAAAATCTTCCGCCGGGTGAACACTCCATTCACATTCACCAGGTGGCCAAGTGCGAGCCTCCCGATTTCAAGTCCGCCGGCCCGCATTTTGGTGGGGGCCATGCCCATGAAGGCATGCCGGCGGGCGATATCCCGGACTTTGCGCTGATCGTCGCCGCAGACGGCACGGCTCACGCAAGCACCATCGCGCCGAATGTGACTCTTGGCACGGATGAAAATTCCGTCTTCAGCAATGGCGGAACCGCGATTGTCATTCACGCGGTGGCCGGCGGCACCGGCATGGGCGCTCCGCCGCGTATCGCCTGCGGCATCATCACCAAGCCGGAATAATTCCGGTGCGCAACATACTCATCAAACTATTTCTTGTCCGGGCGCTCGGTCACGGCTTTGCCGGCAGCGCCCGGAAGCCGTGTCTTCGCGCCGCCGGCCGCTTCTCCATCGATTAAAGCGTTCAGGCTCGCATAGCCGTAGATCGTCGGCGCATGATTTTGCATCAGCCCTCCGGTGTCCGCCGTAGGGCCGTAATTGCTGTGCAAATCCTTCCCCAGCATCCTCAGCATCGCCATCTGCTGGCCCCGGTGGTGCGCGGTGTGCGCGATTCTCCGAACCATCACCCACGCGCGCGATCGCTGCACGTCAAAGAATTTCGTTTCGAACTCCCACCACGCATCATCTTTCGTCCGCAGAGCCGCCAGCCGCCTCCCGCTATCCTCCGCATAGCGCTTCATGAATTCCAATCGAGTTTCCGTCGCCGGCAAGGGCGGAGCGTTGACGTCAATCCCCAGCATGCCGATAAACCACAGATTCTCGCTCACGCACTGGTGCACCATTTGTTCGTGAACGCTGCGCCCTCGCGGGTCACCCTCCCGCGGACGCACCGGAAGATCCTCGTCGCGGAATTCACTCCACACGCTCACAACTTTCATCCGTTCCGTCTCATAGGTTTCCACAAGAAAGCCATATTTCATAAATACTGCCCTCCCACGCAACTTCGACGGGCATCTTCCCTCCCGGAAACCGTTGCGTCAACTTGCCGCTCCCCCACGACAGATGAACCGATATTCTTTGGAAAGATTGAGTCCAATTGATAGCCTCTCCGTCTAAACGGGAAATCCTCCTCTTGGAGCACAACATGAACAACGCCAATCGTCGGCAATTCCTCGCGCAAGCCGCCGGACTGGGATGCGCTGCCTTAGGGGCTGCGTCCCCGCTGGTCAATGCTCTTGCCGCCGCGGACGGTTCGTCTGACTCGGCTGCGCAGGTTTCAGGAAAATCTCTTCTCGCCAAAATGAAATGGTTTAACGAGCCCGCCTCCGCGAAACAGTCCGGCGAAACCCTTGTGGTAACCACAAAAGCCAAGACGGATTTCTGGCGGAAGACTTTCTATGACTACGTAACCGATAATGGCCACTTTTTCTTTCTGCCGGTTACCGGAGATTTCACGTTCGAAAGCCGCGTCGCGGGAAAATACGCTGCGCTTTACGACCAGGCTGGCCTGATGGTTCGCATCGACTCCGGCAATTGGCTGAAGTGCGGCCTCGAACTGGTCGACGGCATCGGTCACGCCAGTGTTGTCGTCACCCGCGATTTTTCGGATTGGTCCACCGTCCGCGGGATCACTACAAAAGATCCCATCTGGTGGCGTCTCGTGCGCAAGAGTTCTTCGCTTGAAGTTCTCTATTCTCTCGACGGCAAGAATTTCACCTCGACGCGCCTCGGCTATCTGCCTTTGCAAGCATCCGTGGACACCGGCATCATGTGTTGTTCTCCCGAAGGCACCGGCTTCGACTGCACCTTCGATGAAATCCGCCTGCGACAATAATTGGCACGACCTCAGCGTGCCAGCGGTCCACGCCGGTGATCCGGCACCTGAATCTGTTGACACCAACGGCGCCATGCGGTATTTACTCAGGGACGCGCACTGCCCCTGCCACCGTTCCGCTCCGCGTTTCAAGTGCGCGCACGTCCAAGACAATTAGGAGGCCGTTATGCCGAATCCTGTCCGCGCTATCCCCGAGGGGTATCACTCCATTACGCCAGCGCTCACGTGTAAAGACGCCGGCCGGGCCATGGATTTTTACAAAAGTGTTTTTGGCGCCACCGAAATCATGCGCATGCCTGGTCCGGATGGCAAGGTCATGCACGGCGAACTTAAAATCGGAGACTCCGTGATTTTTGTGTCCGATGAGTTTCCCGGCATGTCCTGCGCGCCCACGCCCGGCGCCACGAACCCCGGTTATATCTTTATGTACACGGAAAATGTGGACGCCCTTTACAACCGCGCAGTGGCCGCGGGCGCCAAGGTTGACATGCCGCTCATGGATCAGTTCTGGGGAGACCGCTACGGCAAAGTCACCGACCCGTTCGGCCACCAGTGGGGCCTTGCGCAGCACGTCGAGGATGTGGCACCCGAGGAGATGAAGGGCCGTCAGGAAAAGGCCATGGCTGCACAAGCAGCCAAATCTGCCGGCCAAAGCTGAACCCTTCCGCTTGAATTTCATCGAAAGGCCCGCCGACTGCGAAGTGATCGGCGGGCCTTGTGTTTCTCTCGATCGTGTCGGCAATGTCCACGCCCATTTTGCGGGCAAGACGTTCTGCATCGGGGTCGCGGAAGAGGGCGTCAGGGCACTCGGTCTGCCTACAAGGGCCAAAGCCAGGCGGCACCGCGTACTCCGCTGGCATCTCCGTGCTTCGCCGGAAGAATCGGCGTGTCCGCTTCCTTGCCGAAAACGTAATCCTTCAGGCGGGCCGGAACATTTTGGTAGAGCCGTGGAATTTTCGAAGCGCCTCCGCCCATGACAATCACATCCGGGTCCAGAAGATTGACAACTTGCGCCAGACCACGCGTGAGCCGGTCTTCGAATCGCTCGAGCGCGGCAAGCGCGGCAATTTCGCCTGCGCCACTTCGCGCGATGATCTCGGGGCCCTTAAGAGAATCGCCCGTTGCGCGCTTATAATCCGCTTCCAGTCCCGTTCCGGATATCCACGTTTCAATGCAGCCATTCCTCCCGCAGTAACACGCCGGGCCCGGATATTCCTCGGGCCGCATCCACGGCAATGTGTTGTGGCCCCACTCGCCCGCGACTCCGTTCGAACCGCCGTGGACGCGGCCATTGATCGCAATGCCGCCGCCGCAACCCGTGCCCAATATAACCGCGAAAACGACATGCTTGCCCGCACCCGCGCCGTCGGTTGCTTCCGAGACTGCCAGGCAGTTGGCGTCATTCGCGCATCGCACTTCGCGTCCCAGCGCGCGGCTCAGATCCTTGTCGAAGGGTTTTCCGATCAACCACGTTGAATTGGCGTTCTTCACCAAGCCGGTCTTCGTGGAAATGGTGCCGGGGATTCCCATGCCCACGGTGGCGCTCCGGCCCAGCTTTTTCTCGATTTCCTGCGCGGCTTCCGCCACCGCGCGCACGGTACCTTCATAGTCGAAGCGCGGCGTGGCCATGCGGTGGCGGTGCAGTTCCCTGCCGTCTCGTTCGAGCGCCACGAATTCAATCTT
>WNFS01005010.1_pt1 | contig 10124 bp, 7 predicted proteins | sample 5400141 | NCBI WGS metagenome assembly WNFS01 (sample SAMN13153358, study PRJNA577476) | soil metagenome | isolation source: 60 cm saprolite under Madrone tree | place: USA:California | collected 2016-06-14
GTGCAGAACACCCGCGACGTTGCCCAACTCGCAACCCAGACGACCACCGATGCATCGAAAATCATCCGGGACCGGTTGCGGGAAAGCCTGAATGAACTCGGGGCCAGCCTGCGCCGCGCCCAAGGGTAATTCCCGGAAACGGGAGCCGACGTTGGCCGAGATCTCCGCGTACACGAGCTGTAGCGTGAGGTCTCGGTGACGGCGGTGGTGGCGTTCCACGCGAGCACGGGGCTCGTGTGCAATGAGTTGCGTGAGAATTTACGGGCGAGCGCCGGTCTTGGTGTGAATCTCGAACCAGCGTCAGCCGATGAGGATTTGCCAGCCATGAATGTGACGATCGATGTTGACCTGACGCCATCGGAAGCCCGCGAACTCATGGGCCTTCCTAATGTGAAGCCGTTGCACGATGCTGCCATGGCCAAGATCGAGCAAAGAGTAATGGCGCAGGCGGAGAAATTTTCCGCCGACGGGCTGATGAACACATGGTTTGCAGGAAGCCCCCGGGCGGCCGAGTTGTTCAGCGACATGGTTGGCGGTCTGCTCTCGCAGGGCCGCGCGCGAGAGAAACCTGCGGCGAAGTCGAAAGAGGCAACTCGCGAGTAGCAAGGTTTCGGAACTGGACCGCCCATTCGCGGTGCGGTTGCGATAAATAACGATGTGAATCGCGGACGATCTGTTTTCGTCCGTTGGTAGTTGTTTGTGTCTGTTCGTCAGGATGAAGTCCGATGATCGTCCGCGAAAAGCCAACGGTCTGGGAACTCTTCTTTGTCTCCCGCGGTTCGGTCATTCACCGGCTTCTGCCGCAAATGATCGCCGTAACGGGTCTTACCCTGCTGCTCGTGGTGCTGCATCGGCGTGGTTGGGCACAGATGCCGACCATCGCGCCGCTAGGCTTGTCTGTAATTGGCGCTACACTCTCGATCTTCGCTGCCTTCCGCAATTCCGCAAGCTATGAGCGCTGGTGGGAGGCGCGTAAGGTTGCCGGACTGATTGTGGTCGAAGCACGCAGTTTGGCGCGCCAGGCCCAAAACTACATCGCCGCGGTTCCCGGCGACGATCTGTCGCGCCGCATCGCGCTGCGCTGCATCGCGTTTATGCAGCTGACACGCGATTTCCTCCGCAACCGGCCGATTGGAGAGGACTCCGCGCCGTATCTTTCATCCGAGGAGCACGCAACGTTGGTGGCGAGCCGCAATCCGGCGAACCGCCTGCTCGCCTGTTTCAGCGCCGACATTGCAGCGGCGGCTGCGGCCAATCGGTTGTCGCCCCAGATGGCCCGAACTCTCGAGGACCGGGTGGTCGCCCTGACTCTGGCCTATGGCATGCTGGAACGCACCAAGGTCACGCCAATGCCCTTCTCCTATACGCTGGCCATCCGCCGTATCACCTATCTTTTCTGCTTTCTGCTTCCGTTCGGTCTCTCGGATCTCACCAGCTACTGGGCGCCGCTGCTCACGGTGATCATCTCTTACATTTTCTTCGGCCTGGATGCGCTCGCCGACGATCTGGAAGCACCCTTCTCCGACACATTCATGGTGATCCCGCTCGATGCGATGGCGCGTGCTGTGGAGATCAATGTCCTGGAGTCGCTCGGCGAGAAGGATTTGCCGGAGCCGATCCGGCCGAAGGATTTCGTTCTGACGTGAGAGTGGCCGCAAAATAGGAATAGTGACCGATTTTCCATTCGAGGTGTCCGGTTGCAACCTTTGATTCTGCCGGGATTGTGAAGATGATTGGCCGAGTAGCTTCAAGGCGAATGGACAAGATTTCGAGTCACGCTGCGCAGACCACAACGTTCAAGAACAAGAATACTCAAATATAAGACTGAACGTCTTCGACCAAGGGAGGAAGTCATGGCGACAGCCGCAGCAACACGTAAGCAAGACTATAGCCCGCCACCGGTGAACGGAGATTTTTACCAAATCGAAGGGACGCTCGACGCGAAGGAACGCGAAGTCGTCAAGCGGGTGCGTAGCTTCGTCGACAATGAGGTCGCTCCGATCATCGAAGACTACTGGGGACGAGACGAGTTTCCGCACGAGATCGTGCCGAAAATCGCCGCACTCGACATTGGAGGGGTCGGTTATCAGGGTTATAGCGCGGCCGGGGGCAGTTGGCTGCTGAACGGCTTCATCTGCATGGAATTGGCGCGCGGGGATTCATCGATCGCCACCTTTTACGGTGTGCATACCGGCCTCTCCGCGGGCTCGATTTACCTGTGCGGCGACGAGGAGCAAAAACAGCGCTGGCTGCCGGAGATGATGCGCTTCGAGAAGATCGGCTCTTTCGGCCTGACCGAGCCGCTGGTTGGTTCGGCGACGTCGGGCGGGATGATGACGACTTGCCGCCGCGAGGGCGACACTTGGATCCTGAACGGCCAGAAGAAATGGATCGGCAATTCCACCTTCTGCGAGATCAATGTGATCTGGGCGCGCGACGAGGCCTCGAACCAGGTCAAGGGCTTCGTGGTTATGAAGGACAATCCGGGCTTCTCGGTCGAAAAAATCAAGACCAAGATGGCGCTGCGCGTGGTGCAGAACGGGCTGATCACGCTGAAGAATTGCCGCGTGCCCGAGGCCGACCGACTGCAGAACGCCAACACGTTTAAAGACACAGGGAAAGTGCTGAAGATGACCCGCACCGGGGTGGCGTGGTTCGCTGTGGGCTGCCAGCTGGGAGCTTATGAGCATGCGCTGCGATATGCGCAGACGCGGATCCAGTTTGGCCGACCGATCGGCGGGTTCCAGCTCGTTCAGGATTTGCTGGTGCGCATGCTTAGCAACGTCACCGCCTGCCAAACGCTGATGTTGCGGCTGGGACAGTTGCAAGATCAGGGGCTGATGCATGACGAGCATGCTTCGCTGGCGAAGGCTTTCTGCACGGTCAAATGCCGCGAGACGGTTGGCTGGGCGCGCGAGCTGCTGGGCGGCAACGGCATCCTACTTGAGAACCATGTCGGTCGTTATGTGGCAGACGCCGAAGCGATCTATTCCTACGAAGGCACGCGCGAGATGAACACGCTGATCGTCGGCAAATCCATCACCGGCCTAAGCGCCTTCGTCTGAAACACGACGACGGAAATCCTCCCGGAAGAAGGATTTCCGTCCAGCCAGAGCCTGTTCCGCGCGCAGAAAGTCGCGATGGAGCGACCTCGAAGCACCTTTAAGTGGAGTTCTGAGATGCGCTGAAAGTTAGTTGAGATCGTAACAAAGCAAAGGGAGAGAACTATGGCCGATAGCGTCTACAAGATTATCGAAGTGGTCGGCACCAGTACCGAATCCTGGGAAAAAGCCGCGACTGCGGCTGTCAACCGGGCTGCGAAGACGCTGAGAGACCTGCGCGTCGCTGAGATCGTTCAGTTGGACATGCAGATTTCAAACGGCAAGGTGGAAGCTTATCGCGCGAAGGTAAGGCTCTCCTTCAAGTTCGAAGACTAGGTCGTCGAAGCCTCGCTTTTTTGGGTTCGCACGAGACGAGTTGCATGCCGAGGCTGCCGCTTCGATCGGTTGCGACCGGCTGATAAAGGCGAGCGACTTCGCAAATGTGAGACAGGGGTTTGGGCGCTTTCGTCCGTTTGACGACAAGGCCATGCAGGAGGCATCCCAATGACGTTGCAGGTGAGGAAAACTGCTGTGCTCGGCGCCGGCGTGATGGGCGCGCAGATCGCCGCGCATCTGGCGAACGCCAACGTGCCGGTCGTGCTCTTCGATCTGACCGCCAAGGAGGGCGATCCAAGCGGGGTCGCCAAGCGGGCGATCGAGAATCTGAAGAAACTTTCGCCGCCGCCGGCGGCCACGCGGGACCGTATCGGCTATGTCGAACCGGCCAATTACGACCAGCATCTCGACAAGCTCAGGGAATGCGACCTGATCATCGAGGCGATCGCTGAACGCATGGACTGGAAGCTCGATCTATATAAGCGCATTGCGCCGCACGTCGCGCCGAATGTCGCCATTGCCTCCAATACCTCGGGCCTGTCCATCGAGGAGATGGGCAAGGCGCTGCCGGAAGCCTTGCGTTCGCGCTTCTGCGGCGTGCATTTCTTCAATCCGCCGCGCTACATGACGCTGATCGAAATCATTCCCGTGGCGACGACAGACCCGAAGCTTGCCGACGATCTGGAGAGTTTCCTGACCACCACGCTTGGCAAAGGCGTGGTCCGTGCGCTCGACACGCCGAACTTCATCGCCAACCGCGTCGGCGTGTTCTCGCTGCTCGCAGTGATGCATCATACCCAGGCTCTCGGTCTCGCTTTGGACGAAGCCGACGCCGTCACAGGGCCACTGATCGGGCGCGCGACCAGCGCCACCTTCCGCACCTCGGATGTGGTCGGGCTGGATACGATGGCCCATGTCGTCAAGACGATGAAAGACCGGTTGCCCGACGATCCCTGGCACAAATATTACGAGGCACCGGCCTATATCACGACGCTGATCCAGCGCGGCGCGCTCGGACAAAAGACCGGCGCCGGTCTCTATCGAAGGGAAGGCAAAGAGATCAAGGTGCTTGACGTGGCCAAGCAGGACTACGTGGCGTCGGGAGCCAAGGTCGACCCCGGCGTCGAGGCCATCCTCAAGCTGAAAGACCCCGCGGAGAAGTTCGCTCAATTGAGAAAGAGCGCGCATCCGCAGGCGCAGCTCGTGTGGTCGTCCTTCCGCGACCTCTTTCATTATAGCGCTTATCATCTCGGATCGATCGCCGACAATGCACGCGACCTTGATCTTGGCGTTCGCTGGGGCTTCGGCCATCGCGAGGGACCGTTCGAAACCTGGCAATCGGCCGGATGGGCGGCGACTGCTGCAGCGATAAAAGAAGATATCGCGGCGGGCAAGGCCATGGCGAGCGCGCCGTTGCCGGCATGGGTTTTCGATGGTCGCAACGGCGTGCACACTCCGCAAGGCTCTTACTCCGCCAGCGCCAATACGATCAAACCGCGCCCGGCGCTGCCGGTCTATCACCGTCAGCATTTCCCCGAGCCGGTGCTCGGCGAAGCGCCACCGCAGGGCAAAACGGTTTTCGAGACTGACGCCGTGCGGATGTGGACGACCGCTGCGCCCGGCAGCGACGATGTTGCGGTCCTGTCCTTCAAGAGCAAGGCCGGCGCGCTCGGACCGGATGTCGTCGAGGGCATCATCGAGGCCGCGGGCCGCGCCGAAGCCGGCTACAAGGGCTTGGTGATCTGGCAACCGAAGCCGCCATTCTCCGCCGGGGCCAATCTGAACAGCGTTGTGGCGCTTGCCGAAAAAGCCGACTTCGCCGGGTTGGAAGGCTTCATCGCCCGCTTCCAGCAGATGACCGCGGCGTTGAAGTACGCGCTGGTGCCGACGGTCGCGGCCGTCAACGGTACGGCCGTGGGCGGCGGGTGCGAGATCGCGATGCATTGTTCACGTGTCGTCGCTGCGCTCGAATCCTACATCGGGTTAGTCGAGGCCGGCGTCGGCCTGGTTCCCGGCGGCGGCGGCCTGAAGGAGTTCGCTGTGCGGGCGGCGCGTTCCGCGCAACCGACCAGCATGAACGATCCGTTGATGTTCCTGACCGGGCCTTTCCAGGCCATCTCGGGAGGCAAGACGTCGGCTAACGCGCTCGATGCCAAAGAGATGGGCTTCCTGCGTGAAAGTGATGTCGTGATATTTAATCCGAATGAGATCCTCTACGTGGCCCAGCAGACGGCGCGCGGCTTGTACGAGGCGGGTTATCGACCGCAACTACCGCCTGAGGGGATCAAGGTAGCAGGGCGCAACGGCATCGGCACGCTGGAGGCGACGCTGACGAACATGCGCGACGGCGGCATGATTTCGGAGCACGACTATCGCGTCGGCAAGGCCATCGCTACGGGGCTGTGCGGCGGCGAGGTGGAAACCGGAACGCTGGTCAACGAGGATTGGCTGCTGGCGGTGGAACGCCGGATGTTCGTCGAATTGACCAAGACCGAGAAAACCCAGGCGCGCGTCAAGAATATGCTGGAGACGGGCAAGCCTCTGCGCAATTAATCTTCAAAGCCGTGAAACCGCATACGAATTGCAGGAGAACACCATGGCCACACAGACCCAGGACGCCTACATCGTCGCCGCCACGCGCACGCCGGTCGGCAAGGCGCGCGGAGTGATGCGCAATGTTCGCCCGGACGACATGCTCGCTCATGTGCTGCGGGCCGCGGCCGATCAGGTGCCGTCGCTCGATCCCAAGGTGATTGACGACGCCATCATCGGCTGCGCGATGCCCGAGGCGGAGCAGGGCATGAACGTCGCCCGCATGGGCGTGCTGCTCGCCGGCCTACCGGACAGCGTGTCGGGCTTGACCATCAATCGATTCTGTTCCTCCGGCGTGCAAGCGGTGGCGATGGCGGCTGACCGCATCCGCCTCGGTGAGTCCGATGCGATGATCGGCGGCGGCACCGAGACGATGAGCATGATGCCCTCGATGATGGGCAACAAGGTTTCCTACAATCCGGCGATCTTCGAGAAGCAGGAAAACGTCGGCATGGCCTATGGCATGGGCCTGACGGCGGAGCGGGTGGCCGAGCGCTGGCAAGTGAGCCGCGAGGATCAGGATGCCTTCGCGCTGGCGAGCCACCAGAAGGCCGTCGCGGCTATCAATGCCGGCAAGTTCAAGGGCGAAATTTCACCCTACACCGTGCGCACCCGTTCACCCGACCCGAGAACCGGAGCGGTGAAAATCGCCGAGAAGATTGTCGACGTAGATGAAGGGCCACGCCCTGACATCAGCCCGGAAGCGCTCGCCAAGCTGAGGCCGGTGTTCGCCGCCAAGGGCAGCGTCACCGCTGGCAACGCCTCGCAAATGTCCGATGGCGCGGGCGCCGCCATCCTCGTAAGCGAAAAGATTCTGAAGCAATACAATCTCAAACCGCTGGCCCGCTTCGTGTCCTACAGCGTCGCCGGCGTGCCGACCGAAATCATGGGCATCGGGCCGATCGAGGCGATCCCGCGGGCGCTGAAGCTCGCCGGGATCAAGCAAGGAGATCTCGACTGGATCGAGCTCAACGAAGCTTTCGCGGCGCAGGCCATCGCCTGCCTGCGCACACTCGAGCTTGATCCGGAAAAGGTCAATCCGCTGGGCGGCGCCATCGCGCTCGGCCATCCGCTCGGCGCCACCGGCGCCATCCGCGTCGCGACGCTGATCAGCGCGATGCAGCGCGATCCGAAGGTCAAATACGGAATGGTCTCGATGTGCATCGGCACCGGCATGGGCTTTGCGGCGATCTTTGAGCGGGTCTGATGCGTGTCGTGAGGGCGATCAGCGCATGCCGTGAGCTAGCGCGTGTAAGAGGTGAGTCACGATGAGCTTGGCCGATTTCGCCAACATTCCGGAGACTCGGTCGGTTGCGGAAAAATCGCTGCATCGGGTCCTGATCGTCGGCGGCGGCGCCGGCGGGCTGGAACTCGCCACCCGCCTCGGCGACACGCTGGGCAAGCGGGAGAAGGCTTCCATTTCGCTCCTGGACAAGACCCGCACGCATGTCTGGAAGCCACATCTGCACGAGGTCGCCTCGGGCACGCTGGACGTCGATGTGGACTCGGTTGAATATCTCGCCCACGCACGCGCGCATTACTATCGTTTCCGTATCGGCGCCATGTGCGGCTTGAATCGCGAAAAGCGCCAAGTCTACGTCGAGGCCACTCCGGACGAGGCTGGCCGCGAGCTGATCCCACGGCGTGTGCTTGGTTACGACACGCTCGTCATCGCTGTCGGCAGCATGGGCAATGATTTCGGCACACCGGGCGTGAAAGAGCACGCCATCGCCATCGACAGCGCGGAGGAGGCGGCGCGCTTCAACCGACACATGGTCAACGCATGTGTGCGCGCCAACGCCCAGTATGATCCCCTACGACCTGGCCAGTTGCATTGTGTCATCGTCGGCGCCGGCGCCACCGGAGTCGAACTTGCAGCCGAGTTGCACAAGACGATGCGCGATCTGGCCGCCTACGGACTGGACCAGATCGACTTCGACAAGTCGATCAAGCTGACGATCGTTGAGGCCGGACCGCGTATCCTTGGCCCGTTGCCTGAACCACTGGCGAACGCGACGCTCGACATGCTCAAGCGCCTGGACATTCAAGTGCTCACCGGCAAGCAGGCGGCCGAGATCACCAACGAAGGGGTGCGGCTTGCCAGCGGCGAATTCATCGCGGCGGAAATGGTGGTGTGGGCCGCCGGGATCAAAGCTCCCGATTTTCTTGCTAATCTGGACGGGCTTGAAACCGACAGGATCAACCGGCTGGTGGTGCGCGACACGCTACAAACCACCCGCGACGATGATATCTTCGTTGTCGGCGACTGTGCTTGCTGCGTCTTGGAAGGCGACGACAAGCCTTTGCCGCCGCGCGCCCAATCGGCACACCAGATGGCTTCGCTGGTTGCGAAATCCGTGCATGCGCGCCTCCGCAACCGACCGCTGCCGCGCCTTAAATATCGTGATTTCGGCAACCTCGTGAATCTCTCCAAATACGGCACCGTGGGCAACCTGAGCGGCTTGCTAGGTAAGCGCAGCGTTTTCCTCGAAGGCCTCTTCGCCCGGCTCATGTACCGTTCGTTGTACAAGATGCATCAGCAGGCGCTGCACGGCACGTCCAAGATGGCGCTCGACACTATGGCGAACATGATTACGCGACGTACAGAGCCGCGCATCAAGCTGCATTGATCAATGGGAGCGAGCCGCGCGAGCGGCAATGTAACTCGAGGGAGTAGTGAAATGAGCGCCACGTCAATCGTTCCAACCGCGCGGTCGGGCGAGACCGGCAAGATCGTGACGGCGCGCGAGGCGGTGCGCTTGATTCGCACCGGCGACACCATCGCCGTTGGCGGGTTCGGCGGCATCGGCATTGCGGAGGAGGTCGTTCACGAACTCGGCGAGATTTACAAGGCGAGCGACCAGGAATCGGCAAGCTTCGGCAAGCCAGCCGACCTGACATTGTTCTTCGGCGTTGGGCAAGGCAATCCCTTCACGGGGCGCGGGCTCAATCGCCTCGGGGAGCCGGGCCTCATCAAGCGCGTCATCGGCGGACATTTCAATTTCATCCCTGCGATCCAACGGCTCGTGGTCGGCAACCAGATCGAGGGTTACAATCTGCCGCTCGGGCCCATCATCCACCTCTTTCGCGACATCGCCGCCGGCAAGCCGGGACATCTGTCGCGCATCGGGCTCGGCACCTTCGCCGATCCGCGCTTCGGCGGCGGCAAGCTGAACGAGCGGACGACCGAGGATATCGTCGAACTGATGACCGTCGGCGGCAAGGAGTACCTATTTTACAAGGCGATTCCGATCAATGTCGGCATCATTCGCGGCACCACCGCCGACCCGGATGGCAACATCACCATGGAGCGCGAGGCGCTGACTTGCGAAGCGCTATCGTTGGCGATGGCGGCGCATAACTCCGGCGGGCTGGTGATCGCGCAGGTCGAGCGCATCGCCGAGCCACGCACGCTCAACCCGCGGCAAGTGAAAATCCCGGGCGCGATCGTCGATTGCATCGTCGTGGCGAAGCCGGAGAACCATACGCAGACTTACGGAACGGTCTACAGCCCGGCCTACTCCGCCGAGGTGCGCGTGCCGATGACCTCGCTCGAGCCGATGGAGATGAGCGAGCGCAAGATCATCGCGCGTCGCGCCGCGATGGAGCTGCGGCCGAACAGCGTCGTCAATCTTGGCGTCGGGATGCCCGAAGGGATCGCCGCCATCGCGGCCGAAGAAAAAGTCTCCGACCTGATGACCCTGACCGCCGAGCCCGGAATCATCGGCGGCGTTCCGGCCGGGGGCCTCAACTTCGGCGCGGCGACCAACGCGCAGGCGGTCATCGACATGGCGTATCAGTTCGACTTTTACGACGGCGGCGGTCTCGACGCGGCCTTCCTCGGGCTCGCCCAGGCGGACAAGGAAGGCAATCTCAACGTGTCGAAGTTCGGCTCGCGGCTGGCCGGCGCCGGCGGCTTCATCAACATCAGCCAGAACGCGAAGAAGGTGGTGTTCTGCGGCACGCTGACAGCGGGCGACCTCGAGGTTTCGGTGGTCGAGGGTAAGCTGCTGATCGAGCGCGATGGCAAGGACAAGAAGTTCGTCAACGAGGTCGAGCACCGCACCTTTTCCGGCCCGTATGCCGCTGAGAACG
>WNFS01019979.1_pt1 | contig 10123 bp, 6 predicted proteins | sample 5400141 | NCBI WGS metagenome assembly WNFS01 (sample SAMN13153358, study PRJNA577476) | soil metagenome | isolation source: 60 cm saprolite under Madrone tree | place: USA:California | collected 2016-06-14
AGAACTGCGATCGAAATGCTTTCCTTGTGTACGTCCAAGCCGATATATTTGGTGCTAGTCATAGAGGGTGTTCCTTTCTTGTAGGGAATGAGCCAAGCACTCAAAACCTACTCCAAAGGGGCGCCCTTTTATAATGTGTAGAGTTGAGAGACAGTGAGGGCTATCTGCTTGGCTCCGCTGACTCGGGCGTTTATCAAATACTTGAAGTGTTGAACATTTCGCGCGTGGCGAACAGCGTGGTGAGTGTCGCACTGGCACAGCGCGCGATGGCCGATGCGCTTTCGTATGCCGAGCGCCGCGCCGCGTTCGGCAAACGAATCCTCGATCATCCGTTGCTTCGCCATCAATTTGAAAACCGACTGAAAGCACTTCGTTCGGCGTTTGCGCTGGCGTGGGAGTCAGTTCAGCTCTTGAATGAGGTATGGATGGAACGGCCGCCTTATTCCGATCGCTACCATCTATTTCGGTTGGTGGCCCACCTTGCGAAATACTGGACGGCGGAGTTTGCGATTGATACAGCAAAGTGGGCCATGGAAGTGCACGGTGGGCTGGGAGTGTTGGCCGAGTATGGGGCGGAACGCTGGCTGCGGGAAGCGATGATTCTAGCGATTTGGGAAGGAACGTCGCATCGACAAATGCTGGATGGATTGGAAGTGATGGAACGCAAGCGTGCACACAAATTGCTGTTCGAGCAACTGGCGGAAATCGCGCCCTCTAAAGAACTTCAGGAGATGGAATCCGAAGTGGAGCAGCACTTGAAACTTCCATCCGAAGAAAAAGAAGCTTTTGTCGAACCGCTCGTCAGAAGGCTAGCGGTTTTCACGGCAGAAACGCTCGCTCGTAAATCAAAATAGGAGCAAAAGCGTTCTGAGTGGCTTCGGCTATGAGCGAGTTGCGGAATTTCCAGGCTAGTTTGTCCAGCTCAGCGTATTCGTTTCGAAATCAAAATTGATCCGGCGCGCTTTCAGCGCCGTCAGTCCAAGAAATCCGTCGATTCCGTCCAACTCGCCTTTTGCGGGCGAGTGCGTCAGGAAGACCGTGTGATCGATTTCCCTTCCACCGAGCTGCAACCTTCGCACGCGCGCCCGCGTCAGTCGTAGAATCCCTTCTATGCGATTACCGTAGTCTTCTTCCACGATGCGGTAATCGACGGCGCGGTTCTCCAGACGCTCTTCATACATCATTGGACCAGGAGCTCCGCTATCAAGAATCAGGTGTAGGAGTCTTCCGTCCGCCTCCGCATCGACTCTCAGCGAGATATCGTCGGACAACATGGGGGTTGAGTGCCGCCCTGTCTCGATCCGACCAAATCGCACTCTCTTGTCGGCAAAATCAATGCTGAAGTTCTTCTGGCGGAGCAAGTCGAGCCCAATGACCGCATCCACATGACTCCCCACCGATTTGAAATAGTCCAGGTCCGTGACCATGACCGGAACCCGGGTCCCCCGAATGGGGCCCAATTCCAGTTCTGGGATCGCTGCCCATTCCGTCTTCACCATTTTGTCGATGTTAAAAACCTTCCCGGTCAGGTGTCGCAGCCCAAGCCGGTCTGCAACTTTGTTACTCACCGCGCTGTGAGTTGCCCCCGTGTCCAGCACGAACTTGAGTCCATGCAATGGGCCAATGTTTCCGTCCACTACCACCAAGTATCCGGAGACCAGTTCGAACGATAGTTCGTCGTTTGTAGATTTCTGGAGCAAGTCCTTCGGTGCCTTAGCTGTAGCAATTTGAGACAACAAGAGCAATCCAACGAGCCTTAAAGCAATTCTCCTCATGGCGCCACCTCAGCCGCTTGTGCGGTCGCGCCGAGATTGCTTTAAGCCCCTGGGCAGCACCATGGATGACGTCTGCTATGGCTATGGCATCTATCTGACGTGCTAAGTTTTGGTTATACTTGCATTTGCGGTCACTGCTGACGCATAAAATCTGAAAAGATATCGCGCTTTGTGCGTCTATAACTGTAGCGGGTTACACCTATGGCAGCCTCGGCACAACTCACTCCGCGATATCATTTTGGATCTTTCGTCCTCGACCCCAGCTCCGGCGAACTGCGACGCAACGGGACAAAGCTTAAGCTGCAGGAACAGCCTTTCCAGGTCCTGCTCAAGTTGATTGAGAACTCCGGCAACTTGGTCACGCGGGAAGAGCTGCACTCCACTCTCTGGGCTGCCGACACTTTCGTGGATTTCGATACGGGTCTGAACTCCGCGATCAAGCGCCTTCGTGAAGCGCTCGGCGATTCTGCAGACGTACCGCGCTTCATTGAAACCGTCCCTCGCCGCGGGTATCGCTTCATTGCCCCGATTAACGGAACACTACCTCAAGCAACTCCTGTAGCGGAAAAACCTGCGGACATCTTCACTCCTGCGCGGCTCTCGGCCGCGGTGCTTGCTCTTCTTTTGGCTGCGGGCGCAGGAGCGTTTGTCGTTTGGCTGCGTTCACCGCTCCCGCCACCGCAAGTTACAGGTTCTACGCAACTTACTTGGGACGGCTTGGCAAAGGACAACCTTCGAACCGATGGGAAGTCACTTTTCTTTGGCGAACGCCGCGGAGGGCAGTATTCCGCATTCCAAATCCCTCTCGGTGGGGGATTACTAGATTCATCAAGTCCGGGCTTTCTGCCTGGAGACATCTCGCTTGATGGCTCCCAGCTTCTCTTTGTCCCCCACAAGATGTCCGCCCCAGCACCTGCGCGCGTCATGGATTTAGCGTCGGCTTCAGTTCGCGACATCCCCGGAATAATAGACTCCGGATCCATGGCGTGGGCACCCGGCAAAAAACTGGTGTTTGCCCAGGGCTCGGATCTTTTCATCGCGGGCCAGGATGGCTCGGGCCGACGAAAGCTGCTTACCGCTCCAGCGATGATCTCCTCAATTGGCTTTTCCCCAGATGGCACACGGATGCGCATGAGCGTGGTCGATAAGCTCAAGTTCGTGGGCGCGCTCTGGGAAGCTCGCGCCGACGGTTCCGGCCTTCACGAGCTCTTGCCTGGCTGGCACCCCATACCGCAGGAATGCTGTGGAACATGGACCGCCGACGGACGCTACTATGTTTTTCAAAGCTTTCAGCGAGGCTCGAGCAAGATTTGGATCCTTCCTGACACCCAGGTATCCCTGCGCAAAACTCCGCCTGTGCCCGTGCTGCTCACCACTGATCCATTGAACTTTTCTTCTCCAACTCCCAGCCGTGACGGAAAGAAACTTTTCGTCATGGCGGAGCAACCGCGCGCCGAGTTGGTCCGCTACGACTCTAACTCTGGCCAGTTTCTTCCATTCCTTTCAGGCATCTCCGCTGGAGATGTCGAAGCTTCTCCGGATACGCACTCCTATCTGTTTGTACGTTATCCTGACCAAACACTCTGGCGCAGCCGGGCCGATGGCAGCGAGCCCGTTCAACTCACCAGTCCCGTACTGCGCGTTGCCCTTCCCCATTGGTCTCCGCAGGGAGATCGCATCGCCTTCTCGGCGCAGAAGCAAGGGCAGGCGTGGAACATTTATCTCCTTCCCTCTTCCGGAGGTGCCGCTGAGCAGATCACATTTGGTGAAGTTGCCGACCTCGATCCCGCTTGGTCGCCGGATGGCAAGACTTTGGCGTTTGGTCAGGCGCATACCGCTATCCAATTGCTCAACCTCGAAAACCACACGGCTACGCCGCTGCCCGGTTCCGATGGCCTTTGCTGTCCTCGCTGGTCTCCCGACGGCCGCCATCTCGCCGCCGAAAACAATACCTGGGATCAGATCTTGTTGTACGATTTTGCTTCGCAAAAGTGGCGCGTCGCCGTAAAGGGCATTGGCACGCTGGGATATTTTGCTTTTACGCGCGACTCGAAATCATTGGTCTTCGATACTCAGGAAGTGCAAGACCCCAACATCTATAGGCTCCGCGTGGCAGATCTAACCTTTACACCCATCGTAAGCCTTAAGGAAGCGATGCGTTTCTACGGTCCTTTCGGCGCTTGGAGCGGTATTGCTCCCGATGGCTCTCCGCTTTTCGTCCGCGACATCAGCAATCAGGAAATCTATGCGCTGGATTGGCGATTGCCCTAATTCTCGCTGTTGTTGCATACCGCAGAGACGCCCGCAAGGCCCCTCATGTTTGCGCGGAGTTGCTCCGATGGAGAACTGCAAGTCATCCGCGCGAAGGACTATTCGTGTCGCAGAGCAATCATGGGGTCCACGCGCGTGGCGCGACGCGCGGGGATGTAACAAGCCGCTACGGCAACAAGAATCAACAGAATAGCCACGCCAGCAAAGGTCAGCGGGTCATGCGCACTGACGCCGAAGAGCTGGCTGGCCATGAGACGCGTCAGTCCCAGCGCGGCACCTATGCCTACGGCGATGCCAATCAGTGCCATTTTTGCCCCGTTCCCGATCACCAGCTGCAACACATCGCTGCCTTGCGCGCCCAGGGCCATACGTACTCCTATTTCGTGAGTGCGCTGGCCGACCAGATACGAAATCACGCCGTAGATTCCGACACACGCGAGCACCAGCGCGAGTGCGGCGAAGAAGCCGAGAAGAATCATCGAAAGTCTCCGCGCAGCAAACGAATTGGCGACGACTTCGTCCATCGTTTGGACGTTGTAGATCACTTCGCGAGGATCGATTTCCTCAACTGCCTGGCGAACGGAGCCCATAACAGCAGTGGGATCGCCTTCGGTTCGCAGCACGACGCCCACAGCATCCGCCGCGAGCGGCATCAGCTTCTCGGGAAGCTGCATGAACGGGTAATCGAACTGCGCCTCGATGGCCGATTTCGCATCGGCGTCGAGCCCCCATTGCTTAACGTGGCCGATCACTCCGACGATTTCGGCTTGCACGTTAAAGCCCGCGAGATTGATGTGCTTGCCGATGGGATTTTCATCAGGAAAATACGTACGCGCGAAAACGTCGTCGATGTCCACGACCACTGGAGCGTGCTCGTCGTCCTGCGGCGCGATGAAGCGGCCGCGCTCGAGGGTCACTCCCATGGCTTGCTGGAAGCCAGCTTCAACGAGATAGAACATCGCTTGGGGCATCTCTTGGAAGTTGGCAGGTTTTGGCTGGCCCTCAATCCAGAAAGGTAAAGCAGAATTATGGATCATCGGCCGGGAGCCAAGCGTGACGGAAACGGCTTGCACGCCGGGGATGCTATGCATTTTGTCGTCGAACTGGCGCAGCCGCGCTCGTGTTTCGGCGGAGTTGGTTGTGGGGCCAGCCGGCAAAGACAAACTGAAGGTGATTGCGTGTCTGGGATTGAAGCCGGGATTGACACGCCAAAGCGCCGCGAGACTGCGAACCATCAGCCCGGCGCCGACGAGCAAAACCAAAGCCATGGCCACTTCGACGGCAACGAAAACTCCCTGGAGCCGGTGGCGGGCGCCGCTCAAACCGCGGCCGCTCTCCTTGAGTATCTCCTCTAAATTCACGCGGGAGGTTTTCAGCGCCGGAGCGAGGCCAAAAACAATTCCGGCAAACAGTGACAGCGCCACGGTAAAGAGCAGAACGCGGGAGTCGAGCGAGACTTCGTTGGCCCGCGGCAGAGCGCCAGGCAAAGTGCCGAGCACTGCTTTGGTCCCCCAAAAGGCGAGCAAGAGTCCTAGCGCTCCGCCCAATCCCGCGAGAGCAGTGCTTTCCGTGAGAAGCTGGCGAATGACGCGCACCTGGCCCGCTCCCAGAGCCGCGCGGATCGCAAACTCGCGCGAGCGGCCCATCGAGCGCGCCAGAAGAAGATTGGCAACGTTCGCGCACGCAATCAACAGCAAAAAGCCAACAGCTGCGAGAAGCACGATCAGCAATGGCTGAACATTGCCGACGATGTCTTCCTTCATGGAAACGAGCGTGATGCCCACGGCCTTATCGGCTTCCGGGTACGCTACAGCGAGGTTTTCTGCAATGCCGTCCATGTCGGCTTTCGCCTGCGAAAGTGTTACACCCGGCTTCAGGCGGCCAACCCCGTGGGAGCTCACGTCGACACGGCGGTCGTGAAAGGATGCATCATTCCACTGGCCGATGGGAGTGTAGACATCTCGGTCGTGCCCATAAAAAGAGAAGCCTGCGGGAATCACGCCCACAATCGTGTAGGACACGCCATTCAGGACGATCGGCTTTCCGATGATTTCGAGCGAAGAGCCGAATTTGCGCTTCCAAAAACCTCCACCCAGAATGACCGCCGGCGCGGTGCCCGGGCGATCATCGTCAGAGCGGAAGGTGCGGCCAAGAACAGGCCGTACGCCAAGCGTCGAAAAGAACTCCGCGGAAATCATGTTACCGCTCAGGCGTTCTGCCTCGCCTGCGCCGGTGAAGTTGTAGTCCTGGTTGCGGTATATGGCCATAGATGAAAACGTTTGCGTGTCGCGCTGCCAATCGAGGAAATTCAGGTAGTTGATCGGCCCTTGATCGAAACCGGTAGTCCTTCCATAAATCGCGACAAGCTCGCCGGAGTGTGGGTACGCCAGCGGAGTGAGCAAAACGCCGTTGATGACGGAAAATAGCGCAGTATTCGCGCCAATACCCAGCGCCAGCGTCAAAATCGCAGTCGCCGTAAATCCAGGCGACTTCCAAAGCATTCGGAGCGCATAGCGCAAGTCCTGAAGAAGCGTCTCCATGCTGCCTCCCGTCATTCGGCCAAGGGCAAAGTGGGCCAATCGTAGCGCAAGAAATGTGAGTCGTTCCAGATTATCCGAAAGTTCCGGGCGGGTTGTCGGCCAATAAGAAATTATCGTCGGAACCGCCACCCCGCAGGTCGTAGGGACGTATAGCCGCTTGATCGGACAACTGGCCTGCTAGTTTCAAGGATGTTCCCTCTTTATACGGCTTCCGCGTTGCGCAGAGGAGTGGACCGTTTCCTGGGTGGGCGTTACTCAAGCAGCACCGAGCCAGCCTTCGTCGGGTGTTGTGGTGGCAATGGAGGTTCGAGCAGCCTATTCTGAATCTATCCAGACGGGGGAAAAAGACAGATGGGATACACGCAGACTCTCCAGCAAAGCCAGCGTTATTTCATGAAGTGGGCGGCTGTTATTGCCGCGATCTTTCTCGTTGCTTCGCCCTGTTGTGCTCAGACTAAGCCGCCAGGGCAACAAGCGCAAGCGCCTTGGGACAAGGACCTGAACAAATACCCCGGATTGCTGGATGAGTTTGGCCGGCTGGTCGAAAAGCTCGAGCAAAACATCCAGTATCCGGCGCCACGAGGGGAAAGCCGTCTCTTGCCCCTGCTGCCTGCATCCACGATGTCCTACGCCGCATTTCCCAACTATGGCGACGTCACGCACCAAGCGCTGGCGATTTTCCAGCAGGAGCTGCAGGAGAGCGCGGTAGTTCGCGACTGGTGGGCGCACGGCGAACTCGCCTCTGGGGGACCCAAGCTGGAGAATTCTCTGGAGAAATTAGATCAACTCCAGCAATTCCTTGGTAAAGAGATTGTAGTGTCGGGCGCAATGGATGGCAAAGAGCCCAGCCTGCTGGTTGTTGCGGAAGTCCGGAAGCCGGGGCTGAAGAAATTTTTGCAGGAGCTGTTGAGTCAAGTTGCCGGCAATTCGAAACCTGATATCCGCGTGTTAGACCTCTAGGAACTCGCCACCACAAAAGACGGAGGCTCGTCGCAGATACTCGAGGTGCTCGTGCGGCCTGATTTCGTCGTTGCAGCGTCCGATCTGGCAACGTTGCGCAGTTTTAACGCTCGTTTGGACCGGAGTAGCCGGGATTTTGCCTCGACTCCATTTGGGCAACGGGTAGTAAAGGAGTATGAGGGCGGTGTGACAATCTTAGCGGCTGCAGATCTCCAAAAAATCCTGATGCAAGTCCCACCCGACGCAAAGCAGAATGCGAATTTTCAGCGCAGCGGATTTGCGGACGTGAAGTACCTTGTCTGGGAACACAAAGATGTGGCCGAACAGACTGTCAGCCAAACGGAATTGAGCTTCAACGGCCCGCGGCACGGTGCTGCATCCTGGCTAGCAAAGTCGGGGCCGCTGACCAATTTGGCTGGCGGCTTTCGAACAGGTCTTGAAACTCAGTTTAAAGGACGATCTGGTCAGGTAGCTCGGAGGAGAGATTACAGTGGAGTTGGACGGTGTCACTCCACCGGCGTCCGTATGGAAGGCAATACTGAGTGTCAACGATGCCGGCCGTTTGCAGCAAACTTTGAGTACGCTGCTGGCAGCGGGGCATCTCGAAGTGCAGCGTACTGACGAAGGGGGAGTCACTTACTATACGGTTCCAATTCCTTCCGGGAAGCCCACGATGGATATCGGCTATGCCTTTGTGGGTGGCCATCTGATCGTGGGTTCAAGCCGCGAAGTAGTTGCCGACGCAGTTCGACTGCATCGGTCCGGGGGATCGCTGGGGAAGTCCCAGAAGTTCCTGGCGTCACTGCCGCCAGGCCACTCCTTGGAGGCCTCCGCATTGCTATACCAAGACCCGGCCGCCATTACAGCGTTGAGCATGCGGCAGATTGCACCAGAGTTGGCGGAATCGCTGGGGCGGTTTTCGAAAGAAATTTCACCCGCGGTTGTCTGCCTGTATGGCGAGGAAACCGCAATTCGCGAAGCAAGCAGAGGTGGTGCTTTTGACATCGGCGCAGCTTTGGTCGTAGCGGCAATCGCGATTCCGAACTTGGCGCGTTCTCGAGTCTCCGCCAATGAGGCGACCGCGGTCGGTAGCTTGCGCTCCGTGAACACCGCCGAAGTTATGTACGCAGCAACCTATCCACAGCGAGGCTTTGCGCCTGATTTGGCCAAGTTCGGCACAGGCCCCCGGGGGCCCGGCGCCGAATCCGCGGACCACGCGGGTTTCCTTGACGAGAGTTTGGCTAAGGCAAGCTGCACCGGCGATGCATGGTGTGCAAAATCTGGATACCACTTCCGCGTGAAAGCCATGTGCAAGAAACAACTGTGCGAAGACTACGTAGTGGTTGCTAAGCCCGTCGACAGCAACACCGGAACCAGAAGTTTCTGTTCAACCTCCGACGGAATAATACGCAATAAATCGGGATCTCCTCTAATCTCGCCGGTCAGCGTGTCGGAATGTAAGGCATGGTTGCCGATTCAGTAGCTAAGTTCGATATCGCCTTCATGCGATGGTTTTCTTTCGACCCGCGTCTGTCGCCGTCCTGACAAGCCTGACAATCGCAAACCGGGATACACCTCTGAGTTCAGAGCCTTAGAGTGACAATGTGGACTGCTTAAGAGCACGGCCAAATCCGACACTTACAAGCAATCGCGAGGTGGAATTGGTAGATTGTCGTTAGGAATCTGCCATGGAAGCCACGAGCCATCGTCCGAAGTGGAAGACCCTGTTAGCTTTCGCGATTATCTATTTTGTGTGGGGATCCACATTTCTCGCCATCCGTGTTGGCGTTCGTGAAGTTCCGCCGTTCCTTTTGGCGGCCATGCGTTTTCTGGTCGCGGGACTCGTTCTTTATGGCTGGACGATGGCGCGGGGCGAGCGTTCACCGACCGCATGCCAATGGGCCTCTATATCCTTACTCGCTATCATGATCTTCGCGGTCGACTACGGACTGCTCTTCTGGGCCGAGCAACGCGTGCCTTCAGGCATTGCGGCGGTCGTGTTGGCTACCATCCCGGTGTTTATGGCGCTGTCGGAAATTATTTTGCTGGCAACGCAAAAGCTCACGGCGCGCTTGGCCTTGGCGCTCTTGATCGGCATTGGCGGAGTGGCCGTGCTGATGAGCCGCTCGCTGGACCTCGGCGGGGCGCCGATCGACAGGCGGGGCGCCGTGGCGCTGATTGTTGCTTCTGTCAGTTGGTCGATCGCGTCGGCGCTATCGCGCAAGTTGCCCCTGCCACCTTCCAAAGTCATGAGTTCGGGAGCACAAATGCTCGCCGGCGGAGTGTTCCTGACTGTCGCTTCTGCCGCGCTGGGCGAACTCCGTAATTTTCATCCGTGGACGGTTTCGCGCGGCGCGTGGCTCGCCTTGCTCTATCTGATTGTCGCGGGCTCCATCATCGGATTCACCGCTTACGTTTGGCTGCTACATCATGAATCGCCAACAAAGGTCGGTACCTACGCGTACGTGAATCCGGTGGTGGCTGTGCTGGTTGGATATTTCCTGGGCGGCGAAGCGCTGGGGCTGCGAACAATTCTCGGTACTCTGCTTGTTTTGGTCAGCGTCGTGGTAATCACAG